>Ga0129309_1000066_pt1 | contig 90684 bp, 102 predicted proteins | sample L1105metagenome_FD_94439 | JGI IMG/M metagenome (GOLD analysis project Ga0129309, IMG submission 94439) | Ring-tailed lemur group fecal microbial communities from Wisconsin, USA - L1105 metagenome | ecosystem: Host-associated > Mammals > Digestive system > Large intestine > Fecal | place: USA...
CGAAACAATTCTCAACAAAGCCAAAGTAGATGACACAGTTAATCCACCAGAAGAACCAGAGGTGCCTGTGGTACCAGAAACGAACGCAGGCAAACTAGCCGCAACAAAAACCGTTAATAACGCCAAACCAAAACTAGGCGAAACTATCGAGTACACCATTAGCTTCCGCAACACCATCGAAAACGGCGTCCTAAACAAAGTAGTTATCACAGACCAACTACCAAAAGGACTGACGTATGTCAAAGATAGCCTAACAAGTGTCGGTGATGAACCCCAGCCAACCAGCTTGAAAGAAACTAACGGCACAATCACAGCGGAATACCCAAGTATCACCGATATGAAAGAACGGAGTATTCGTTTTAAAGTGATCGTTAATGAAGAAGCCAAGGCAGGCGAAATCATTCTCAACAAAGCCAAAGTAGGTGATGGCATCAATCCACCAGAAGAACCAGAAGTGCCCATTACGCCTGAAGAACCAGCGAAAAATAAAAAGGAAACAAAAAAAGTTGTTACAGACCAGAACAAACCTACAAAAAATAGTAAAAATGAAATTGCCATAAACAAGAAAGAAACGTCTAAATCATCCTATTTACCAAAAACAGGAGAAAAAGTCCAAAAAATATTTGCGTATCTGGGTGTAGGACTGATCTTAATTGTATTAATTCTCTATGTTATAAAGAGAAACAAAGAAAAAGAGGAGTAAACAAAATCGATTGTTTTAGAACGACTAATTAGCTGAAAATTTAAGAGTTGACGACATAAGTCAAAATGACCTATGTCGTCAACTCTTTTTGATTTATAACAAGAAATCCAACATATTGTGTGTGCATAAAGGCAAATAGAAAAATAGTAGTGAAATAGCTAGTAATAATAAAGAACCAGCTTGCATTAAAACTGCAAAAAAATAAACTACAATTAAACGAATTGCTCTAGTGTTTTTTACGGATAAAATTCAAAAATAGTCCTCCTCAAAAATAATTAGAGGATATCCTTTGTGAAACTATCAAGTTCTCAGATTTTATAAAACAAATACACGCTAGCAAAATCGCTTTATGAGTGAGGTTTAGCCAATTGTTTTTAAGGTTCTTAAACAGTTGTAAAAAAAATATCAGATAAACGTTTTCACAAAGAACAGTCATTTCGGTAAATTTTTACCTTAAAATGACACAAAATCTATAATTTGTTTCTCAAATCCTATAATTTGTTCCTTAAAAAGATATTATGAAAACGCTATTATATTTATGAAAGGAGCGAAACGAATGAAGAAGAAAAACGGGTTTTTTCAAAATGTATGGCGTTATAAGGCCTTAATCCTTATGGCGTTACCAGGATTTATCTGGTTTATATTTTTCTTCTATATACCAGTCTTAGCCAATGTGGTCGCATTTAAAGATTTTCATATTTCACCAGATGGTTTCTTAGCTAGTCTAAGAGAAAGTCCTTGGGTTGGTTTTGAAAACTTTAAATTTTTATTTGCGTCAAAAGATGCTTGGTTAATTACTAGAAACACCATTTTGTACAATGTCGTCTTTTTAGCCTTTAACTTATTCTTCGCGATTGCTTTTGCTATTATTATGAGTGAATTAAGAAATCGTCGCTTGGTTAAAGTTTATCACACGATGTCATTGCTACCATATTTCTTATCTTGGATGGTTATTAACTATTTTGTTTATGCCTTTTTAAGTCCAGATAAAGGGATTTTGAATCAATGGATTACTGGTAATGGCGGCACAATGATTAACTGGTATGCAGATCCACGTTGGTGGCCAGTAATTTTTGTCTTCCTAAATGTTTGGAAGAGTCTAGGCTACAACAGTATTATCTACTATGCTTCTGTGATGGGGATTGATCCGACCTACTATGAAGCAGCGATGGTGGATGGTGCCAACAAATGGCAACAAATAAAAAATGTTACGATTCCACAAATTTTGCCAATGATGTCTGTTTTATTAATTTTAAACATCGGCGGTATCTTCAGAGCAGACTTTGGTTTGTTCTACATCGTACCAAGAAACTCAGGTGCGCTTTACAACGTGACAAGTGTGTTAGATACCTATATTTACAATGGCTTAACGGCTACTGGTGATGTAGGCATGACGGCAGCTGCAGCGTTATATCAATCTGTCGTTGGGGCATGTTTGTTATTAATTGCGAATTTAGTTGTTCGTCGAATTGAACCAGATTCAGCACTATTTTAGGAGGAAGGATTATGAAAAAGAAAAAAGTCACTAGCGTTAACGTTCGATCCTTCAACCCGACAGCGAATTTGATTTTCAATATTGTCATTGCGATTTTTGCTATTTCCTGTGTGGTTCCGTTTTTCTTTGTTATTATGATTTCATTGACAAGTGAAGGATCATTAGCAGCAAACGGCTACCGGTTTTGGCCAAAAGAATTTTCATTGGAGGCCTATCGTTACATTTTCCAAGGGGCAATGAGTCAACGCATTATTCATGCCTTAGGGGTAACGGTCTTCATTACGGTGACAGGGACGATTGTCAATGCAACAATGACGTCATTATATGCCTATGTCATTTCTCGTTCCAACTTTCCATTTAAAAAATTCTTTACATTGTTTGCGTTAATTACAATGTTATTTTCACCAGGGATGGTTGCGAACTATTTAGTAATGACAAACTTATTGCAATTGAAAGATACAATTTGGGCGTTAATTTTGCCTTTAGCTTTAGGACCATTTAATATTTTAGTGATGCGAACGTTTTTCAAGAAAACCGTGCCTGACAGTATTATTGAATCGGCACGTATTGATGGCGCAAGTGAAATGCGCATTTTTGTCAGCATTGTGTTACCACTAGCCGTTCCAGGGATTGCCACAATTAGTTTGTTTGCGGCTTTGGGTTATTGGAACGATTGGTTCAATGCGTTACTTTACATTCAAAAAGATACCTTGGTACCATTACAGTATTTATTGATGAAAATTCAAAACAACTTAGAGTTCTTATCAAGAAGTACGGATATGGGTGCAGCAGCACAAGAAGGCTTAGGCGTTCTACCAAGTGAATCGGCTCGAATGGCGATTGTTGTCTTATCTACGTTACCAATTGCGTTAACTTACCCATTCTTCCAAAAATATTTCGTGGGTGGTTTAACAATCGGCGGCGTGAAAGAATAAAATTGTACAGGAGGAAATAAGGAATGAAAAAATGGCAAAAAGGATTAGCCGTAGCTGGCGCAGCAGCTTTAGCTGTAGGATTAAGCGCGTGCGGTAAATCTTCAAAAGATGCAGCGTCAAAAGGTGATGATAGTACACCAACGTTATTAATGTATCGTGTTGGGGACAAACCAGATAATTATGACCAATTAATCGATAATGCGAATAAAATTATCGAGAAAAAAATTGGGGCAAAATTAAAAATGGAATTTGTTGGTTGGGGCGATTGGGACCAAAAAATGTCAACAATCGTTGCTTCTGGTGAAAGCTATGATATTTCATTAGCACAAAATTATGCAACGAATGCACAAAAAGGCGCCTATGCTGATTTAACTGATTTAGCACCTAAATATGCCAAAGAAGCCTATGATCAATTACCAGATAACTATATTAAAGGAAATACGATCAATGGAAAACTGTATGCGTTCCCAATTTTAGGTAACTCTTACGGTCAACAAGTTTTAACTTTTAATAAAGAATATGTCGATAAATACAATTTAGATATTAGTAAAGTTGATGGTAGTTATGAAAGTGCAACGGAAGTTCTAAAAGAATTCCATAAAAAAGAACCAAATATTGCTGCTTTTGCTATCGGCCAAACATTCTTTGCAACAGGTAATTATGACTTCCCTATTGGTAACCAATATCCATTTGCAGTGAAAACAACTGATACTGGCTCACCAAAAATTATTAACCAATATGCCGACAAAGACATGATTAATAACTTAAAAGTCTTACATCAATGGTATAAAGATGGCTTGATTCCAACAGATGCTGCTACAAGTACAACACCATATGACTTAAATACCAATACTTGGTTCATGCGTCAAGAAACACAAGGACCTATGGATTATGGTGATACAATCTTAACACAAGCAGCTGGTAAACCACTTGTTTCTCGTCCACTAACAGAACCATTAAAAACAACATCACAAGCGCAAATGGCTAACTATGTTGTTGCAAATACGTCTAAAAACAAAGAAAAATCTGTTGAATTGCTAGGCTTATTAAACAGCAATCCAGAATTGTTAAACGGACTTGTTTATGGTGAAGAAGGCAAACAATATGAAAAAGTTGGCGATGATCGTGTGAAATTATTGAAAGATTACACACCAACAACTCACTTGAGTGCTTGGAACACAGGAAATAACTTAATCATTTGGCCAGAAGAATCTGTCACTGAAGACATGGTTAAAGAACGTGATAAGAGCATCGAAGAAGCAAAAGATTCACCAATTCTTGGTTTTACTTTTGTAAATGATAAAGTGAAAACTGAAATCACTAACGTTGCTACAGTTATGAATCGTTACGCAGCAAGCTTAAATACAGGAACTGTTGATCCAGAAGAAACACTTCCAAAATTAATGGATGACCTAAAAACAGCTGGCTGGGATAAAGTTCAAAAAGAAATGCAAACACAATTAGACGAATATATCCAATCTCAAAAATAATCACAGGAGGCTGAGGCATTAGCTGAGCGCTTTTGGCTCAGCCTTTTACATAATAGAAAGGAAGAGGAAGATGGAAAGTACAGGGATTCAACGGTTGTTTTACCTTTCCTGGACAGTAATCAAACTAAATTTACTGTTTGTTTTATTTAGTTTAGCTGGAGGGATTATTTTTGGTGTTGGTCCAGCACTCCAAATGATGACTGATTTCATTTTGGAAGAGGGCATGAATTATCAAGCAATCACCGTTAAACGAGCATTTGAATCATGGAAAGCACATTTTAAAAGAAGTAACTGTTATTTTTTACTTTTTCTCTTCACTTTAGGATTTGTTTTTTATAATATTTATTTAGCCGTTCAATTTACCGGAATAATGTGGTTAATTATTACATTTATTTTATTTTTTGTTTCCCTAATACTCGTTATTTTTTACATTTATATGCTACTATATGAAGGAAGCTATTTTATCTCAACTATTGATTTAATGAAGCTTTCATTTATCAGTATCTTTTTAAACCTCGGTGTATTTTTTAAAGTCTTATTCGGTGTAATTAGTATCGTTGCTTTAACTTGGAAAATGAAAGGACTGCTACTATTTGCTTCGTTTGCCTTAATTATGATGTGGTGTGCCTATGTCACGCGCAAAAATCGCCAGTTTATTGATGGAAAGTTGGAACAAAATGAAGCGAATCTTCAAAAAACTGTTTAAAAAAAAATATTTATTAAATCGATTAGTACAAAAATACAGTCTACTGTTAACAAGTATTATTTTGTTAACGGTGGCTGCTTTGTGCGTTTATGTTACTTATACAATTAACTTATCAATTGATTCACAAAAAAATAACGCCGTTTCCCAAATTGACAGCTATGTAACGAATAAAAATAATGCGGCGACGAATATGATTAATGAATTAGCTGGCTCTGCAAGTAAAATTGAAAACATGCGAAAATATATGGAACTTTCTCCTCCTGAGTATTTTGACTATACTTACAGTCAATGGTCGGAAGATCGGGTCAGTACCCACTTTGGAAATAATTTAAGTACATTATTTAGCACCTTTCCTGACTTAGAAGAAGTGATTATTCGCTTAGATGAATTTGATCAGGTTTTGTTCGCCAATCGCACAGCTACAAATGGGAAAAAAATGGATATGTCATCAATTAAAAAACATGGCTTTCAACTAATGCGAATTATCTCCGATCCTTATACAGGACAACCACTGGGAGAGTTGTACACTGTGTTTTCAAGTCAAGAGTTGCTAGGCAACCAAGCAGACTTATTGAAAAAATCAGGTATTAATGCGTTTATCTATGATAGTGCTGGAAATCAAATTTTTTCTGAAAAAGCACAATTTACTAAAGAAGAAGAGCGGCAACTAGATAAAAGAATGCACACCGATAGTGACATTCAACAGGTTTTTCATAATCGCTACGATATTACGGAAATAGAAAGCAGTGGCCGGAGTACCATTCTCTTATTAACAAGCCGCCGAGTCTTATTTCAACAATTGTTTATGAATTATGCGGCCATTTTAGGGATTGGGTTACTTTTGATTGTTATTTTATTAGTGGGCTTAAACCGCCTATTTAAACGCTATTCTCAACAAGTCCAATTAATTTTAGAAGCGACACGAGCCATTGGCGATGGCAATTTAAAAGAACGAATTGACACGAATCAAGTTCAGGAAGAGTTGAATGATATTGCTTCCGCGATTAATTTTATGGTAGACAGTTTAGATCAATACATTCACGATATTTATACTTTAGAAATTAAGCAACGCGATGCTCACATGAGAGCGTTACAGTCGCAAATTAATCCTCATTTTCTTTATAATACGTTGGAATATATTCGTATGTATGCCTTGAGTCGGCAACAAGAAGAACTAGCTGATGTTGTCTATGCTTTTTCAACGTTACTTAGGAATAATATTAACCAAGAAAAAACCACGACCTTGGCAGAGGAAATCTTATTTTGCGAAAAATATGTGTATTTGTATCAAATGCGTTATCCCGACCAATTTGCCTATAAGTTCGAAATAGAAGAAACAATTGCTGATGTTGAAATTCCTAAGTTCATCATTCAGCCGCTTGTCGAAAATTATTTTGTGCATGGAATTGACTATCAACGACAAGACAATGCTATCAAGGTCCACGCCTACCGAGAAGGCGAAAAAATTATTGTGGCTGTTGTGGATAATGGAAAAGGAATCACCGCCAATCGGTTAGAGGAAATTCGCGAACGTTTAAATCAAACAGAAATAGAAACGGAACAATCCATTGGATTAAGAAATGTTCATGAACGTTTACAACGCTTTTTTGGGGAGAGTTATGGTTTAACCATTGAAGGGAAAGAAGGAGAAGGGACGACAATTCGTCTTTCGTTTGTAGCATAAGGGGTGAAAAGATGTATCGAGTGATGTTTGTTGATGATGAATATATGATTTTAGAAGGCTTAAAATGGATTATTCCTTGGCAAGAGTTAGGCTTTGAAATTGTTAAAACAGCGCGTAGTGCGCAAGAAGCATTGGCTTTTTTAGAAACAGAATCCATTGATGTTTTATTAACAGATATTACGATGCCGGAAATGAGTGGGATCGAATTAATTGAGCAAGCAAAGAAAAAAGGACATCAATTTATTAGTTTAATTTTATCAGGTTATCAAGAGTTTGATTACGTCAAAAAAGGCATGGCTTTGCAGGTCCAAGATTATCTTTTGAAACCAGTCAATAAGCAAGAACTATTAGCCAATATCCAGAGAATTAAAACAGAATTGGACCAACAAAAAAAATCCCATGCCCGCGTGCGTCTATATCTAGAAAATGGCTTGATGCGTTGGCTTAATGATGAAATCAGCGAAGGGGAATACGAAGAGTTAATGCAGCAATTTACGACTATAAAACCAGGTGATTTTACCGTTTTATTGGTTGAAGCTGAGATGCCATTTTTAGAAACAATCAAGGAACTATTTATGAAAAAAGGTCAACTGTTATTCATTGAAAGTTGGATGAGTACGTACCACCAATTGTTACTTATCTATAAAGGGGCTAGACAAGAAGCGTTCTTATTTATTCGTGAAATTGAAGCGATTCTAGCTGGTCAAGGTCAGATTTTTGTAGGGGAATCTGTCAATGAATGGGAAACGGTTTATGAAAGTTATGAGAAAGTAAAACAGTTGCAAGCAATTGAAACGTTTTATCAAGAATTTCTGCCAAATAATCAAAAAGAACAAATGAATCGTTCGGCAGAAGATTTTACTTTTCTAGCGTTTAACCAAGCCTTGATGATTGGGGATATGCAGACCATTCAACGGGAATTAGATGCTATTTTCAATCAGTTAAGTCAACAACATGCTACGCCAGAATATGTACGCTATGTAGTCTTCTTACTTTTTTCAGATATCTCCCGTCAGTATCCAACTGTGTTAGAAGAAAACTATGAAAAAATCGTGGAAGAAATTCGAGCTAGCAACAATCTTAATACACTGTATGCGTTAATGCAGCAAGTCTTGGCAGAAGTGAAAAATAAACCTAAAATAAAAAAATATTCAGAAAGTGTTAGCCAAGCTGTAGAAAGAATTGAACAAGGCTATTTAGAAGAATTAAACTTAAAAACGGTGGCGGATGAGCTTCATTTGAACCCTAGTTATTTAGGCCAAATTTTTAAAAAAGAAACCAAGCGGAGTTTTTCTCAATATTTGAATCAAGTGCGTACCAAGCATGCCCAGAAATTATTATTGTACACGGATGATACAATCAACGAAATTTCAGAAAAAGTAGGATTTAACAATACCAACTATTTTTCAAAAATGTTTAAAAAATTAAATGGAATTACGCCAAAAGAATTTCGAGAGCAATACCAATCAAATTACGCAGGTGTCGAAGAATAAAAAGAAAGATGTTCAATTTTTATGAACATCTTTCTTTTTATTATTTTTCCGTACTTAATGAAAACGGTCGTTCTGCTGTGGTTTGTGGATTCGGGACGATCCCTAATTGATAATCTAAAGTCCCGCCGTTTAATAGTTCTTGATGAGTAAAGTAAGGCGCAGTATGTTTTTCTTGGTTTAACTGAATTTCATGAATAAATTGTTGTTGGACTTTGTTTGGTGATGTCTGAATGGTTAATTGTTTACCATTTGACAGTTTTACTTCCGCCGTCTGGACTAAAGGCATCCCGATTACATATTCACCAGCTCCTGGTGTGACGGGATAAAAGCCTAAGCTATTAAAAATATACCAAGCAGACATGCTGCCATTGTCTTCATCACCTGGATAACCAGTTGGTGAAGCATCAAATGTTTGCATTAGTTGTTTTAAAAGTGGTTGAGCCATCTCTGGTTTGCCGATGTAGCTGAATAGAAACGGATAATGGAAACTTGGTTGATTTGAGATGGCTAATTGACCAAAATCAATTGCCGCCATTTCACTCATTTCATGAATTTCAAAACCATAGCCTTCAACGTTAAAGTTAGGCGCTTGATTGCATAGCTGAATTAATTTTTTTTCGAAAGCTAACTCGCTACCATATAGCTTAATCAAACCTGCAAAATCTTGATAAACCGCAAAACTTGATTGCCAAGCACTTCCTTCGGCGTAATCTTTGCCCCAACGAATATCTAAAAAGTCAGGACGGAAATTGCCTTCAGTATCCTTGGCTTGCATAAAGCCAGTTTCAGGATTAAAAAGTTGTTGATAATTCAAGGCTTGTTGACGATAAAACGTTGCGGTCTCTGAATCATTCAGTGTTTTTGCAACTTGTGAAATGCAGAAATCGCTGTACGCATAATCTAAGGTATGATTTACAGATTCATGATAGGTTGAAGGAACATAGCCATATTTTAGATAATCCAGAGTTCCTTGACGTCCATAATTTTCTCGTTCGCTTTGTTGTGTAGCGCCTTTTTTCATCGCTTCTAGGAACTGAGGCATCAAGTCAGGACGAATCTTTTTCACGGCGGCATCAGCAATGACAGCGTCAATCAAGGTGCCGGGCATTAAACCACGCTCATCTGGAGATAACCATTTTGGCAAGAAACCTGTTTCGTTGTAACTATTTAAAAAGCCTTCTAGCATCTCTTCGTATTTTTCTTGAGCAATTAGTGAGAACAATGGGTAGACCGTTTTATAAGTATCCCAAAAGCCATTATTGGTATATAGTACACCAGGACGAACCGTTTGCGAGAACGTATCATAATGAATCGGCTGCTGATTTTCGTCCAATTCATAAAAGGTTTGCGGAAATAGGAATGTTCGATACAGTGTATGATAAAACGTTTTAGTATGTTCAGGGTTTTCATGCGTTACTTTAAGGCGATCGAAATAATTATGCCAATCTGCGATTCCTTGTTGCAGCATCTCAGTAGAACGCAAAGAGATTTCTCGCGCTAAATTTAACTGCGCTTGTTTTTCAGAAATAAATGAACTACTAAAATGAACAACTTGTTGAGCAATATTTCCAAAAGAAAGAAGGATTTTGCCATCTTCACCTGAAGAAGGGGCAAACCATTTGGTTAAAGGCTGTTCAAAATGAAGCACAAAATAAAAACTAAAATCTGGATCTTCACAACCAGAATAGTTGATGACTTTTACAGCCACTTGATGGTCATCTAATTGTTTTACTTGATAACGTCCAGGCAGAGTTAGTAGTAAGTGATTATCTTTTTGTTGATAATCAATGGTTAAGATACCACCATACATGCTTGGGATTAATTGAGAAGTTATTTGATAGCGTAATTGAGTTAAGTTAATTTCGACAGGAGAAAAAAGGCTTTCTTCTGGACGATAAGAACTTTGGGCATGGAATAAAGAAAGTTCCGACAATGAACCACTGACAGGGGTCATTAATAAATGGCTAAAATCACCCATCCAAGGACTTGGTTGATGCGTTACTCGATAGCCTTGAAATGTTCGATCTTCTGGATGAAACCACCAGCTGCCTTTTTGGTCAGTTGTTTGCGGGGCGTAAAAATTCATCCCAAATGGCACGCCAGTATAGGGTAGACAATTTCCATTTGAAAAACTATGTTGGTTGGCAGTTCCGTGTCGCGTATCAATCGCTTGAATATTCATGAAAGTAGCTCCTTTGTTTTAAATGATATATCATATAGGCTGATTATAGCACAAAAAACAAGAAATGAAAGCGTATTTATTCGCTTTTTTATTTATTTTTAACGAATTGGTATATTCAATTTGAAGAGGGAATTGACAAGCATGTTACAATGGATAAGGAATCGATATTGGAGTGATTGTTATTTATTTTTTTAGTACAAAAAGTCAGCAATTTTTTGCGTATGTTTGGGCCATTTTCCCAGTCATCGCCTTTTTTTTGGTTAGTTTTTATACATTGGATTTTTTATTTTCCCCAAGCTATTTAATTATGGTGCCTGTATTTACTATTATGTTTAAAATTAACTATAAAAAAGATTATTCGTTTGTAGCGCTGCTCAAAATGAGTATCAGGCAATTTGTGATCAGTTTTTTAGCATTTATAGCTAGTAGTTCCTTTAGCTGGTCTATTATTTTAAATAGTAGTGTGACATTTTTAATTGTTTATTTATTTTATTCATCTGCGACACCGATGCGGTACCATAGTTATTTGATGATGTTTACGTTTTGTCAGTTAATCCAGGTTAAAGGAAATACATTTTTGATGCAATCTCAAGTTGTGGCCTTTTTAATTGGTCTTTTTTTATTGGCTTTAACACTAAACGCTTGGTGGCAAACGGGATTAAGTCAGCTTACCAGCTTAAAGAGTAGAGGCCATGTTCGCTTTTTTAAAAGCATTCAATTAAATATGAAGCAACAAAAATTGACGGTTATTAATTTCTGGCACGACTTACAACAGACTTTTTTTGGGATTACAAGTTTCAAACAATTTTTAGAAAGTCCTGACGAAAGAGTGCAACGATTTCGTTTAGCTATTCGTATGAGTTTCACCATTACGCTGAGTTTTATTTTAATGTGGAGTGTAGGAGGCATTAAAATAATTTGGATTCCGATGAATGTTTTTCTACTCTTGCATCCAGTGAAAGCAGAAATGAACACGCGTATTAAGACACGTTTTTGGGGGACTCTTTTAGGATGTTTCCTTAGTCTGTTTGTTGTCAATTGGCTTCAATTGCCACTGACACACCTCATTGTTTCTAGTTTGATTGGCATTTTTGTTTATGCCCTAAAACCAGGAACCGTGTTACAAGTGACAATGGCAACGATTTTTGGGTTATGTTTGGCAACAATTAGTTTACGAGGGATGTACGCCGCAGAGTTGCGGGTCTCTTTTGTATTATTGGCAATTTTTGTTGTTTGCTTAATTGATTTAGGTTTATTTGTTTATCAGCGTATTTTACGTTTTTAAAAAGTGTGGCACAGAGGGTGATTTACCCGTTGTGCCACACTTTTTAATTTTCTAAATTCGTTAATTTTTCCAAGTAATGATTTTCTATTTGCGGAAAATCTATTTTTTCTGGTGCTGCATCAGGAGTTTCAACTACTTGCTTCAAGCGATTGAGAACAATTGACCAACCAGCGATATCTTTATGGCGAGGTGTTGTAAAATTTTCTGGGAGAGATTCTGAAAAGACTAACAGGGTCTGATGAGGTGCTTGTTCTTTTAAGTCAAAATAGATGATACCAGTATCCCAAGTCACGCCCAGATATTTTTCCTCTGCATAATCAGTGAAAGGCATTGTTTCTTCAAAATCGGGCAGAATAAACCGCCAAAACCCGTTAACACCTAATTCACCAATTTCTAATTCTGGAAACCATTGTTTTAGCTTGTCTGTCTCAGTCAGGTAGCGCCAAATCGTTTGAGGGCTGGCTGAAATTGCCCGTTCTGTACCAAAATAAATCGTCTGGTTTTCTAAGCGAAAGGTATCTTTCATTTTGTTTCTCTCCTTTATTTATTATTCATGAAGTTCTAAAGGTAGTCCATCTGGATCAAAAAAGAAGGTCATTTTTTCACCCGTAAAATCATCTACTCGTAGCGGTTCTGTTTCAATTCCTTGCTCATTTAAAAAAGCAATCACTTCTTCAATATGTTCAACTTTAAAAGCTAAATGACGTAATCCTAAAGCTTCAGGATAAGAGGGGCGAGCGGGAAATTGATCAGAAATAAAAATTTCCAATTCTTGGCTGCCTAATTTTAAATCTAATTTAATATCGTTTTTTTCGGGACGATGATTTTCGCGAAGAACTTCAAAGCCCAACTTTTCGACATAAAAATTTTTAGTTGCTTGATAATTTGAGGCATTGATTGCCACATGATGAATTTCTTTAAAAAACATTTTTCATACTCCTTTTCGTTTTTTCCCTCTGTAGTATAGCAATAAAGAAGCAGCTAAAAAAGCGTTCTGTTTGACTCTTTAAGAAAAGACAAGGGATTTGCAAAAAAATAAAATTATTTTTTTGAAAGAAAGCGCTTGCCAAAAAAAGAATAATCGAGTATGATGTATATACAACTTAATTGTATATACAAGTTTGAGAGGAGAATGTAAAATGGGTAAGTTTCAAAGCGATGCACAACAGTTGTTGAAAGCAGTAGGAGGCAAAGAAAATATTTCAGCTGTTTCTCATTGTGCAACTCGAATGCGTTTTGTATTAAAAGATCCAAAAAAAGCGGATGTACCTGTGATTGAAGATATTCCTTCTGTAAAAGGAACCTTTACAAATGCTGGACAGTTTCAAGTAATTATTGGGAATGAAGTCCCACAATTTTATAATGATTTTTCTGCAATTTCCGGTTTAGAAGGGGTTTCAAAAGAAGAAGGGAAAGCAGCTGCCAAAAGTAATTTGAGTCCTGTTCAACGAGTTGTTTCTGTTTTAGCTGAGATTTTTACACCATTGATTCCTGCACTTGTTATCGGGGGATTGATTTTAGGGTTCCGCAATATTTTGGAAGGGGTTCCATTTGGCTTTCTTGATGGTCAAACAATCGTGGAAGTTTCTCAATTTTGGAATGGAGTCAATTCATTCTTATGGTTAATCGGCGAAGCAATTTTCCACTTCTTGCCAGTTGGGATTACGTGGAGTATTACGAAGAAAATGGGAACCACACAAATCTTGGGGATTGTCCTAGGGATTACATTAGTCTCACCACAACTTCTGAATGCTTATTCAGTTGCGACGACTAAAGCAGCAGAAATTCCTTTCTGGGATTTTGGGTTTGCTCAAGTTAACATGATTGGTTATCAAGCGCAAGTTATCCCAGCTATGTTAGCCGGCTTCTTGCTTGCCTATCTTGAAATTTTCTTTAGAAAAGTGATTCCTCAAGCAATTTCAATGATTTTTGTCCCATTGTTTGCTTTAGTACCGACAGTATTGGCTGCACATGTCATTTTAGGACCAATCGGTTGGACGATTGGTAGTTGGGTTTCTGATATTGTGAATGCAGGATTAACGTCAACATTTAATTGGTTATTTGGCGCCGTCTTTGGCTTTATGTACGCACCATTAGTTATCACTGGGTTGCATCATATGAGTAATGCTATTGATTTACAGTTGATTGCTGACTTTCAGTCAACCAACTTATGGCCAATGATTGCTTTATCAAATATTGCACAAGGTTCAGCAGTTTTAGCGGTTATCTTTATGCATCGTGGAAACAAAAAAGAAGAACAAGTTTCGATTCCAGCAATGATTTCTTGTTACCTAGGTGTGACTGAACCAGCGATGTTTGGGATCAACTTAAAATATGTTTATCCATTTGTTGCGGGCATGATTGGTTCAGCAATGGCCGGAATGTTTGCCACTTTAATGGGCGTTCGTGCGACAAGTATCGGCGTCGGTGGCTTGCCAGGAATTTTATCTATTGTGCCACAATATTACTTGCCGTTTTTAGGCGCAATGGTGATTGCCATTATCGTACCAATGGGCTTAACTTATATTTTCAGAAAGAAAGGCATCTTTAATAAAGTCGATCCAGTTGATGAAGCAACAGGGATGTTATACAGCGAAGAAGGGTAATCGCTTTTTGAAGTTAAGAAGAATTCGTAGACATTTGTCTACGAATTCTTCTTCTTTTTATAGAAACTATTGGCTTTTTTCTCTCTTTCAGTTAGACTAAAAAGGTTGAGAAAAGGAGAGCGTAAAAATGGATATTTATTTAAAAAAAGCAATTTTACACATTATTGATCGAGAAACTGGGACGCCGGTTTTTTCTGAAAAGGAACTAGATTTAACGACTGAGTATATTCGAACGTATTTAACTGCAAAAATTTCAAAACTTTCGACTGCACAAACAAAGACTGGAACATTGGCGGAAAATAGTTCCTTTGTTGACACGTTACGTGGGATTCCTAGTGATTTTGTAAAGAAAAGCCAAGAAGTTACCCAACATTGGTATGATGTTTATTCAGGAAGCGAAGATGCGCCTAGTGCTGATATTTTGTTCATTTTATATGAATTAGATACGGTGTTACATGTCGCAATGATTAAATTAAACTATAAAGAAAGTTACACGCATTACGTCGACTATGAAGAAGAATCCGTTTATAACAAACTGATTATCAATCGAGCAATTTTGTCTTCAAAATCACAAAAACCAGATGAAGGAATTACAGTTGACTTAGATACATTAGCGTTTGAATTACTAGAGAAAAGATATGAATTTTCAGGAGAAAAAATCTGGTATTTCTCTGAAAAAGTGATTGAGACGCAAGCGGCACCTTCCATGGAAGAAAATATCAAAGAAATTAAAAAAGCAGTCAAACGCATTGGAAAGAAATTTAACGAAGATGAGTTTGAACTAATGGCTTCTGTAAAAGAAGCGGTATATGATAGCATTGAGGAAACGGGAACGATTGACAATGAGCAGATTGCTGAGCAAGTATTTAAAGAAAATGTATCAGCTAAATTAGCTTACCAAGAAGAAGTGAATGAGTCGAAGTTTGTCGACAAAACACCGCCAGTCAGAGAATCTCGCGAAATTTCTGAAAAGAAATTTGGCAAACAGAAGTTAAAAATGGATAACGGTATTGAATTAATTGTTCCGTTAGATGTTTACCGCAATGGCGATTTAATTGAATTTGTTAATAATCCAGATGGCACAGTGTCCATTATGCTAAAAAATATCGAAAAAATTAGTAATCAATTATAAAGAAAAAACCGTTGGTCGCTTGCCAACGGTTTTTTCTTTATTTTAATTTTTCTAAAGCTTTTTCAGGGACTTCTTTTTCTGTCACTTCATTCCAGCTGATCACGCCTTTACGGGGATTAACTTTCAATTTTAGATAGGCTTTCATACGCAAAGGTTGATCACGGGATTCGTTTAATTCCACGGTTTTTTCTTCACCGTTTTTATTAAACGCAGGTTGTTGATAGTAATAAATGGTCATTGCTTCACCAGAATTTGTTTTTTCATCTTTCTTTTCACCAGATGTTGTGATTTGTGTATAATAGGCTTCTCCACCGTAATAGTAATTATAAACGCCCCAGCTACCACCGGCTAAAATGACTATGGGAATTAATATTTTTAGTAATGTTTTCATTTTCCTCACCTCAAGGAATAGTATGCCTTTTTTTTAGGAAATTTGCCATATTTTTTTCCGTTAATTGAGTGACAATTTTGTTAGTTTCGGCACTTTCTTGAAAAATTCATCATTTTTTTAAACAAAAGACAACGTTTGTCGCTCCCTTTTTTTCACTATCATGCTACAATAAAGAAAAAAAGATGGAGGTAGAGGACAATGATGCCCTTTTATTTTGGAATCGATCCAACCTATATATTGGTAATTATCGGAATTGCGATTTCTGGTGCGGCCTCCGCATATGTTAACAGTACCTTTCGTAAATATGATCAAGTACGAAGCAGTAAACATGTTACAGGCACGCAGGCAGCACAATATATTTTACAAAAAGAACAAATTAATGATGTTGGAGTTCAGCAAATTGCTGGTGATTTAACTGACAATTATAATTCTGGAAACAAAATGTTGAGCTTATCCGAAGCCACTGCTCAATCGACATCGGTCGCGGCTATTGGCGTGGCGGCTCATGAATGCGGACATGCGGTACAAGATCATACGAACTATGTGCCTTTACGTCTTCGTGCAGCTATTGTTCCAGTTGCCAACATCGGTTCAACCATTTCCTTTCCACTAATTTTGATTGGTGTTTTATTTAGTTGGAATCAAACATTAATCAACATTGGAATTTTGGCTTTTTCATTAGCCTTGATTTTTCAATTGGTGACTTTACCGGTGGAGTTTAATGCGTCTAGACGTGCATTAAGTATTCTTTCTGAAGGTGGGTTATTAACAGAAGAAGAAGTCCCAATGGCCAGAAAAGTTCTTTTTGCAGCTGCACTTACCTACGTAGCAGCGGCGCTTTCGACCTTTTTACAACTTTTACGTTTGGTTATTTTATTTGGTGGCAATAACCGACGAGACTAAGTGCTAGTAAAGGTCTTTCTATTACGCATAAAAGTAATAATATGTTATGATTAAAGTAGAAAATAACAGAGGAGCTGAAGGAAATGAAAGCATCAACAAAAATTGGTATCGGTTTAAGCATTGCTGCAGTTGCAAGTGTCTCTGTTGCAGTCATCGCTTCTGAAAAAATTATTAAGAAGGTATCTCATGTTTCCAATCGTTATAAAGTTAAAAAGTTTGTAGACGATAAATTTGATGGAAACCAAAAATTATTATCGATTGTCGATGATTTATCTGATGATGAATTAGATTCTGTTTTAAATGTTGTGGATCGTGTGAAAGATGGCGGTTCAAAATTAGCTGAATATGGCGAAAAAGTTAAAGACAATACAGATTCTTTAAAAGAACGCTTTTTCACATTTATTGAAGATGCAATGAAGTAAAAAAGATGGCCTAGGCCATCTTTTTTTTATAAAAATAATTCTTTTGTTTCAACATAATAGCCTCTGCCACCAACTAGAACTTGATCAATTGTCTTTTGAGGTGTAGTGTTCAAACGCACTAAGACTTCTGAAGGAGCGTTTAAGGTATAACCTTGGGCAAAGGTGTAATTGGTTTTTTGTAAAATTTGGTGATGGTACAGATAACAAGCTAACGCACCATTTGATGTACCAGTAGCGGCTTCTTCATCGATGTCATAAAGGGGTGCAAAATTCCTACAAATGATATTTTCTTCAGACAAAGCAAAAAGATGCATCCCAATAACTCCATACTTTTGACTAAGTAACTTAATTTTTTCAAAGTTTGGTTGTAAATCCTGTAATAATTGCGCATTTTTAATGGGAACCAAAATATCTTTTAGGCCCGTTGACACAATCTGGATAGGAAAAGCAGTTGCCACTGCGTTTAAATCAAAGCAGCCGCTCAATTCTTCTAAAGTGAGCGTATCATAAAAAGTTGGGACAGTTTGTTCCATAAATAGTTGTTCACCGTTAGCCGTGATTGCGAGCAAACCGCTGTTCGTTTCGATTGTATATGCTGTTTGCAATAATTTATTTAAGTGGTTCATGATGGTGAAAGCGCCAATTGTCGCGTGGCCACATAAGTCGACTTCTTCTTTTGGTGTAAAATATTCAAGGCGGAAATCAGCAATCTTTGAGTCTGAAATAAAAGCAGTTTCTGCAAATCCTAGTTCTTTAGCGATGGCCATTTTTTGGGTTCTCGTTAAGGGCTGTGTCATAAAAACAACGCCTGCTTTGTTGCCACCTTCGTGGTTTTTACTAAATGCACTAGCGACATATGCGGTAATTTTCATTGGAACGCCTACTTTCTAATTGGGAATAAAAAACATACGAGTAAAAAATGGACGTACTACTTTCTTAATAACAAATAACAAAAGATTAAATCATCCATTTTTTTTAAAGATAAGCCAGTTTGTTCAAAAAACTTTTCCAACCGATAGTGTAAAGTATTTCGATGCATAAATAAATCTTTTGCAGTGGAGCTGATATTGCCTTGATTTTTCCATAAAGCGCTGATGATTGGCTGAATATCGGTGTCTTTATTTAATAAACGACGATAATACTCAACAAGTACATTTTGGCTCATGGCTTCCTTGGTAAAATAGTGGAGGGCAACATCAGTTAAACTAAAAACAGTCGTCCGACTAGAGGAATTAAGTTCTTCTGAAAAAATACGTTGTTCTTCATGGAAACAACGCCGGAGAATGTCTTCAGAGGAATAAAAATTGCCAACAAATACAGCACTAGTGCAATCAAAGTCTGTATCTAATGTTAAAAAGATCCCTTGAATTTCTTCTTGTTGAAAGGTATTTTTTGACTGTTCTTCAACTAAAATATACATATTATTACTTGGACTGAAACAATCAACTGTATCTGGAAACATCTTTGTTAAATTAAATTGCCATTCAGCTTGTAATTCTTTTGTGACATTCGTTTGAATTTGCAACATACGAAAGGTCCCTTCGGCAGGTAATTTTGCCTGTTGAAATAAGTAACTGAACCAAGGATGGTTACCAGTAATTGTTGGGTTTTCAGAAATCGGGAAAAGCGCTTCCAACAAATGCTGTTCTTTAATACTTAAGAAAGCTTTATTCACAATGAAAAATTGGTCGTCAACAGGAATTGAATAGGTGGCTTCGGAACCAATTGTTTTTGATAAATAGCCTTTGGGATAAAGCTGAGATAAATTTTCAATAATCATAGACACACCTCACTGATTTATTGTACCATGAAGCAAGACAGAAGTTTAGTGGGAAAAAGCCGAAAGGTGGAAATTAATTGGGAAAAAAAGAAACAACGTTAACACAAGAAGAAAAAGAATTTTTTATGCGAGAAGCCATTGCAGAAGCGAAAAAAGCAGAAGGTTTGGCTGAGGTGCCTATTGGAGCTGTAATTGTTCGGCAAGGGGAAATTATTGGCCGCGGGCATAATCTGAGAGAAGCACGGCAAGAAGCAACGGCGCATGCAGAAATGTATGCAATCCAAGAAGCGTGTCGCGGGATAGAAAATTGGCGTCTAGAAGAAACCCAATTATTTGTAACTTTAGAGCCTTGTCCAATGTGTAGTGGGGCGATGCTTTTAGCACGAATTCCAGAAGTTTATTATGGCGCAACCGATCCTAAAGCAGGCACTGCTGGCACATTGATGAATTTATTAGAAGATGAACGCTTCAATCATGTGGCCTATGTCGAAGCAGGCGTTTTAGAAGAAGAGTGTCGCTTATTGCTAGTTCAGTTCTTTAAAAAGTTACGGGCAAAGAAAAAAGAAGAGAAACTTTTAAAAAATCAAAAGAAAGACTAGTCAAAAGAATAAAAATACGTTATACTAGGTTTTGCCGAAAGGCTAGGACAATGGCGGGCTAGTGAATTGTGTCAGATCCGGAAGGAAGCAGCACTAAGCAAGTGCCGCCATGTGTCTGAATTATAGTTGATATCAAAGGCTTTAAGCCTTTTTTTATTTGTTTTGAATTAAAAAAGGGGCACGAAAGGGGCAATTACTTGCCATATTTATTTAGAGCTTCTACCAGATTTGTTTTAGCTTTTTTTGTAACATGAGTATAAATTTTTAAAGTTGTTTCCGTGTCAACGTGGCCTACACGTTCCATTATTGCTTTTACTGGTACATTTAATTCTGCAAGTAGTGAAATATGAGAATGTCTAAAAATATGACTTGATATAGTTTTGTTTATTTTATTTTTACCTAGACTTTCATTAGCTTTCTTTAGAGAGGCATTGAATGAATTAACTTGAATTGGTTTGCCCGTTTTGCCAACAAATAGATAATTTGTTTGCTCTTTGAATTTTATTTCTCTTTCTAAAATTAACTCTTCGATTATTTTTACAGCTCTATTTGATAATTCTACTTTCCTGAATGATGCTAGAGTTTTAGGTAATTCTTTTGTAGCGTTTTTATAACCGTTAGAATAATCCAAAGTCCCATTAACTAAAATAGCATGTTCATTTTTTACATAATCATTTATAGTAAGACTAATTGCTTCACCAGCTCTTAATCCAGTTAAATACATAAACTCTGCTAAACGACCATGATGGACACTTTGAAATGTAGAATAATAATAGTTTAATAATTGATAAACCTCTCTCTCTTCGAGGTATTTACTTTCTATATTTTCAAAATTTTCTTTTGTTAGTGGGGGTTTAACAACTTTCACTCTATTGATAGGATTTTCATCAATCATTCCCATGTCTTGTGCATAAGTGAAGGACATGTTAAGCACACTTTTGAATTTTTTCTTATATTCCCACGAATGCGGTAAATCATTAATAAAGTCTTGGAAAAATTTTGTATCTGTGTTTCTTATGAGTACATCAACATTCATATTGGAAAATATATATTTTAAAATTTTTCCGTAAGCTTTAACTGATGTTTTCCTAATAGATAATTGATGTTGTTGCCACCAGCTATTTAAGAGATTCTCTAACGATACTTTTTTTTGATCTTTTTTCTCCATTCGATTATTAATCTTATCCTGTAATTCCATCATCGCTTGTTTTTTCGCTTGGTTAGACTTCGAATTAAGTGTAACTGAAACACGTCGATATTTTTCTGTGTACGGATCTTTATATCGCTCAAAGTATTTATATTTTCCATTAGGAAGTTCCTCAATCCACAATTTTAAAACTCCTTTCGAATGTATGTTCTTAATTTTTGAAAAAGAAAAGCCCTAAGGCTATTTCTTTTATTGTACAGGTATTTCAAATGTAGCAGCTTGACCAGTACGATTTGAATCATATTTTTTGAATAATATTTTGATGTTTCCACCAGGATTTTGAACGCCATATGCGGCCTGAGCCCCACTCATTGTTGCTCCAACAGGTGTTGGCTTTGCTCCTGTGGTAGAGACGGGATAAGTTTCACCCATTATTCCGGCACTATCTACCACATTTTCTGGCGTAATAAATAAATCTTGAATGTCATCTTCATATCCTAGATTTTCATAAGTATAAGAAATTATAACTACTTGCTGTGGTGATTTATCTGAATAGGGGTTTCTTTCATCTGTAGGAGTCACGCTGTCAATTTTGAGTTTCCATTGATTGGGAACTTCCCACCATTCACCTAAATTATAAACTGTCTTTTTATTATCGCTAGTTGATTCAGTACTGGTACTGGTTTTTGAAGCAGATGTTTTTTCAGTTATTTTTGTTGTGCTAGTTTCTTTTTTGTTTTTTTCAGGTGCAGTACTAGAAGAATCGCAAGCACCTAAAGTCAATGAAGATAGTAGTAAAATACTGATAGTTATTTTTTTCATTTTTAAGACTCCATTCAATTATTTTTATAAACTAAATTAAAACTGTAAAATTTAGGGTGATTATTTGAACAAATCCCAAAAGCTAAAAGTTGTTTTATTATATACTTTATTATACATAGCTTTCTTGGGGTTCTTAATGAAACCAGTTCCTTTTTGCCCATAACCAGGAATTACTGCTTTTTTAAACTTACGTTTAGCTTTTCCAGTAGTACGAGCACTTATTGATTTTTTTATACTTGGTTTACGCATTCCTACTTTCATGTTTGTATCCTTTCTATACACTTTTATTTTGGAAGAATATTAGAATTTTTATTTATACTTTTTTCTATTTCTGCAGGACTTATTGATTTAGAACCAACTAAATTGTCATCTTTTGCAGATTCAAATCTATCTTTAATTAGTTTGATATTTATAGTCTTTGAAACATCACTGATTGGATAATCTACTGCCCCGTCTATTTTAGATCCAGTTTTTATATTTAATCTAGATTGCTTATCTAATTGTTCAAATTCTTTGTAATTGAATAAATCAAAACTAGGAGATAGTTCATCATCTGATACGTTATCCTCTTCAGTAATTTCTAAGTAATCACTAACAGTTAGAAGGGGATCGATTTTATCTGTTCCTTTATTTTCCATAGTGAAGTAAAGAACCACTAGGCCTTCTGATTTTCTTGAACTAGATAGATTTCCTAAAAAATCAACTCCAGTAATTGATAATTTTAATTTATCATTTTGTAAGTTCATATCATTGATTTTTATTGATGGTGTCATTTCTGAGTTTCCTTTTTCGGAAGAAATAACTTTTGAAGAGCTACTTGTTTCAGAAGTTGTATTTTCCTTATTTAAAGACTCTTTTAATTTAGAATTCTCTGTTTTTAAGCTAGATATAGTATTATTTAGTTTTGCATTTTCAGAAGAATTATTACACGCTGATAAAAAAGTTAATGCTCCGATAGCTAAACTCCCCAAAATAAATTTTTTCATTTTTAAAACTCCCCATTTCTGATATAATGTATTTATTGAATAATTCTCATGATGAGGAAAGAGTTCCGTGTTGTAGCACGGGGCTTTTTTATTGTAAATTTGTATTTAAAATCATGACTGATAAATCATTAAACTCGAAAATTCTTCCTTTATAAAAATGGGTATCACCAAATTTTTGTCGATAATAGGCGAGTACATTTTTGAGCGTTTCAACGTCTACCCCTAAAAATTCAGCACACGTGTAATGATTACTGAATCCTGATTCTGAACACTTAATTAGATCATCCAAAGTGACTAATTGTTCTAAAGCATATTGTCTAGCTTTTAGTTCTTGTTTACGATTTTCTAAACAATCTTGGTTTAATATGTCACCAAACGATGTATCGTGGTGGCCAAGTTCCTCAGCTAGCACATTCCTTTTTTTTATTAGACTCAACGATTTTTCAATATAAATTCTACCATCACGGTACAAACCATAGCATCCAGTATTTTGAAACAAATCTGTTTCAATAACTGGTGCTTTTTTCTGTACCTCTGACACCAACAGTTCATATTCGTTCATAAAATACTCCTGAAAATTATTCTTTATCATCTGATTCATCATCAAAAAGATGTTTACATTCTTTTTGCTTCCTATCATAATCAGCATCCACTTTATCTAGAAATTGATTAATTTTAAGTTTCTCTTCATCAGTAAATACTTTATCAGGGTCTGGTGAATGCGCAGCTAAAGTATCATATTTTTTCTTGTTAATGTTAACCACGTTATTAGAAGCTTTGTTTTGTTTTTCTAAATGAGACTTAGCTTCGTTATATATAAGCTGTTGGAGCTTGGGTTCTAACTGGTTGAATATAGGTACTATGTCGAAGTCATTTTTTTCACTAGATCTTTGTTCGTCAGGGATTCTTTTTTTAGAGACATCAAACCCCATTAGCCACGCTTCGTTAACATCTAAAGTTTTTGACAAAAGATAAATTCTATTTTGGTCAGGTGATTGCTTTCCAGTTACATATTGTGACAAAGTACTTTTACTCATTTTTATATTTAATTCTTTTTGATATGGTTCTGACAAACGCAGAATATCAACTTGTTTTAAATTGCGCTCACTCATAAGTTGCTTTAGACGAGCAGATGTTTTAACTCTATCCATTGGTACACCTCCTTATAGATTTAAGTATACAAGATATTGAATATATCTTCAACGAAAAAATTCATGAATCATGAACTTTTTCGTTGACAATAAGAAATGAACAATGTATTATATGGTTATAAAGTTCATGTTCATGAACTTGGAGGAGGTGTTTGTAAATGTGCTATGATTACTCAAAATTAGCAGGAAGAATTGTTGAAAAGTTTGGAACTCAATATAATTTTGCTATCGCAATGGGATTGTCGGAGAGAACAATATCATTGAAAATGAACGGGAAAGTCTCTTGGAAAGACACTGAAATTACGAAAGCTTGCAAATTGCTAGACTTGGAAACAAATTTTATTCATTTATATTTTTTTAAAGAGAAAGTTCACGTTTGTGAACAAAGGTAGTTTTGGAAGTATACAAATGAAAAAGGAAAAGTGTTCCATTAATGGAACGAAAGACAACCAGAATAGAAGGGATGAAATCATATGAACGAACTAATTAAAGTTACAACAAATGAAAATGGTGAACAGTTAGTTAACGGTAGAGAGTTATATGAATTTCTGGGAGTTAAAGATAATTATACTGATTGGTTTAAACGAATGATTAAATACGGGTTTGATGAAAACGTTGATTTTATCAGTTTCTCGGAAAAATCCGATAAACCTTTTGGTGGTCGCCCACAAGTAAATCATTATGTGAAACTAGACATGGCTAAGGAAATTTCAATGCTACAACGTACCGAAAGAGGAAAGCAAGCTCGTAGATATTTTATTCAACTAGAAAAGTTTTGGAATAGCCCAGAAATGGTGACTAAACGAGCTCTTGAATTTCAACAGAAAAAAATAGAAGTATTACAACTAGAAAATGAATCATTAAAACCTAAAGCATTATTTGCGGATGCCGTTGATGCAAGTAAGACTTCCATTTTAATCGGTGACCTAGCTAAGCTAATCAAGCAAAACGGCATCGACATTGGGCAGAATCGTTTATTCCAATGGCTGCGAGACAATGGGTATCTAATTGCTCGAAAAGGTGAAAGCTACAATATGCCAACCCAGCGGTCACTTGATTTGGGAATTGCGGAAATCAAGGAACGAACCCATAACAATCCAGATGGAAGTATTCGAATTAGTCGAACGCCGAAAATTACTGGTAAAGGGCAAATATATTTTGTTAACAAGTTCTTACATGACAAGACAGCATAGAAAGGAGATGTCTACATGCAAATCACACTAGCAAAGACTATCGATTTACAGCAAGCTTGGATGGCAAAAGATGAAGCAATTGTTTATTTTGGCTATCAGCATCACAAACCAACATTTCAAAAACTTCTGAGAGAGTTTAAGGAACATAAAGAATTTAAAGATGGATATAGACTCGTTACATCATGCATGCCAATTATCCACATTCAGAAATTTGATGAATTTTTGGTTTGGCGGGAAAAAAACAAGTATAAGCGAAATAAATAGACGTTATAGGAGGTAAGTAATATGAGAAAAATTTATAACTTAAGAAGAATTGCAGTATTGCTCATTGTTTTCGGATTGGGTTTGCTAGTTGGTGGAAACTTTAATCCAATTATCCAAAATGTGTATATAGGCTTATTCATCATTTGGACACTGTTTTATGATCTGGCACTTGAAGATAGAGAGGTTAAGAAATGACTAGGAAAGACAAACTACAGCAAACCAAAAAACTTGCTGATTTATGGTACCAGCAACAAAAAAATCAGATATATATAGCGCAACAAAAAGAGAGAAGGGGGATTTAGATGTTTCAAGCAGTAGGTAAAGATAGTTTGAAAATTTACGTGGTTGAGGACACGAAAGCTCTGGTATTTCAAAAGCTGAAAGAAAAATATCCAGACACTGCGATAAATAAGGCAGTATTTCCAGAAGCGTTATTTATCCAAGAAACAAAAAAGTGACTTCCGCCGGCAAGCAAAAAGTCACAAACAAAATTAATTGACAGGAGAATTATAGCATGAGAGTGGAAGTGGATTCAATGCAAAGAATTGTCTTAATTGATAATCATTCACCTTATGGATCACTGATTTTTGAAAAGGATGCTATTAATAATCATGTTGCTGTTTACCAAGATAGCGAAGATGAAGAAGTTAGAACAGTATTCGAGAGTTTAGATGAAAGTGCTTATTTTAATCAAGTTGAATTAATCGAAGGACTTCAAAAAGTTATTTCATTACTGAAAGAAGGGGAATAAATGAACGAGAACAGCGAAAATTTAAAAGAATTGTTTGATGGGATGTATAAGCTAAAAAGCAAATTAATTCAACCAAGATTTGACGCAGAAGTTGCCTATACAACGAAAAAAGGTCCAATGAATTTCCAATATGCAACTCTAAAAGCGATTGAAGAAGCAATTAGAAAAGCTGCACAAGAATCCGAAAGCGGAATTGATTTTCAACAAAATGTCGTCAATGAGAATAATGCGTTAAAAGTCACAACAATTATTACTCATGTTAGCGGTCAATATATCATTCATGGACCTTTTGAATTTCCAAACAGTGGCACCAATCCGCAAGGGCTAGGAAGCTTAACAACTTATGCAAGACGTTACTCTTTGTCTGCTGCTTTTGGAATTGCTGCAGATAAAGACGATGATGGCCAAACAGCAGCTGAAAAGAACAGCGATACTTCAAAAGTTGATTTGATTAGCGGTAAACAGTTAGCTACGTTAAACGATCATATCCGACAACTTTCTGAGTTATCGAATTCTGAACTTGACTATGTGCGGAATGAGCTAAGTAAAGAATTGAATGTAGATGTCAATGAAAATATGCCAGCTAGCATGTTCAATAAAGCTGTTGGAGTTCTGAAGCAATGGATACAACAATTCCAACCACAACCAGAAGAAAACATTACATGGGGGCAAAGCTAATGACAAACGAATTAACAACAGAATTGCAGTTTAATGTTGATTTTAAAGCTAGTAAAATCACTATACAAAATGAAGCACAGTTGGCTGAGATGGTTGAGAGCGCAGTTAAGCACTATTCAACAATGATTTTCACAGATGAAAACATTCCTGAAGCTAAAAAAGCAAGAGCAGACTTAAATAAAGTTGTAACGTTGCTAGATGATCAACGTAAAGAAGTTAAAAATCAATATGATAAGCCGTTAAAAGATTTTGAGGAAAAAATAAAAAAATATACTGAAAAAATAAGTGAAGTTAGTTCAGAAATTAACGAAAGCATCAAATCATACGAAGAAGCAGAGAAGCAGAAACGAAGCAAAAAGCTTCAAAAAGTGATTGCTGAAATGTCTGAAAACTACAATGTATCCATTGACGAAATTGAAATTCCTAGTTCGTGGACTAATAAAACAGCTTTCACAGTTAAAGGTGAACCAAATAAGAAAACTATTGAGGAAATAGCGGCATCGATGGTAGCAGTTGCATCTGAAAAAGAACGTATAAAAAACGATAAGCTCATTGTTGAAAATTATGCTAAGGCAGTTGGCCTTGACTCGTTTTCTTGGGTCGCATTAATTGATAAAGGGTCTACTGCGCCAGAACTGATAAAAGAAATCGATTCCGCCGTTGCTTTAAAAAAAGAACAAGAAGAACGAGAAAAAGCAAAAAAAGAGCACGACGATGCTATTGCTGCCTTGAAAACTGAAACAATCAACAATAAAACAGTTGACACTGAAACAGGCGAAATCATCACAGAAGAAGTACCAAAAACCAGCAGAAAACAACAAGAGAAAACAGTTACGTTAAGACTAACAGCAGAACATCAAAAGTTAGTTGCTCTAAACAATTTTATTATTAATAACGGGATTCAAGTGGAAGTGATTGAATGAACCTAAACAATGTTTATTCTGCTGTTATTAAGAGTTTGAAAGACAACTCAATAACAGCAGTAATAAACGAAGCAATAAATATTGAACGATTAAAAACCATGTATTTTGATTATACAGGGCCAAGAGAAGTTGAAATAAGATTTATTGATCCGAGAAAATTTAGTGTTGCCCAACGTCGATTTATCTTTGCAATGCTAGAGGACATATTCTCTTTCACAGGGCAAGAAACAGAAGTGTTAAAGGAAATGTTCTATCTCAGATTTGAAGCGTTACAGGGCTATGAAATTAGCCTCAGAAACGACTCAACGAACACAATGGACGATGCAACCATTTTAGCGAACATCATCTTGAATTTCATTTTTGAAAATAATATTCCATTTCGCAATGGGTATGACATTTTACCAGCAAATCAAGAATATTACTTTTACAAATGTATAACTAACCGAGTTTGTTGCATATGTGGCAAAACTGGTGCAGATATTGACCATTTCGACAAAGCTCTAGGTCGGCGGAAAAGAAAAAGCGTTGACCATACAGAATACACTTACGCTGGTTTGTGCCGATGCCATCACACAGAAAAACACAACATTGGTATTACAGCATTTAAGAAAAAATATCATGTTAAAGGAATTAAATTAAATCAAGATACCATCAAGAAATTACACATAGGAGGATAAACATTGGCGCAAAGAAGAATGTTTAGTAAAAAAATAACAGATACAGACTTATTTTTAGATATGCCAATGTCTGCACAATGTTTATATTTCCATTTAAACATGGAGGCGGACGATGATGGTTTTTTAGGAAATGCAAAGACCGTTAGAAGAAAAATTGGCGCAAGTGAAGATGATTTTAAACTATTAATGGCAAAGGAATTTATTATACCTTTTGAAAGTGGTGTAGTTGTCATTAAAGACTGGAAAATACACAACTACATTCAAAAAGACAGGTACAACAGAACAATGTTTTTCGAAGAAAAATCTATGCTGACATTAGATGAAAATAACAGATATCGGTTTATGGATACAGGATGTATACAAGATGTATCCAGTGTGGATACACAGGTTAGGTTAGGTAAGGATAGGTTAGATAAGGATATAAAAAAGAATAGTATCGAGCAGAGTTCAACTATGCAAAATTGCTCGCAAAGTTCGAAGGCGGACAATGTCCCTAAATTGTCCTCTGAATGTCCTGAAAATGTCGCCCAGAGTATAGAGTTAGAGTATAGAGATAAGAGTATAGAGAAAGATAATAAAGAAGAGCCAAAGAAATCTCCTTGTAAATATTCTGACGAACATTTACGTCTTGCTCAAAAATTACAAAATAATTTAATCAATGATTTTCCGAGTGAAATGAAAAGAGTGAACATTGAAAAGTGGGCTGACACGTTTAGGTTAATCGAAGAACGAGATCAACAAACTATTGCAGCAATTGACTATGTTCTTGAGTGGTTACCGACAAATTCATTTTGGTTTGGAAACATTAGAAGTGCTTCTAAGCTAAGAACGCAGTTTGAAAAACTAAAATTTGAAATCAAGAATGAAAAAGAACGGGGCCAACAACGAACGACTTACCAACGTCAAAATGTTAGGACTGAAAATTTACCAGAATGGGCAAAAGAACCAAATAAACAGCAAGAAGAAAAGCTATCGCCAGAAGAGCAAGCGGAACTTGATAGACAAATAAAAGAATACTTGGAGGGTAAATGATGAATGAATTAGTTAAATTAATTGAGAAATGGGCAAGAGAAAAAAATCTAGATATCGCAGAGCCTGAGAAACAAATGCTAAAAGTGGTTGAAGAAGTCGGAGAAGTCGCAGCAGCATTAGCAAGAAATAATAAAAATGATTTAAGGGATGGTATCGGTGATGTTGTTGTGACACTAGTTATTCTCGCTATGCAAAATGATATGGATTTATACGAATGTCTGAACCAAGCATATAACGAGATTAAAGATCGTAAGGGAAAAAATGTCAACGGTGTGTTCGTTAAGGAGAGTGATTTGAATGATAAATAATGTGGTATTAATCGGAAGGCTGACGAAAGATATAGATTTACGCTACACCGCAAGTGGTTCTGCAGTTGGAAGCTTTACTCTTGCTGTGAACCGTAACTTTACAAACCAAAACGGCGAACGAGAAGCGGATTTTATCAACTGTGTAATTTGGCGTAAGCCTGCTGAAACAATGGCTAATTATGCTCGCAAAGGAACATTATTAGGAGTTGTTGGAAGAATTCAAACTCGTAATTATGACAACCAACAAGGCCAACGTGTGTATGTGACTGAAGTTGTTTGCGAAAGCTTCCAATTATTAGAGTCAAAAAGCACCAATGAGAATAGAAATAGCGTTCAGAGTTCGCAGAATAGCGTTACAGGCGTTCAAAATAATTTCGAGAGTAATTATGCCACGAATCAAAACAAAGGCTTAAATCAGCAAAATAACAGCCAACAAATGTCGTTTGGTGGAGATGTAGATCCGTTCGCAGGTGCAGGTAATTCAATCGACATTAGCGATGATGATCTGCCTTTTTAGGAGGTTAAAAAATGAACAGTGTAATTTTTGAAGATATAGCACGTATTCAAGCTGAAAAAAAGCAAAAGCGAAAAGAAATGCTCAAGTTAATGAATGAAAACCCAGACTGGTATAAACATCCCAAAAGCATGGTCTATCGTCAAATTAAATTGCTTGGTAAGGATATTGGTGAGCAAACAATGGATAAATCTAAACCAATCAACTCAATTGATAAAGACAAGTTCACCATTCAAGAATATTTGTATTTGCAATGGATCGGTTATTCAGTGAATGCAATCATAGAAGCGTTAGGAATGCCTAGAAACAAATTTTGGGAATATAAAGCTGAACATTTAAATTAGGTTTATGAAGTGAAAGCGAGTGTTCATGTTGCTGGAGATTTATTACACGCCAACATCCGCTATTATTGCGGATGCATTGGCTAGAAAATATGAGATCGTTTCTTTAGACAAAGCTAGAAATATTGCGAAGAAATTTAAGGCTAGTTTAAAGCAGAAAACGGACCTTTATGTGATTGAGGGAATTTTGATTGATGCTGGTTATAAAAACGAACCAGTGAATTTATAAGAAAGGAGCGGAGATTTGCGGCCGCATTAAAAAGCTTTTTCTCCTTTGAAATTATGAAAAGAATACTTGATGCTTGCTGTGGTAGCAGAATGTTTTGGTTTGATAAGCAAAACGAACAAGTTTTGTTTATGTACAACAGAGAACATTACGAAAAATTAGACAGTGGGCATGTTATCGATGTTAATCCTAATCTAGTTGCAGATTTTAGAAAGATGCCTTTTGAAGATAACTCGTTTTATCATGTTGTATTTGATCCTCCGCATTTATTGAGGTGTGGTAATAACAGCTGGTTGGCTAAAAAATATGGCAAGCTAAACGAGAAAACTTGGAAAGAAGATATACAAAAAGGTTTTCATGAGTGTATGAGGGTTTTGAAGCCCAATGGGACGTTAGTTTTTAAATGGAACGAGGAACAAATCAAGTTATCTGAAATATTAAGCACAATTGATTGTGAGCCATTGTACGGCAATAAAAGAGCAAAAACACATTGGTTAGTATTTATGAAAGCGAGTGAAGAAGATGATTCCAAAGTTTAGAGCTCATATCCGTTTTAAGCATCCATTATAGGGGATTGTTCAGAAAGTCTATGATAACTCGATACTCGGTAAAATAACTGTTGTTCAACGGAAAGACAAGGAAAATATAAGCGATAGTAACAATCAAATGATTATCAGTAAAAAATATGTACTGAACCAAATTAAGACTAAAAAAGTAGAGGAGTTTTTGAACATGAGAAAAAATTATAGATTGATTTACAAACAGTGTTTCATGGGTGAAGAATTGCAGGACACAATTATGAAATACAACAAGACAATTGCTGAGATGGAGCAATCAGTAAATGACTTATACAGCGATCCTCATGTGTTTAGTGTTCGCTATGAAGAGGTGCAAAATGATACCGAAGTTTAAAGAGTTGGATAACCAAGAATTATTGGAGGGAACAGAATGAGTGAATTAACCAAACTACAAAAAATCAGCACTCTATCAAAGGACTTAATGAATAAGAAAATGAACGACACAGATCGATTTGTTCATTTAAGTCATATTCATGAATTGGCAGAGGAATTGCAGCCAGAACTCAACGAAAATCAGCTGGTTGTGCTTGATTGGTTGAAAAATGACATGCTAGACGATTCCGATTTTTACAACACAATATATAATTCTAGGTTCTTACATGTTAATGGAGAGCCGCACCGAAAAGAAAATATAGCATTCATGAAATTGAAAAACAAAGAGTTGGCACAAGTTATCCAAGCATTTAGCCAGTGGGCTATTGAACAGGAGGAAGAGTGATGTTCAAATGTGTGGCTGTAGTAAATGATTCGACAGGTGAATTTGCATATATACTAAGCGACTATATTTCGAGATTCCCATCAAAGGTTCCTGTTTATGCAACAAATATTGAACAGTTAAAACAATATGGAGAATTTGACGAGAACGAATTATATAAAGTGGAAACGTGCGATGGTTTTTATCATATCGTAAGCTCAGAAAAATATTCATTTATTTTCGATTAACAGGAGGAAGCGGAATGATTATTCAATCAAGTAAAAAATTATCAAAATGTTCAAAACAAGAACTATTATTGATAATTCAAGCAGAAGTAGAAAACAGACAGAAGCTAATAAATTTAATTGATAAAGAATACGACAATTGGAACAAAAAGGTAGAAGATGTAAGATTTCCTAATTATCAGTCTAGTGAACGTAAAGCATTTTTGGATGGTATTGAAGCAGCAACGAATATTGTGAAGAATTTTTGGGGGTAATCAGAATGAAACTATATCGCTATGAAAGTTCAAAAAATACTGGACATTGGACAGAAAGTAAAGGACAGGCAAACAAAGAATACGAAGAGGAAAAAGACTACCTAATGGCTGATGAGCCTGATGAAGATGAAACAGTAAAGCTAGTCTCAATTGAGATACCAGATGAGTTGATAGATGAACTAGAAGATGAATCCAAAGAGTTGAAAGAGGCCATATTAATGCATGATCCAGATCGTTTAGACGAAAATCCAAGAGAAGATGGCTATGACTTTGATTATTATGCTGCTTGGTCCGATGATATAGCGAAACGTAAGGAGGAAGTAGAATGAAAGTAATTGATAAAAACAAAAATAAAGCAGTTGAAGTGGACAGCGTGTCAAATAATGGTGAAATCTACCATGTGTATAATGAAGGGAATCAATATCGGTTATTCAAGGATGAGGTTCAAGTGATAAACCAAGATACATGCATTCACGAATATGAAGTATATGCTTATCCTACTGGATCTAATCCCACTGACATAGAAATGGCAGGACACTGTAAAAAATGTGGCTACGATACTCATGAACAGTTTTAGGAGGATCATTGATGAATAAACTTAATATTCAAGAAATAAAAACAAGAATAGAACAAACGTTTCCTGAATTGGTTTTAGGATGGGCAAGTGATACTGGCATCCCAAGTATTTATTCAAAACGACTTTGTCGTGTAATAGCCTATACGTATCATGGAAAATGGATATTGAAATCTGAAATAAGTGAATATTCCAATCATATTGCAGCTATTATCAATTTGTTGGAACAATGGGATGGGAAAAAGGAGAATTAGCGATGAATAACCAAAAATTGATTAAGAAATGGGAAAGTAAGGAAGGTGTTCCGTCATATGAAATAAGCGCCTTTCCAGTTAATCCATCTTTAAATGAAATGTATATTGCAGGTTATGGCGTTGCACGAAAAGAAATCCTAGACGATTTAAAACAACTAGACGAACCGAAAAAAGTCGTGGTACCGAAGTTTGTTGCGGAATGGATTGAGTATGCCAAAAAGAAAGGTGATAGCCTAAGCGCTTCATTCAAACCGTGGGACCTATATGGCGCTGAATACGGTAAGGTTAATAGCTGGATAAAGGACAATGAAGAGACGTATGCTCGTGCATGGCTCGATGGCTACGAAGTCGAGGAAGATCCACTTTATTATGTGAAGTTGCCCGGGGTTGGTTATTTGAATAATGCAGACGGCGGGATAAAGCATACAGATAAAGAAATTAAAGCTATCGACGAGCGTTATTGGCCATTTGCTGTGAAAGTTGATGGTGAATAGATGAAATATAAAACTAAATATAGCAGCATTGTTCCGAAAGGACAAATAGGTGAGTGCATCGACAAAGTAGATGGTGAATTATTAGCTTTATTAATCAAGTTTGGTAACGGTGAAGTATTTTGGTTTATGAAAAGAGATTTAATTGAAGTGGAGGATAAGTAATGCTAAGTTATCCAGAATTATATATACTGGAACGTCAAGTAGACGGCGTTTATGTTGAGTACCTGCATGGATCAGAGCAAGCTGATTTATTTTTCGATTATACAATTGCTCGTGATGAAAGAAATTATATGAATAAAACCAATATGAAAGATGGCGAATGGAAAATTTAAAAATACGGGAGGCCAATTACATTGGAGTTTTAACTTATTGCAACTTTTTTACAATAACTAGCTGATTTTTTGCAAACAAAAAGCCAGCCGACCAATGGCTGACTAATGTGGTAGTTAGCACTTTTCCCAAGTAAAGTGCTAATAGTGCCAACAAATAAGGTTGACATTGTGTCTCTGGTGGAGACAGGAACTATCGATAACTGTTTTCCGCCAGTTATCATAGAAAAGGAGAAATTTATTTCAGAAATAAAATCCCCAAGAAAGTTAATATGATTATATCATGAGTAAATGTATTTGAAAATACTATCTCATAGTACGTATTGTAAAAAGTTTATTTAGTAGAAAATAAAAAAAGCCAGATTGCTCCGGCTGTAAGTAATATTTTCGACATAGTTATTATACCACAAAAGGAGCGATTCCACTTGATTCAATTGCTAAAAGAAGTAGATTTTCGACAAACAAAAGCGAATGCCAGAAATGTGTTGAAGAATTTTAGACGTTTAGAGCGAATAGCTGGGCGCTCTTTGATAGATTTAAAATCACCAATTATTACAGATATGCCTAAAAGCCAAAGTCATGGGAACAAAGCAGAAGATGCGCTAGTACAATTAGCAGATGCAGAAGCAGAAAGAGATGCAATATTATCTGGGCTTATGGCATTAAGCCTAACTAGCAGACAAATTTTGCATTATAGTTTCTGTGTGCAGGACCATTACTCTAATTACAAGATTGCTAGAGAAGTTGGCTATTCCGAAAGAAGTATTCAAAGAATGAAATCAGAAGCTTTGATTGAATTCGCGGAAGCTTACCGAAACGGCAAAATAATTGCATATAAATAATTTTGGCGGTTTTTTGGCGGAAAGTTGGCGGTTTTTATACGAATTTGAGTGCTAATATAGTAATATCGAAAGTCAAAGAAATGGACACATTACACAACGCTTTCTGGTTTAGTCACCGTTTGATTTGACTTTCGATGGTCACTTGCAGACTTACGTTCTCAATAAAATGAAGTGAGGTGAATAACCTCCTCTTTTTTCTACAGGTTTGCAAGTGACACAAATAGTTGCTAGGGATGCAGTAGTAACTACCTGATTCATACTAGTCGAGGTTAGGTATATTGCTCTATCCCAGCATATAACGATAAGAACATTAACCAGATCTCTGCGGCAGCTGCTTACGCACGAGAGCAATTCCTAAACTCATAGAGTAGCAGCTAGGTACGTTTAGGATAAACTTAATCAATTGTTTTTGCTGGTGTTTGATTGATTGGTCACTGTGGTGGAATATAGACCATACAAGGTGCAAATCCTTGCCAGTGACATAATCATTTTAGCCGTGAAAGTCTGCGAAAGCTACGTCCTGATGGGAAAACATTCTGACGAGAGTGTGTAAAGGTTAATTTGATTTATTAGCAATTGCTAGGAGGTAGCTCCTTCTGGTTTGGCGTGTAGCATTGTGGTAATGCAACTTACTTCGTGTGAGATAAGATGCGGGTTCGAATCCTGTCACGCCAATAGGTAGCATAGCTACTTAAATAAAAAAATCGTCAATAAGTCAAATATAACTACCTTTACGATCAGATGACGGTTAAGATTTTCCCTCCTATCTAAGGCTGCACTTTCACCGTGCAGTCTTTTTTTATACGTAAAAAAACCACTAGACTATGGAATCTAGTGGATAGGTAGCAGACTATATTACAAAAAGATGGGTTTTCTAGGTGTAAATAACTGTTTCAGCATTTAAGGAGTTGCTACCCAAAAGCATTATAGCAAATTAATAGTGATAGACATTATCCAATTTATGTAAGAAATGACATATTTAGTACATAAAATTAATTAAGAATGTCTCTTTTAGTATGTAAAAAACCGCTAATATCGGAAAATTAGCGGATAGGCAGTTATAGTAAGACTTGTTGATAGAATTTTAAATCGCAAAATCTAAATTCATCAAGAAGGAATTCCTGCCTGTAAAAATTCTAACAAATATTAAAAAAATTGTAAAACATTTATGTGTTTGTTTTTTTTACATTAATTGCAATCGAGCTTCAGATGATGAGTTAGTAACTATGTTTACTGAACAACAAAAAAACCACCAGTGAAATTAATCATGGGTGGTTAGGTAGCTAGTACGATATGAGGAATTTCATGTGCAAGAAATTTTCTAAGGTATGTCGCTACCCGTAAATAAATTATAGCAAATCATTCATTAATTGTCTTGTCTGATGCATATAAAAACCGCTAGTGGTGACATACTAGCGGTTAGGTAGCTAATTGTGTGTCTTTTCATGGAATTATGAATTACATAAGGTGTTGATTTAAAAATAAAAGGAGTTGCTACCTAATAAAATTATAACAAATAAGAATGAAGAATAAAAGAGATTGCCTTGATGGCTTCTTTTTTTGTTTGGAGGGAATGAAGGATGGATAATTATTGGTACATATCCCTGAACCACCATTATCCGAAACCCATGAAAAACCAACATAAACGGGTAGTAATGTCGGTGCAGATTAAGAAAGAATATTCCATCATTGAGATGACACGAGAAGCTACACCACAAGAAATTGACTATTGCAAGTTGGTATATTGCGGTCATGGGTGTTGGAGTGACAAACATGTACAAGAGAATGTAGAGAAGTATATTTGATTTACGAAAACAAACTCAACTATTGAAGCGAAAAGTGAGGTGGTGTTAATGGATGGCTAGAAAAAGAGACCCTCGTCGTGATGAAGCTAAAAAAATATGGCTAGATTCAGGTGGGAAAAAGGTTCTTAAAGAATTAGCTAGTGAACTAAATGTTTCTGATTCTCAAATCAGGAAATGGAAATCTGTTGATAAATGGGCGGAAGAATTAAAAGGTAACGTTACTAAATCGAATAGTAACGTTACCAATAAAAGTGGAGCGCCGCCAGGTAATAAAAATGCTAAGGGGAACAAAGGAGGTTCTCCTCCTAAAGGTAATAAGAACGCTATTAAAACTGGCGAATACGAAACAATATTTGCCGATATGTTATCTGACGAAGAAAAGGATATCTATTCTAATCTGAATGATGATCCTTTTTTTATTTTGGAGGAAGAAATAAGAATCCTGAAAATTCGCCAATATAGAATGCTTAAACGCATCAAAGATGCAGAGGCTGGCTTAAACGATGAAGAAGTTGAACGTTTGCAGCAGCTTCGGAAAGTTAAAGAGCCATCGGTAATTGATGGGAAAATGGTTACTGTTAAGAGAGAAGTTTTAAAAGATGTACAAGTCACTCGTAAAACATTTAGAATACTAGATGACATTTTGGCTATTGAGGAAGCATTGACAAGAATTAGCAATCAGTTAACAAAGGCTATTAAGCAACAGAATGCCTTGCTAGCAAATGATGCTAAATTACTACTACTGAAGGTTCAAACTGAAAAAGTTAAAGCTAGTTTAGATGCTACAAATGGAGACATGGATATGCCAGTTTTCATCGATGATATATCAGGTGATGAATATGAGTAAAAAATTATCTGAATTTCTTCCTAAAGCATTTCATACTACTTGGAGGGTAGCATTAAACTCAAATATATTACATGTTGTTGAAAAAGGTGGCCGTGGGTCAGGTAAATCATCTGGCATAGCACACATAATCGTTCAATTGATTATGAGATATCCTGTAAATGCTGTGGCCATTAGATATGTCGATAATACGATTGAGCTATCTATTTTTGAACAGATTAAGTGGGCAATTGAAGAACAAGGTGTGTCTAAGTATTTTAAAGTAAATAAAAGTCCTATGAAAATCACCTATAAGCCTAGAGGTAATTATATTGTTTTTCGTGGCGCACAGAATCCAGAAAGAATTAAGTCATTAAAGGATTCAAGATTTCCATTTGCTATAGCTTGGATTGAGGAATTAGCCGAGTTTAAAACAGAAGATGATGTAAAAACCATAACTAACTCATTACTACGTGGTGAATTAGCAGATGGTCTTTTTTATAAATTCTTTTATTCGTACAATCCTCCTAAGCGACGACAATCATGGGTTAATAAGAAATATGAATCTAGCTTCCAACCTGAAAATACTTTCGTTCATCATTCAACATATAAGGATAATCCATTCATAGCTCAAGCATTTATTGAAGAAGTTAATGCTACGAGGGCTAAGAATCCGAAACGTGCTGAGTGGGAGTATGACGGCAAAGCTATTGGTTCAGGAGTTGTTCCGTTTGATAATTTACGAGTAATAAAAGGCTGTATAACTGAGGAAATGGTTGCTAACTTTGATAATATCAGAAACGGTCTTGACTTCGGTTATGCTACTGATCCGTTAGCGTTCGTTCGATGGCATTATGATAAAAAGAAAAATGGTATCTATGCTATTGATGAGATATACGGTGTGAAAATTAGTAATAGGGAATTAGCTAAAAAACTACATGAAAAGGGCTATCAAAATGATGAAATTTTTTCTGATTCTGCTGAGCCCAAAAGTAATGCAGAGTTAGTAAATGAGCATGGTATCAATCATATAAAAGGTGTTAAAAAAGGCCCGGATTCGGTTGAATATGGTGAGCAATGGCTAGATGACTTAGATTTTATTTGTATCGATCCATTGAGGACTCCAAATATAGCTAAGGAATTTGAAAACATTGATTATCAGACTGATAGAGATGGTAATCCTAAACCGAGACTAGAAGATAAAGACAATCATACTATTGATGCCACACGTTACGGATTTAACGAAGACATGTGGGCGAAGAAAAAAACTAAAATTAGTAAAAATCAAAGAAACAAAATAAAAAGAATGTTTTAAAAAAAGGAGTGTGAAGTATGGAAACTGAAGAAATCCTAAAAGTTAATGAATTTGAACATGGATCGGACATCAGCTATTCAAGTGATATGAATGAAAATTTTGTTAGCTTTGGCGTAGAATCAAATATTCACTATAGATATAGTTCTGCAGAAGAATTGTTGGGTAATACTGATATTTTAGCCAAAATGATTGCACACCATAATGAACACCAAGTTCCACGTCTACAGATTTTGGATGATTATTATAAAGCAAAGAATACAAACATCATCAAAAATCGTCGCCGTAAGGAAAAAGAAAAAGCAGACCATAGAGCTGCCCATAATTTTGGAAAAGTTCTTGCAACGTTTGATGTTGGATACAATACAGGCAATCCATTAAAAGTCCAAATTAATAATAAAGCTAGCCAAGAGGCAATTGATAATTTCAATCAAGATAATGACATTGACGGATTGAATGGAGAATTGTGGTTAGATATGGATAAATACGGTCGAGCTTATGAAATCATATATCGAGATGAAGATGACGTTGATTATGTTGATCTATGCAATGTTTTTGAAACGTTTGTTGTTTATGATACAACGGTCAAGCGTAGACCAATACTTGCTGTTCGTTATCCTAAAACTAAATTTACTATAGATGCAGACAAACAGTATATTCAACCGATAATTTACACAAAAGACAAAATCATTACTTACGCTGAAACGACTCTTGCTACGATTAAACTAAGTGATCCAAAAGAGGATTCTCATGATTACAAAGAAGTTCAGATAACTGAGTTCTCTCCTAATCGTTTTAGAATGGGATTGTATGAAGATATTTTATCTCAAATCGATTTGTATGATGCTGGACAGTCTGACACTGCTAATTACATGACGGATTTAAACGATGCGCTGTTAGTGATTAGTGGAGACATCGAAGCAGCGGGTCTATCAACCGAAGATGCTATTAAGCAAAAAGAAGCGAACATGCTTTTGCTTGAATCTGGTACAGATATCAACGGTAACAAGACCTCAGTGAATGCTAGCTACATCTATAAACAATACGATGTAAACGGCGTTGAAGCTTACAAAGAACGAGTGAGGAAAGGGATACATGAAATATCTATGATTCCAGATTTAACAGATACAAATTTTTCTGGTGTTCAATCAGGAGAAGCAATGAAGTATAAAATGTTTGGTTTCAATCAAATGACGGCAGTAAAGCAAAGACTATTTAAAAAAAGTCTTGTGCGGCGCTATCGTCTTTTATTTAATCTGAAATCAAGTGTTTCTGAGATTGATAACTCCGATTTAAAAGGATTGCGAATTATCTTTACTCCTAATCTTCCGAAAGCAATTCTAGAAGAATTAAAAACATTGATTGACTCTGGAGCTGAGTTAAGCCAAGAAACAATTTTAGGTCTAGCTTCGTTTGTTGATGATGTTCAAGCTGAATTAGAACGTGTAAAAAATGAAAATAAACCATTAGATATTACTGATGAAGAAGTAGCCAAAACGAAAGTAAATCAGGCAAAATTTTTAGCTAAACAATCGGAAAAGGAAACCGAGGAGGAATGATTGAATGTCCTACTTGAAAAATCGTGAAGAATCTTGGATCAAAGAACAGATGAAGCTAGATCGCAATAGAGAAAAAGAAATTGTTCAACAGCTTCAAAATGCTATTGATGCGATTCAAACCGAAATTGAAGCTAACTGGGATAGATTTTCCAATGGTCAAAAGATTACGATTAGCGAAGCAAGAAAAATGGCTAATAAGATGGACGTAAAACGCTTCGAAAGAAAAGCGAAGGAATATGTAAAAAATAAAGACTTTAGTCCACAGGCCAATAAAGAATTGAAAATCTATAACTTAGTAATGCGAGTGTCTAGATTAGAGCTATTAAAGTCTCAGATTGGCTTAGAACTAATCACGTTGTTTGATGAGCTTGACAAGTGGGGATATTCTCAGTTATCTGAAGCAGCAAAAGATGAGTATTTAAGACAGGCGGGAATATTAGGCGAAACCGTTAAAGAAAATTATTCGTCTAAGGTTAGAAAAATTGTTAATGCATCATTCAAATCAAGTGACTTCCCTTCGTTTAGTGATAACATTTGGCAAAATTTTGTTGAAATGAAAGCTGATTTAGAAAAAACAATCACTCAGGCAATCACTCAAGGGAAAAATCCAAGAGCAGTAGCAAAAGAGATGGCTAAATTTTTAAAGCCTAACCAATTAAATATAAGGTACAAGCTAAATAGGTTAATGATGACTGAAATATCTGGTATTCAAACAGATATTCAAAAGCAAAGTTACTTGGATGCAGATATCGAAGAATATGATTACATTGCAGAACCGTTTGCCTGTGAAATATGTAAAAAAGTGGCTAAGGGAAGCCCTTATAGAGTATTAAAGATGAAAAAAGGTATTAATGCTCCTTATATGCATCCTCATTGTAAGTGCTCTACTGTCCCTAAAATTAGTGAGGATTATGAGAAGTCGCTGAAAGAAAGAGGTTTGTAAATGGATAATCTATATAAATGCAATCAATGTCATAAACACACTCCTTTAATTAGAAAATCTGAAAATATCACGAAGGATGTCGAACACCATTATGCTGAATGTGCAAATTGTGGATATAAAGCGACAATTATGTATATGAATACCGAAATCAAGTTATTAATGTATGAACAAAGAAAAACAAAATTTGGTACAAAAAAGAAAGGTAAATTGACAGAAAAGCTAAACAGATTAATTTCTGAATTAAGAAAAGAAGTCGAAGAATCACTTTAAAATTATGACAGAAAGGTGTGATTCTATGAATGACGATCCTTATGACTATTTAGATGCTGATTATGAAGAATATTTAAGAAAAGAGGGTAAAATGATGGATTCACAAGAATTTATTGATAAATGTAAAGAAATTGTTTCAAATTATGCAAACAAACACTTGGATAAATCAGATCAAAAAGAAATTACCAAAAAAGATGTTTTTGTAGTTTGGAGTTGTAAAACATTGCAGAATAACAAAGCTCTATTAAGCACTACTTTACTTGATGGTATGTATTATGAATTAACATTAAACGGCGACAAGCAAGAGATTTATTTTGATGCATACAAAAAATGGGAAAATAAGGCAATTAAAGTCTAACAAACGTTAGGCTTTTTATATTGCCTTCTTACTGCTTACAGGCACTAAAGAGAAAGCTGTTTCGATTGATAGGCGTAACTTATCAAATATATCGGGTAGCGGCGTAACCGTGGAGGATAATCATGAAAACAAAAAAACTATTATTGCCAATGCATTTACAATTCTTTGCTGATAATCCAGATACTGGCACTGGAGATACGGACCAACCGGCCGGAGGTCAAGAACAAACGCCACCAGAAGATGATAGTAAAGATAAAGGCAATGGAAAAACGTTTTCTCGTGATGAAGTAGCAAAAATGATTGCTGCTGAAGTATCAAAAACAAAAGAAGCTTGGGAAAAAGAGCAACAAGAAAAACAAGCAGAAGCAGAAAAACTGGCAAAAATGAATGCTCAGGAAAAAGCTGAACATGAAAAGAAACAGCTAGAAGCAAAAATTGCGGAATTGGAACGTAGTCAAGCATTAGTTTCCATGTCAAAAGAAGCTTCTAAAATGCTTTCAGAGGCTAGTTTGCCGCATGACGATGATTTGCTAGGATTGATTGTTTCAGATGATGCGGAAGCCACAAAAAAAGCTGTCGCTATTGTTACGAACTATGTATCAATGATTAAGAAAGAAAATGCTCGCCAAAAAACACCAGGTGAGGGCGGACAATTTTCAACTGATAAAAAAGAAACCGAATCAGTTGCAGCTCTTGCAGCAAGTAAACGAATTGTAAAATAGGAGGAAATATAAATGAAGAAAAAACAATTAATGAAAATGGATATTCAAATGTTTGCTCAAACATGGAATCCAGACAACGTCACTGTATTAGAGAAAAAAGATGGAACAATTCCAGATAAGTACAACACTTTAATTTTAAAAGATGTGATGGAAAATTCTAAGTTAATGCAGTTGGCTAAATATGAAGAAATGGACGGCAAAGAAAAGAAATTCGAATACTTTGCAGAAGGTCCTGGGGCGTACTGGGTTGGTGAAGGCGAAAAGATTAAAACGTCTAAACCTAAATGGTTAAACGTAACGATGACTGCGAAAAAAATTGGTGTTATTATCCCAGTTTCTCGGGAATATTTAACTTATAAGATGTCTGATTTCTTTACTCAAATGCAACCAAAAATCGCAGAAGCATTTTATAAGAAAATTGATGCGGCTACTATCCTTGATAAAGAAAATCCATTCTCTCAATCTATTGAAAAATCTGTCATTGCAGCTAGTAATGTAATTGAGGGCGACTTGACATATGACAACATTTTAGCATTAGAGGATTTGCTTGGAGAAGGTGAATACGATCCGAATGCTTTCATTTCTAATCGTAAGAATCGTACAGTGCTACGTGAAGCAAGTAAAAAAATTGGTGACACAACTCAATTTATTTATGATCGTGTCAGCAATACTATTGATGGACTACCTGTAGCAGATCTAAAATCTATGGATAAGGGAAACCTTTATACTGGTGATTTTGATTACTTGCGCTATGGTATCCCATTTAACATTAATTTCAAAATTTCAGAAGAAGCTCAATTATCTACTTTAACGAATGAAGACGGTACGCCTGTCAACTTGTACGAACAAGAATTGGTTGCTTTACGAGCTACAATGGATATTGGTTTCATGGTCATCAAAGATGAAGCATTTGCTAAGATTCAACCAAAAGCTGCGGGGGAGTAACTAGCCCTGTTGTCGGAAAAGTAACATCGACAACAAATGGGGCGACAATCGAACTAACTTAGGTGGTGTTTTGATGTCAGAGATAGCAAATGATGTAAAAAAATTATTAAATGGCAGTCTTGATGAAAAATTAGAAATCATTGAAAGACGTACAAAAGATCGGCTTCAAAATATATTGAATGTCATTGAGTTACCAAAAAGTTTTGATTCAGTTGTATATGAAGTCACTTTAAAACGATTTAATCGTATTGGCCAAGAAGGAATGCAATCTTATTCTCAAGAAGGTTTATCTATGGCATTTCCAGACTCTGATTTTTCTGAATATCAAGATGAGATTGAAGAGTATAAGAATAAGGAAATAGAAGAACTTTATAAGCCTAAACGTGGGAGGTTTACATTTTCATGAGATATTTAGATGAAATTACCTTTGTAAAAAAATCTTCAGAATCGCATTATGATCCAAATTTAGGTGAATGGATTGAAGAAGAACCGTTTAGAAAAACTGCTGATATCAATGTAACTGATATTGGTACAGATCGTTCTATTACTATTTTCGGAAGCATTAAAGAAGGGGCTAAGGTCATTAGGACACAGCCCCTTTTCGTTATTCCAGAATTTGATTACATTGAGTTTGAAGGTAAAACTTGGGAAGTTATTACAAGTAGAGTTCCTGCATTAAGAAATAGCTTGATTATTCAGGAAGTGACTATTGATGGCAAGAAGTCAAGTAAGAATTAATGGATTAGCTGGAATTTCTAAAAAACTAAAGAGAAATGCTCAGCTTGATGATGTGAAAACAGTTGTTAGAAACAACACAGCAGAATTAACCGCCAATATGCAAGCTGAAGCCGGAAAAGTGTTAACTGGACACTGGGAAGGTAAAAAGTTTGTTAAACCTACTGGGGCAACAAAAAGAAGTATCGTTATGAGGCTTTCGAACAATGGTTTGTCTGGGCATACAGGACCAGGAACGGAATACGCACCGTATTTAATAAACGGTACGAGATTTATGGTGAAACGTGATTTCTTTTTACCACCGCTGAAACAACAAAAAGTGAAATTTAGAACGGACTTGGAAAGGTTGATGAAATGATTAAAACAAGAGATCAATCAATCTTCGATGAAGTGTATAAGAAGTGTCAATCACTGGGTTATGAAACATACGATTATAAACCTATGAATGATGTAGGTTATCCATTTGTCGAATTAGAAGATACTCAGACACTGCACCAAGCCAACAAAACTGATATTAAAGGTTCGGTTACATTGAATCTATCTGTATGGGGATTGGCAAAAAAACGTAAACAAATATCGGATATGGCTTCAGCAATTTTTGCTGAGGCTCTATCTATTTCTGAAACGGAAGGTTATTATTGGTCGCTAAATATCCAATCAAGCGGTATTCGGTTAGTAGATGACATTTCGACTAACACACCATTGAAGCGGGCAATGATATCTTTAGAATTCAAAATACTATAGAGAGAAGGAATATATATGGCTAATGAAGCAAAAGTAGCGGCTAAAGGTATTGATATTATTTTACTTTTCCGTTTGTTAAAAAAATCAAAAGAGGAAGCAGCATGGAAATTAGCTTTCCAGACAGAACATGAAAATACAAAAACAAAAGATAGTGATTCTGTGGCCACTAAAGATGGTCCGATTCGCATCCCAGGATCATTGGAAATTGATTTTTCGGCAACATCTATTTTATCAGTCGGTGATCCGTATGTTGACCAGCTAGAAGAAGCTTTAGACAATGACGATATTATTGAAATCTGGGAAATCAACAAAGCAGAAAAAGGCACAGGAGATAATGCTGACAAATACAAGGCAACCTATTACCAAGGATATGTAACATCATTTGGTAAATCACCTAATGCTGAAGACACCATAGAAGTTTCATTAGAATTTGGTATCAATGGTAAAGGTGCAAAAGGATTTGCAACATTAACTGCTGATCAAGAAGAAGTAGTTCAATATGTCTTCAAAGATACGACTATTGAAACAGCTGATCCGGGAAAGTAGATAGCCCTTCTGTGGGAAGTGTAACTCCTACAGTCGATGGGGCTTCTATTGAATTAAGCTAAGAAAGGAAAATAAATATGGTGGATACTTTTAAAATTTATAAAGGCCAAACCGAAGTTGTTTCCGGCCAATCACCTTTAACTATAACAGGAATGGAACCTAACACCTCAGTGCCGGCTGGTGAGTACCAAGTAACTCGTGTTGTTAATGGAAAAGAATCAGAGCGAGTAGATATTCCAGCTTTTAAAACAATGTCTATTGCTGTAACTGGCTTAGAGTTTTCTCCTAAAACGTCCACAGCAGATGCGGGTACTGCAGGTAGCCGACAAATCACAGCAACTGTTTTACCTGAAAATGCAACCAACAAGAAGGTAAACTATGATATTTCACCTGTAACAGAAGGTCTTGCTGTCTCTGAAACAGGAAATATTACTTGGACAGAAGCGGTACCGGCTGGTGTTTATACTACAACAGGAACAACAGAGGATGGTAAAAAAACAGCTCAACACACCTTAACATTGAATAATCAAGCTTAAAATATAAATTTAGAGGGCAGCTTAGCAGCTGTCCTTTTCTTATGGAGGAAAAGACATGCAAATCGAAATTAAAGGGAAAAAATATAACTGTATTTTTGGAGTCAAGTTTATTCGTGAATTGGATAAGCAGCATGGGGTAGTTCGTAATGATGTCAATCTTGGGATGGGACTAACAACATTATTACCGCAGTTAGTAAGTGGAAATATCGTTGTTTTATCCGATGTGCTCTACACAGCTACCATTACGGAAAAAAGTAGACCTTCTAAGGATGAAGTAGATGAGTTCGTTGAAACTGTTGATGATATTGAGGCATTATTTGATGAAACGTTGAAAAACTTAGAAGAAAGCAATGCGGGAAAGTTAACGGTCAGAAATTTCAAGAAAGCTCTGATGGAGAACAAGTAAGAGAGGAACTAACCTCAGCTGAAGCTTATGAAAATATTCTTATTAATTGTTTTCGTTACCTAGAAATTACTGATTTATCAGAAATTGAACGAATGACTTTGTATGAATATGAAGTTAGGCTATTGGCGTTTCAGTTAAAAAGACTTGACCATGAAAGAGACCTCTATCTTCAATCTTGGCTAAATAACCAAATTAAGGCGACTAAAGGTAAAAAATCTGAACCTTATTATAAGGAATTCAATAAGTTTTTCAATTATGAAGAACGAGAGAAGCTTATTTTGGGTAAATCATTAATTGATGAAAAAGTTGATATAGGAGCAATTGATTTATTAAGAAAAGCAAATAAGTAGGAAAGGAGGAAAATGATGGAATCATATTCAGTCGAAGCAATACTTACTGCTACTGATAGAACGTTTAGTAGCACAATGAGTAGCGCTGAACGCTCTATGGCTGGTGTAAATAAGCAATCTGGCGAACTAGGTGATGGATTGGATAAAAGCACCACTAAAGGGAATCAATTGGGTAAGTCAATTCTTAGTATTGGGGCAGGCGTGGGCGCTGTAAAATTAGTATCTACGGCCGTAAATATGGTTAAGGACTCTGTTGAAGGAGCGATTAACCGTTTTGATACGTTGAATAAGTATCCTGTAGTTATGAAGGCTCTAGGTTACTCAACAGAAGATGTTGATCGGTCCATGAATAAACTATCTGATGGGATTGATGGATTACCTACATCCCTCGATGAAATTGTAGCTAGTACGCAACAACTATCAATTTCAACTGGTAGCTTGAGTAAAGGGACTGACACAGCTATTGCATTAAATGATGCCTTTCTTGCTTCTGGAGCTTCAACTGCTGATGCAACTCGTGGTATGCAACAATATATTCAAATGCTCGGTAAGGGTGAAGTTGATATGCAGTCTTGGCGAACTTTACAAGAAACAATGCCGATTGCGATGGATAAAGTTGCTAAGTCTTTCAAAGAACAAGGTGTTAACTCAGTTAACCAATTATATGATGCCTTAAAAGAAGGAGATATTACATTTAATGAGTTCAATAATCGTTTGATTGAATTGGATAAAGGTGTAGGCGGTTTTGCGGATTTAGCCAAGAAAAACTCAAAAGGTATCAAAACCTCATGGGCAAATATTAAAACAGCTACTGTTAAAGGTGTAACTACAGTTATTAAATCATTTGATGAATTATCTAAAGCAGTGACAGGAAAAAATATTGCCGAAAACTTAGACTCTTTAAAAAATGTAGTTAATATAACTTTTAAGGCAATTGATGCAGCGATTCAATCAACTATTCCGTTGATGAAACTATTCGGAAAAGCTATTACGTCGATAGGTACAGCCTTAACACCATTACTACCAACAATTGCCAGTTTTGCTGCCACCTTTACAGCGTTGAAAGTAATTCAGCAAGTGACAGGCTATATAAAACAATCTGAATTGGCAATCAAAGCTTATACAACCGCAATAAGTTTATACAATGGAATATCAAAACTGGCTACGTTGTCTACCACAGCACTCGGAAGAGCATGGATGTTAAACTTGGCAGCCGATAAAGCCAATTCTGCAGCAATAGCAATAAAAACTGGTCTTTTAGTGGCGCAAAATACAATCGTTGGTGTTTTGACGGGAACAATTAGTTTAGCTACAGTAGCTACAACTGTTTTTAGTACCGCTATGAAATTGTTGATGGGCCCTATTGGATGGGTAACAGCTGCAATAGGAGGACTAGTAGCTGTAGGGGTAAACTTGTGGAAATGGTTAAATAAGGAAACTGAATCAACTAAGGCAGTTAAAAAAGAACAAGAAAACCTTATGAAAACCACAGACGACTTGATTAAAAAAAATCAAGAACATACCCAATCCCGAAAAGATGAAGCTATTGAGTTAGAAAATACTAAAGAAAAATTCCAATCTATGATTTCTGAAATGGAAATGCTCTCTGCTAAAGAAAAATTAAGCAACAGCGAGAAAAAACGTATGGTGGAAATTGTTGAGGAATTGAACGGTAAAATGACAGGTTTAAACTTAGTTTATGACGATCAAAAAAATATTTTATCTGAAATGCCTGGAACAATTCAACAACAAGTTGATGCCTATAATGCTTTAGATGAAGCTTCTCAAGCTCAAGAAAATATTAATCAAATGTTAAAAGAACGAAACGATAATGAAGCGAAGCTGATGGAAATTAATGCCGCTAGAGAAAAATGGAATCAGACATTAAAAGAATCTGGCGGGAATACAAAAGAAGCTCGTGAAAATATTGAAAAGTTGGGCGAACAAGAGCAAGTGTTAAAGGGCGTTCAACAGGAATTAACGAATGAAATTATAAATACAGCAAATGCTCATGAACAATCAATGCAACGTGCAAGTCAAGCTGTTGAAAATGGTGTGTTAAATCAAACAGTTTCATACAATGCTTTAAGTGGAAAGACGAAAGAAACAATGGATGCAATGCGTTCAGAATATTCATCGCTTGAAGAAAAAGTAGGGAGTGCTTTTGATGTTATCCAACAAAAACAAGCCATTTCAGTTGATCAAATGGCTGAAAATTTACAAAAAAATCAAGAAGCTGTTAGCCAATGGAGCACTAATATTGCTGCGTTAGCACAGCGAGGGGTAGATGAAGGGCTTTTAGAGCAACTAAGGAAAATGGGTCCTGAAGGTGCTGCTCAAGCGGCAGAATTAGTTAATTCTTCAGACGAACAATTACAACGCTTGAATGATGTCTATCGTAATACCGGTGAAACTTCCATGAATGCAATGAAAGAAGGTTATCAATTAGGCAAAAATGGTTTGAACGAGGAAATTCAAGCTCTTATACCAACTCAAAAAGAAACTTTGATGACTCAAATTAAGAATACAGACTTTAACAGCGTGGGTCTAAGTGTAACTGATGATTTTAAAGCAGGTATTGAAAATGGCCGTAGATCTGTTGAGGAAATGACAAAAGGAATTGTTCCTAAAGTCGGGGAAGATATGAAAGGTGAAGTACAGAAGGCAGATTTTTCAGGTATTGGTAAATCTATCCCGCAAGGTTTAGAAAAAGGGGTAGAGGCTAACAAACAATTACCTGTAAAAACATCTAATCAAATGATTGATGATGTTGTTTCTGGTGCCAGAAAAGGTTTAGATTCTCACTCTCCGTCTCGTGTATTTCACTCAATTGGTGAAGATGTTGATTCTGGATTATCTGACGGTATCGAACAAAACGCAATGAATCCAGTAAAAGCTGTTGAATCTATTGTCGATAGAATAATTTCTGCAATGGATAAGTTACCATCAGAAATGAATTCTATTGGTACAAATGCAATTGATGGATTGACTAATGGTATTAATGCCAATGCTAATAGCGCTTTAGCTGCAGCAAGAGGCGTGGCAGATCAAATTGTAAGTACAATGAAAAGTGCTATGGATATTCATTCTCCATCACGTGTAATGCGTGATGAAGTAGGTAAAATGATTCCAGCAGGAGTTGCAGTTGGTATTGATAAATATTCAAACTTTGTAGAAAAATCTATGCAACGGCTAAGTAAAAAGGTAGCCATGCCAGCGCTGGATAATTTAAATTCAAATCTGTCATTTAGTGGAGGATCACAAAGCTTAGCGTTTGCTGGAGATGTATCTTCAAAATTCACTGTAGAGGTACCTGTTATTTTCGATAGTTCAGAAGTTGCAAGGGTTATTGCTAAACCAATGAGTAAAGAATTGCAGAATCAACAAGATAAAAAGAATGTTTCTTTAGGAAGGAGGCGCTAAATGTTATACAACTTTATTGATGTAAATGAACAACAAACAAAAGCCTCTTTGCCTTCGGAAGCCATGAATTTTAATGGTTCCTTTTTAGAAGATTTAGTTCCTGGTTATAGAACATTATCTGTTGTTGGAAGAGAGTTAGCTCCTACTGAGATACAAAGCTACCAGTTGGGAATTCGTGATGGAATGCGACATGTTTATGCTCGTATTCCGGAAAGAGAATTAACGGTTAAGTTTAAAGTTGAGGCTAACTCTAACGAAGCGTTTAGGGATTCTTTTAACAGACTAAACGTTGCTTTGTTCACAGAAAAAGATGTACAGATTTGGTTTAATGATGAACCAGAAATGCTTTGGTCAGGTAGTAAGTCAGACATTGATGCAGTTCCTGAAGGATTGAATCGTGTCGTTGGTACATTTACAATCTTGTTGAATAATCCATATAAATATACTCGAAGCGATGCTACTAGTGTTATGTGGGGTTCAACAGAAATAACGTTTCAGGCTAACTATCTTATGGGTAATACTGGATCAGGGGCTGTTGACTTACCAATTACGATTGAAGGCGGAGCATACTGGGGATCTACTATGATTACTTTTCAAAACCGTTCCTATCTAATGGGAGATAATGGTCAAGAAGTGAAGCCGATTGAAATATATCCAACTGTCGAAGGCTTAAAAGTAAAACCGATTATTACTATAAAAGGTACTGGTAGAGGCGTGTGGATAAAAACTAGAAGCGATACTATTGATATTGGTGATTTTGATAAATCAGAAATAGTGATTGATACAGAACAGTTTAATATTACGAAAAATGGGAAGCCAATGATTCGTCCTATGAACGATTTTTATATTTATCCAAATGAGCCACTATACATCCAAGCGAAAGATAGTACTTTTAATCTAACTATTCGATATCCAAATCGTTTCTTATAGGAGGTGTTGCTAAAATATGTTGATGGCAATGGATTTAAAAAGAGAATATACGGCAGTTTTAGATAACGCTTATAATGTTGGATATGAAAAAATTGAAAACCAAATAGGGAATCTAGAATTTTCAATGCCGTTAGATGATCCTAAAAATGAATTTTTGCAAGAAATGTTATGGGTTGAACTAACAGATAATGAAAATGAATATATAGGATTATACCGTGTTATGCCTTCAACGGTTCGCAAAGATGCTAGTAACAATTCAATCACGTATACGGCAAATGAAGCCCTGTGTACTTTACTAGACACAGTTCTTTTTGGTTACCATGAACTAGTAAATCGAAAAACGATTGATGTTATTAACTATCTTTTGAATAAACAAAGGACAAAGCACTGGGTTTTAAAAAAATGTGAATTCACGCGATATTTTAGTTATGCATGGGAAAATGAAAATGGTCTCGCTGATGCTTTGTTTAGTATTCCTCAAGCATTTGATGAAGACTACATGTGGCAGTGGAATACCAAAGTTTATCCATTCGAATTATCTTTAGTGAAGCCGCCAAAAGAACCTATTGCTCGTATTCAAGAAGGATATAACATGCAAGGTTTTGAGATTGAAAGAGATCCTAACAATTTAGTTAATCGAGTTTATCCTTTAGGTGCTGGTGAAGGCGTCAATCAGATAAATATTAAATCGGTAAATAAAAATATTCCTTATGTAGAAGATGCAAAGTCTATAAAAGAACATGGTTTAGTTGAATATGTTTGGGTAGACCAACGATTCACAGTTCCACAAGCTTTAAAAGACAATGCAATCAACATGTTAAAAAAATGGGCACAACCTAAAATTTCTTGGGATGTGACTGCGGCTGATTTATTGAAATTAACAGATGAACCTTTAAGCATTGATAAGTTAAGACAAGGAACTGTAATTATGATCAATACAGATGACTTTGGAAGTATAAATTTGCGTATTAAAAAAGAGACAAAACAGGATGTATTCGGCGCACCACAAGATATTCAGCTAGAGCTTGGTAATTTATCTGACGATTTTACTACAACAATGTCTGATTTGAAACGTAAACAGGAAATAAATGAGACGTATTCGCAAGGCGCAACGAATATTTTGAACTATAGTTATCAAGATAATTGTGAAAAGGCCTACCCAGCAGAAATTGAATTCTTTTTAGATGATGATGTATTTCATGTAAACACTGTAGAACTGACTTTTAAAACTAAGCGTTATCGTGGTTATACAAAAGCCGTAAAAGGCGGGGGAGCTACAGTAAAAAGTACGTCAGCTGGTGGAGCTTCAACACAAACGAGTTCAGCTGGTGGCGGAAGTGTCGTTTCAAGTTCAGCTGGAGGAGGTTATTCTAGTGGATCCACCACAGGTGGTGGTGGAGGTAGTATTCAATCTAGTTCTGTAAATGGTCAAAGCTCACAAACAAGTTCAGCAGGTGGAGATCATAATCACCTAGTTGCATCTAATAATGGTAGCACTGAATCAAGTGCATTTTATCGAGAAATGGATGCGGGGTCAGGTATGAGATTTAGACTAATGTCGACTGCATCAACAGATTGGTACACAAAGACGAGCTCAGGTAATCATACTCATAATGTGACTACACCGGCACATTCCCACACAGTGAATACACCTAACCATAGTCACAATTTTAATATTTCTATACCAAACCATACTCACAGCATATCGGTTCCTAGCCATAGCCACCAAGTTAGAATACCGGCACATACACACCAAATTACTTTACCTGATCATAGCCATCCATTAGAATGGGGGATTTATGAGGCGCCAAGTAGCGCAACTAGTGTTGATATAGTTGTAGATGGTACCACCATTCCAGTTCATGATACTAGCCAACAAAGACTAAACATTGTTAATTACCTTAGGAAAACTAGTGGAGGCAAGATCTCTAGAGGTAATCATACAATTAAAATAATACCTAACAAACTTGCACGAATCGAAGCACAGGTTATTTGTCGTGTCTTTATACAATCGCAATTAGGAGGACAATTTTAAATGAGATTAACAGTAAAATTAATTAGCAAACAAGAAGAATTTATAGTTAATGATGAATCAGGAAAAACATTAGATGATTATTTTACAGAACTGATTGATAATAGTTCACCATTCATCAAGATAGGAAATCGTATTTTACAAAAAGCCACGATTGAATACATTAATGCAGAATAGGAGTGATGGATATGGCTATTGAACAAATCAAAGAAACAGATACGCTGAATCAAGGTCGAATTAAAATTAATGCGATTTTAGATCAATCTAACGCTTCAACTGAAAAAGTAGATGCTTATCAAGAAGAATTAAAAAATGGTATTAATGATGCGAAGAAAATAGCTGATACTGCAGGTAAAGAAGCTATTAGAATTGCAGAAGAAGCAGGGAATCAAGCGAATGAAACGGCGAATCAAGCAATGGCAAATTCACAAACAGCCATTAATACGTCAAACCAAGCTGTTTCCACTGCAAATAATAATAAACAAGAATTTGATGCATTAAGAAACGATTTTGATAAGTTAGTCGGTGAAGCAGGTGATAGCAATCCAGAAATTGTGCAAGCGAGAACAGACACTCAAGGAGTCACACGAACAACGTTAGCAGCACGCTTACAATCTGATTTTAATGATCGAATGACTAAAACAGAAGGCGTTTCACTACTTTCTGGTATAACTAATGTGAAAGTTCCTATGGATTTTAACGGTAAAACTGCTGGAAATACAGCGACAAATGCAAATAAATATTTCACAGATGTGACAGCAAAATCATTAAAAAAACCAAAAGATACATGGAATGAAGTGTCTCAAACTGACTACAATAAATTAGTTAGTAGAAACGATTCAGGAGTTAGTAGCGGTTCAACACAAAATGGTATTATTCCTCAACAGCTAGGGGAATTCAATGCATTAGAGGCTGCTAAGCGCTTAGTTCCTCAATTGTTTAAAGATTTGAATTTAGATGAATCTGTTAAATTATTAAAAAATAATTTTGTTTCTTTTACTATTAGTGAGCGAGTAAAGGCTTCTTCCCCCAATAATAAAACAATAAAAGTTTCTACTTATATTGAGTCAACAGATTCTTGGTCCACTCAAATCCAAGAACCTGTTGACGAATATAAAGATTTATCAATTCAAGTTACTGATAATAATTTCATAACAAGTGATGGAATTATTTATATCATTAATTACACGGATCCGAGTAATGGAGTTACTACTTCAACACTTGATGTAGATTATGTATCCATACAATTTGAAATTAGTATTGATGCTCAATCTGTTTTAGAAAAAAGTGGATTTATTAAAGAAAAAAGATTAAATGAACATATTGAAGATAATAGTAATCCTCATAAAGTGACGTCTGCGCAAGTAGGTTTGGGAAATGTTGACAATTATAACACGGCAACACAATCATCCGCAGAAAAAGGCGAATCAAATACTGAATTCATGACACCTTTCACAACGAAAAAATACTATTTAAATGAGACCAAAACACATCGTCAAAGATGGAAGGAAGGGTTGAATTGGATTGCCCATCGAGGAAACAATACAGAATATCCAGAAAACTCCATTCCAGCATTTAAAACGGTTCGACGTCATTGGGGTATCGAAACGGATATTCAGGTCACAAGCGATGGTCAGTGGGTTGTCATGCATGATGAAACAGTGGACCGCACAACAAATGGCACTGGTAAAGTTTCATCAATGACATTATCGCAATTTAGAAATTTAAGAATTGATGCTGGTGCTAATGTTTCTAAGTTATCAGATGAAGAGAGAATACCACCGACACTTGATGACTACTTATCAATTTGCAAACAAATTAATAAGGTACCTATTATAGAAATAAAAAACAACGAGTATAGTACTGCTAATTATGCGTTATTGAAAGATACATTGAATCTATATGGATTTGATGAATTTAATTGCGTAATAGGTTCTTTCTCATATGCGGTTTTAAATGTAATTAGATCCATGTACCCTAATATGGAGCTTCATTATTTTGTTAATGAGATAAATACGAATGTAATAAATGAATTAAAAAACCTATCAATTCCAGCAGTATGTAGTTGCATTTTTAATAATGCTAGTGTCAATTCTACAAATGTTAAAAATCTTCATTCTTTAGGCATGAAGATAGGTACTTGGACAGTTCCAGAAAACAAGTTTGCAGATATGACTAAATTAGGTATAGACTATATCACAACCAATTCATTATCTGGAAATCAAAAATATGCTAAGTTGAGTTATCAAAACGGATTTGTTGATAATCAAGGTATTACTGATGCTAGTTATGTTGAAGAATTAGTAGGGGGCGGAATCCATATTAACTTTAATGTTGAAAAGGGTGGTAATACTCAAAACACTGTTATAGCAAACCTGCCTGACTGGGCTATTCCTTTGAAAAGCCAATATTCACAATGCGGAATACGTACTTCTAGCGGCGTGGCGTTAGGAACGTTTGATATTAGAGGTAGAACAGCACCTACTGGAGTTGTTGCAGGAACTTTGTCTGTGGGGCTAAACTGGAGCGGTCGATCAAGTTGGGCAGCAGGATCAACTGTATATGCAGTATAAGTCCAAATCAATTAAAGTAAAATCAAAATTTAATTTAAATTTTTATAAGAGACCGTTTAGCCAAAGCTAGGCGGTTTTTATTATTGGAGGAATGATTTTGTCAAATGAAATAGTTGTTGCTGTAATAGGATTAGTAGGCAGTACATTTGGTGCATTTATTGGAGTTGTAGCTAGTGCCAATTTGACAGCTTACAGAATTGAACAGCTAGAAAAGAAAGTAGAAAAACATAATGGGGTAATTGAAAGAACCTTTAAATTAGAAGGTCGAATGCAAGAAGCGGAACATGACATAATAGAATTGAAAGGAGCAAAAAAATGATACTACCAGATAAGTATTATAAAATCATCAAATGGGGAGTGCTAACCGTGCTTCCTGCTAGTTCTGTTTTAGTAGCAACTTTAGGCAAAGCTTACGGTTGGCAACAAACAGATATGGCTGTTTTAACTATCAATGCCATTGCAACTTTTTTAGGAGTAGTAACAGGTGTGTCAGCATATAATTTAAAAGACAAGGAGTAAACGAATGAAAAAGAAAATTTTAGTCGGAGCGTTGATCGCTCTATTTTTTATGCCTTTAAATGTGTTTGCTGCAAAAGGTGACCAAGGCGTTGACTGGGCTATTTATCAGGGGGAACAAGGCCGCTTTGGTTATGCACATGATAAATTCGCTATTGCCCAGATTGGTGGCTACAATGCTAGCGGTATTTATGAACAATACACCTATAAAACGCAAGTAGCAAGTGTTATTGCACAAGGTAAACGTGCACATACTTATATTTGGTACGATACTTGGGGAAACATGGATATTGCAAAAACAACAATGGATTACTTCTTGCCACGTATTCAAACGCCTAAAAATTCCATTGTTGCATTAGATTTTGAACATGGAGCTAGTCCTGATGTAAACGCAAATACAGAAACGATTTTGTATGGTATGCGCCGTATCAAACAAGCAGGATATACACCAATGTATTATAGTTACAAGCCTTTTACGTTGCAATACGTGGACTATCAACGAATTATTAAAGAATTTCCTAACTCTTTATGGATTGCTGCATATCCTAGCTATGATGTAACACCAAGTCCATTATATAGCTATTTCCCTAGTATGGATGGTATCGCAATTTGGCAATTTACATCTACTTATATTGCTGGTGGGTTAGATGGTAACGTAGACTTAACAGGTATTACGGATAACGGATATACGGCTACTGACAAACCAGAAACGGACACACCAGCTATTGAGGAAGGTAAAGAAGTAGATAAAACACCTACTTCTGCAGTTAAAGTCGGTGATACCGTCAAAGTGAAATTTAATGTAGATGCATGGGCAACTGGTGAAGCTATTCCGCAATGGGTAAAAGGAAGCAGCTATAAAGTACAAGAAGTAACTGGAAGCAGAGTATTGCTAGAAGGCATCTTGTCATGGATTAGTAAAGGGGATATTGAACTATTGCCAGATGCAACAGTTGTTCCTGACAAACAACCAGAAGCAACTCATGTGGTACAATACGGTGAAACGTTATCCAGCATTGCGTATCAATACGGAACAGATTATCAAACGTTGGCGGCATTAAATGGATTGGCTAATCCAAATCTTATTTATCCTGGTCAAGTTTTGAAAGTCAATGGATCAGCAGTAAGCAACGTTTATACAGTTCAATACGGTGATAATTTATCAAGTATTGCGGCTAAACTTAGCACGACTTATCAAAAGTTAGCACAACAAAACGGGTTAGCAAATCCTAACTTGATTTATCCAGGACAAAATTTAGTATATTAAAAAATGTTATCTTTTAAATGCAAGTAATCCTTCTAAAGTTTGAGCAAATATATGTTAAAAAAGCTACCTAACTTTATAAAGTTAGGTAGCTTTTTTTTATTTTACTTGCTTAAACCTAATTTAAACAAGATAACAGCGGTAAGAACACCTATAGACACAGGTATAATTATATTTTTCAATGCGAAGTCCAACTTAGAAGCTTTGAGTTTATCAGGTAAATACTGGATATCTTTTTGAATTGATTGTACATTTAACTCAATCTTTCCTATATCCCTAATAAGATTATCGAGTTTTGAATTGGCGGTATCAATTTTTGAATTCAATTCACCGATATCACTAGAAAATTCAGCTTTAATAGCGCCGTTCATATTGTCAATTCTTTCGTTTGTTCTTCTTTCAGATTCTATGATATCTTTGTGTATGTTATTCATAGATACACCTCCTGTTTCATCGATACTTACTTTAATTGTATCATTATTACCAATAGAAATAAAGTGATCTTTCTTCGGCTCATTAGTATATCTTAAGAACTTAGGAACTGGCGGCTTACTCATCATATTTAAATTAGGTGCCGCAAAACTAGCTGATATTAATAATGATGTAATTATTGGAAGTGCCTTAGTACTTTTTTTAGTATCAGCATCAAAAGAATAGCTTTTTAAACTATTATGTTGATTAAAAATAAACGTTGTATTCATAAAAAATTTCCTTACTGATTAGCTTTAATAATAAACAATGATTCACTTTTTGCATAGCTTCCAATAGAAAATACGCATTCGTATTCACCTTCATTTTCAAAAGGAACATTTTTTAAATCAAAATTTATAGTTAAATTATCCATATTTTCTTCGGGAATACTAAAAGAATTAATAGTTTGTTTAAAAGCTTCTTGCCCTGTTTCTTTGTTTGTTATACTAATATCAAAATCATACGAAGTGTTTGGTTTAATACCGTTAATAACAATACCTACAGTAAAGGATAAGGCCGTCGGAATGAAAGGGGCTCTCATAGCTACAAATGGATTTATAACAGATAGGCGTTGCGCAAACCCCTGTTGTTGATTTTCCATACCTTCAGCAAAAAAAATGTTAACATACATGATATCTACCTCCTAATATTTCATTACTATCATTATATTATAAATAATATATAATGATAGAGAACGTATTTTCTTTTTTTGGACCATTAGCTCAGCTGGTTAGAGCAAACGGCTCATAACCGTTCGGTCACAGGTTCGAGTCCTGTATGGTCCATAACGAAAAATAAGATAAAAAATCTTGACAAGTCGTCTTCTATATATTAGGCTATTAGTGAAGAGAGATGTATTGGGCCAGCCAGTACACCGGAAAGTGTCTGGGATTTATTCCAGACACTTTTTTATTTTCTTTAGGAGGGAATAGATGGGAATTGAATTTAAAACCTTAGACGAACAAATAAATATATTAAAAAGTAGAGGCTTATGCTTTATAGATGAAGAGCAAAGCAAAAAATTATTAATGAGATCTAATTATTATGATGTTGTAAACGGTTATTCTAAGCTGATACAAAGCAATACAAATAAATATATAGATAATGCAACATTTAATGAGTTATATGCAATATATATGTATGATAAAAACATAAAAAGTATTTTCTTCAGAAAAATTGAGAAAGCTGAAGCTTTTTTACGCTCATGTATAGCTTACACTTTTGCAAAAAATCATACCGACCCATATCCCTACTTAAATTCAAATAATTTTGGAGACAAATATTTAGAAATAGGCCCCTTGCTAGCAAAAATATCTAAAATTATAACAAACAACAAGAAGTATAAAAATAATGCGATTAAACATTATTCTGATAAATATAATGAGGTTCCTATTTGGGTACTAGTTAATTTTTTAGATTTTGGTACGTTGCGTACTTTTTATTCTTTAATGTTAGATAAAGACAAAATTGAAATTGCAGATCACGTAAATCAACATTTTAAATATGAATACGGTCTTAGTCCAAATATTGTACCTTCACAAATTGATAGTTTTCTAATTAATATTAATGATATTCGTAATATTGTTGCTCATGACAATCGATTGCTACAGTTCCGTTTAAGAAGACATGCTACAAAAAATACTGTTTTACTTTCGGATTATGAAAAAACTAGTACAGATAGCGTTTTTTATGTGTATTTAACGTTACGTTTATTTTTAACAAGAGAGCAGTTTAAAAACTTTACAAATGCTTTGAAAAATCGGACAAGAGATTTGAATAAGAAGTTTAAACAATCGAGTAGTGATAGTAATATTAACGATATTCTTTTATCTATAGGTTTCCCGATGGAATGGTTCGAATCCTCTTTTGACGATAGTTATCCAAAAGTTAAATAATATATAGTAAGATATAGATTCCCAATATAAAACAATTCATTAGTAATGTGCTTTCGTAAAGAAAGCCTCACTCCTAGATAGAGTGAGGCTTGTTTTTATGCACTAATCAAAGAATTTCTTACAAGCATTTTCTCAATGACAAGTTGATTTCTTTTATTCAAATGACCATAGACAGCTAGTTCAGATTTTTCGGGTAGCATTAGTAACATATTTGCTAGCTCGCATTTGGAGACGATACAGTTTATAGTTTCGTCCTGTGTTACTAATGAGAATCTAACTAGCATTTTTGGATACATACTTAACATTCTAATCTTTTCAACTACTCCTACATAATTAGTTTTCATTATATCGCCCTCCTAATAATACAATTATACCGAATGTACGTTCGTGTTGTCTATCGTTTTACACAACTGTAATATTTTGGGAGGAAGGGGCAAAAAAGGGGCAAAAGTTGTAAAAGGTTGTAAAAAATTATATGGTGTTAAATTATAATATTATTGATTTACTAGTGTTTTTACAAGGTTATAAATAGTCGTAAAATACGCTTGAAAGACTAAGCAAGTGCCGCCATGTGTCTGATTGAATAAGGAACGTATCAAGGCTGAGAAGCCTTTTTTATTTTATCTAAAATTAAAAAGACAGGAAAGTTGGTCGCTTCCCTGTCTTTTTTTGTGGATTCAAGATAACACAGCAGCTGCTAAGGCTTGTTGAATAGCAACAATATCTTTATCTTTTCTAAATTGAAGACTTACTGAAGGTAACTCAGCACTTGAAATCCATATCTTTAGTTCTGCATCTAGGTCGAAATGTCCACTAGTTTCAACAGAAAAGCGTGAAATAGATTTGTAGGGAATCGATTTATAATCAACTTTTTTACCTGTAATTCCTTGTTTATCGACTAAAATTAAGCGTTTATCTGTAAAGACAATTAAATCTCTTACTAAAGTGAAGGCCATATCTACTTTTTCGTTAGGGATTAAAACATCCCGTAATTCTTTTTCAGCTGTTTCATTGTTATTTTGTGTTGCATTCCCTAATAATCCATCAAATAATCCCATGTTAATTCTCCAATTCTACTTTTTTGAAAAAATTCTTTTATTTAAAAGTAAACTTATATCGTGTAAAAGAATCCGCTTTCAATTTAATTATAACGTTAAAGGTCCTTCGAATGCAATTGATTTTTTAGCATAAGAAAGTGAGGCCTAAATCGCTGCAACTTAGGCCTCACTTTCTAAATTTTAAAAGAACCTACTGAATAAAAGCAGTTTCTTCTTATTTCTTGGAGCTAAAAACTTTGGTTTCAACATTTGGTAGACTATGCCCAATCGCCATTTCTAAAAACTGGAACAATCGTCCCGTCTTCCTTAATGCCGTCAATATTCATTTTGTCAGATCCTACCATAAAGTCCACATGTGTTTGGCTACGATTTAAACCAGCTTCAGCTAATTCTTCTTCGCTCATCTCCGTGCCGCCTTGTAAGTTGAAGGCATAGGCTGAACCAAAGGCTAAATGATTAGAGGCATTTTCATCAAACAATGTATTATAAAAAATCAAACCGGATTGTGAAATTGGTGAAGGGTCTGGTACTAAAGCAACTTCTCCTAAGTGTTTGGCACCTTCATCAATAGCTAAGAGATTTTTCAATGCTTCTTCGCCTTGTTCAGCTGAGAAGTCAACAACTTTTCCATCTTTAAATGTAAATTTCATTCCCGAAATGATTGTGCCAGCATAACTTAGTGGTTTTGTACTAGAAACATAACCATCAACGCGGCGACTATCTGGGGCGGTGAAAACTTCTTCTGTTGGCATATTAGCCATGAATTCTTCCCCACGAGCGTTATAACTACCAGCGCCTTCCCATAAATGGTTTTTAGGCAAACCAATCGTTAAATCTGTCCCAGGAGCTGTGTAGTGTAAAGCAGTAAATTGTTGTTCGTTTAATTCAGCCGCTTTTTCTTGTAATTTTTTATCATGGATATTCCAAGCAATGACTGGGTTTTCTTCATAAATTCGTGTTGTTTTGAAAATTTCATTCCAAAGTGCATCAACTTGTTCTTCACTTGTTGCTAATTCTGGAAAGACTTTAGCTGCCCAGCCTTCACTAGCAGCAGCTACAACAGTCCAACTTACTTTGTTGGCTTGCGTTGCTTTTCGTAGGTTGACCAATGCTTTCCCATTAGCCGCTTGGAAAGCTGCTACACGTTGTGCATCCACGCCAGCTAATGCATCAGGATTAGAAGAAACCACGCTAATTCGGCTTGCGCCTTTGGCAATCCAATCATCGGTTTGATCAATTTTATATTGAGGAACATTTTCAATACGATCAGTTGCAGCATGAGCTAAAAATTCACGTTGAATGGTTTCGTCGCTCCATTGAACAATTACTTCGGCCGCACCTAAGCGATAAGCTTCTTCCGTAATTAAGCGGGCAAGGGGCGCTTGATCAACACTGATTTGTAAAACAACCGTATGATTGTCCTGAACATTGACACCCGTTTCAGCAATTAAACGTGCATATTTCTTTAGATTTTCATTAAAATTCTCTAAGGTCATTCGTGATTCCTCCTTCATTTTCATGGGTAATGACTGCTCATATCATAACACGGAAGAGCAGGGAACTCAACGAAATAAAGCCTTTATCAACTGTTATTTTAAGTTGGGGTAAAAGTTGTCGTGCTCCCGCTCAGTGAACTTTTGTACAAAGAGTTGTTCTAATTTTGCATAATAGAAAAATCGTGTTACAATAACCATAAGCATTTATTTGGAAGCGTTGTATATGAATGAATAAAGGGGATAGGGAATTATGGCAAGAAAAAAAACCATTACGAAAGAGCAGATTTTAACAGCTGCCTATGAAGTAGTCGCCACTGAAGGATTTTCGAAGTTCACTGCACGTAATATTGCTAATAAAATGAAATGTTCCACCCAACCGATTTATTTGGAATTTAAAAACATGGATGATTTACGCGATGCTTTATTCCAAAAAATTCATAAATACTTAGCGAAAGAAGTCTTTCCAGTAAAACATACTGGGAATACAATTGTTGATTTGGCTTTAAACTATATTCATTTTGCGACAAGTGAAAGTAAGTTATACCGTGCGCTTTATTTAGAAGAATATGGTGGCGGCAAAAAAATGCAAGAATTCTCTTATCACTATTTTACTGAAGCGGTAAAAGCTGATCCTGAGTATGCTAATTTAAACGATGTTCAAATTGACTCTTTACACATGGGAACATGGGTGGTCGCTACTGGTGTGGCTGCATTGATGACTTCTGGAATTATCCATCCTTCAGAAGAACAAATCATTCATTTAATGAAAGATAGTATTGAAGCAATTCTTGAACGAGATGAACCAATTGATATTGACCTATAAAAATTAAAAAAAGTGTAACCTCATGCTGATAACTTCTGTGAGGTTACAGCAAAAGACTGTTTCTTAAAAGAACGGTCTTTTTTTGTTAAGTGTATTAATGGTAGATTATTCGCAACCATGCTACAGTAAAGAAGAGAAATAGAAAGGGGCAAAAAACATGAACCGAGTGAAAGATAAGCGTTTATGGCTAAGTATTGTAGGAATTACCGGACTAGGGCTCTTGTCGGGCTTATTTTCAGTAAATGCGAGAGAATATTATCAAGCGTTGAGATTACCAAGTTTTGCTCCGCCAGGCTGGTTATTTGGACCAGTGTGGTTGGTGTTGTATATTTTTATGGGCATTACTTTTTATTTCATCTTAGTTCATCCAAATAAACAACAGAAAAAACGGATGATTACGCTATTTATTTTACAATTTATTGCGAACTTTTTCTGGACATTTTTCTTTTTTTCTTTACAAAATAATTTATTATCTGTGATTGATATCTCATTGTTATGGCTATTATTAATAGTTCAACAGTGGGACTACTTGCGTTATAAATTAATAACGCGTGGCTGGTTGATGATTCCTTATATTCTTTGGGTTACTTTTGCGGCAGCATTAAATTACAGTATTTTATTTTTAAATTAGGAATATCAAAACACCAGAGAAAAATGGGAACTAGCCATTTTTTTCTGGTGTTTTTTTTATTTATTTCAACGTAGTTATTCTGCGGCAGTTGCTAATTTTTTCGCAAATTCTTCTAAACGTTGGATGTCGTCTTCTTCAGCGGCTAAATCAACTTTAACGCTGTCGGCGCCTTTTTTTGCCCCAATTTGAGTAAAGACTGCTTCGAAGTCGTCCACCGATTTACAAAAATCATCATAAAACGTGTCTCCTGAACCACAAACGCCGAAGATTTTTCCTGATAAATCAATCTCTTGTAAGTCTTCATAAAAGTCGACAATTTCATCAGGTAAATCGCCATCGCCATACGTATATGTAGCTACTACACAGATATCGGCCTCTTCAAAATCAGCGGCATCGACTTGCGTACACTCATCAATTTCGACCTCTAATTCTAAATCTTCAAATGCTTCTGCAACAATGTCGGCAATTTCTTCTGTATTCCCAGTCATGCTTGCATACACAATTTTAGCTAACGTCATAAACTTTCTTCCCCCTCATACAATTCTGTCACTTATTATAGCAGATGCGCATTTCTTATAAAAGACTAGCGAGTGCTTTTATTAAGGGACTTTTTGAAAATTGGTGTTTGAACAATCTTTTTTGCAAAAAATGTGATAAAATAATTTGAATGAAACAAGTTTAGGAGAGATAGTATGATTACATTAAAATCACCACGAGAAATTGAAATGATGGATGAATCAGGGGAATTATTAGCGGATGTTCACCGTCATTTACGGACGTTTATTAAACCTGGCATTACAAGCTGGGATATTGAAGTATTTGTGAGAGACTTTATTGAAAGTCATGGTGGCGTGGCGGCTCAAATTGGCTATGAAGGTTACAAATATGCTACTTGTTGTAGTATCAACGACGAAATTTGCCACGGATTTCCTCGTAAAAAAGTATTAAAAGATGGCGACCTAATCAAAGTAGATATGTGTGTCGACTTAAAGGGCGCAATCTCTGATTCATGCTGGTCTTATGTCGTGGGTGAATCAACACCTGAAATTGATCGCTTGATGGAAGTAACCAAAAAAGCGCTATATCTTGGGATTGAACAAGCACAAGTAGGAAATAGAATTGGCGATATTGGTCATGCAATTCAAACGTATGTAGAAGGAGAAGGCTACGGGGTAGTTCGCGACTTTGTAGGTCATGGCATTGGCCCAACTATTCATGAAAGTCCAATGATTCCTCACTATGGTGAAGCAGGTAAAGGACTACGTTTAAAAGAGGGAATGGTTATTACCATTGAGCCAATGGTTAACACAGGAACTTGGCGCATGAAAATGGACCCAAATGGTTGGACTGCTTATACTGAAGATGGCGGTCTAAGTTGTCAATATGAACATTCATTAGCGATTACGAAAGAAGGTCCAAGAATCTTAACGTCACAAGGCGAAGAATTGACTTATTAATAAGGAGAGTGTGTGATGAAGTTTCTCGACAACATCAAAAAGAATCAATCTTTGATGCGTTTTATTGAGACAACGCAAAGTCACATGGTCACAGCCGAAATAGGCAACAGCTCAGTGGTTGTTGCCTATTATTTATTACTCTCGCTGTTTCCATTACTGATTGCGGTAGGTAATGTCTTACCTTATTTAAGAATCGACCCTAATTCTGTGTTGCCTTATATTGCAGAGGCGATTCCGAAAGATGTTTATAAGAACTTAGAACCAGCGATTCGTTCACTACTGACTCAACGTTCAGGCGGGTTGCTTTCTGTTTCCGCTTTAGCAGCATTTTGGAGTGCCAGTCAAAGTATTAATGCACTACAAAATGCGATGAATAAAGCTTTTGGTGTCGAACAAAGGAAAAATTTTATTCTCGTAAGAGTGGTCTCATTTTTAGTTATTTTGTTATTTATGGTAGCGATTGTTGGTGTAGTAGTAATTTTAGGTCTGGGTCAGTACATTATTGAATTACTGCAACCAATTTTCCATTACTCAACGTCTGTGATCGATACTTTCCAAGCGTTAAAATGGCCGTTAACGACCGTTGTTTTATTAGTGATTATGTGTTTGATTTATGCGGTCGTTCCTAATCGGAAATTATCGTTACGTTCTATTTTGCCAGGGGCTATTTTTTCGACAGTCGGTTGGATGCTATTATCACAAATTTTTGGTTTGTACGTAAAATATTTTAGTTCTAGAATCGCAAGTTATCAAATCATCGGGAGTTTTATCATCTTGATGTTATGGCTGAATTTTGCTGCCACGATTATTATTTTAGGAGCAATTGTCAACGCTGTCGTCGATGAATACTTATCTGGAGATAAAGAAAAAAAACAACCAAGTTTTGAACAACGCTTGTTTAGATGGTTTAAAAAGAAAAAATAAATGGATTTCTTTAAAAAAGTCTAAACCGTTGCCAGAACACATGTTTCAGCTTGTAAATGCTTCAGTTTACGGTATAATATACCCTGAACGAGAAGAAAGTGGGTTCGACTATGTCACTATTTATTTATGAAGTTTTGATACGTTTATTTATGACATTTATCTTATCTTTGCTATTAACACCACTTGTTAAGCTTCTAGCGTTTCGGATTGGCGCCTATGATGCACCAGGAGAGCGACGAATCAATACCAAAAATATGCCTACAGCAGGAGGACTTGCAATCTACATTGCTTTTGCTAGTTCATGTTTATTGATTTTTCGTTCGATTATCCCACAAGATTATATTTGGCCGATTATTTTGGCTGGTGGAATGGTTGTTTTGACAGGCCTCATTGATGATATTAAAGAGATTACTCCAATGAAAAAAACAATCGGTATTTTGTTAGCAGCATTAGTTATTTATTTTGTTGCTGGAATTCGGATAGATTTTGTGACGTTGCCAGTTGTTGGAATGATTGATTTGCGCTGGTTTAGTTTACCACTAACTTTATTGTGGATTTTAGCGATTACGAATGCAGTAAATTTAATTGATGGTTTGGATGGTTTAGCATCAGGCGTATCCATTATTGGATTAACCACGATTGGTATTACAGGGTATTTTTTCCTACATGCTAAAACGGTCTATATTCCAATTGTTATTTTTATTTTAGTTGCGAGCATTGCGGGATTTTTCCCATACAATTTTTATCCGGCTAAAATATTTCTAGGAGATACCGGGGCGTTATTCCTCGGGTTTATGATTGCAGTAATGTCGTTACAGGGCTTGAAAAATGCTACGTTTATTACGGTAATTACGCCAATGGTGATTTTAGGTGTGCCTATTACGGATACGGTTTATGCAATTATTCGACGGCTATTGAACAAGAAGCCCATTTCCTCAGCAGATAAAATGCATTTGCATCACCGCTTGTTATCTTTAGGTTTTACCCATAAAGGGGCGGTCATGACTATTTATGCATTAGCGTTAGTTTTTTCCTTTGTCTCTTTATTGTTCAGCTATTCAAGTACAGTAGCATCAATTTTATTAATTGTCTTTTGTTTAATTGGCTTAGAACTATTCATTGAACTAATCGGTCTAGTTGGCGAAGGACATCAACCGTTGATGTATTTGTTACGGATTTTAGGGAATCGTGAATATCGTCAGGAGCAAATGAAAAAGCGACTTGGCAAGCATTCTAAGAGAAAGTAAAGAAATCTTTAGGTTGCTTTGCGAGAGCGTAAACCTATGATATAATTCCATTAAACTTAAAAAAGTATATGTGTGAAACATATGCTTTTTTTTTAAGACGATGTTTCAGTAGTAAGGAGAAATGAGCATGCAAGAAATGGTAACAATCTCGATTGTCACTTATAATAGTCGTTACATTTTTAATGTACTAAACCAATTAAAAGCCGAATTGGGTACTGATAGTATCTATGATATTCATATCTATGACAATCATTCTGAAACAGCGTATCTTGAAAAATTAACAACATATGAACCATTTATTACTATCCATCGCGCTGAAGAAAATCAAGGGTTTGGTCATGGTCATAATCAAGTGTTATTCAATGCTTCGACAAAGTATGCAATTATTTTTAATCCCGATGTTTTGGTTACTAAAGACGTGCTTGATCGTCTATTAGACCGTATCAAAATAGATAAGAACATTGCAGTCGTTAGCCCTAAAGTGTTAAATGAAGATGGCACGACGCAATATTTAGTTCGTCAAAAATTAGATGTCTTCGATTATATGTTACGTTTTATTCCCTTTCAATTTGTAAAGAAAATTTTTGATAAACGTTTGAGCATTTATGAATGTCGCGATTTGTCGGATACAGAAACAACGGATATTAAAATGGGCTCAGGCTGTTTTATGTTGATTGATCGTGAAAAATTCGTTGAAATTGGTGGGTTCGATGAACGTTTTTTCATGTACTTTGAAGACAACGATTTATGTTTACGCTTTGGCAAAGCAGGCTATCGGATTCTCTATACGCCTTTTGAAACGGTTGTTCACATGTATGAAAAGGGCGCCCATAAAAGTCGAAAATTGTTTAAAATCTTTATGCAATCAATGGGGAAATTTTTTAACAAATGGGGCTGGAGGTTCTTTTAATGAGTCAAAGATTAGCGGTAGTCATCGTCTTATATCAAATGAAAATGGCTGATGCGCCAAATTATTTGTTATTAAAAGAAGTTGTAAATCATCCCGAATTGCACTTATTTATTTATGACAACAGTCCACTTCCTCAAGAAGATGCATTATTTTTACAACAAAATGTTACTTATCGACATAATCCTGATAATCCAGGCCTAGCGACCGCTTATAATGAAGCGATTGCTTTTAGTCAAGCGAATCAATGTGAATTATTGTTGCTCCTTGACCAAGACACAGAAGTGCCAGCTTCTTATTTTGATACGTTGATCATCATGCCGTTAGATCCGACTGTGGCAGTCTATGTTCCAATTGTAGATGCAAATGGACAACAAATTTCGCCAGTGTATAGTGATCAATACGTTGGACTTAAAGGAGCAAAGCCAACAGCAGGTATAGCCAACCAACCGTTGATGGCTATCAATTCTGGTACAGTCATTACGGCAGAAACACTGCGCTGGTTGGAAGAATTTTCGGAAGAATTTCCTTTGGACTATTTAGACCATTGGTTCTTTTATCAATTAAATCAAGCCAATAAAAAGATTGAAGTCTTACCAATCCACCTAAAACAAGAATTGTCTGTTTTAGATTATCGTACAATGAGTCCTCAACGTTATCGCTCTATTATTGAAGCAGAAACGTTATTTTATCGTCGATATGATCAAGAAAAGTTTTCCCATCATCGACGCCATTTATTTTTACGCAGTAGTAAGCAATTTTTAACTGTCAAAAATCGCCAAATTTGGCGGCAAACATTGGCAGAATTTCTCAAGTTAATGAAAGGATAATCTATGATCTCAGTTTGTATTGCGACATATAATGGAGAAAAATATCTCGCGGAACAATTAGATAGTATTCTTTTACAAGTCAGTGAAGAAGATGAACTAATTATTTCAGATGATGGTTCTACTGATCATACGTTGGAAATTTTGAGGACGTATGCAGCGAATTATCCCCAAATTCAATTGTTACAAGGTCCAGGGCAAGGAGTGATTGCTAATTTTGCATTTGCGCTTACGCATACGAAAGGCGAAGTGATATTTTTAGCAGATCAAGATGACGTTTGGTTGCCAAATAAAGTAACGACAGTGACAGAATATTTTGAAACGCACCCTGACATCCAAGTGGTTATTAGTGACTTGAAAATTGTTGATGCGGATTTACAAGTTACCAATCCCTCTTATTTTAAGTTTCGAAAAATCAAACCAGGGTTTTGGCGAAATGCGATAAAAAGTGGCTATATTGGGGCAGGTATGGCCTTTCGTCAAGAGATGAAAAACGTCATTTTACCCATTCCGCCAGAAGTTCCTATGCATGATATGTGGATTGGCTTATTAGCTGCACGGAAAAAGCAAACGGGTTTCATTAAAGAACCATTAGTGCTTTACCGAAGACATGGAGCGAATGTCAGCCCTATTATTACCAAAACAAGTTTCCAACAAAAATTAAATTGGCGTGTGAATTTATTAAAAGCTTTACATCAGCGTTTAAAGGAACAACGCTAAACTTTTACAGATTTGTAAAATTTACGTAAAAAACATGACAAACCCTATGCTTAATGCGATAATAGGGAAGGATATTTGGTTTTATAGAAACTAAAAATAGAAGTATTTAAGGAGATTGTTCATGAAAGGAATTATTTTAGCAGGCGGAAGCGGGACACGCTTATATCCGCTAACAAAAGCAACATCAAAACAATTAATGCCAATTTACGACAAACCAATGATTTATTACCCAATGTCAACGTTAATGTTGGCGGGAATTAATGAAATTTTGATTATCTCTACACCAGAAGATACACCACGTTTTGAAAGCTTATTCGGCGATGGCCATGATTTAGGCATTCATATCGAATACGCGGTACAAGAAAGCCCAGATGGTTTGGCGCAAGCATTTATTATTGGTGAAGAATTTATTGGTGATGATAGTGTCTGCTTAGTTTTAGGGGACAATATTTATTATGGTGGCGGCTTATCAAAAATGTTGCAACGAGCAGCTTCTAAAGAGTCAGGGGCAACAGTCTTTGGCTACCATGTAAATGATCCAGAACGTTTCGGCGTGGTAGAATTTGATGAAGAGATGCGGGCGCTTTCTATTGAAGAAAAACCAGCACAACCGAAGTCAAATTACGCAGTGACAGGTTTGTATTTTTACGACAATGAAGTGGTTGAAATTGCGAAAGGGATCAAACCGTCAGAACGTGGGGAATTAGAAATAACAGACGTTAATAAAGTCTACCTTGAAAAAAATAAACTTTCTGTTGAGGTAATGGGCCGTGGCTTTGCTTGGTTAGATACAGGCACACACGAATCCTTATTAGAAGCGTCAACATTTATTGAAACAATTGAAAAACGTCAAAATTTAAAAGTCGCTTGTTTGGAAGAAATTGCTTATCGAATGGGCTATATTACAAAAGAACAATTGGTAGAATTGGCACAACCATTGAAGAAAAATGGCTACGGCCAATACTTGCTACGTTTAGCAGCAGAATAGGAGCGAAGAAACGTGAAAGTTATTGATACAAAATTACAAGATGTCAAAATTATCGAAATGGATGTTTTCGGTGATCATCGTGGCTTTTTTACAGAAAGTTATTCCAAAGCTAAATTTGCAGAACATGGATTAGACTTTGATTTTGTCCAAGATAATCATTCATTATCAACAGAAGCAGGTGTCTTGCGTGGATTGCATTTTCAAAAAGGCGAAGCTGCGCAAACAAAACTAATTCGCGTTGTAACAGGTGCGGTATTAGATGTGATTGTTGATATTCGTAAAGGGAGTCCAACCTATGGCCAATGGGAAGGCTACATTTTATCAGAACATAATCACCGTCAGCTTTTAGTACCAAAAGGTTTTGCTCATGGTTTTGTCACTTTGACACCGAACGTGAACTTTATGTACAAATGTGACAATTACTACAATGCGGCAGCAGACGGCGGTATTGCTTTTAACGATCCAGCGTTAGCTATTGATTGGCCAATTGCGCCAGAAAAAGCGATTACGTCAGAAAAGGATCAAAAACATCCAACCTTAAAAGAATTTGAAGCGGAAAATCCGTTTATCTATGGCGAAATTTAAGAAAAAAGTAGGAGAGTTTCAATTATGAAAAAAATCATCGTAACAGGTGGAGCTGGTTTTATCGGCTCAAATTTTGTTCATTATGTTGTAAAGAATCATCCAGAAGTTCATGTAACTGTATTAGATAAATTAACGTATGCAGGAAATGAAAAAAATCTTGAAGGTCTACCAAGTGATCGCGTGGAATTAGTCGTAGGAGATATCGCTGATGCTGAATTAGTTAATCGTTTAGTTGCTGAAACAGATGCGGTCGTTCACTATGCTGCTGAATCGCATAACGACAACTCATTAAACGACCCATTCCCATTTGTACAAACCAATCTGATTGGGACGTACACATTGATCGAAGCTTGCCGTAAAAACAATGTTCGTTACCACCATGTATCGACTGATGAAGTTTATGGTGATTTACCTTTAAGAGAAGATTTACCAGGACATGGAGAAGGCGAAGGGGAAAAATTCACTGCCGAAACGCCTTACAATCCTTCAAGTCCTTATTCTTCAACAAAAGCAGGATCTGACTTGTTAGTCAAAGCGTGGGTTCGTTCTTTCAACTTACAAGCAACAATTTCAAATTGTTCAAATAACTATGGGCCATATCAACATATTGAAAAATTTATTCCTCGTCAAATTACCAATGTCTTAAGCGGTATTACACCAAAACTTTATGGTGCTGGTAAAAATGTTCGTGACTGGATTCATACAAACGACCATTCTTCGGCTGTTTGGGCAATTTTAACAAAAGGGCAAATTGGCGAAACATATTTAATTGGAGCCGATGGTGAAGAAGACAATAAAACAGTGATGGAATTAATTTTAGAATTAATGGGACAACCTGTTGATGCCTATGAGCATGTCAACGATCGTGTAGGACATGACTTACGTTATGCGATTGACTCAACCAGATTACGCGAAGAATTAGGTTGGGAACCAGAATTCACGAATTTCCGTGAAGGCTTGGCAGAAACAATCAAGTGGTATACAGAAAATGAAGACTGGTGGCGTGCAGATAAAGAAGCTGTTGAAGCAAAATATGCACAAAATGGTCAGTAATTTTTTCTGACATGTGAGATAACAGTCGAAAGGCGATGGCAAAGTACAAAAGCTACTTTGCCCTGCCTTTTTTTCAAGAAGGAGCGAAAAAAATGATTTTAATTACTGGTGGAAATGGCCAATTGGGCACAGAATTACGTCACCTATTAGACGAACAAGGAATTGAGTATGTTTCAACGGATTCCACAGAATTAGATATTACTGATGCGGATAGTACGTTGGCAAAAGTGAAAGAAATTCAACCAAGCGTCATTTATCATTGTGCTGCTTATACAGCTGTTGATAAAGCAGAAGACGAAGGCAAGGAATTAGATGAAAAAGTGAATGTAGATGGCACACGTCATGTTGCAGAAGCTGCTAAAGCAGTGGGGGCGACACTTGTTTACGTAAGTACAGATTATATTTTTGATGGAACTAAAAAAGAAGGCGTCTATGCGATTGATGATCAACCGAATCCTTTAAATGAGTATGGTCGGACGAAGTTATTAGGTGAACAAGCGGTCCAAGAAATCCTGGACGATTATTATATTATTCGAACATCATGGGTATTTGGTCAATACGGTCATAACTTTGTCTTTACCATGCAAAAATTAGCGGAAACAAGAGACCAACTAACGGTAGTGGACGATCAGTTTGGCCGCCCAACTTGGACAAGAACGTTAGCCGAATTTATGGCATTTGTTATTGCAGAAAAAGCGCCATTTGGTGTTTATCATTTGTCTAATGAAAACAGCTGTAGCTGGTATCAGTTTGCTAAAGAAATTTTAAAAGATACTGAAGTGGAAGTACTGCCAGTGGATTCAACTCAATTTCCACAAAAGGCGCAAAGACCACAATATTCTGTCATGGATTTAAGTAAAACAGAAGCGTTAGGCTTTAAAATTCCTACTTGGCAAGAAGCCTTAGCACAAATGTTAGAAAATGTTCAACAATAAATTGTTTTGTGTAAGTGAGGGGTTTTGTTAGAGAAAAAGTGGAAAGGTGTTTCTCTTTATGAAGGTACTTTTAATCATTCCTGCTTACAATGAGGAAGAAAACATTTTGCGGACGATTGCTTCCATTGAAACATTTAAACAGGAAGTTACGCATTTTCAACATGAATTGGATTATGTGGTAATTAATGATGGCTCGACAGATGGAACCAAACAAATTTTAGAAGTCAACCAAATTAATGCCATTCATTTAGTGTTGAATTTAGGTATTGGCGGGGCGGTACAGACCGGCTATAAATATGCCTTAGAAAATGAGTATGATGTGGCGGTTCAGTTTGATGGTGATGGTCAACATGATATCAATAGTTTACCTATTTTACTGGAACCATTAGCAGAGGGTAAATGTGATTTTTCGATTGGCTCTCGTTTCATTCCTGGAAACGAAGCGTCTTTTCAAAGTACGAAAATGCGCCGTTTTGGTATTCGTTTGTTATCCTTTTGTATTCGAATGGCTTCTGGTAAAACAATTTATGATGTGACTTCTGGTTATCGAGCGGGAAATCGGAAAGTGATTGCTTTTTTTGCAAAGCGTTATCCGACAAATTATCCCGAGCCAGAATCGATTGTTCACTTAATTAAAAAACGCTTTGTGATTGTTGAAAGACCTGTCAATATGATGGAACGGCTTGGTGGTGTTTCTTCGATTCGTGCATTGGCTTCTGTGAAGTATATGCTGGAAGTCGGCTCAGCAATTCTGATTGCTGCCTTTATGAAGGAGGGAGATTAATGCTACCAACCGTGTTATGGCTAGCTTTATTTTTATTTGCAATTGGCTTTTTCTTATACATTATTCGAGGAATTAATAAAAATATTTTTCTCCTAAAAAATGCTTTGATTTGGTTATTAATCTCAATTGTCTTAATTATTTTTGCTATTTTCCCGCATGTGGCAGAATGGTTAGCAATGGCCTTTGGGTTTGAAACAACATCAAACTTTTTATTATCAGCTGCGGTGATTGTCCTTTTAATCATGGAAATTAAAAATTCTGTGTTGATTTCAAAACACGAAAATCGCATTAAAACATTATTGCAAGAATTATCTATCATGAAATCTGAAGAAAATAAAAAAGATCGCTAATGTGTAGTGACCCTTAAAAGTTGGACCTGAAAGTCTAATATTTAAGGGTCAGCTCAATGAATAGCGATCTTTTTTATTTAAGATTCATAATCACAATGCCGACAATAATAACCACAGCACCAATAAGGGCATTCGTTGTGATTGTCTCTTTTAGAATAAGATTTGAAGCAATTAAAATAGCGATGTTTGTACAGGCAACGCCTAAAGGAACAATGTAAGAAACATCGGAACGACTAATAATTAACATCCATAAAATAAAACTAATTAAATAACAAAATAAACCTAATAAAGATATAAGTGAGATATTCATTGAAAAGATTGTTTGTTGGAGTTGGATGTTCAAACTGCTAGAACCTAGTTTAAATAAGACCAGACCAGCAGAAGACAGAAATACGTAAATAATAAAAAGAACCATAATTTCCCTTCTCTCAAAAATAATTTCCGTGCAAAAAAATGCAAGACCTCCATTATTGTAGCATAATCTCCTAAAAATTGGACAAGATTTTTTAATATAGCGAAATCAGTTAAATTTTTCTTTATAAAAAGGGGTCTACTATTGAAAAGCTAGGCGTTTATCGATAAAATAGAAATGTTGTTTAAAATGGCATTTTTGTATCCAAAAATTTTAGATAAAAATAGTTTATTACGGAAGGAATAAGTATATGTTTAAAGAAACATTTTCAATTTTCAAGAATATTTTTCAGAACAAAAAATTGTTATTACAATTTTCATTTAATGATTTTAAGGCCAAGTATGCTGGTTCAGCACTAGGAATTGTCTGGGCGTTTTTAACGCCATTAGTAACTGTTTTGACGTATTGGTTTGTCTTTTCTGTAGGCCTTCGTTCTAGAGCTGGCGACAATATGCCATTCATTGTCTATTTAGTAACAGGGATGGTACCTTGGTTCTTCTTTTCAGATTCGTTATTATCAGCCACGAATGTGTTTCGTGAATATAGTTATTTAGTTAAAAAAGTCGTGTTTAATGTACAAATTTTACCAACGTCTAAAATTTTATCGAACTTGTACACCCACTTGTTTTTCATTCTAATTGGTTTTGTAATTACTACAGCTAACGGTTATTACCCAAGTCTGTACAGTTTGCAATTAATTTACTACTTAGCTTGTTTATTAGTCTTTTTAACAGCAATTACGTGGATTACTGCTTCAACACAACCATTTTTACCTGATATTATGCAATTTATCAATATCATTATGCAAACAGTTATGTGGACATTGCCAATTTTATGGCAACCAACTGGAATGATTGCGACAATCTTAAAAATCAATCCATTATATTATATTGTTCAAGGATACCGCGAATCTTATTTAGGCGGTGCATGGTTCTGGGAACATTGGCAATATAGCTTATATTTCTGGGGAGTTACTATTGTTTTACTATTAATTGGCTCAACCGTGTTTAGACGCTTAAAACCACATTTTTCAGATGTACTATAAGGAGAGAACGACATGTCAGAATATGCAATCGATATCCAACATATTACCAAAACATACAACATGTATAAAAAGCCGTCCGATCGGTTTAAAGAAGCGCTTAGTCCAACCAAAAAATCTTACCACGATTTGTTTTATGCGTTAGACGATGTCACGATGCAAATTAAAAAAGGCGAGATGATTGGCTTTGTCGGCGAAAATGGTTCTGGAAAATCAACCATGTTAAAAATTATTACAGGAGTATTAACGCCAACCTCCGGGTCCATGGTGATTAATGGGAAAATTTCAGCGTTGCTTGAATTAGGTTCAGGTTTTAACCCTGAATATTCAGGATATGAAAATATTTTCTTAAATGGAATGGTCTTGGGTTTTTCCCGAGAAGAGATGGAAGAGCGTGTCCAAGATGTCATTGATTTTGCTGACATCGGCGATCATTTGTATCAACCAGTTAAGACATACTCTAGTGGTATGTTTGTCCGCTTGGCTTTTGCGGTAGCCATTAACGTGGATCCCGATATTTTAATTGTCGATGAAGCGTTGGCTGTCGGGGATTTAGAGTTTCAATTAAAATGTATGGAAAAATTTACAGAAATTAAAAATTCTGGTAAAACAATTTTATTTGTTTCTCACGATGTAAACTCCATCCGTCGTTTTTGTGACAGAACTTTTTGGTTGCAACACGGGAAAGTCGTTGAATATGGAGATACGATGGACGTGACGACCAACTACGAAAACTTTTTGAAAAAGAAATCAATTAAAACGGTTGACCGCGAAGCGACCATGAAAGATGAAACTCCAACACCAGATATTATTGAAGTGGATCATGCGGAACTTTTAAATGCGGATTATGAACCATTAGAAATGGTAACGCAAGATGAAAAAGTGATTGTAAAAATTGAATATACTGTCAAAAACGACCAAATTAAGAAGCCTGTTTGTGGGGTCGCTATTCGAACAGTGGACAATCATTATGTCTGTGGCTTAAATACGTTGTTAGATGGCGTGCAAATTCCTTGGAAAAAAGGACGGAATGTTTTTTATTTAGAATATGAAAAAATGTCATTATTAACAGGTGAATATTATTTTGATATTGCTTTCTTTGAGGAACATGCAACAGTCCCATTAGTCTACAAAACAAAATACGTGACGATGTTTATTACCGGTCGTTATGCCGGAGAAGGAATTGTCATCTTAGATCATAAATGGAAGGATACGACAAAAGATGAAGTATGATTTTGAAATGGAAACAGACGAGAGTACCAGTGTTGGGAAAATCGTAGCACAAATCAAAGAAAATAGTGATGTCTTGGAATTTGGTCCAGGTAATGGGCGAATGACTAGCTATTTGATGGAAGAAAAAAAGTGCCAGGTCTCAATTGTTGAATTAGACAAAGAACTTTATGATCATGTCAGTCAATTTTCAACAGATGCCTTTTATGGCAATATTGATGAAAATGATTGGGTCGAATACTTTGCTGGTAAGACGTTTGATTATATCGTTTTTGCAGATGTGTTGGAACATTTAATGAATCCTCAAAGCGCCTTAGCAAAAGTCAAACCGTTTTTAAAACCAGGCGGTCAAATCTTAATCACTTTCCCTAATTTGGCGCATAATTCTGTCTTAATTGATTTATTTAATAATCGTTTAACGTGGAATGAAACTGGGCTGTTGGATGCTACGCATAAATCATTCTATTTACAAGAAGGATTTGAAAAAGTTTTTGTAGAAGTTGGTTTATACATTGCCAAAGAAGATTTTACATTTAATCAAGTTGGCTACAACGAAATTCCTACGACGTATGAAGCGTTACCTGTAGAAGTACAAGCAGCTTTTAAAGCGCGTCCCTTTGGCGAAGTGTATCAGTACTTTTTTGCCTTGACTGCTGAACCAGTAGAACAGCCAGAGCGAGTGACACCAGTAAATTCATACAATGAAAAAAACGTTCATATTTTAATTAATTGCGGCGAAGAAAAAGAGACTGAGTTGGATCAACCAGTTGATTTACAAAAACCTGAAACAAAACAGTTCCAACTGAAGATACCAGAAGACGTCCAACTGATAAAATTATTCCCAAGTTTAACGGGGGCAATTATTAAATTATCCATGACGATAGACGGCGAGACAGTCCCAGTCGCAGCCACGAATGCTTTTCTGGTACAAGAGAATATCTATTATTTCTTAGATACGCAAGTACCTGTAATCGAAGTAACCGATGCACAAATGGCAGGCAAAGACCTGACAGTAGACATTGATTATTTCTTTGAAGGCAACTATTCAGAACGTGAAAATACCTTTATTCATGCACTGTTAGATGAAAGAAATCAATTTTTAGAAGAAATGAATAAACAGACGGAGACTGCCCCTATGCCTACTGGAAAATATAAACGAATCACGTTAACTAAATTTGATAAAATGATTAATTTAACCATCGATGATATTGCTCGCGATGTAGAAAATAACGTTTCTGTTATCAGAGGGTGGGCGTATGACAAACAAACAAATTATCCGCTAAGATTCAGCATTGCAGAAGCTAGTGAATCAGTCACTTATACGGTGGAAACAGAATACCGTCGTGATGTTATTGATATGTTTGAATTAGAAGGCGATCAAGATTATGGTTTTGTCATTACGATTAAAGATCCAGAAGATTTACCAGCCTACACGCTAAACATTGACACAAAATCAGGCCAGAAGGTTCAATACGTGGTGGAGCGTCCAAACATGGTTCAACCAGGCACAAAATTTGATCGAGCATGGCGTTCGATTCAGACACGTGGTTTGATGGGCTCAGTGAAGTGGTACTTTAAACGACAAGAAAAAGCAGAAGCCCCTGTTGACGTGGAGGCAGTTTTAGCGGAAATTAAAACGTTCCAATTTCAGCCTAAAATTTCTGTCGCTGTGCCTGTTTATAATGTCGAAGAAAAATGGCTTGCAGCGTGCGTTTCTTCTTTACAAAATCAGTACTATGAAAATTGGGAGTTATGTTTAGCAGATGATGCATCGCCAAGCGAACATATTAAGCCCATGCTAGAAAAATATAAAGAACTAGATCAACGAATCAAAGTTATTTATCGCGAAGAAAACGGACATATTTCAGAAGCAACTAACTCAGCTTTGTCGATTGCTACTGGCGATTTTGTTGGTTTCATGGATAACGATGATGAATTAGCGCCACAAGCATTATATGAAGTGGTCAAAGCTTTAAACACAGACCCAACGATTGATTTTCTTTATACTGATGAAGATAAAATTACAGAAAATGGTCGTCGCTTCAACGCGTTTTACAAATCGGACTGGAATCCAGAACTGATTTTAAACCATAATTACATTACACACTTTGTTGTTGTGAAACGTGATTTATTAGAAAAAGTAGGCGGACTGAACTCAGCATATAACGGCGCTCAAGACTATGATTTCGTATTACGAGCAACGGAACAAGCAACGAAAATCAAGCATATTCCTGGTATGATGTATCATTGGCGTGCCATTGAATCATCGACTGCTCTAAACCCTGAAAGCAAAGGTTACGCCTATGTAGCTGGTCAAAAAGCGGTCCAAGCGGCAACGGAACGCCGTGGCTTAAAAGCACAAGTAGAGATTGCCGAATTTTATGGTTCCTATAAAATTAACTATCTTTATGATCATGTGCCGATGGTATCATTGATTATTACGAATGATACAGAGAATATGAGTAGTTACTTACGTCAATTATTAGAAAAAACTGCCTATACAAATTATGAAATTCTATTGCCTGCACGCTTCGAGAATCAAATAAATATCCAAAATGACCGTCTTCGTTATGTTTCAACAGAAACTCGTCATGGCATGATTCAAGCTGCTAAGGGAGAATATGTGGCTTTATTAAATGCTGGATTGGTACCAACGAAAAATGATTGGTTAAAAGAGTTAATGAACATTGGTCAACAAGAGACCTCTGGTTTAGTGACTGGCCGCGTAGTTGACGCACGCTATCGCGTGGAAACGGTGGGAGTATCAGTTGATACAGACAAAGGTCGATTACTTTATCCCGAAAAAGGCACCCCTGGTAAAAGCTTAGGTTACTATTACAGAATTGCTTTACCAAGAAATATTCAAGCAGCAACTGAAGACTGCTTACTATTCAACAAACAACTTTACCTAAATTTAGAAGGAATTAACGAAAGCTTAGGAAAAGAATGGATGGGTGTCGATTTATCGTTACAATTTGCTAGCGCTGGTAAACGAAATGTATATGTGTCCTATGCAATTTTGAAAGCAGACGAAAAAATGCAAAACCATGATAAAAAAGGATCTTATAAAGAACTTGCGGAAAAATGGACCGCGGAAGCTTTAGTTGATCCCTACCGAAATCCGAAACATCTATAAGGAGAATGCACATGAATGAAGACATTAAGGTGATCTTTGATAGTATCTATCGCGACAAAACAACAAATAATTTAACCATTACAGGTTGGGCGTTGGATACAATCACTAAAGAAAGCACAACTTTCACAATTAATAATGAAAACCAAGTGTCCGCTTATAACATTCAGCGCGTTTTACGTGAAGATGTTAATCAAATTTATCAAACAGAGCCTGCGATTGAAGCTGGCTTTGTTGTTACACTTGAAGGAATTAAACAAAAAAAAGTACTCCCTTTTCATTTTCAATCATCAGCACATGTTGTAACGGTGGATTTTCCCTTGAATAAAAAATATCCAGTGATTCCAGGGACAGAAGATAAAGTAACTCGTCTTTGGATAAAAGCCAAAAAAGGATTTAAGTATATGGCTAAAAATGGTATTTCTCATACCATTCAACGAGCGAAAATTGAGAAACTGAGAAATCAAGCTTCGTATCCTAACTGGTTAGCTAGAAATGAAGTACTAGACATAGAAGCGATGACGCAAGAAATCGCAACATTTCATTATCAGCCTAAAATTTCCATTGCGATGCCAGTGTATAATGTTGAAGAAAAATGGCTTCGGTTGTGCATTGATTCTATTTTGAATCAAGTCTATACTAACTGGGAATTATGTATGGCCGATGATGCCTCAACAGATCCTAATGTCAAAAAGATTTTAACAGAGTACCAGCAATTGGATGAGCGAATTCGGGTCGTCTTTCGTGAACAAAATGGTCATATTTCCGAAGCAACCAACTCTGCTTTAGCGATTGCTACCGGAGAATTTGTCGCCTTACTAGACAACGATGATGAATTAGCGATCAATGCTTTTTATGAAGTGGTTAAAGTGCTGAATGAAAACCCAGAACTGGATTTAATTTATAGTGATGAAGATAAGATTGACATGGATGGAAATCGTTCTGATCCAGCCTTTAAACCAGATTGGTCACCTGATTTACTTTTAGGAACCAATTACATTTCGCATTTAGGCGTGTATCGTCGGAGTATTCTAGAAGAAATTGGCGGCTTTCGAAAAGGTTACGAAGGTTCTCAAGACTACGATTTAGTCTTAAGATTTACTGAAAAAACGACAAAAGAACGCATCACACATATTCCAAAAGTTCTTTACTATTGGCGGATGCTGCCAACCTCAACAGCAGTGGATCAGGGCTCCAAAGGTTATGCTTTTGAAGCGGGGCTAAGAGCCGTGCAAGATGCGCTCGTTCGTCGAGGTATTAATGGTCATGCAACGCATGGGGCGGCGAATGGCTTATACGATGTTTATTATGACATTGAATCTGAAAAGTTAGTCTCAATTATTATTCCAACTAAAAATGGCTATAAAGACGTACAACGTTGTGTTTCATCGATTATTGAAAAAACAACCTACCAAAATTACGAGATTATTATGGCTGATAATGGAAGTACAGATCCAAAAATGCACGAATTATATGCAGAATTTGAACAACAATTACCTGGCCGCTTTTTCGTTGAATCAATCGATATTCCATTCAATTTCTCAACTATTAACAATCGTGCAGCGAAAAAAGCGCACGGAGAGTATTTATTATTTTTAAATAATGATACCGAAGTGATTACAGAGAATTGGTTAACCTTGATGGTTTCATTTGCTCAGCAAGAACGGATTGGCTGTGTAGGTGCGAAATTATTGTATCCAAATAATACGGTCCAACACGCAGGCGTTATTTTAGGATTAGGTGGTGTTGCTGGACATGGTCATTATGGTTATCCCCATGGTGACTTAGGCTATTTTGGTCGGTTAGCTATTAATGTTAATTATTCAGCAGTAACTGCCGCATGCTTACTTATGAAAAAAGCAGATTTTGATGCAGTTGGTGGTTTTGAAGAAGCGTTTACCGTAGCTTTCAATGATGTTGATTTATGCTTGAAAGTCCAAGCTTTAGGACGTGACAATGTCTGGCTTCATGAAGCAGAGCTTTATCATTTTGAATCTCAAACTCGTGGATATGATGATAAAGGCAAAAAGAAAAAACGTTTTGAACAAGAAAAAGTGATGATGGAAGAAAAATGGGGACCTTTAATTGAAAATGATCCATTTTATAATCCTAATCTGACAAGGGATATTCCCAACTTTTCATTACGAATTGACTAGATGCAATTGCGGATGACGAAATGGAGCGAAAAGATGGAACAACAACTAACTACAAGAAAAGAAAAACAACCATTACGCAACCAAGCTGAGCAGAGTGCTCGCTTGGTTGATCATTTGTTACGCTGGCGCTATCTGCTAGCGGCAGTCATTTTTATTTTACTGGTCGCCTTTAAAGTCCATGGTAGTTCATTAAACATGTGGGATGCGTATGTTTCTGAATATGCGGATGGTCAAAAAAGTTCATTAATTGCTGGTGAACCAAGAGGTGTTCGCTCGGATGAATGGCTCGTTCAAACCCCATTTAGCCTCTCACAAACACAAACAGGTTTGAAAACACATAATGATGTGATTACGTTAAATGGGCAAGACATGGTGGTAGGCTATAATTCCCCAGCGTGGAATTTGGCCACGTTAGCGAAACCTTTTACGTGGGGCTATGTACTATTAGGCAAAGAATATGGCTTATCGTGGTATTGGAATCTTAAATTAATTGGCTTAATTTTATTTTCTTTTGAAATTGGCTTGATCGTCACACGGCGGAATAAATATTTAGCTTTGTTAGCAAGTGTTTGGATTCCGTTTTCTTCGGCCCTTCAATGGTGGTTTGTCTCGCCAGTTGGAGATTTAGTATTTTTTGGCTTAGGTTTTTTAGTGGGAATTTATAATTATTTCTATTATCATAGTAGTGTTCGACGTCGTGTCATTTGTGCGATAACGGCTGTTATTATGGCCTCAGGATTTGTTTTAGTTATTTATCCTGCGTTACAAGTACCACTTGGTTATTTGATTTTATTATTTTTAATTTTATTCTTTTTAGAATTTCGTAAAAAAATTAAGTTGGATAAGTGGGATGGGGTCCTGATAGGTGGGGCACTCTTGATGACGGCGATTATTGTTGGCGGATCGCTATATGGCTCATTGGATTCCTTAAAAGCAGTAATGGATACCGCTTATCCAGGAAAACGGGTAAGTTTAGGTGGCGATATGCCTAAACGCGATATTTTGTTATTTTTAACAAATTGGAAAATGCCGTTTCAAGATGTTCCATATTCCAATAATTCGGAAATCAGTAGTTTTTATCAATTATTTTTTGTTATTTTGCCGCTCTCACCATTTATTTTTTATAAAAAAATCAAAGAAAACATTTACGGTTTTGTCTTATTCGTGTATTGTTTATTTAACTTAGTTTGGATGAGCGTGCAATTTCCAACCATTTTTGCTAAGTTGACATTGTGGTCTTATGTGCCAGAACAACGGGCGATGTTATCCTTCGGGTTTGCAGCTGTGTTGTTGAGTTTATGGTTCATCGATTATTTATGGAATCGCCAAGCAAAAATTCCAATGATGGCCTGGTTAGGGGCGCTAGGATTAAATGTTGTTCTGTATTTCTTTGTTTTATATACGGGCAATTTACGGTTATACGTTACACGAATGGACATCATTGGTGTCTTAGTTGTCGCTACCGTTTTAATTGTTGCTTTATTTAAACGTTGGCGCACGTTATTTGTCCTTGTCTTATTAGGAATCATTATGGTTTCTGGAGCCTTTGTAAATCCAATTTCTCGTGGCGTTTCTGCTGTCTATGGTAAAAAATTAGCGGTAGAAGTGGAAGAAATTAACAAAAAAGACCCCAACCAATTGTGGGTGGGCGAACGCTTGATGTATGGCTATTTGCCAATGTTAGGTGTGCATACATTTAACGGTGTTGCTTTTACACCTGACTTAGAGGCTTGGAAACCATTAGATCCAAAAGGAAAAGACACATTTATTTATAATCGCTATGCGCACATCAATGTTGAAGTAGGAAATCAGACCCCTGTTTTAGAGTTGATGCAAAAAGATGCGATTATTGCTCGTTTATCTCCAGAAAAATTAAAAGAATATGGGATTAAATATGCGGTCGTTTATAAACCATTAGAACCGTTAGACACACCAACGATTCATTTTGAAAAATTATATGGACCTGATCAGAACGGGGCATATATTTATCGAATAAACGACTAGTGATTCATTCATGGAATGAGGTTTGAATATGGGAAAAGTATTGAATAGAATCGGTCGACTTATTTTATTAGTTACAATGATCGGCTCGTATACGATGTGGGTCGTAGGAATTGATGCGCCAGTCACAAAATATATGTATGCCAATAGTTCAATTTTATTATTAATAGCAGTAATACTTGTACTGCTATTAAATTGTACGAAATTAAAATTTATTGACTGGCTGACCGTAGCGTTGGCGCTAGCCACCTGGCTCTTGTTTCACTTTACGGAATCAATCCGTCATAGCACAATGCAAACAGATACAATGATTCCTTTAATTATTTTGTTGGTCCTTTGTTTTAAAGTTTGTGTCTTTGACCGTGTGGATCAAACGCTTTTATTAATTGTCTCTTTAGTTGCTTTGAGTGCGACTTTGTATCGGATGTCCGTGGAGTTGCCACAGTTGATTCCAGCAGACGAAATTTTTAAAGAATCAAATAAACTAGAAAGTATTTGGATTAATACCAATACGATTGGTGCAACGTTGATGTTTTCAACAATGATGGCCAGTAGTTTGATCAAAGCATATAGAAATAAGGTTTTTAACCTGCTGCTTTTACCTGTATACATTGGTGGTGTTTTAGGTACATGGGTCAGTCAATCCAAAACCTCTTTTGCCATTTTAGTTGGTTTTATTCTGGTGGATAATCTTTTACCAAAACGTTTCTTGCAACGTTCGAAAGTTTGGCTGTTTGGTTTTGTCGGAGTAGCTGCATTGGGACCATTGTTATTTTACTTATGTGCGGAATCGGATACTGTTGATTTATTTACAGGAAGAGAACGAATTTGGCATGAGTTTTTTGCTAAATGGTTATCTGATCCTCAACATATTAAAGTCGGTATGGAGCCTTTTGTGGCCTCATGGAAACCGCTGGGGACACATAATGCTTTTCTATTTACGTTAAGTAATTTTGGTGTCATTGGCTATCTGATTTTATTTGGTTTTTTAGTCAGTATGATTTTATTGATTGGTTTTCGCAAAAAAACATTGGATCGTTTGCAAGTTAGTTTACTTTTAGGCTTCCTTTTAATCTGGATTCATTCATTTATGGAAGATATTTTATTAGCGCCTCATTGGATGCCGATTGTTTATAGTTTCCTTGGGCTAGCCTTCTACTTCCGGCCAGAGAAAAAACGAGGAAGACATGAAAGTCCAACGACACCTAAAAGAAGAAAACGAGTGAAACAAACAAGTCCTGTTAGCAATGAAGAGCGCCCGATAGCACCTGTTGACGAAGAGGGCTGGGACCAACCTGAAGAATTAAGTCGTGTCCAAAGACATCGCAGATAATTTTCATCCTATAGAACTTTCTTGTCCGCTGACATTATGGTAATATAGGGGTTGCATGTTATTACAAATAATGTAATTACTGGAAGTGAAGAGAGGAAGTTTTTAATGACATCAAAAAGTGAATGGAGTAATGCAAGACGAATTGTAATTATTTTAGCAGACGTTTTGCTCTATAATTTATCAATCATCTTAGGGTTTATGGTGAAATTTGGCCGAGAAATTCCTTCATTTAACTTTGTGGCTTATGAAAAATCTGCAATTTACATTTCAATCTTTTTTATCTTTTTGAATTTGTTGTTAGGTGCGTATATTTTTTATAATCGCAAAATTAGTGACATCATTTTTGTCACGGTGATTGGTCAAATTTTAATGACTTTAACGATTATGATTGTGACATTTGCCGGACGTTGGTTTACGTTCCCGCGTTCTGTTTTAGGATATTCCTTTATAATCGGAATTATTGTTCTAAGTCTTTGGCGAATTCTTGTTTATTATCTTTACTTAAAGGTCAGCAATGAGCGAAAAGTTGTTTTACTAGGTAAAGAAAATCAAGTCATGCGGTCAATTCAAAACTTTATGTCTGATAAAAATAACAAGCATAAAGTAACGAGCGTTGTTGTCAGCAATTACTATGAAAACTTAAAAAAAATTATCGATGAAATCGATATTGTTTATATTTCAAGTAATGTTGATGAGAACGAAAAAGTAAAATTGTATCAATTAATTGTCAAACACAAGAAAAAAATCTTTTTAGATACAAGTTTTGAAAATCTAATTATGTTAAAACCAAACATGATGAACTTTGAAGATGAAAGTATTATCGAAGTCTCAAATTTTGAAATCCAACCAGAAGAGAATTTTATTAAACGTTTATTCGATATTTTAGTCTCTGTTTGCCTATTTGTGATTACCTCACCCTTAATGCTTATTGCAGCGATTTTAGTCAAAGCAACTTCACCGGGACCAGTGATTTACAAACAAACTCGGATTACATTAGATCAACGTGAGTTCTCGATTTTAAAATTTAGAACGATGTCGGCAACAGCGGAAGCAAAATCAGGTCCAGTCTTATCTACAAGTAACGACAGTCGCGTCACTACAGTTGGTAAATACTTGCGCGCTTTACGTATTGATGAGTTGCCACAACTAATCAATGTTATTCGCGGGGATATGTCCATTGTCGGACCACGTCCTGAACGACCATTCTTTGTTGATCAATTTAATCAGGAAAACCCGAATTACTATTTACGTCACAATGTACGTGCGGGGATTACCGGCTATGCCCAAGTTTATGGGAAGTATGCTTCTGACTACAATAGTAAATTGAACTTTGATTTACTGTACATCAAGAATTATTCATTACTGTTGGATATGAAAATTCTGCTTCAAACCATCAAAATTCTCTTTGATAAAGTATCATCAAGAGGATTGGATGAGTCTGAAGAACGTGAAGAATTGACGATGGATTATTGTAAAGAGAATGCTATTAGAATTTACCGTTAAAAGTTTGAGACATAAGTTATTTAAGCTTATGTCTCAAACTTTTTTTGGAAACAAGGAACGTTGAAATAATAAAAGAGCTATGCGATAATATAAACTGTTACATTCTTACATAAAATGCAACGAGGAGTGAACAAATGGAAACAGCACTTGTTTCAATTATTATGCCCATGTACAATGCTGGCAAATTTTTATCAAAATCTATTGAAAGCGTTCTGGAACAAACCTATCAGAATTGGGAATTATTACTCATTGATGATGGAAGTAAAGATGATTCTATTGATATTGCACTTGCCTTTATGGAAAAAGATTCAAGAATCTTTTTACTGAAAAATGAACAGAACATGGGCATTGCAAAGACCAGAAATAAAGGAATTGAAGCTTCAAAGGGACAATATATTGCCTTTTTAGATAGTGATGATTTATGGCTTCCTAATAAATTAGAAGTTCAAATCAAGTGGATGGAAGAAAAAAAACTTTTATTTACATGTAGTTCTTATTTTGTATGTAATGAAAATGGCAACATTACTCATGAGCGTAATTTTAGTGAGGGACCACAAACCTATCAAGATCTTTTAAAAACAAATACTATCGGCTGCTTAACAGTCGTAGTCGAATCTAATCTGCTTAAACGCCATTTAATGCCGGATTTAAAACATGAAGACTATGCTACTTGGTTAAACATTTTGAAAGAAATAAATACGGTCTATTTTATTAACGAAAAATTAGCCATTTATCGTAAGCTAACCACCTCTACATCTTCTAACAAATGGAATACAATCAGTTGGGTTTGGAAAATTTTGCGTCAAAATGAACAGTTTTCAGTTATTAAAAGTTCATTCTACTTAATGCGTTTTTTATTCTATACAACATTTAAATATGCAAAGAATGAATAGGGAGGAAAAGGAAAAGTGGAACAAATAGCAGATTTTAAATCTGCTATTTTTGTTCCGTTTGAAGATACAAAAATGCCAATACCAGTGGACTACAAGCGCTACTTAACACAGGTTTTTGGGGATTATATGCAATTGCCACCAGAGGAAGATCGCCAACCCCATCATGAAGCGCTAATTGTTGATGCTAAAAAATCGTACACAGAATATCTTAAAAAATAAATAAAAGATGAAAACAATCGATTAAAGATCTGTTTTCATCTTTTTACCATTTAAAAGTAAAAAATTGATATAGGAATGTTAAAAAAGCGTAATTGAATTTGAAATAAAGGTATGAGATAATAATTGGTGTTAGTTTTAAAATGTGAAAACAATTAGTTGAAGGTTATAGGATACACATTTTTCGAGAGCGAATGGCAAGTGTTTAAGAAAGATACATATTATTAAATATATAAGGAGAGTTTCATGAAAAAAATCATTTCAGGTATGTTAATTTGTACTGTATTATTAAATAGTTTTAGTGTGATTGCATCAGGAGAAGAGCTTGTAAAAACAGAAACAACGGGGGAGACTGGCTTGGTCACTCAAGCTACGTCAGAAACAACGACTAATTCAACGGAGGATACATCTTCTGTTACAGAAGAAAATACCTCTGAAAGAGATAGTTCTACTTCAAGCACAAAAGAAGAGTCTCTTGATTCTTCAACAAATAGTACAACGGAAGAACATTCTTCTGTTTCAGAAACAAACACAACAGATAGTAAAACAGAAGCATCACAAAGCTCTGAAGTAGAAAAAAAGACCATTGACCAAGATGAAGCGGATTATCAAGAAGCAGCACGTGAAGGAACGAACCATAAAAAAGGAACATATGCTATGAAAAACGGCCTTTCTTCTAGGGTAGCGCGAGCAACAGTTGCGAACGTCTATGCGAATGATCCTAATTTGCCTGGCAAGAATTTTATTGACGTTTCTAGTTGGAATGGAGACATTTCAGTAGCTGAATATCAAAAAATTAAAAGCTATGGTGTAACAGGTGTCTCGGTTAAATTAACAGAAGGAACTTGGTATGTTAATCCATATGCTGCGGGCCAAATTAGAAATGCCAAAGCTGCGGGCTTAAAAGTTTCAGCATATCACTATAGTATGTATGTCTCTGCTGCGACAGCACAAGATGAAGCAAGATATTTTGCTCAGGCAGCGGCTAACTCTGGCTTAGATAAAAATACCATAATGTTTAATGATGCGGAAGATCCAACGCTTACAAACAATGGGCGAAACGCCCATGCTAATTCTGTTGCGTTTAACCAGCAATTAAAGGCACTAGGGTATAAAAATGATGCGTTGTATGTTGGCAAATGGTGGTTAACAAATGGCTATATCGACACCTCCGCCTTCGGAAGAGACAGAGTATGGGTAGCGCAATATCCATATACTCCAGATAGTTCCATGCAGTGGAATAATGACCATGGTGCTTGGCAATGGTCTTCGCAAATGTATTTCCCTGGTTTAGCTAATTATGAAGGGCGTCCGTTTGATATTTCCATGACCTATAGTAATTTTTTAAATATGGGTAATAGTAGTGGGCCTGACTTAAGTAAGTATTACACAACTAATCCAGGTCGAGTAGTAGTAATGAAAGATGAAACATTTTATAACAACGCTGACTTTACAAGCAAAGGTGCCGCAGTGAAAAAGAATACACTAGTAGAAGTGCAAGGGATTGAGTACTCATCAACTGGGTACCCCCGTTTGGTAACACCTCAAGGATATTTAACGGCAAGAAAAGATATCGTTTTAGCGGCAATCAGTAATATTGATAAGTATTACACAGTTAATCCAGGTCGAGTAGTAGTAATGAAAGATGAAACATTTTATAACAATGCCGACTTTACAAGCAAAGGTGCCGCAGTGAAAAAGAATACACTAGTAGAAGTGCAAGGAATTGAATATTCATC
>Ga0129309_1000067_pt1 | contig 90443 bp, 72 predicted proteins | sample L1105metagenome_FD_94439 | JGI IMG/M metagenome (GOLD analysis project Ga0129309, IMG submission 94439) | Ring-tailed lemur group fecal microbial communities from Wisconsin, USA - L1105 metagenome | ecosystem: Host-associated > Mammals > Digestive system > Large intestine > Fecal | place: USA...
CGGAGGGGACATGGGAGTCCGCCGGTGCTTAGCGAGGTCCCTCACGAGCTTAGCACTGCTGCGCACTCCAAAGAGTGCAAACGGTCCCCGCAGCAATTCATTCCGGCCGGATTCCCCCTTCACAACTAACCTCCCACGGGGACGGAAGACTCAGCCAGCCCCCTCACCACACCGGACATGGTCCGTTCCGGACGCGTCCTCCAACCTCAGTTAAATCCCTATTTACTTCCTCCGGCTCATATGCTAAACTTGGAACAGAATTATAAGGGGGACTAATAAATGGACATAAATTATGAACTATACAAAGTTTTCTACCACGTAGCCTCAACCCTCAGCTTTTCGGAGGCATCAAAGCAGCTTTTTATCTCACAGTCGGCAGTCAGCCAGTCTATTAAGGTTCTGGAAAAAAAGCTGAATCAGACGCTTTTTATCCGAAGTACAAAGCGCGTCCAGCTGACACCGGAAGGCGAGATTCTGCTAAAGCACATAGAACCGGCCATGAACCTGATTAAAAAGGGGGAGAACCAGCTTCTCGAGGCCAATACCTTAAACGGAGGCCAGCTTCGGATTGGCGCAAGCGATACGATATGCCGATATTTTCTCGTTCCCTTTTTAAACGAATTTCACAAGATGTATCCGAATATTCATATTAAAGTTACGAACCGTACTTCCATTGAGTGCGCCAGACTGCTTGATAACGGACAGGTCGATTTTATCATCACCAATTATCCCAACTCAGGGCTGTCCAATACGCAGAATATACAGGTCATCCATGATTTTTCCGATGTATTTGTGGCAAATGAAACGTATTTTCCCCTAAAAGACAGAATGATCACACTGAAGGAATTGCAGTCCTATCCCATCCTGATGCTTGATCGCAAAAGCACTACCAGCGAATTTCTGCACAGCATGTTTCAAAAGCACCAGTTGGATCTGGTACCTGAGATTGAACTGAGCAGCAATGATCTGCTCATCGATTTGGCGAAAATCGGGCTGGGGATCGCGTTTGTTCCGGATTTCTGCATTCCGCAGCAGGAGGAAAATTTCTTCATTCTCAATTTGGAAGAAACGCTTCCCAAGCGCCAGCTGGTCGTCGTCCACAACGAAACCCTCCCAATCTCCCAGGCCGCCAGGCAGTTCATTGAGCTTCTTGAGGGAAACACGGACAGGGATTAGAGGCGGTTCCAGAAGTTTTCCAGTTCCTGCCGCACCGTCTTCAGGGTCACGCGGCGGCAGTCGTCCCACTCTCTCGGAAACAGCTCGCGGTAATCATTTCGTAAGAACCGGTCGTCCAGCAGCAGGATGATGCCCTTGTCACCGGCGGTGCGGATCACGCGTCCCGCCGCCTGCATGACTTTATTCATTCCGGGATATTGGTAGGCAAAGGCAAATCCTTCCTGTTCCTCCTCGTCAAAATATCCTTTCAGTATCTCCTGCTCCGTACAGACCATGGGGAGGCCCGTACCGACAATAATAGCTCCTATCAGCCTTTCTTCTTTCAAATCAATCCCTTCGGAAAACAGTCCGCCCATTACGCAGCATGCGACAAGGGAATTCTCCCGTTCCTGTTCAAACTCTTTTAAAAAATCTTCCCTCTGCGCGTCCGTCATCCTGTTTTCCTGCACCAGCCAGTCAATCCCGGAATCCTGCAAATATAGCTTCTGCGCATCCGAACCATCCGCAAAATCCGGCCGCCCTATCCGGCCGTCGTATAACAGCTCCAAAACATGGTTCATGTATTGATAGGATGGAAAAAAAACAATATAATTTCCTTTTCTGGCCTCCGCGGCCTGACGGATATAATCCAGTATCTTCCGGTATTCCGTACGGTTTCTCCTGGTATAACGGCTTGTGACATCGGCAGCAGCCAATAGGAGGCGGTGCTCCTGTGAAAACGGTGAATTGACATATACCGTGTAATCTTCTTCATCATTGCTCAAAAGCTGCCTGTAATACCGTATCGGCAGCAGTGTCGCAGAAAAAAAGACCGAACTGTTCCCCTGGGCAAGGCATTCCCCAATATGCACAATCGGATTCACGCAGAGCAGCTTTATCTTAAAATCGCCGGACTCTGTCAATTCTGTGTAAATGCGGTAATGTTCGTCGACTCTTTCATAAATGTTCAGGAAATTGCGGACGGTAAAATAGAAATCCAGCAGCTCTTCCCGTCCCTCACTTCCCTTATATTCATCCATGTATTTTTCCAGCTCTGAAAACAGGGAGGTCAGAGCCGTCACCAGATGATCCACATCGGGCAGGATCTGCCATCCCTCACACTGGCGTTTCATTTCCAGACAAATCTTGTTGACGCGTTCCAGCTGCCTTGTCAGGCGCGGTGATTTATCTTTTACAAGACGTTTTGCTGCCAGCACATCCTCTTTTATCAGAACCGCGCTGTACATCTCCCTCGCCCTCGGCACCAGATTATGGGCCTCATCTATCAGAAAAATATACTCCCCCTTCGCCCCATCCGCAAAATAGCGTTTCAACCGGACATCCGGATCAAACACATAATTATAGTCACAGATTATTCCATCCACAAAGCTGCTGATATCCAGGCAGTATTCAAAGGGACAGACCTTAAATTTCTCCGCATATTTAAGAATGACTTCCCTCGTAATCCCAAACTCCTTATGGACAATCTCATACACCGCATCATTTACCCTGTCAAAGTGGCCTTTGGCATACGGACAGGCATCGGGATTGCACTCCGGTTTTTCCAAAAAGCAGAGTTTATCTTTAGCTGTGATGGTAACGGAGCGGAAATAAAGCCCCTGCTCCCTCAGAATCGCAAATGCCTCCTCCGCCACGCCTCTCGTAATTGTCTTAGCCGTCAGATAAAAAAGTTTATCTCCATGCCCCTCTCCGATTGCCTTCAGGCTGGGAAATACGGTGGATAGTGTCTTTCCGATTCCGGTCGGCGCCTGGATAAACAGCTTTCGCCGCCTCGCTTCAGTCCGGTATACACTGACCGCCAGCTCCCTCTGCCCTTCCCGGTAAGGGAACGGAAACTCCAAATCTTTCAGAGACTCATCCCGTCTCTGGGCATTGTGGTAAAGATATCTGGCCCACTTCACATATTCATGGATCAGTCCCATAAACCATTCCTTCAATTCCTCCATGGTTTTGATGACCTGAAAACGTCTTACCTCCTCCGTATCCAGATTACAGTATGTCACCTGGATTGTGAGTTCTTCAAGCCCCTCGTTTAATCCGTAGAAATAACCATAGCACATGGCCTGGGCCAGATGCACCTCCACCGCCTCTTCCAGAACGCTGATATCCATGTAAACGCCCTTTATCTCATCGATTGTCGCCCGGTTTCCTTCCCTGATAATTCCGTCGGCCCGGCCTTCCACCAGAATTTCGAAGCCGTCCTCCTCCACACTGCATTTCAGCGGCACCTCCGCCAGGTAGCCGGAACCCATCTTTTTCTGGATTTTGCGGTGCATACGGCCTCCCGCCAGCATTGCCTCCTTCTGATCCACAGCCGTCCTTCTATTATCTAAATCGCCGGAGCGCAGGACAAATTCCACCAGGTTGCGCACAGAAACCCGTATCTGTTTTCCTTTCATCTCCATCTGTCCTTCTCCTTCCGACTCTTATGATTCCCTTTTATATTTTATAATATAGCGAAAAGGGATCGCAGTCTCCTGCAATCCCTTTTCTCAATTGTATGCAAATTTTTTAAGCAGCTGTGACAGCCTTTGCCGCTGTCCTATCTAGAAATGCTTCAAATTCTTTATTTTCCCCGCTATATTCTACTGTCAATACTCTGGTCAAATCGAGGCTCATAACGCCTAATAGAGATTTGGCGTCAATCACGACGCGGTTGTAAAAAACATCTATATCGAATTCGCATTTCGTTGCAGCTGCTACAAAATCTTTTGCATCTTCTACAGTACCTAACATTATTCTTTTCTGCTTCATAATCAAAACTCCTTTAACTGGTGCAACTTATTGCTGATTCAAGTATTACTTATAGCACCTTATGCAAAATTTGTCAAATTTTCTTTCTAAAATCTGGAAATCGGCTCTTGTAAATTATTGACAATTTTACATTCTCTATTCAGAAATTTATGATCGTTTTTACCAGCACATCTACTTTCGCAGCTTTCGTTTATTAGAACTGTTGTAAAGATTATTTTTGATAAGGTGTGCAGTTCGCCTAAATTTATAAGATTACATAAAATTTCCAGCTAAACATACGTTCTCATTATAGTATATAACCTTGTTCCGTGCAATCTTTTCTTCGATATTTCCTTTTCTTTCCTGTGAGGACGCCGCCGGGACGGCCAGCGGGGGGGATATGAGGCTTCCGTCCCAATGACCGTTTATCTCCTTATCTCTGATGATGAACAAGCACTCCGCCGCCTACATACTATATAAAGAGGAAGTAAATAGTATGATCCTCCCTGATAAAATAAAAGAGGTGATCTTATGGCATATGACCAGATAAATCCCAACGGCAGAGACAAGATTCCACGCTCCGCAAGAAGCACGGAACCTGCATGGGTAACGACCGTGGCTCTTCCTCCCGAAACGGCGCCGTTTGACCTGCAGGCCGCAATTAACGCAGCCGGCGACGGAGAACCGACGGTCATCGAACTGAACAATGATATCATACTCAATGGATACGATATTAAAATACCACAGGATAAAATTATAAAGCTTACAAGCGCCGGAGCAGAAATCACCCATTCAATTGATGCCAACCGGCTTTTTCGGGTACTCAGCGTTTCGTCCCAAGCGGCGCTCTATTTGGAAAACATCATCATCACCGGAGGCGTTGGAACCGACAGCGGGGCCGGTGTATCGGTTTTTGGCGGCACGCTTGTCATGAACAACAATGCCGCCATAACCGGCAATCAGGCTTCCGGAGCCGGCGCCGGAGTACTCATCCGGAACGGCGGTACATTCTGCATGAACGGCGGTGAAATCACCAATAACACGGCAGGGACTGAAGGCGGCGGTGTCAATAATGGAACGGGCGGTATCTTTCTGATGGCCGGCGGCATCATATCCGGAAATTCATGTCCGCTTATCGGCGCATCCAGAGGCGGCGGTGTGTTTAATTCCGGTATTTTTACTATGGAAGGCGGTGAAATTTTCGGTAACTATGCCATCATTTCCGGCGGCGGTGTATTCAATGCCGCGTATTTCACCATGGAAGGGGGTAAGCTCTGCGGCAACTCTTCCGGAGGGAACGGCGGTGGCATTTATAATGCCGGCAGTGAAAGAAGCTTATTTATAGCGGGCGGAGAAATTTCCGGCAATTTTGCAGCGGGCAGCGGGGGCGGCATTTATATGCATCCCGTGGAGGGCACCGCTCCCCTGATAACCGTCACAGGCAAAAGCCTGATAGCGGACAACATGGCCGGTCATGACGGCGGCGGCATTTGGATCACCTTCGGGCAGCCCTGCAGGCTGGAGATTGGGCCGGACACGGTCTTTTCCGGAAACAAGGCTTCCCGGGCGTTTAACCGCAGCCCTGCCGACGACGGTGCCTGCAGTGACCATATTGCTGCCGTCCGCTGGACATCTCCGTTTCCGCAGGGATACAATAACTATGATATCAGTTATACCAACGGCACTCCCTTCCTCTTCCCGGCAAAGGTTACCATACAGGCCGATCAAAAATCGGTAAGCCAGGCTCTCCCCGCCGGACGGTTTGCATTCGGACTGTTTAACGGGAACGGAAGCCGGATTGCCTCTGCTGTCAGCGATGCTGCCGGAATGATTATATTTCCCTCCATCACAATCACACAGACCGGAATTTTCAATTATTCGATACGTGAGCTGACGCAAAACGGCACCTGGAGCAATGATACCGGATATCCCGTAACAATTACGGTCACTGAGAATGGAAAAGGACAGCTGACGGCAAATGTCTGCTATCCTGACAGAGCGCCGGTTCCTACCGGTACATTCAGGCATTCCGTTCCAAAGCCTGTAACTGTCAGGTTCCATGCAAGAAAGAATGTCTGCGGAGCCTGCCAGTACGCCGGCCGGTTCACCTTTGGCCTTTTCGATATCAAAGGGAAGCGTGTTTCCACTGCGGTCAATGACGCATGCGGGAATATTGCCTTTCCAGCCATCATGTATACCAAAGCAGGTATTTATTACTACACCATCCGCGAGCTGACACAGAAAAACGGCCGGACGGCGGACAGCACCGTTCACCCGGTAACCGTTAAGGTATGCTCCGGCCAGGGCCGGCTGACTGCCGATGTTCAGTACCCGGGCGGCCTGCCCTGCTTCTATAAGCTGCTGCCGCATGCCCTGCCGTTTTAACGGCTGGTAATGTACGGCAGGAATCTGAACCCGTTATATTCCTTTGAACATTAAAACAGGGAGCCCAAACGGTAAAACTGATCGGCTCCCTGTCTTTCTTCTCCACGATATTCTCTAATTTTCTTTATTTTTACTCTGCTTGCTCCGGTTCTCTATTTCACTCTTACAATATGCTGGCAGTAAATATAAAGATTTTTTATTTTTACTGCCTCCTGACCGTCATCTCCAAGCACGATCGGCTGGGTTCCTGACGGAGTAAAATAAAGTTTAAATGCAATTGCATCCTGGCCGATATTAAGCCTCTCCTCCGGCTCATACGGAAACTCCCGGCATGAAAGTCCCAGATATGAATACATTACCCGCTCCAGCTCAGGGTTTCTGAAAACCTGAACCACATCCTCCTCGGCCTCGCCTTTCATCTCAATGATTGCTTTGGCCTCATCAAATTTCAAATTTGTGAAGCGGTATTCGCCGTTTCCCAGAATATAGGCTAAAGTACCATTATCAAGCAATAATAAAGGATCTGATTTCCCCATAATTTCTTCCTCCTCCACCATATGTACTGCAAACTGTATTTATTTATAATATAAAGAATGCATGATAAAGTCAACTCACTGTCAAGAACGTAACAATATCTCCATCGTCTGTTCCAGCCTCTGGCGGCTCAGGAACACCCCGACCACGCCTGAGACCATGCTCAAAACGTTAATCTCTTCCAACGTCCAGACACGTTTTTCCCCGCACTGGTCAAAGCCGATCAATCCTCTTCTTTTTTTCTTTTCCACTAACAGGCACTGGAGCATGGATACGATATCCTGTGACGCCAGAACGTCTTTTGTTCTTCCGCTCAGATTTCCGATATCACGGCAATAAAATATTCCGTTTTCATCAAACAGCTGATCATACCGGTTCCCATCCGTGTATTCAACATCCTGAAGAAAATCCTTCTGAGGCTTTACGCCGTCATTACACCATTCAAATGTGTTGGAGCAGAGCCTGCCATCCTCTGAATCCTCAAAAATATAAACCCGGCTCACGCCAAACTGGCGGCCGATTATCTCCAGCACCTGGGTAATGGCATTCGGTATGTCTTCCTCCTTTTGCAGTACCCCGAACACATACTCCGACAGAGTCTGGTTCCTGTATCTTTCCTGCATTCTTATTTCAGGAGCCTGCTGTACATAGCTTCGTCCGGCATTGAATTCTGATTCCAGTATGGAATGATAAAAAACACACTGGTTTTTCCCCTTTTCTTTCGCCTTGTAAAGAGCCAGATCCGCATTTTTGTATAATTTTTTATAATCATTACCATCCAGAGGGGCAAACGCCACTCCGGCGCTGCAAGACAGCATATAACCGTCCCGTTCCAGGAACTCCTCCATTTTCTCTTTTATCTGTTCAAATTTATCGGCTATCACGTCCTGGGAGCGGGCCCCCGGCATTATGATAACAAATTCATCGCCGCCAATCCGGCCTACAATGTCACCGGCACGGAAGGTCCGCTTAAGCAGTACGGCAATATCCGAAAGCAGCACGTCTCCGCTCAGATGACCGTAAACATCATTAATGTATTTGAAATTATCCAAATCAATAATCATGAATGCACAGGGCGAATCCTGCATTGCTTTTTCAATGAACTTGCCTCCCAGCTCCTCTGCCGCCGCCTTGTTGTACAGACCGGTCAGAGCATCATAGAGCGCCTTTTGAACCAGCATATCGACATTTCGTTTCTCCTTATCGATATCCGATATTACTCCGATCGCCCTCTTCCTGCCGGACTTTCTTGTATCCTGCAAAGCTATTCTGACTCTGCACCAAAGATAATGCCCGTCATTCCCGGCGATTCTTATCTCCATCTCTTTTACCGGAACATCCATCTTCATATCCCGGGCCGCATTCATCAGCAGATGTATATCATCAGGGTGTACATGGCTGAAGGGGGCCATGGTGCTGACATTCTCCGTCATGGGAGAATAACCGAAGGTTTTCACCCAGTTGTCCGAAAAGAATATCCGGTCATCAGACAGATCCCACTCAAAAATAATATCATTGGTCTGCTCCATTATAATCCGGTGCTTTTCCAGACTCAGGTGCAATTCCTCAAGAATCTTCCGGTTCTCTGTGATATCTGTCAAAATACAGTAGAATACTTTCTTTCCATCCCGCTCCACCAGCTGTCCGTGATCCAGCACCGTTACCAGCCTTCCGTCCCGGCATCTGACTCTGTACTCTATCTTCTTTGTCTTTCCCTGTGCCATCTGAATCTGTACAGAATTCCAGGTGCTTTCCAGATCTTCCGGGTAAATCAGGCGCCGGAACTGATTATGGAATACCTGTTCCATCTCTTCCCTGCTATATCCGAACATATTTAAAAAGCCCTGGCTGTACTGGAGCAGATTCAGTTCTTCATTATATTCACAGCATATGACTCCGCCCGGTACATTCTCCATCAATGCATTTAAATTCTCATTCTTCTCTTTCAGCAGCTTTTCCTGCTCTTCCAGCCGGCGAAAAAGCGCCCTGGCATGCTGCTGATCCATTGTCCTGGGGAAAATTTCATCCTCGAGCTGATTCCGGCTTCCTTCCGACATATGAACCTGCAGAACCTTCAGCTCACCGTTTTGTTCCCTTACCACCGCAGTGACCCGAATCTTCAGCTTATCAAAAAACGCCTCTTTACCGGACTCCTGAATCACCAGTTTTTCTGATACCGCAGCAGTACGGGGATCCAATATTTTAATATCATACTCTTCTTCCAATATATCAAAAGGACTTGGATACAATTGATATTCCTGTTCAAAAAATCTTTTTGCACCGGAAATGCCACGGCCGCTTTCTTGCTGTCCCGTTCCTATCCATTCCACATTTTCATCCATGCCGGATAATACTTTCTGTACATCGCGCTCTACCAGATATGCTCTTTGAAGCCGGCAGACAAATTCTTTTACTCTGTTTTCAAACAATATGTCCATGCCCCCTTTTCCCCCATAACATTTCTTAAATTAAGCATACTGGAAAACATGGATCATGTCAAGAAAGCATCATTGCACCTCTGCTGCATTTTGAATGAAAATCCCGAGTTTCACGGTGCGTAACGGCGCTTTTTGGCGGGATGTGATTGACTTTGAAAAATACTTATGCTAAAATAATGTCGCTTGTCAGAGGACTTGCAATCAAATAGATTGTTGAAGTGGGATAGGACCTTTTAGGGCTTTATCCCGCTTTTCATATAGCGGGATAAAGCCAAAAAGGCCTTATCCCGCTTCCTTTATGGAGGTATCTTTATGAACGCAAAAACAAAATCCTTAATTGGCTACATCTTTCCGGCATTGGGCGGTTTGTTTGTAACCTATCTTTACAACGTTGTTGACGGTATCTTTGTCGGTCAGGGTGTCGGTTCTGCGGCATTGGGCGCAGTCAATATCGGCGTACCTTTTATTACGTTTGTTGTTGCAGCCGCTGCAATGTTTCCGATGGGCGGTGCCACAGTTATTGCAATCAGAATGGGGCGGGGAGATAAAGCGGGTGCAAATCATGCTTTTATGACTGCTTTCTCATTAACCATCCTGCTTTCTGCATTGCTAATGGTTGTGGGCATGACATGTTCCATGCAGATTGTTGATCTGAGCGGTGCAAGAAAATTGAGCGCAAAAATGCGGGAAATGTCTGCACAATATTTATTCTATTATTCAGCTTTCTCCATTCCTATGCTTATGTCTACCTGTCTTTCTGTTTTTGTCAGAAACGACGGCTCACCGGCCCTTTCCTTTGTGGGTATGTGCGCAGGTGCGGCAGCAAATATTTTTTTAGACTGGCTTTTTATCTTTCCGTTTGATATGGGTATCATTGGCGCGGCGGTCGCATCCGGTTTAGGACAGATGTTTTCCGTCCTCGTTTTGTTATCCCATTTTGCGCTGAAAAAGGGCGTACTTCGGTTTAAGGCATTCAGAATTGATTTTACATTGATCAAAAAAATCTGTAAGCGTGGTGTGCCGGAGGCAGTGACGCAGCTTACAACGCCTGTCACAGCATTTTGCTATAACCTCATGCTGGCAAGACTGATTGGAGATATCGGTGTTTCAACCTTTAGTGTTTTGAGTTTCATTTACTCCCTTGCAAATGCAATGCTTTCCGGTGTGGCGCAAGGCTTGCAGCCCCTTTGGGGGCATAGTTACGGTAAAAAGGATACAGAGGAAATGGGCTGGTATTTTCGTTGCGGAATTATCATTAACAGCATTTTATCTATCTTGATTTATGGAATGTTATTTTTCTTTAATGAACCTATTATCTGCATTTTTAACCGGGACGCAGACCTTGTGCGGACAGCTTCGTCAGTTCTTCCGCTGTTTTTCCTGTCCCTTATCCCAATGGCACTGAACTTGATTTATACAGCGTTTTTTTTCTCCACCAAGAGGACAGGTGCGGCAAATTCCATAGCGATTAGCAGAGGTATTATTGTGAAAGCACTTGCCATTTTCTGTATTCCCGCGCTCTTTGGAAAAGATACCATATGGCTTGCACCATTTGCTGCAGAAATCGTAACACTCATGTTCGCACTAAAAATCCGTAAGGGACTTTGCAACACTTTCGATTTTTAGCAGGACATTTATCCCCTTGACCTTCAGTCCTAATTCGTATTATACTATATGAGGTACGAATTAGGATTACATATTACCAAAACGGGAGGTCATAAATGAAAGACTATCGGGAGGAAATCAGGCGGATTATGGTTTCTGTCAACGTGATTGACGGAATCTATGCTATGGGTGCAAAGAAAATAGGCATTAAAGACAATTCTCTCTCTTTGCTTTATGCGTTAGATGACGGGAAACCTCATTCGCAGAAAGAAATTTGTGAGCATTGGCTTATTCCAAAAACAACGCTTAACACGATCGTCAAGGAATGTGTTAACGCAGGCTATATTGTCTTAGATGGAATCAAGCACACAAAAGAAAAAGAAATTCGTCTCACCGATAAAGGACAAGAATATGCAAAAACAATTTTGAATCAAGTTTACGAATTAGAACGACGGGCTATGGAAAAGACACTTTCCAGTTATTCGCCGGAATTCGTACAGGCATTAGAACAATTTACAGCTTATTTGAAAGAAGAAGCCGAACATTTTAGCTATGGAGAGTGAATAATATGAACAAGACAGTCAAGGAAGAGATTTTTCCTTACCACATACGAGATTTGACAACAAATGATATAAGCCAATACAACGCATTACTCCGTTATGCTTTTCAGGTAACGGAACAGGATTTAATAAATGCGGGCTGGCAAGGTGATGAAATTAAGCAATCAAAATTCCCTGTATTAGAGCGTGCCGATATACTTGGCTGCTACGACGGTGAAACCCTTGTTTCGCAATTTGCTGTATATCCCCTTAAAATGAATATCTATAATGAAATCTACCCCATTGGATTTGTCACCAGTGTTTCCACCTATCCCGAATATTCCGGGAAAGGGATTATGTCAAAATTGATGAAGAAAAGCCTCTCACGTATGAGAGAAAAAGGGCAATCGTTAGCGCTGCTATACCCATATTCCATTCCCCTGTATCGAAAATATGGATGGGAAATTATATCTAACAAGATTTCTTACATTATTAAGGACAGGCAAATCCCCTCAAAATCAAAGGCTCCGGGAAGCGTTCACCGTGTGAGCTGGAAGAATGAGGATTTTATGAAGCTGCATACGCAGTTCGCAAAGCAAACACATGGCTGCCTGTTCCGTAATGCTTTAGCCTGGGAAGAATATTGGCGATGGGATTATGACGATACAGTAGTCGCAATTTATTACAGCGTGGAGAACAAACCTCTGGGATATATGGTGTACCTAATTCGGAATGACATTATGCATATCAAAGAGATGATATATCTCAACCGGGAAGCCCAAAAGGGATTGTGGGAGTATATACACGCTCACGATTCTATGATTGACGAGGTGCGTGGAAATACCTACTTTAATGAACCCGTTGCCTTTGATATGGACGATGGAGATATTAAAGAAACCATACGCCCATACATTATGGGGCGCATTGTAGATATAGAGAAGTTTTTTTCTCATTATCACTGTGACCCTTTGGAAAAGAATGTATGTATTTCTTTTGAAATCACTGATCATGTATTGGATTGGAATAATCGGACATTTAACATTCTATTCAACGAGGGGAACTGTTCACTGACAGAGCAAAAAGCCGATTGCCACGTTGCCATGTCGATTGCCACTCTAACGGCTTTGTTGCTCGGCTATAAAACGGTGTTACAGCTTTACCGCACGGAGCGTATACAAGGGGACGAACATTCAGTGCAAAGACTGGACGATGTGATTTTGCACGAAACACCTTATATTTCAGACTATATTTAATTCTTTAAAAGATTTGTTATTTTGTACTGCGATTAGAGCAACTACAAAACCGTTGTTTGGCGGTAATACAGTCTATCCGTTCCACGGCGGTTTTGAAAAAAACAATCAAAGCCGCCGTTTCTAAATTAATCGGCCATTTAGTATCTGAGTCTAATTCTCCTCTTTTCAAAAAGGAAATCGAAGTGGTAATTAAAATCTGCTTCACCGCTCCCGAAGCAGGCAGGAACATTTGTTCTGCACAAGTGCAAAAAAAATAATTTATAAAACTTATTATATCTAATAGGCTTTATAAATTATTTTTATCACACTTAGAAACTTCTCTTTTGCTCTCCTTGAAAACCTTGATTTCACAAGATTATTCAGCAGGGGAAGAGGGATTCGAACCCCCATTAACGGTTTTGGAGACCGTTGCTCTGCCATTGAACTATTCCCCTAAAATTGCCTGCCCAAGTATAATACCACAGGACAGGCAGTATGTCAATTGGTTTTTTCCAAATTACAAATAAATTGTTTTAATTAATGAAATTATTGTAATTGTTTCGCTCAACGTAACAATATTGTTTCTTAACCGCCTGTACTGGGGTTAAATCAGGTTGATTGCCTCTCTTACATTGCTTACCCCCGCCAGCTCAATATCGTTTCTTTTTTTCAGCTTTTCAAAGCTTACGAGCGGCATGATGCAGCGTGTGAAGCCCAGCTTCACCGCTTCGTTCACTCTCTGTTCGGCCATTGATACGGCCCTTACTTCCCCGGATAGACCGACTTCGCCGAATATGACGGTCTTTTCATCGACCGGTCTGTCTTTATAGCTGGAAATCAGTGCCATCACGATGGCCAGATCCAGCGCCGGTTCATTCATTTTCATACCGCCCGCAATGTTGACATAGGCATCGAATTGGGACAATTCATACCGGCACCTTTTTTCAAGTACCGCCATCAGGAGATTCACCCGGTTATAATCAGTTCCCGCTGCTGTTCTTCTGGGCATTCCGAAGTTCGTCTTTGTCACCAGCGCCTGTACCTCCAGCATAATCGGCCTGGTTCCTTCCAATGAACAGGCGGCAACGGCACCCGAGGCTCCTGCGGGCCTGCCGTCCAGCATGAATTCCGATGGATTCTTTACTTCTGCCAGCCCCTCCTCCCTCATCTCGAACACACCGATTTCATTCGTGGAGCCAAAACGGTTCTTAATCCCTCTTAATATCCGGTAGGAAGCATGGCGGTCACCTTCAAAATAGAGCACCGTGTCCACCATATGTTCCAGTACCCTGGGTCCGGCCACAACCCCCTCCTTTGTCACATGGCCAATAATAAATACCATAACGCCCAGACCCTTGGCAATCTGCATCAAAATATTGGTGCATTCCCTCACCTGGCTGACACTGCCGGGAGCCGAAGTAACTTCCTCCATATACATGGTCTGTATGGAATCAATCACAACCGCATCCGGCATTGTCCGTTTAATCACCTCTTCTATGGTCCCCAGGTTTGTTTCACACAGGAAAGAAAGGGGGCCTGTCACCGTCCCGATTCTGTTCGCCCGCAGCTTTATCTGTTTCAGGGATTCCTCTCCCGATATGTAAAGTATTTTCTGGTTCTGTCCCGCCAGATTGCGGCAAACCTGCAGAAGAAGCGTGGACTTTCCGATGCCCGGATCTCCTCCAACCAATACAAGGGAGCCCCTTACGATCCCCGAGCCTAAAACGCGATCCAGCTCATCAAAGCCGGTCCGTATCCGATCCTCCTCGTCCAGCACAATCTCCGACAGCATGACAGGCCTGGCCGTATCGGCGGATACCTTCCGGGCAGAGCCAGTCCCGCCTTTACCAACGGTTTTTATCTGGGAGACCGGCTCCTCCACCATCGTATTCCACGACTTGCATGCCGGGCACTGTCCGGTCCATTTCGCCGACTCATAGCCGCAATCACTGCAAAAATAAGCTGTTGATTTCCCTTTTGCCATTCTCTCCTCCGTAAATAAATAGTCGCCGACATCAGAATGGAGGCAAATCTTTCGACCGCCTCCATCCTGTAATTCTGCTTATCTCTATCTTCCTGCAATTCTTATCTCTGTTCTTACGCCCTCGTTCAGTTCCACGCTTAAAACAAGTTTTCCGCTTACGTTGGTCGTCATGCCTCCTACGGCAATCCCATCAATGAAAACTTCATATTCACGATCATCTTCAAGCTGAACTGTGATCTGAGCATCCTGGTTTCCTTCTACAGCAAAGGTTACCTCGGAATCATCAACAGCAAAATGGTTAACTGCCGTTCCCGGTACGGACTCATAAACAAACATTCCGTTCCTCTCCAGTTTTGTTATCTCATGAAAGGTTTTTACTTTGTATAAATCTCCTTTGTATTCAAAATCCTGAAGTTTGGACTTTGTCGCTAATTCATAATTGCCAAAACTGATTGTACCGTCATCCTCGATGCGGATTAACTCGCTAACTACTGGCATAAATCTATCCTCCTGGTATTCTTCTGTGTGTTTCCCTGTGTAGGATTATTCTATCACAGTTTCTTTTACTTGACCAGTATTTTATTCTCTTTGGAAGAGTCCCTGACGGTAAATTTAAGGCCCTCCCCGTCTCTGGTTACAAGCACTTCATCGTCCTTTTTAATATGCCCCTCCAGCAGTTCTTCTGAGAGCTTATCCTCTATCTGGTTCTGGATTGTCCGCCGCAGCGGCCTTGCGCCGTATTTCTCATCGTATCCCTTCTCAGCCAGGTATGCAACCGCCCCGTCATCGACAGTCAGGCTCATGCCGACCTGGGCTTTGGTTCTTCTGATAATTGTTTTAAGCATAATTCCGGCAATCTCTTCGATATTCTTCTTATTGAGCGGATGGAATACCATGATTTCATCAATTCGGTTTAAAAATTCCGGTTTAAACATCCTTTTCACTTCATCCATGACACGGTTTTTCATAAACTCGTAATCCGTCTTCGCATCTGAATCGGAAGAGAATCCCAGACGCTTCGGTGAAATGATATTCTCGGCTCCGGCATTGGATGTCATGATGAGCACGGTATTTTTAAAATCGATCTTTCTTCCCTGGGCATCCGTGATATGACCGTCATCCAGTATCTGAAGCAGGATATTGAATACATCGGGATGGGCTTTCTCGATCTCATCAAACAGAATGACGGAATACGGGTTGCGGCGCACCTTCTCGCTGAGCTGGCCGCCCTCCTCATATCCCACATAACCAGGAGGTGAGCCAATCATCTTGGAGACACTGTGCTTCTCCATATACTCCGACATATCTACCCGGATCATCGCATTCTCCGTACCGAACATTGCCTCGGACAGCGCCTTTGACAGCTCGGTTTTGCCGACTCCGGTGGGCCCCAGGAACAGGAAAGAACCAATCGGGCGCTTAGGATCCTTTAAGCCCACGCGGCCCCTGCGGATCGCCTTAGAAACAGCGGTTACCGCTTCTTCCTGGCCCACCACTCTTTCATGCAGGATCGATTCCAGTTTTAGGAGTCTCTCCGACTCCTCCTCCGCCAGCTTTCGGACCGGAATTCTGGTCCAGTCGGATACAATATCCGCAATCTCATTGTCACCGACCACCAGCTTCCGTGAATTTTTTTCCTTCTGCCACTTATCGCGGATTTTTTCTATCTTTTCTCGTTTTTTATCCTGTTTCTTTTTTATGTCTCCCGCCTTTTCATAAGCTTCCGCCTTGATGGCGTCTTCCTTCTGGCGTTCGAGCTTCTTAATATCCTCTTCGAGGACTTTAATCTCTTCCGGCTCCGTGTAAACGGTCAGACGCAGCTTGGAGGATGCCTCGTCAATCAGGTCAATCGCCTTATCCGGCAGAAAACGATCGTTGATATACCGGGCCGCCAGCTTGACTGCCGCCTCTAGCGCCTCATTTGTGATCGTCACCTTGTGATGCTCCTCATACCGGCTTCTCAGTCCCCTGAGAATCTCGATTGAATCCTCCTCCGAAGGTTCCTCTACCATAACCGGCTGGAAACGGCGCTCAAGAGCCGCGTCTTTCTCTATATATTTGCGGTATTCTTCCACCGTAGTGGCTCCAATCAGCTGTATTTCCCCTCTGGCCAGCGACGGTTTCAGGATATTCGAAGCGTCAATGGCCCCTTCCGCCCCTCCGGCTCCGATGATGGTATGAATCTCATCAATGAAGAGCAGGATATCACCATCCTCCTTTACCTCGGACAAGACTTTCTTGATACGTTCCTCAAATTCACCTCTGTACTTGGAACCTGCCACCATACCCGACAAATCGAGGCTGACAACTCTCTTCTTTGCGATTGTCTCAGGAACATTGCCCGATATTATGAGCTGCGCCAGCCCCTCCACAACCGCCGTCTTTCCGACTCCCGGTTCGCCGATCAGACAGGGATTATTCTTTCCTCTTCTGCTGAGAATCTGGATTACTCTTTTCATCTCTGTCTCGCGTCCAATCACCGGATCCAGTTTTCCTTCTTTGGCAAGCTCCGTCAAATCCCGGCTGAAGCTGTCGAGATTAGGAGTATTACCTTTTTCTTTTCTGAGTCTGCCGGCCGCTTCCTCCCGGCCCGCGGGGACATCATCCCCCATGGCAGCCATCAGATCCACGTATAATTTTTGAATATTTACATTCATTGTATTGAGAAGGCGTGATGCCGTGCATTTCCCTTCTTTAATCATGGCAATGAGTATATGCTCCGTCCCTATAAGAGGAGCTTTAAAGAAAACGGCTTCCTCATAACTTGCCTGCAGCACTGCCCTGGCTCCCGGTGTATACTCCGCCTGATCTGCTGTTCTCGTTGGCACGGCCGGTGAAATCAGGCGTTCCATCAGCTCCAGAATCTTATCTTCCGTCACATCATACCGCTCCAGAATGGCAGCAGCCACACCGCTTCCTTCCTTTATCAGTCCAAGAAGCAGATGCTCTGTTCCCACATAGCCGTGCTCCAGCTCCTCTGCTGTCTCCACAGCCAGGCGGATTGCCTCTCTGGCTTTCTGCGTAAAACGGTCTATCATAAAATGTTCCTCCTGCATATTCATTACTGCTGTTCTCTATCAGTTACTGTTCAAACGGGAGTATTCCTCGTGTTATTGATCGCACCATACTGATTTTGGGCGTAGTGCGATCAGCAACCTTCATCATTTAAGCTCCGGCAGGTGTTCCCTGAGATATCTGCCCCTAGCCACTTCAAGCTCATCCTTGCCGAGAGGCTGTCTGGAATACTTCTGAAGATTTGCCGGCTGAATTCCTATCATCAGGTTATAAATGCCTGCGAACTCCTTCGTCTCAACCAGGCCGTCCGCTATCCCGGCCCTGAGATGGGACAGGAAGGTCATAGCCTCCTTCATGGAAAGCTTTCTTGCGTATTTCAGGACTCCGTACGATTTATATACTTCATCTTCACGCAAAAGACGGTGCTTTGACAGGGAAGCCTCCCTTATCTCCCGTTCCTGCTGGGAAAGCTGTACGGCTACACTGCTGACAAGCTCGATGATTTCCTGTTCATTCATCCCCAGCGTTTTCTGATTGTAAATTTCATAGAGATCTCCATAATTCTCCGTTCCGCGGCCGTAGACTCCCCTGACCGTCGTCCCGAATCGGCTCATATCTCCCAGAAGCTCCTGAAACCGCTTGCTGGTAGAAAGAGAAGGCAGATGTACTACTACCGATGCCTTCATTCCGGTCCCCACATTGGTGGGATAGGCCGTCAGATACCCATATTTGCTGCTGAACGCATATGGAAATTTTGCATTAAGATAATCATCCAGTTTATCAGCTTCATCATAGCAGGACTTAAGCTCCAGTCCCGGAGCCAGGATCTGCAGACGGATATGATCGTCGCCGTTCAGTACGAGACTTACCGCTTCGTCATCCGAACAGATAATACTTCCGGGAGTTTTCTTCTCCACCAGCGTCTTATTCAGCAGGCGGCGCTCCCTCAGGGCGACGCGGTCCAGTTCTTCCATCTTTTCCAAAGCCCTGAACTCATACCGGCGGCCGTCCTTTCCCTGGATATCTCTCAATTCCTGCATCATCCGCCCTACCATGTACCTGGCCTCATTGTCCTCAAGCCTGGAGGGGAATTTATACTCTTCCCAGTTTCTTGAAAGACGCACCCGGCTGGATACAATATTTGACGGATCATTCTTTACATCTTCAAACCATCTCGTCATTCTTTTCATTCTCCTCTTTTAAGGCCTTTATTCTGTCACGGCAGACTGCCGCTTCCTCATATTCCTCAGCTTTAATCGCAGACTTAAGCCTTCTCTCCAGCTGCTTAAGCTGCTCCTCTGTGGAAAATTCCATGACACCGCCGCTGGTAACGGCTGCCGTCCCTCCTGCCGGCCGAATCTTCGGCTGTTTACCCGTATGGCTTGCGCTCTCCTGTAATTTCTTAATCTTCTCTCCTATCAGCAGATCAAAGACATGATAGCAGTCGGCGCAGCCAAAACGGCTGTTCTCGACAAACTCCTCGTAAGTGGTCTTGCAGGTGGGACAGGCCACCTCATCCATCTTCTGCTGCCGCGCGGCAGACGGCTGCAGCCCCAGCAGGCTTGACAGCAGCTTGCCGAGTGGAAATTCTCCTTCAATTATAGCGGAATAGGGGCCGAAATCCATCTCCTGCGCACACTGTGAACACAGATTATGCTCTGTCTTCACTCCATTCATTACCTCTGTATATTTGATATTTGCTTCACGAATTCTGCATTTCTCACATAACATCTTCTTATCCTCCATGAAAAAATGCCAGCCTTTACCCGGAAAAAGCGTCAAAAATAGAATCTACCAGCCGATGAACCTCTTCACGGCTCACATTCTTGCAGGCTCCCCTGGCAAGAATAACGCTTAAATCACGCTCCATCTCACGGATTGCCCTGATTTTATCGGCATCCAGAGATATGACTGCGCCTCTCCGTCGATCCAGCTTGACAAAACCTTCCTGCTTTAATACAGAATATGCTTTATTCACCGTATGCATGTTAATCCCGATGTCATCGGCCAGTTGACGCACGGAAGGCAGCGTCTCCCCTTCGCGGAGACGTTCTGTTGCTATGCCTATTATAATCTGATTTCTAAGCTGAATGTAAATCGCTTCATCACTGTTAAAGTCGATCTCTACAATCATAATCCACCATCTTTCGTCAATTTGTTATAGTGATTATATAACAAAGCAAACATGAAGTCAACCTGTAAAATCCTTGTAAATGCTCATGCCGTTTGAACAGTTTGTTTTGTTAATCAGGTGAGGACGCCGCCGGGACGAAAGACTCAGCCAGCCCCCTCACCACACCGGCCCCGGTCCGTTTCGGACGCATCCTCCGTCCTCAAACAAACTATTACTAAACAGAGGCAAACCGGACATAAACGGTTCGGCTTTTTCCGCCCCACCGCATGTCCGGTTCTCCTCTTTTGTCTTAATTCAAATCAAGAAACTCAAAATCATCATTGTCCGGCCTGGAGGACCTTCTTCCTGTATCTCCCGCTTTTGCGGCACGGGCCCGTCTCTCGTCTTCAAGGCGCTCCCGTTCCAGGCGTTCTCTTGTTTTTCTGGCCCTCTCCGCCCGTTCCAGCTCTCTCAGCCTGATAGCCTCTTCCATACCTGCATCCTGGCTTCTCACAGGTTTCTCCGGATAGCGCTGAACCGTACGGCCCTGGTCGGCACTTCTCCTCTCAGGATAGCCCTGTCCGGCTCGGCCCGGCTCGGCGCTCCTTCTCTCAGGATAGCCCTGTCCGGCTCGGCCCGGCTCGGCGCTCCTTCTCTCAGGATAGCCCTGCACGGCTCGGCCCGGGTCTGCATTCCTTCTCTCAGGATAGCCCTGCACGGCCCGGCCCGGCTCGGCGCTCCTTCTCTCAGGATAACCCTGCGCGGCTCGGCCCGGCTCGGCATTCCTTCTCTCGGGATAACCCTGCGCGGTTCGGCCCGGCTCGGCGCTTCTTCTCTCAGGATAGCCCTGGGACATGCGGCTCTGGTCTGATGTCCTTCTGTCCTGATACCTCTGCTCCTGGTGTGCCGTCTGTGTATATCTTCCCGCCGGGGTTCTCTCGTCCTGGTATCTATCCTGGTGCCTTTGTTCCGGACGGCCCTGCTCACCATATCTTTGTTCCGGCCTCCGCTGGACCGGACGGCCCTGTTCCGTTCCTCTCTGTTCCGGGCGTCTCTGCGGCAGATATCCCTGCTCCGCCGTTCCGGCCATCCTGCGGACTGCGGCATCCTGATAACCGGACGCCTGGCCGTATCTGTCGTTTCTCACCGTTTCGCTGCTCATTCTGCGTTCCTGTGACCGGGGATAATCGTCTCCGGCAGGCCGCTTTCTTGGTCCTGAACCTTCATTGGACGCTTTCCCTGTCCGGGACTGCGCAGACTGCCGCCTTTTGCTTTCTTCCTCCTGCATGGCCCGGCGTTTCACAGGTGTCGGAGCCTCTTCCCGCTCCGGTCTGCCCGAATACTCTCTTCTGCGCATCAGGAGATTAATGACCATAAAGAATAGAATCAGGCAGACTACAATCAGTACTACAATTACAATAAACCGCAGATCGTAATCCTTGCAAAGCGCATTATAATCCTCATACAGCTTCGTTACCTTCTCTTCATCGTAAGGACTTTCAAGTGCCGGATCCTCAAAATACCGCTGGAATGTCTTTTCAGCTATATCGTAACGGTAAAGACCTTTTTCACCGTTCTCATTCATACCATATACAACGCAGTATTTTTGCTCTTCATCCGTCTTCCACACCCATCCTTTGACTTTAGAATCGCCATTCAACTGGATTGCAGTCTGGGCAAAACCGGCAGGAACTTCGATTGAGTCATCAATCGGCAGAACCAGAATCGATCTCGCCACGCTGTCTATTGTAACATAGGGCGATAATGCTCCTGTCTCCGGCATGTAAATATAGAAGGAACCTTTTCCATCACTTCCCTGTAAATAAATCAGGTTAAGGCCATTTCCGGCTCCCGACATAATCTCAGTTCCGTTATATGTGACTGTAGACTGTGTATATCCCTCCGGCAGGCCCGCAGGATCAAAGGATGTGGCAACACTGTATTCCACTCCGTCAATATCCGCTTTCAGCTCACCGACAACCGCCCCGCCCGTGACAGCCGCCTCATTAGCATCACCGGCCGGCACTTCTGAGGATTCCGACTTGTTGACTGTTATCGTATAAGATTTAACCGTCTGGCCGTCTTCTGCCGTAACCTTGCATACCACGGTATTCGCCCCGGTCTTAAGACCTGAGCCGCCGGTCACCAGTGTCTTGGCTTTGCCGTCCTTCGGTTCTCCGCTGACTGCAATCTTGTCAACGTCAGCGCCCACATTCACCGTGTAAGATAATACATCCGGCGAAAAAGCCGGGGACAGCTGTCCCGGTGATACTTTAAGCGAGGCCAGCGCCGCCTCGCTTGAATAAGTCGCAGGAGCTTTTACCTTGACTGCTGACGAACCTACCTTTGAAACATTTACGGCCTGGGTATCAGAGTCATAGATTTCATGGCTGGCCACGGAGATTGTCGTGTTACCCGCCTGTACCGCTTTAAATTTCAACGTATAGGAAAACTCAGTAGTTGTGCTGGAATCCATCGTTCCGACAAGGCGCACCGAACCGGCCCCCCCATTTGCATTGTTTCCGCTGACAAACTCAATATATGCCTGATCATAGGACAGCACCAAATCGGAAGCCCCGAGGTTTCCGTCAGTTGCCGTAACTTTTACCGTCACATTAAATTCCTGCCCAACCGTCGTGCTTGGATCCGAAAACGATATCTTAGCACTGGCCGCATAAGACACTAAGCCCCCAAACGGCATAGCCAGAGAAAGGGCAAACGCAGCTATCAGGCTGGTTACTATATTTCTTACTCTTCTGTTCATAATCTCTCCCGCTTAATTCAGTTTCTGAATTCCCAGGATATCCTTCTGCATCGCAAGAATATCCATGATGTCCACTTTGCCGTTGCCATTGACATCGGCGGCTTTTTCATATACTCCCGTGAGGTTTTCCAGCCCCAGGACATGTCTCTGGGCTTTCAGCACATCCAGAATATTCACTTTTCCGTCACCGGTGTTATCTCCCTTTACAATTACATCATACTTTGCAACGGGAGAACCATCCGGACCATAGGCCTGGACAATGTTCCCCGTACCGACACTGCCCGCCACTTCACCGCCTGATGAAGTGTAGACTTTCACAATACTGCCCGCGCCCGATGATGTCAGGGATGCCGCAAGCTGTGCTGCTGTCACGCCTGCATTTACAACCTGATTTCCATTCCCGGCAGCACCCGGATTTACACCGCTGCTCCCGGAGCCACCCGGCGATACGCCGGGAGTTCCCGTACTCCCTCCGGGGCCAACCAGGCCGGATGAGTCGGATGATGTTCCAAAACCGGATAAATTACCGCCCGGAGCCATAGGACCGGTTGTACTTCCCGACTCGATTCCGCCGGAACCGGAGCCGTCAGGCGGCAGTATCTGCACATTGGAGCCACCACTGGAGCCGCCGGGATTTCCTGAATTACCGGATGGGCTGGAAGAGCCTCCTCCAGGTCCGCTTCCAGGTCCTCCTCCCGGACCGGCCCCCGATCCGCCTCCTGATCCCGGATTTACTCCGCTTCCGATCGAATCCGAATAGGTAGGGCCGTTGTCCTGACGCACAACATGTATTACATAATTTCTGACACTGCCGTTCTCCGCCTTAACAGCTACGGTAATGTCATTGTTTCCGCTCTGCAGATTGATATTGCCGGTCCCGCTGACCGACGATTTTGAATCAATCACCGAGGCCGCAACCGTGACGCTGCCGACCGAATGATCCACAATCAGATCATAGGATTCCGTATCTCTGTTGAATGTTGGGGTGAGAGCAAAACCTTCGACACCCAAACCCGAAAGCTTATTGTTGGGGCTGCCGTCCACCGTCGGCTTTGCACAGGCCGTGGCAGGCATGTTCTTATATACAGGAATAGAAAACTCAAGAGCCGTTGTTTTAAGCGCACTGATCTTAGCCAGTGTGAGACCTTCCGCAGCGGCAGCCAGTACATTGGTCATGTACTGATGCTTGTAAAGGTTGTCACCCTGAACATTAAATTTCTTCAGATACAATGTATCCTGCCCTCGTTTTACATAATTATTCCCATAATAAATGGAGCCTCCGAGTATGGACTTTTCCACACTGTTCCATGGACGCTCATAGCTGCCGGACTGTGATGCCCACCAAAGTCCTCTTTCCACCGCTCCCATTGAACCGGACTGGTAAGCTTCTATATTAAAAAAGTTATAATATCCCTGGTAACCCGGCACAGTACCCGATATGCTCCGGCCGGTTCCCTGGCTGCCCTGCTCCTGAATAATCATGGATGCAAGGATATATGGGTTAACGCCGGACTGAACCGCGGCATTCATAATGATATCGACATAGGAACTGCTTCCCGATGCCGGCGCAGCGCCTCCGGAGCCGCTGCCGGAACTGCCTGGGTCCGAAAAGCCGGAGGAACCGCCCATACCGGGCCCATATGCCGTCATCACACGATTTACCTCATGATCACTGATAGATGCAATTGGCGATATCGGCGTAATTCCCTGGCCGCCGTCACCTGTACCGGCAGACGCTCCCGGACCGGAACCGGCTTCAGCTCCGGGACCGGAGCCCGGCCCTGCACTGCCGGAACCGGAGGAACCGCCAGGGGAGGAACCGCCGGAAGGAGCACCTCCCTGTCCTCCGCCCGCATTGCCCGAAAGGAATGTTCCGGCAACCATGCTTTCCAGCCCTTCTCTCGTATGAATCGAGCTGTCATAGGACTGCTTCATAAACTGGAAAATGTATTTATCATTTAAAAAGTTTCTCGGGTCCATATAATATCGAATGATATCCTCCGATGCCTGTACCCAGGAGCTTCCGTCAAACCCTGGCCATGTCCCCGTGTCCCAGTCATAAGCGCCTGTTGCCGTGGATTTCCAGGAGGAGATATTTTCCCGGCCAACCAGGTTTCTTCCGATTACACTCTCATTTTCAATTACCGTATTCCAGTCAAGGTTTGTTTGAAGCGCCGTAAATGTCCACTGCGGATATTGCGCATGCAGTTCGCGCAGCCCCGGCTTGTAACTCTCCGGAAATCCCTGGCTGTTCATATATTTTTCAAAATCACCGTCTGAAGTGATTGCAGTAGGAAATTTTATGTAATCACTGGATACAAAGCCGGTTGTCTCGGCACCGCCGCTTCCGCTGAACCGGATCTGATACCATAACTTTCCGTCTGTTCCCGTCTGCTCTCCGATAACGGTAACCGGAGCCCCTTGCGACAGCTTGGCCACAGCCTGATAAGAAGTCCCCGGGCCGCTTCGCACATTCAGGTTTGTCGCATTGACAGAAGCAGTCCGCTCACTGGCCATACTGACCATATCGAACAATCCGGCACGCTCCGTCAGGCATGGGCTTACCGCCAGAATGCAGCCCAGCAGCAGGGCGGCAGCTCTTTTATATCCTTTATTTTTCATTCGTGTCTCTCCCCATATACCAAAGCAGGTATTTTCCTCTATATTTTCAAAAATTTACAGACATTCTTCAATGCAAAACTATTTATTAAGCAACTGCCTGATACGGCATTATGTACATTATAATGAAAAATACCATTATATGTCAACCTCATGAACAAAAGTTCACAGAATATCCAGTATTTTACATTAATTGTAAGAATTTCTTAACAAATTCCCGCCGGGAGCCTAATCAGGGAACCAGGACGCCGATATTCTTCCATGGCTTGTCACCCATTCCGGCTTTACCCATATACTGTTATTAATAACATTCTAAAAGGAGTATTTATCCATGGGTAATTTTAACGCAGTATCAGCCGGGCATAATAACCGGCCGATCCAACACGTACACGAAGTGATCGGCAGCACTTTTATTGCCGAACGCTGCATTGATCCTCACAATCACCGTATTGCCGCTGTTTCAGGCAAGGCAATTCCATTTATGGACAGCCATGTTCACAATATCACGTTCCGTACTGATTCCTATGACGGACATTATCATGAATTTTGCGGTACTTCCTCTCCCGCTATCCCGGTTGGAGACGGCAGACATGTGCATTTTGCAAAAGCATATACCTCATATGCAGACGGACATGCACATGAATTCAGACTGGCTTCATTAATCAACGATCCGATTAGCGAATGCTGATTTTAAAATAATTCTGTACAAAAAGATAAACGGCGTTAAGTTTGCATTTCTGGCAAGCTTAACGCCGTTTGTTTCTTAACTCTTTTTGTCATGTACCTGTGCTTCCTGTACCAATTATGTAAATGTACTTTGGTCCACATATCTTTGACGGCCGGGCAGCATGTACGATTTATTCACTCGCAGAATATCCGCCGTTTTCAATCATATAACTGTGTCTGCCTGCATCGTCCTCTTCCCAGCCGGATTTTCTCAGCAAATTCTACCCAGCATAATTGTAACGAGCATCAGAAGGATTAACACGGCCTGCTTTACCGTATCCTTCCTGCACCATTTAAGCACTCTGACTGTCATATCCTCCTCCGTCTCCGGACCTGCTTTTACATTTTTGCAAAACAGTCCCATTATCTATAGTATTATATGCAGACAAGAGCAGGATGTTGACTAAAATTATTAATTCCCCTCATTACACAAGAAAGAATCTCGCGAGCGAGATTCTTTCTTGAAATCTATCCGGGATTATGCAACGGTTCATGCTGTCTGAACTGTTACAGCGTTATACAGGATATGCCCTGTTCAGCTTGTCGGCCTTATGCGGGTCGATTCCTGTTGTCTGAGCCTCACGGTATTCAAAGAATTCCTTGGCAACCTGCGGGAACAGCGCATAAGTCAGAACATCCTCATCCTGCTTCTTCCACTGGGACATCTCTGCTTCCAGCTTCTGAAGCTGCGGCTCGATTAAATCGGCCGGACGGCAGGTAATCGGTTTTGCATTTCCAATTGCTTTCTTCTGTACTTCGGCATTGAACGGTTTTACAGTCTGGCCGAATTCTCCTATCAGGAGCTTTTTGGATTCTTTGGTAAACATCTTGTAGCGCTGTCCCATCAGAACGTTTAATACGGCCTGTGTTCCCACAATCTGGGAGGACGGAGTGACAAGCGGCGGCTCGCCGAAGTCCTTGCGGACCCTCGGAATCTCCTGAAGCACATCGTAGTATTTATCTTCCGCATGAGCTTCTTTTAACTGTGATACAAGATTGGAAAGCATTCCGCCCGGAACCTGGTAACGGAGCGTATTAATATCCACGCCCAGAACCTTTGTATTCATCAGGCCGCTTGCCAGAGCTTCTTCGCGAAGCGGTCTGAAATATTCAGCGATTTCCGCCAGAGCGTCTTTATTAAGCCCTGTGTCATAGCGTGTGCCGCTGAATGTCTCAACCATGACCTCTGTTGCCGGCTGGCTGGTTCCGAGAGCAAACGGTGACATAGCCGTATCAATCATATCGCAGCCTGCCTCTACCGCCTTTAAATAGGTCATTGAAGCAACACCGGAGGTGTAATGCGTATGAAGATCGATTGGAAGCTTTACGGATTCTTTCAGAGCCGTTACCAGCTCTTCTGCCGCATACGGTGTCAGAAGTCCGGCCATATCCTTGATACATAAGGAATTTGCACCCATATCTTCTATTTCTTTTGCAATCTCTTTCCAGTAGTCCAGAGTATAAGCATCGCCCAAAGTATAGCTCAGCGCCACCTGTGCATGACCATTTTCCTTGTTGGCAGCTTTTACAGCCGTCTGAAGGTTTCGAATATCATTTAAACAGTCAAAGATTCGGATGATATCAATACCGTTGGCAATGGATTTCTGAACAAAGTATTCCACTACATCATCGGCATAGTGATTGTATCCAAGAATATTCTGTCCACGGAACAGCATCTGGAGTTTTGTATGCTTGAAGCCTGCCCTTAACTTTCTCAGTCTGTCCCACGGATCTTCCTTCAGGAAACGCAGAGAAGCGTCGAACGTCGCGCCGCCCCAGCATTCCACGGCATGATATCCCACCTGATCCATCTTGTCGACGATCGGGAGCATCTGATCGGTTGTCATTCTGGTTGCGATTAAGGATTGGTGGGCGTCACGAAGGACAGTCTCCACAATCTTAACCGGCTTTTTTTCTATGTTAGCCATTTTGTAACCTCCTGAATTTTTCTATTATTTCACTCCAAAGATTGCCATGAATGTACCGGCGGCAACTGCAGTACCGATAACGCCGGCAACGTTTGGTCCCATCGCATGCATCAGAAGGAAGTTGGTCGGATCTGCTTCCGCTCCCACCTTCTGGGATACACGGGCTGCCATCGGAACTGCGGATACACCGGCAGAACCAATCAGTGGGTTTACTTTTCCATGAGTTACCTTACACATAATCTTGCCGAAGATAACGCCGGCTGCCGTACCGAGTGCAAATGCAACCAGACCGAGGACAACGATTTTAATTGTATCCATATTCAGGAATGCCTCTGCGCTTGTGGTAGCGCCTACTGATGTTCCAAGCAGGATTACTACGATGTACATAAGAGCATTCGAGGCTGTCTCTGTAAGCTGTTTTACCACACCGGACTCACGGAACAGGTTGCCAAGCATCAGCATACCAACCAGCGGAGCTGTTGTAGGAAGAATCAGGCAGACAACGATTGTAACAATGATTGGGAAAAGAATTTTCTCCAGCCTTGATACAGGACGAAGCTGTTCCATCTTGATTTTTCTCTCTTCTTCTGTGGTCAGAAGCTTCATGATAGGCGGCTGGATAATCGGCACCAGCGCCATGTAGGAATATGCAGCAACCGCGATCGGTCCCATCAGTCCTGTCTGTCCCAGCTTTCCTGCAAGGAAAATGGAGGTAGGGCCGTCGGCACCGCCGATGATGGAGATCGCTGCCGCTGCCTTGTCGTTGAATCCCAGGAAGATAGCCATGAAGTATGCGCCGTAGATACCGAACTGGGCAGCAGCTCCTAAAAGGAAGCTCTTCGGGTTTGCGATAAGCGGGCCGAAATCCGTCATCGCACCTACGCCCATGAAGATAAGGGACGGCAGGATACTCCATTCATCCAATAAATAAAAGTAGTGTAAAAGTCCGCCGACACCACTCGACGAATCTTCAACTGTTCTCATAATATCAGGATAGATATTAACGAGCAGCATACCAAACGCAATCGGAAGCAGTAAGAGCGGCTCAAATCCCTTCTGGATAGCCAGATAAAGGAAAATGAGGGCTACGAAAATCATTACCATATTTCCGACAGTCAGGTTCAGGAATGCCGTCTGTTGAAGAAGATTAGACAATGTTGTTGTAATGTATTCCATATTAATCCCTCCAAACGGAATCTTTTATGTCCCGTATTTACCAGTTTTTAGTTTAATGTTGCGAGTGTTGCGCCTGGTTCTACCATATCGCCTACCGCTACATTAATGCTGGCAATTGTTCCGTCCTGAGGTGCTACGATTTCGTTCTCCATCTTCATTGCTTCAAGAATCAGGATAACCTGGCCGCGCTTAACAGCAGTTCCTGCCTGTAATTTAACTCCAAGAATCTTGCCCGGCATTGGGGCTGTTACGGCTACGGAGCCTGCCGCTGGTGCTGCAGGGGCCGGTGCTGCTGGTGCTGGTGCGGGCGCTGGTGCCGGTGCTGCCGGAGCCGGAGCCGGTGCCGGTGCCGCCGCTCTGGGGGCCGGCGCTGCCTTTGGAGCCGGTGCCGGTGCTGCCTTAGCAGCCCCTGTGAAGCCCTCTTCCACTGTTACTTCATAAACATTACCATTAACTGTAATTGTATAGTTTTTCATCTGATTTTCCTCCTGATTCAATTAAGCATTTTTCCATTTTGAGCCAGACTTGCGTCTGATTGAACGAACTACCAGTCCTTCTGCCGGAACTGCCGCTGCTGCAGAAATAGCTGCCGTAATTACTGCAACAAGCTCCATATCATCCGCCAGATTCTCCTCTTCATAAACAACAGGCTCCGGAACCGGAACTGCTGAAGCCGCCGGTGCGGGCGCTGGTGCCGGTGCCGCCGGTGCAGGGGCCGGTGCAGGAACTGCCACCGGAGCTGCCGGTGCGGGAACTGCAGCCGCTTTCTTAGCTTCCTGTTTTGCCTTGAAATTCGCTTCCAGCGTATTTACATTCTTCAGGCTGGCTATAATGAAGCTGATGAAAATGAGTACCAGGAATACGGTTCCCATACCCATCAGTGTGTTCATTGCCGCTCTTTCGAGCTTCTCGCCTGTAGTAAAGATTGGAGTGAAGACCATCTCGGTTGCCGCAAGGGAAGTGCCGCCGTAATTATCGCTCACTACCTCTTCCGCCGTAAGGACAAAATCGAGTTCTCTCTGCTCATAGCTTGCCCTTACCGTTATTTTATAAGTTTCCTCATCCACACGCTCAACATCCTCAGAAAGAACGGATACCAGTCTTCCTAAATCTGCTTTAGAGCTCTGCCAGGAAGTAATGGCACTTTCCATGACAGTGTTCTTCTGTTTCTGTACCCTCTTTAATGTCGTTGCCAGCGTTTCATCGTCATAGCTGTCAAACTCCTTCAGATAATTCTCGGCTCCCGTCTTCATCGTAGAGACAATTGTCTCCGGAACCGGCTCTGATTCCTTCTTGCTGCCGGAGCAGGCGGTAAGGGCAAAGAAGCAGACTGCCATACATAACACAAGCAATACTTTTTTAATATTCTGTTTCATATATGCGTCACCTCATCATAATCAGACCGTTCCATGCTTTTTAGACGGACGATCCTCTCTCTTTGTGAATAACATCTCAAATGCGGCGATTACGCGTTTTCTTGTCTCGCCTGCTTCGATAATATCATCCACATATCCTCTTCTTGCCGCTGCCTGGGCAGAGCTTTGAAGTTTTTCATATTCAGCCGCTTTCTCACTGATAAGAGCCGCTGCATTCTCCGATTTTTCAATCTCCTCTGAGTACATAATCTTGACCGCACTCTGTGCATCCATCATACCGATCTTTGCCTGAGGCCATGCGTATACAATATCCGCACCGATGGATTTGCTGTTCATCGTAACGTATGCACTTCCGAACGCTTCTCCGATCACTACCGTAACTTTTGCCACATCTGCATTGGCGAAAGCATAGGTCAGACGGCCTGCCGCTTTGGCGATTTTCTTCTCAGTACATGTGCACTGTTTGTATCCTTTTACGTTAACGAGAGTCAGTAACGGAATATTAAATGCATTGCAGAAATTAACAAATTCCGCCGCTTTTTCACAGCCTCTTGCTGATAAAGCCGCATCAAACTCTTCTGTTTTTTCGTTTTCTTCATTATAAATTTCGGTACGGTTTGCCACACAGCCAACCGTTGTTCCGTTCAGGCGGATAAATCCGGTTACCATAGAAGGATCATATTCTTTCTTTACTTCCATGAAGAAATAATTGTCAGAAATCTCTGCCAGCGCTTTGGCAGTATCTCCGGTCCAGCCGGCCAGATCTGCACAAACCCTGTTTAAATCGTCTTCGCATTCGTCATAAGACATGTCATCCTCGTTATTAGCCGGAAGAATTGATACAAGAGTCCTGATCTGTCCAAGAATCTCATCTTCACTGCCAACCATATCAACGAGGCCTGCCTCCTCACTCTGGAACTTTGCAGATGCCGTATCGCACTTGCTCACGTCATTTCCAGCCAGGGCATTGGGAGAATTCACAAATAACTTGCCGTCCTCTGCCATAAACACAAAATCTGCGATAGCAGAAGATACCGCCATACCGCCGCCGCAATTTCCAAATACCGCACAAATCTGCGGGATCACGCCGGATGCCAGTGTCTGCTCCAGATACATCTGGCCAAAACCGTCAAGCGCGTCTGTCGCCTCCTGAAGACGAAGACCGGAACAATCTAAGAGTCCGATAACCGGAGCTCCCATCTTCATCGCCATTTTATAAATGCCGGAAATTTTTTTAGCGTGCATTTCGCCGATCGATCCGCCCATAACAGACGCATCCTGGCTGTACACATACACAAGATTGCCTTCGATGGTACCGTATCCGGTAATTACACCATCAGCCGCAGTCTCCTGTGCCGTCATGTTGAAATCCGTGTTCCTTGCTGTAACGTAAGAACCCACTTCAACAAAACTGTTATCATCAAGCAGGGATTCAATTCTCTTACCTGACAATGTTTGTGCAGAATTACTCATTTTGCTGTCCTCCATTTGAATTATTTCGACAACGGATACTACCTACCGTGACCCCAAAAAAGTTCACTTTTTAGTAAGTCCAACTTTTGCCTAGTGCCATTGTATAATGGGTTTTGTCAAATTGCAAGTTCTTTCAGAGAGTTTTTATACACGTTTTTTATTTTATAACAACTTTTTTTCACCGAATTTTAAGTATTTCTTTAAAAACAGCGGCCGCAGAGCGCAGTCCGGTTTGTTTCTCCCTGTTTTAACAATTTTTTTGTAATTTATTATTGCGCAGATTGTCCAATACTATTAATGAATTTCATTGAAATGCATCAATGGGAATCATGAAATAGGGATAAAATGAAAAAGCATGAATGAAAGGAGGATTAATTATGAGCCCGGCTAACGACAATTTGGCAAAAGAATGTACCTGTAAACAAATTCTTGCAATCGCTTCCGTTCCAAAGCAGCCCTGGATGCAGCCCCGAGAACTCTCTCTTGCGCTGAAACGAGGTACGATTTTTGAAAATCTGGACTTTCCTTTTTATGTAGGAGGTGAACAGAAATGACGGACAGAACCACACTTTTAAAAGAAATTGACGAGGTAAGCTTCGCACTGAATGATGTAACTCTTTATCTGGATACCCATCCGGATTGTGCGGACGCCATCTCCTATTTTAATCAGATGGCGCCGAAGCGCGAACAGCTTTTAAAAGATTTCGCAGCAAATTTTGAACCGCTCACCGTAGACTGTATTAGTAAAAACGGCGGACTTTCCGACCATTTCACATGGCTGGACGGACCCGCTCCATGGGAAGGAGGTGCCCTTTAATGTGGAACTATGAAAAACGGCTTCAGTTTCCGGTTAATATCAAAACCTGCTGTCCCAAGACAGCTTCATTAATTATCAGCCAGTTCGGCGGCCCGGACGGAGAATTGGCTGCTTCCATGCGGTATTTATCCCAGCGTTATTCCATGCCCTGTAAAAAAGTGGCCGGTCTGCTGACGGATATCGGTACGGAGGAGCTGGCCCACATGGAAATGATTTGCGCCATGATTTACCAGCTTACAAAGAATATGACCATCGATGATGCCAGAACAGCCGGTTTTGATGCCTATTATGTGGACCATACCAGCGCCCTCTGGCCCACGGCAGCGGCAGGTATTCCGTTTAATGCATGCGAATTTCAGAGTAAGGGTGACGCCATCACTGATCTGACGGAGGATCTTGCGGCCGAGCAAAAAGCCAGAACCACCTATGACAATCTTCTGCGCATTATTACAGATCCCGATGTGCGCGCTCCGCTTCAGTTTCTGCGTGCCAGGGAGCTGGTCCACTTCCAGCGGTTCGGTGAAGCGCTGGAGAACTTAAAGGATACGATGGATTCCAAGAACTACTATTATTTTAACCCGGAATTTGACAAGAAGTTTATACAATAAAGATTGGTAACAGAAAAGACAGTATGAAAACCGGAGGAATACCCACCCTGGCAAAACGGCAGGCAAATCCTGTCTGCTGCGGTGAGTACTTCTCCGGCTACATAGCACTTTCTTCTATTATATAACGATGGTCCATTCCAATCCTGGGCATTTGTTACTGTTCACACCTCGCCAAAAAGCGGCGTGCTGCAACAATAACACGCTTCGCGGGATGTTACCGTATGAACAGTAACGGGCATTTAAACAGTTGGAAAAAATATCCACAGCGAGTTTGACAAACTACTGCAATTCATATTATACTTGCAGAAAGAAGATTGATAAGGTGAGGACAAAGGAATGGATGCACGATACACAATTTACCACGAAATGATCGATGAGCTGGATGAGTCATACCGCCTGATGCATGAATACGACTCGATGATCCACGATTACGGAACCGCCGTTCTCTATCAGGCAGAATCTAAGATCATTCATCTTGTAGGTGAGCGACCGGGCATAACAGCCGTTGAACTGTCCGCAATACTCAGGAAAACTCCCAGTGCCTGTTCCCAGATTCTGCGCAAGCTCCGCCAGAAGGGATGGATTGAACAGACGAGAAATGCCGATAACAACCGGGAATACAACCTGACTCTCACTCCGGAGGGATGGGCTATCTATGAAGGCCATAATCAGTTCGAACAGCGCTGTTACAAACGCACCTATAAGAATCTGGAAGCTTTCAGCGACGAACAGCTGCGCATCTTTGTGGAAATCCAGAAAAAGCTGAATGAAACTTTTGTTCTGGACGTTGAGGAAAGCCGTGAAACATCCGCCAACCGGAAAGCCGGAAAGCAGCCCTGATATCAGCTGCTTTCCGGCTTTTTGCCGCTATTTGCAATCAGATGTAATAAATCAATGTCCGGGCCCCTGCTGTGACGGCGTCTGCTGAGCCTGCTCTGTCTGCTGCGCTGCGTCTGCCGTCTCTGCCGTTATCGGTGTGCAAACGCCGTCTGCTCCGGCCTGATACTTAACTCCGTCAAGTTCCAGGACCGTATTTACCGCCAGTACGCCGTTTGCCGTGTCAAAGTAATATCTGGCTCCGCCTATATCCTGCCAGCCGGATACCATCGCACCGCTGCTGTTAAAGTAATACCTGGCCCCGCCTATATCCTGCCAGTCTGTCAGCATAACTCCGCTGTCGTTTAAATAATACCTGGCTCCGCCTATATCCTGCCAGCCGGTCTGCATGGCGCCGCTGCTGTCCAGATAATACCAGCTTCCGTTAATATTCTGCCAGCCGGTCTGCATAACGCCTGCAGAATCCATGTAATATTGCCTGCCTTCTACATTCTGCCAGCCGGTCTGCATCTTTCCTTCTCCATTCAGATAATACCAGACTCCGTCCAGATTCTGCCAGCCGGTCTTCATAGCTCCTGACGCACTGAAATAATACCAGGCTCCGTCAATATCCTGCCAGCCGGTCTTCATAACGCCCGAGGCGTCAAGGAAGTAGCGTCTTCCTTCGATCTCCTGCCAGCCTGTCTGCATCTTTCCTTCATTGTTCAGATAATACCAGGCTCCGTTTACCTGTGCCCAGCCGGTCTGCATCTTTCCATCCGTGCCCAGATAATAACTGGCTCCGTCCGGATTCTGCCAGCCGGTGGTCATCCGGCCTGAACCATCCAGGTAATAGCGTGCTCCGTCGATATCCTGCCAGCCGGTCTGCATTCTTCCCTCTCCGTCCATATAATATCTGGCTCCGTTCACATCCCTCCAGCCTGTAGCCATTGTGCCCGACGGGTCAAAGAAATACCAGGCTCCGTCAAGCTGCTGCCAGTCTGTCGCCATCTTTCCGGTGGAGGCATCCAGATAATAGCGTCCCTCCGGGAATGTCATCCAGCCTTTGGCCGGTGTGCCGTCGGCGCTCATATAATACTGACCCTGGCCATCATTGATCCAGGTCGATTTCTGCATTGTATAATTCTGATAATAATATGTGCTGCCTCCGATCGTTCTCCATGTATTTGCCGGAATAACACTGGAGAAGTCTTTATACAGGAAATTTATGTCCACGTTGCCGTTAATTCCGTTAATGGAGCCTGTGTTGGTGGCCTGCCACATGGCCGGACTGTCATATGTATACATGACGCCGTATCTTGCCACCCACATGTCATAATTCAGCGCCGACATATCGATTTTATTCTTGATCCAATGCTCATTGGCATAAACCATCGGGTGGTATCCCGCCGCCTCAATCTTGCGGCAGAAGGCATTAATCACCGCACTGACCTCGGAAGGTGACAAAGTGCCGAGTGTGTTGGCATCCTCCGCGTCAAACACAACCGGATAGGAAATCGGATAGTCCTTAATCACATTGAGAATAAAATCCGCCTCCTGTTCGGCCATCTCAACGGATGTCGCATAGGAATAAATATAGGCGCCAATGTCGATTCCGACGCTGCTTGCCCCACGGGCATTGATACTGAAGAAGGGATCCTCAGCCCCTCTGAATCTTGTTGCCAGCATGGCAAACTTCACATCGTCAGCCGCCACCTGGTTCCAATCCACATTCTGGTTCCAGTAAGAAAGATCGATTCCCCTTGCCAGAACACCGTGAATAGGGGTTCCGTCCACCATCTGATATACATTGCCCACCCTGCTCCATTCTTTCGCATATACGGTGAGCGGCTGTGAAAATACAGATATCCCCAGCAGCCCTGCCAGAGTACAGGCAGTCAAACGTTTTCCATATTTCATAAATCCAGTACATTCCTTTCCGAAGTAAATTAACTTTTTACAGTTTTTCTTCTTTCCCGGCAGTCGGGCCGCTGCGGCAGCATAAGTCCCTGCCTCCGCTGCGCGATCCTCGCGGAGCATTTTTTAATTCACAGGACATACGTCCTGTAAAATAAAAAACCGGTGTTTGGTATAATATAGTTCATTGTACATTATACCAAACACCGTCAGGGTGAAGTCAATATATTATTTGTGAATTTTTCTGACACTTTTCTTACAAAATATCCAGACATTTACAGGCAGTCTTCAGCCGGACCCGTTCAGGCGCCTTTCTTTGTCTCCACATCTTCCGGCCTTCTCAGACTTTCCTGAGCCGGGACAAGCACCTGTTCATAATGCTCGATCTTGCTGTCCAGCAGATCCAGCGACTCCTGGAGATCCTTCATTCTTTCCAAAAGCTGGGCTCTCTGCTCAACCAGGATATTCTTACGGGCATTTACCGTCTCCGTCCCCTGTTCAAACAAGGCTACATATTCGACAAGCGCCTCTATCTGTACCCCGGCCTTCCTCATGCACTTCATCAGCTGAATCCATTTCAGGGAATCCTCATCATAATCCCTGATTCCGCTTTTCGTACGGGGCACAGGAGGGAGCAGACCGATGCGCTCATAATAGCGCAGCGTATCCGCTGATATCTCATAATTTTTACTTACTTCCGCAATTGTCATGGTATCGGTATCTCCTCTCGCGTTTTCGTCCGCCCTGTCCGTTCCTCGCTCCGGCACACAGGCTCTATGCCTTCATTGTATATCAATTAAAAGGATTTGCAAAGCTTTACTACCAGATTCCCATCACTCTCTGCAGCAGCAGGCTGACTCCCGTGATTCCGACCCAGCAGCTAAAGCCCATAATAATCGGTTTTCCCCCCGTTCTTATCAGATCGACAATATTGGTATTCAGTCCAATCGCAGCCATCGCAAGAACAATAAAGAACTTGCTCAGCTCTTTTATCGGATTAAAAAACTCAACCGGCACGCCTGCCTGGACTGCCACCGTGGTGATAATGGATGCGGCAATAAAATAGAGAATAAAGAACGGGAATATTTGTTTCAGGCTTACTTTTTTCCCTTCGGCCTTATCTTCCTTTTCCTCTTTTTCCGTTCTAAGAAAAGCAAGGAAGAGTGTAATCGGAATAATGGCCAGTGTCCTGGTCAGCTTTACCGTCACAGCCTTATCAAGTGTTGCAGACCCCAGGTTCCACATGCTGTCCCAAGTGGCCGCCGTCGCCGTCACCGAGGAAGTATCATTGACTGCCGTCCCGGCAAAGATTCCAAAAGCATTTCCCGTAGTCGTATCAAACCCGAGAAAATTACCAAACATAGGGAAAAAGATGGCTGCCAGAACGTTGAAAAAGAAAATAACGGATATGGCCTGGGCAACCTCCTCATCATCCGCCTCAATTACCGGAGCCGTGGCGGCGATAGCCGAACCTCCGCAGATGGAGGAACCGACTCCAATCAGGGTTGAGATATTGGAAGGAATATGCATTGTCTTATGTAAAACATAGGCAATCACCAGTGAAATCGTGATTGTGGACACGATAATCGGAAGTGACTCTCTTCCTGTTTTGAGTATTACGTGGAGATTCAGACCAAAGCCCAATAGAATTACGGCCCACTGCAATATTTTTTTAGAAGAAAAATGGATGCCGCCCATAAAAGGCGATTTATCCTTTATAAACATGGTAATTATCATTCCCGCCATAATAGCAATCACGGCTCCTCCCGCAACCGGAAATATCTTTCCTGCGAACCATGCCGGAATTGCCACGCCCAGACAAAGAAGCAATCCCTTTCCATTTTTTTTTGCGAATTCCATTTCATTTCCTCCTGTTTTTCATCTTTTCATTGAAAATAGGTTTATATGTATCCCGGCTCGCTGTCCTGCCGCCGGAGGTACTTCCTAATTCATGAAATATATGGTAACTCGCCCCATCGATAATGTAAAATTATATATATTTATACTTCAATAAAAATGTGTTATGATATATCAATACATTTATATAAGCTATTCACAGACAGTGAACAGCTTATACATACTGAACAGCACAGGACACAGGAGGAAATTGATTATGCTGGATTTCAGGGTTAGTACCTTTTTAACCGTATGCGAATATATGAATTATACCAAGGCCGCCGAGGCGCTTCATATTACCCAGCCGGCAGTTACGCAGCATATACACTATCTGGAAAAGCTGTACCACATAAAGCTGTTCCAGCACGACGGAAAGAAGCTTCTTCTCTCCCCGGCCGGTAAAATTCTGCTGAGGACTGCGTCGGCGATAAAAAGCGATGAGCAGTTTATGAAAGAACAGATTTCCAGGCTCTCGCCCTCGGGCCTTGCCCTCCGCTTCGGCACCACTATGACGATCGGGGAGGCGGTAATCTCTGAACCGCTGGCCTCTTATCTGAGCCGCCATCCCGGCGACAGCCTCAGTCTGATCATCTCCAATACGGATGATTTATTAAAACGTCTCCGCACAGGCGATATCCATTTTGCCCTGGTGGAAGGCAATTACGATACGTCCGAATTTGACTCCCACATTTACCGCACCGAGCCGTTCATTCCGGTCTGCTCTACGCGCCACAGCCTCCCGAATGAACCCTGCCGGATCCGGGATCTGTTCAATGAACATCTGCTGCTGCGGGAGCCTGGTTCCGGGACCCGGGATATCCTTGAGAAACATCTGGACATGAAAAATATCCGCCTCTCCGATTTCACCCATATCACGGAGATTGGCAGCATGCATGTCATTCTGGAGCTTCTCGAAAAAAATCTCGGCATCTCTTTTCTCTATGAGGCGGCCGCCCTGCAGGGAATCCAAAACGGGACCCTGCGCAGGATGCCTCTGAAAGATTTTGAACTGGATCATGATTTTACGTTTATCTGGAACAGGGGAAGTGTTTTTTCAGATATTTATTTGAAGGTTTATGAAGAACTGCGCCTGTATCAGTAAGAATACGCCTCTAACGGAGCAGAGAGAGGTTTCTTTCCGTATCCATTTTAATTTTTCCTCTCTTTCTTTCTCCTGTCCTCTGATAAAAACAGGCCTAATAATGTTAAAAAGATTCCGCATATCATCGCCTTCGTCATCTTCTCGTGCAGAATCAGCGCCGAGGTGACGGCCGTAATGACAGGCACCATATAGATATAGATAATCGTTTTGACCGAGCCCAGTATTTTCACGGCATAATTCCACGTGGCAAAGCAAAGCGCGGATGCCCCCAGTCCTAAAAAGATCAGGTTCATTAGCATAACCGGTTCCAAAAACTGATCAAGCTTCACATCGAAACCCATCCAGAACAGAGCCGGTACCATCAGAATGATTCCGTAGAAAAAAATCCTCCTGGTCACCTGAACCGTGTTATAGCCGAACCCGGTAATCTTTTTCATCAGCGTCGAATATGAGGCCCACAGCACCGCCGCAATGACGGCAAGTATATCGCCCATGGGATTCAGCTTGAGCGTCTGGCCGCTGTCAAAGCTGATTAAAAAGATTCCGGCCATGGCAATCAGAAAACCGCAGAAAAACCTTGCCCCGGGACGTCCTTCCCGAAGAAAAACACAGGTGAAGATAACGGTAAAAAAGGGGGCTATGGATATAATTACCCCAACATTAGAGGCCAGTGTATAAGTGAGCGCGATATTCTCAAAAAGGTAATAGAGCGTTACGCCGAGCAGGCCGGCCAGCACAAAATAGCTCTCCTGCTTTCTGTCCGCCGGTTTAAAGCTCTTCGGACAGGCACACCACAGGGCCAGATAACCGATAACAAAACGGATGAATAAAATTTCAATCGGTGAAAAGGACCGCAGAAGTACCTTCGTGGAAATGAAGGTGGTTCCCCAGATTAATATGGTGATGAATGCGGCGAGATGCCCTGTTAATGTCTTATTATTCATTATAATCCTCCCCTGCTGCAGAAAGCTGAGTCCCTGTATCAGTAAAAATCCTCTGATACTGTTTCGGCGTCAGGCCGATAAACTCCTTAAAAAAATTAGTAAAGTGGCTCTGATCCGAAAAGCCTGCCATGCTGGCTGCGTCAATCGGCAAAATCCCCTGTTCCAGGAATTTCTTCGCCCGGTTGAGGCGGACCGTCTGCAGGTAGCGGTAAGGCGAGACTCCGACCTGTTTCGTAAAGGAGCGGAGCAGATACGATTTACCAAAGCTTGTCATGGACAGCAGGTTATCCAATGTAATATTCTCATCAAAATGCTCCTCCATGTAGGCACAGAGAGTACGAATCTGTTCCCCCGGTTCCGTTCTTTTTACCTCATCAAAGGGCTGGACATACTCCTGCAGCACCTGTTCCAGCATGAAGAAGAAAGCCTCCTCCTTCTTCATGGACGGCGCATGGGCTAAAATTGCATCATATACACCGGCCACCGACTGAGTGATTTCACTCTGAAAGACGACATTCTGTGTAAAATGCGGCACAAATTCTTTGCCTGTAATCTCCCGCACTGCCTTACTCATTGCCTCAGGGCCGATGTTGATTCCTCTGTAATCCAGAAGCGCTCCGTCTACCGGCGCACAGTAATGATTATCCCTCGGATTAAAAAGCAGCAGATCGCCTGCATTCAGATCATATTCCTTACCCCTGCACCAGAGGCGGCGCTTTCCTCCCTCCACAAACCCAACCACGTAATATTCATGGAAATGGTTCGGAAATTTCTGGACTATTCCGCTTAAATTATATGCTTCTATTTTCAAGTCTTGATCATAGTAAATATGACGCTGCTCCTGCTCCTGAATCATGGTTCTCCCTCCTCATGTATCACCTTCCCTGCAGTACCGCTATTTCGTAACCGTTCAGACAGAATGAACTGTTACGCTATTCTATCACTGAAAGGAAAAAAATTCTTGTAAGATATGACACATAATTGAATTAAAAAAGCCGGTACGCCGCGGGATAACAGTCGGATTCTTTTCCTTCTGTCACCCCGGAGCACACCGGCCGGATCGGCTGTTAAGCCAGCCCGATTAATTTCTGCTTCTGTTTAATAACCGTAAAATGTAAAGGAACAGATTGATAAAGTCAAGATACAGGGACAGAGCCGAGAAAATAGATGCTTTCTCTAGAACCTCCTGATTTCCTGCAAAATGTACATAATTCTGTCTAATCTTTCCTGTGTCATAGGCGGTAAATCCAAGGAAAACGGCAATTCCCACATAACACATTACGGTTTCCATGGCTCCGAGATTCAGAAACATGGATAAAATCCCAAAAATAATCAGGAAAATCAGCCCTCCTACCAAAATTGGCCTGATGCCGCTGATGTCAATTTTAAAAATAAGGCTGACCCCTGCCATAATTCCGAAAAAAAGTGACGTTGCCACAAATACGAGAAGCAGCTGAACGACTCCGAATACCAGGAAGTATGCCGAAAAAACAATGCCGTTTAACGCCGCATAGAACAGGAACATTCCCCTGGCCGCACCGACGGACATCTTATTGACTCTGGCAGACATCCAGAATACGGTGAGCAGTTCCAGTCCCGATATTACTATCAGTCCATAAGGTATCGCAAAAACAAACAGAATGGCCCCGGTCAGATACCCCGTTACAGCGATTGCAAACGTAAGCATAAGGCCTGCAAACATCCACAGATAAGTTTTTGCCACATATCTTCCCAATGTCTCCTGGCCGTATCCTTCGGCCTGGTAAACCTGATTCATCTGTCCATAATCCATTATTATCATCCTCTCTCTTCCATTAATATCGTAATGCTCCGGCCTTTAACGGACAATTACGTGACAATTTATTCCTGTCAAGGATAGATTACCACAATTTCAAAAAAGTGTCTACCATTTGTTACTGATCCTCGAGCCTTCTCCGTCTTTTTCTGCGGAGCCGCAAAAGAGGTACGTTGAATTTTTTTAATGCGCTGAAGCAATAGTAGTAAATAATGAATAATACGGTTGTGATTCCCCATGTCAGCGGATAACTGAATATGACCGTTATAATGCTGGGACGGATTGGAACCGCAATGATAATCCAGACCACCCGGAGGGTGCAGACACCCAAAGCCGTCATGATCATCGGTATCCAGCAGTCGCCCACGCCGCGGAGCGCACCCGAAAAAATCTCTATACAGATATAGAGGATAAATGTCGGAACGAGGAAATACAGGATTTCCATGCCTTTTGCGATTACTGCGGCATCCGTTGTAAACAGCAGATATACATAGCCGCCGAACAAGTACAAAACCGTGCAGAGGAGGAATGTGATAAGGGCCGTAATACCAAGACAGACGTTGACGCCGCGTTTTACCCGTGTCATCTTGCCCGCTCCATAATTTTGGCCTACAAATGTTGTGATGGAGATCCCCAGCGCACTGATAATCATCCAGTATACGCTGTCAATCTTACTGTATGCCGTCCAGGCGGCAATGGTATCCGTTCCCAGAGCGTTAACACTGCTCTGGATGATGATATTGGACAGGGCATACATTACCGACTGCAGGCCGGCCGGCAGCCCAATTTTAATTATTCGTTTGACCATGAAAAGATTCAGACGTATCTTGCGGATAATCAGCTTATAGGAATCCGTCGTCCTCATCAGGGCAAACACCACGAGTATGGCGCTGACAAGCTGGGAAAATACCGTTGCAATAGCCGCGCCCCTGACTTCCATCCGGAGAACCACAACCAGTACGATATCCAGCACAATATTGGTCAGGCAGCTTGCCATCAGAAAGTAAAGCGGGCGCTTGGAATCCCCGATCGCTCTCAGAATCCCGGAACCCATATTATAAATCAGGTTCGTGATGATTCCGATAAAATAAATATTTAAATAAGAGAGAGAATAATCCATAATCTCCGCCGGCGTGCCCATCGCTTCCAGGGCTGTCCGGCCGAAAAGCAGGCCGATCACCGTCATTCCCAGGCCGCAGACGAGAGAAAAGGCCATGGCTGTATGAACTGCCTCGCCAACCCTATCCTCATTCTGCGCGCCATAAAACTGGGAAATTATGACGGTCGCGCCGGAAGAAAGTCCGACAAAGAAGCCGACCAGCAGGTTGATCAGCATTCCGGTACTTCCGCCTACCGCCGCCAGGGCCTCCTTCCCTACAAACCGTCCAACAATAATTGCATCTACCGTATTATAGAGCTGCTGAAAAAACGTGCCAAACAGAATCGGAAAGAAAAACAGTAAAAGCTGTTTCCAAATCACGCCCTCCGTGATAGAGCCGGCGCGGCTCTTTTTTATCTCTTCCTTCTTCTGCTCCCTGGCAGACAGGCTGTTCATAGCGCTTCTCCTTCTTATCTTTTGTTATATTTTACTGTCCGCAGCTCTCACAGTTACCGCCACGCAATGCGTTTCTATGAAAGCTCGGCAATCCTTGTAATACCGACATAAATATGTGAAATCTTATACCAGGTGGCAAAATCAACTACCCCTGTCTGGGGGAGGCCAAAAACCGACTGGAACACTTTTACCGATTCGGCCGTAGCCGGTCCGTATATCCCATCAATCGCCACCCTCGGGATTGAGGAATACACAGTTGCGATGGTATCGAGCTGTTCCTGCATCTGCCTGACCTTGTCACCGCTTGAACCAATCGTCAGATTCGTTCCCGGAAATGATGCCGGTATTCCGGAAATCATCTCTGCGGTGTTAATGTACATGTTGCTGCCATAAAAATGTCTGAGGATCTCTATCGGGCTGTAGCCCTGTTCTCCTAAATTGCAGGACCCCCACTGAGTCATCCATCCCGGACAGGTTACCTGTCTTCCGTCACAGTACTGAGTCAGGATCGGCTGCCTTACTCCCGGTCTTGACAGATAGCTGTCGAAAATATCATCGACCACCACGGAGATCGTGTCAAAGATATCTCTTCCGTAAATCCACTTATGATCAAAAGCAGTGGACGAAGTAATCGTAAAGTCGTATCCCTGGTTCCTGTACCATTCCGTGTAAACCCTGTTGAGGGTAAATGACATAATCGCCAGAACATTGGCTACGATTGTGGCCTGGGGCCATGTCGCATAAATTTCACTGGACGCCACATTCTTGATATAATCCCTGTATGGGACATAATAATTCTTTGCCGTTGCATCGGTCGGGACTCCGTCATGTACCACGATTGTCTGCGGAACCACCACACGGCTTAAAACAATCTCGCCGCTTTCATTGGTCGGTTTAATCTCCTCCTCGGCAATTTTCGGAGGATACGTTCCGTAAAGTGTATGATCAGGGATTTCAATGTCTTCCATCGTCCCCTGCTCTTCTGCAGCCGGTATCATCCGTATCGGCTGAATCGCCGTAACGCCGGCCAATATCTCCGTTCCGTTTACCGTCACCGGTTCAAAGCCGGGAGCCGTCACGGTCACCGTATACTCTGAATACGGTCTTATCGTATTCTGTTCATCCAGACTCAGGGCAACGGGAGGCGCTTTCACGGCAATGGATTCGGTCTGGCCGGAATTGTTGGTTTGCACTACCTCCTCCGGTGCCTCCTCCCCCTGATACCGGATCAAAACATCGGCCCCCTGGATTGGAAAATTATTCTCACTGTTTACCACATTGACCTGCAGATATCCCTGTTCTGTTTCAGATGCTTCACAGGCATGCAGGCTTTTGTAACTGCGTCCATATCTCTGCATTAATTTGTAACCTCTCATTACAGTTGGTTACTATATCATATAAAAATAACGCTTATGATATGCCTGCGGTTCTCAGATATTGTTAGCGTCAGATTTCCCGCGTCACCTTCTCCAGCCATTTCGCCTCTTCCTCCGGCAGATATGGAGAGATTTTATTATAAACTTCTTTATGGTAAGCATTTAACAGCTCCCGATCCCTCGGCTCCATGTATTTTACATCGATGGCATCGAGATCGATCGGAACCCAGGTCAGGTTTTCAAATTTCATAAACTGGGCATATTCATTCTTCTCTGCCTTTACACAGAGCATCAGGTTTTCCGTCCTGATTCCGAATTTGCCCTCGAAATACAATCCCGGTTCGTCGGAAGTGATCATTCCCTCCTCAAACACCGCATTATCCTGACGTTCAGGCACTACGCGCCAGCGGACTCCGTTCGGACGCTCATGGACGCTGCCCAGGAAGCTGACGCCGTGGCCTGTTCCATGGTTAAAATCAAGCCCCCTTCTCCAAAGCAGTTCTCTGGCCGCAAAGTCGAAATTATAGCCGTGGCAGCCGTAGGGGAATTTGACATTCAACAATCTCAGCATACAGGATGCAACCAGGGTGAAGCATTCTTTCTCTTCTTCCGTCAGTTCTCCCAGGGCAAAGGTTCTGGTGATATCCGTCGTACCTTCAAGATACTGGCCGCCTGAATCGACCAGATACAGTCCGCGCGGCATCAGTTTCTTATTGCTCTCCTCCGATACGGCATAATGGCACATCGCCGCATTGTCGGAATAGGCGGAAATCGTACCGAAGCTGAGGCCCAGATTGCCTTCCACTTCACTTCTCAGCTTATCCAGGTAAGCGGCGGCTGTAATCTCATCTATCTCTGTCTTACCTACGTTTTGTTTCAGCCAGTACATAAATTTCACCATGGCAACGCCGTCTTTGATATGCACCTTCCTCATATTCTCAATCTCAACCGGATTCTTTACGGCTTTCGCAGAGGAGGTGGGATTCATCATATCAACCACCGTGACGCTGTTATCAAGGCTTTGGCATACCGCATAATTCACATGCGCTTTTTCAAGCATCACCGTCTCATTTTTAAAGGAAGGCACCACCTGGTAGATGTCATTGTAATCATAAAGTTTCACTCCCAGCCCGGCCAGATAGGTTCTCACCTCTTCATTTAATGTCTCCTGATTGATAAACAGGAGGATTTCCCCCCGTGTGACAATCAGATAGGATAATACGACCGGAGTACAGGGAACGTCATTGCCGCGTATGTTTAAAAGCCAGATAATATCGTCGAGGCTGGTCAGAATATGGACACCCGCATTCTTTTCAGCCATTGTGCTTCGGAGATCCGCTATTTTTTCCGATGCCGGCTTACCGGCATATTTATCTTCCAGAATCCACACCGGTTCTTTCGGAAGTTCCGGTCTGTCTTCCCAAATTTCTCCGATTAAATCTTCATAACACGCGATACAGATTTCTTTTGCAGCAAGTCTGTCCTGGAGTTCCTCTCCCATCAGGCCGCCAACCACGCGGCCGTCAAAACCGAGAACGCCTCCCATGGTCATGGTCTGCTCCAAATATTCCTCCACAGTGGGAACGCCTTCTTCCCCCATTTTAAACAGCTTCACTTCACTTGTGGCAAGCTCCTTAGCCGCCTGCACGAAGTAGCGGCCGTCTGTCCACAGACCGGCTTCCTCCATTGTAATAACGGCTGTTCCGGCAGATCCGGTGAATCCGGTTATAAACTGACGCGCCTTAAAATAGCCATCCACATACTCAGAACCGTGGAAATCGGCCGTAGGGATTAAATAGGCGTCCATCCCTCTTTCCGCCATCCGTTTCCTCAGTGCCGCAATTCTTGTACCGACTGCTTGTTCCATCTTTGTTCCTCCTTTATTATCCTCCATAGCTTTTTAATGCATCCTCTATGGCAAGCGAGATGGCCTCGCTGTATGTCGGATGTGCTCTCATTGCCGTGGAAAGCTGATATGCTGTTAATCCGTTGGCAATGGCCGTAGCCATCTCGCCAATCATATCGGTGGCACGCGGACACATAATCTGCGCTCCAACCAGGGTATCCGTATATGCTTCAAAAATAAGCCGAATAAAGCCCATTTTCTTTCTCGCCAGAATGGCCTTGCCGTTGATACCCATGAACGCCTGGCCGCATTTAACCTTCATATTATATTGTCTTGCATCTTCCTCGGTAAATCCTACCGCCGCAATCTCAGGATCGGTGTAGATGCAGGTCGGCACTACCGGCAGCACTACAAACATTCCGTTGGGAACGACGGTGAGCTGCATTCTGTGGCCTTTTCCGGTCAGATGTTCAATCACGTAGGTGGCCTGTGCCGCCGCCACATGGGCGAGACGCGTCTTTGCGACCGTATCTCCGATGGCATACACATGCTCCTGTGTTGTCCGGTAAGTCCCCTTGACTATCGGCCTGCCATGCTTTAACTCCACCCGGCAGTCCTCCGCCAGAACCTTCGTCATATCCGGCCTGCGGCCCACGGAGAGAAGAATCCGGTCGGCGGCCAGTTCCTTCCACGGCCCTTCCTCGCGGTAGCTGACAGCAACGCTGTCACCGCCCCGGCTCCGGATCTCCATCACGGAAACGTTGCATTTTACGTCGATCCCTTTGGATCGGAGCGATTCTTCCAATTGCTCCGATATCATCGGATCCATCGTATCCAGAAGGCGCCCTTTTTTCTCCAGCAGGGTAACCCTGGAACCCAGCGCAGAAAAAATCGTGGCTACTTCAATGCCGATCACTCCTCCTCCAATAATAACCAGCCTGTCGAAGTGCCACTCACCGGCGCTTAAGATATCCCTGCTGGTCAGCACCTGGGGTAAATCCACTCCCGGTATATCCGGGATTACCGGCTCGGCTCCCGTAGCCAATATAATATTCTTTCCGACACAGAGGGAGGAGCCTTCTTCTCCCTCCACCTCAACAATATTATCTTTATGAAGCTTTGCAGTCCCATGAATCAGTTTTACATTCCTACGGTTCAGAAGGGAACGTATCATACTCCTGTACTCCTCCACCGACTCATCCTTATATGCCTGCATCTTCTTTAAGTTAAATCCAACAGAATCCACGCTGATCCCAAACCGGGAGGCATGTTTTAAATCTCCGTAAACGGCGGATGCCTGCAGCATGGCTTTCGCCGGAACGCAGCCCGTGTTGACACAGGCACCTCCCAGCTCGCCCTTTTCGATTAAGGCCACATTCATTCCGAAGCCGGCCGCTCTCGCTGCCGCCGTATAGCCGCCCGGGCCTGCGCCGATTATTATTACGTCGTACTGGTCTGCCATCAGCTCCCCCTTGCCCTGCTGTTACAGCAGATGTATTTTATGCTTCTCCGCTTCCATCCGTATTCCGTCGGGCCATATGGATGCCTGCACTTCTCCGATATGGGCTTTTCGAAGGAAGAACATACAGATTCTGGACTGGCCGATACCGCCGCCGACCGTATAGGGAAGCTCTCCATTTAAGAGCGCCTTCTGGAAAGGCAGTTCAGCCCGCTCCTCACAGCCCGCCTTCTTTAGCTGCTCCATCAATGCCTCCTCATCAACACGGATTCCCATCGATGAAAGCTCGAGTGCAATATCAAGGACCGGATAATATACAATAATGTCCCCATTCAGTTTCCAGTCATCATAATCCGGCGCACGTCCGTCATGCTTTTCTCCGGAAGCCAGCTTATCACCAATCTGCTCAATGAAAACCGCCTTGTGAAGCTTGGCGATTCTGTACTCCCTCTCTTTCGGCGTACAGTCGGGATACATATCCTCAAGCTGCTGGGTCGTCACAAATTCGATATGATCCGGCAGATATCTTCCGATATATTCATACTCATAGGCCATATAATCCTCCGTTACTTTCAGAGCCTTATATACGGCCTTTACGATCAGCTCCAGATTCTCCCTGTTTCTGTCTTCCTTATTGATAATCTTCTCCCAATCCCACTGGTCTACATAAATGGAATGGATGTTGTCCGTGTCCTCGTCCCTGCGGATAGCGCTCATATCGGTGTAAAGACCTTCACCCACGCCGAAGCCGTACTCCTTCAGCGCCAGACGTTTCCACTTTGCAAGGGAATGGACAATCTCGGCAGGACGATCCTCCTGCTCCCTGATTCCAAATTGAACCGGGCGTTCCACGCCGTTTAAGTTATCGTTCAGTCCCGATTCGGGCAAAACGAACAGAGGGGCCGACACCCTGGTAAGATGCAGCTGCTTTGCCAGCTCCCTCTGAAAAAAATCTTTAATTATCTTGATTGCAATCTGGGTTTCCCTAAGGTCGATCGCCGGTTCATATCCCGCCGGCACGATTAAATGTTCCATTTTATGTACTCCTGTTCTTTTCTTCTATATAATTTTATATATCTTATTCTTACAGACATATTATTAGCAGCTTTTGTTGATATTCGTCCCACTAAGCCCTCATATTATACCACTGATATAAACAAATGGGAATATGGCAGAATTTTTTTCTTGCTTTGCCGAACCTTGTTGTTCCTGCTCATAACGTAATTGATTGCACGACGTTTTTACCAGTTGTACGGTTACCGTTATTATACATATAGAATGCTTATCTAGCAAGAAGAAAACAGGCAAAGCAGACATCTGTGGCGGATGTCCGCTTTACCTGTTCCCCTGATTCTTCTGACCTCTTTACAGTCTCAGCCAGGCTACTTCGTCTCCTGCCGTAACCGGGCCCTCTTTTACCGACTCAATACCCTGTCCGCCTTCCAGTCCGGTTAATACGACAATACATTGATCCGACGCGGCGCTCTCCCTGATATACTCCAGATCAAACCGCATCAGCAAATCGCCTTTTTTTACGTTGTCTCCGTCCCTGACGAATACTTCAAAGCCCTTTCCATCCAGCTTAACCGTATCAATGCCGATGTGGAGCAGATATTCGATGCCGTCTTTTGTCTTCATGCCGACGGCATGTTTTGCCGGGAAGACAAATTTAACCCTGCCGTCCTCCGGAGCAACTGCCTCCCCCTTCTCCGGTTCGACCAGATATCCGTCACCCATCATTTTTTCTGCAAAGGCCGTATCTGCGGCCGCTGATATTGGATATGCCTTCCCGGTAAACGGAGAATAAAGCCTTCGCAGCGTACCTGCATCCTCCTCCAAGCCGGCGCCGTTTTTCAGGTATTCCTCAAAGTTTGCCTTGATCACTGTGACATTCGGACCATAAATAATCTGAACCGCCCTGCCTCTTTTGATCACGCCGGACGCTCCCGTCCTTTTCAGCACATCCTCCCTGACCTTATCCGAATCCAGAACCGTACAGCGAAGCCGGGTGGCGCAGCAGTCTACGTCGGAAATATTATCTTTTCCTCCCAGTCCTTCGGCGATCATGCGCTCACGTTCCGAACTCTCCTGTCCTTTTGACGCCGCTCTTTTGCCGGCATTTTTCTTCTCATTCACATCCGCTTTTGTATATAGTTTTGTTCCCTCTCCCGAATCCTCGCGTCCCGGTGTTTTCAGGTTGAATCTCTTAATAAGAAAACTGAAAATAAAGTAATATAATAGGAAGTAAATGATTCCGGCCGGGATGATTCTTAACCAGCTTGTTTTTGCATTGCCCTGAAGAATTCCGAATAAAAGCAGATCCAGAAAACCTCCCGAAAAAGTCAGTCCCACTGCTATATTCAGGATATGGGCGATCATATACGCAGAACCGGCCAGAATAACCTGGACTGCAAACAGCACCGGCGCCACAAAGAGGAATGAAAACTCTATCGGCTCCGTAATACCCGTCAGCATACAGGTCAGCGCAGCCGAGAGAAGCAGGCCTCCCGCCGTCTTTCTGTGTTCCGGCTTTGCCTGTCTGTACATTGCCAGCGCGGCGCCCGGAAGGCCGAAGATCATAAAGATAAACTCTCCGGAGAAATATCTGGTTGCGTCAGCGCTGAAATGCACTACATCCGGGGAGGCAAGCTGTGCAAAAAAGATATTCTGGCCTCCCTGTATCAGGTTGCCGTCCACCATCATCGTACCTCCGACCGCGGTCTGCCAGAATGGAAGGTAAAATACGTGATGAAGGCCAAAGGGTATCAGCGCCCTCTTCACAATACCGAAAATCAGGGTTCCCAGATATCCGGTTCCTGTCACCAGCCCTCCGAGGGCAAAAATTGCATTCTGAACCGGCGGCCATACAAAATAGAGCAGGATCCCGACAAATACATAGACAAGTGTGGAAATAATCGGCACAAACCGGGAACCGCCGAAAAAGGAAAGAGCATTGGGAAGCAGAATCTTATGGAACCGGTTATGAAGGGCCGCTACCCCCAGACCCACGATAATTCCCCCAAACACACCCATTTGAAGTGTCTGTATTCCGCACACGCTGGCAATGGTACCTTCCAGTACATCCGGGGAGATGCTTCCGTCCGGAAGTATTTTCCCCGTGACCTCCAGTACTGCACTGATTGATACATTCATCACAAAAAAAGCAATTGCCGCCGAGAGAGCCGCTACCTCCTTTTCAGCCTTTGCCATACCAATGGCAACGCCAATGGCAAATATGATGGGCAGGTTGTCAAATATGGCGCTTCCCGCCTTGCTCATGATTACCAGGAGGCCGTGGAGGATCGTGCCCTCCCCAAGTATAGTCCCCAGTCTGTAGGTGGCAATTGTCGTCTCATTTGTAAAGGAGCTTCCAATTCCCAACAGCAGCCCCGCCACCGGCAGAACCGCGATGGGCAGCATGAAACTCCGCCCAATACGCTGCAGTACACCAAAAATTTTGTCTTTCATTTCTATTTCCTTATTCCTTTCGCTTAAGTCTTTAACACTACTAGTATAGCCATCTTTTTTTCAAACTAACAGTTTGCAGGCCATGCCGCATACAGGTGCAGACTTACAGCGAACGATAACCTGCGCGCTGCGCGCATGGTCACGGTCTTCAAAAAAAGGCATCATCACCAGTAAATGCAGTTTCCGCATTTACTGGTAATGATGCCCGTACCGCCAGTCGATCAAAGCTCCCGGCTCAGCCATTGCCGCTCGAATTCCTCAGCGGCGACAGGAAGTCCGAAATAAAACCCCTGAATCAATTCAAGTCCGGTATCACGAACCGCCCGGTATTCTTCTTCTGTTTCCACCCCTTCCAGACAAACCTGCTTCCCCACGTTGTGGCAAAGTTCTGTAATCGCACCGATAAAAATAGCATTAAACCGGTCTTCTGTTATTCCCTTCACAAAACCTCGGTCAATCTTAACCACATCAACCGGAATATTTTTGAGAGACAAAAGTGAGGAGTACCCCATACCGAAGTCATCCATTGCCAGAGTAAATCCGGCTCCATGCAGTTTATCCAGTACATTTTCCCGGCTCTCCTCCTCTTTCATGAAATAGGATTCCGTCAGTTCCAGCGTCAGACTGGAGGGTGGCATGGCAAACTGCTCCAGCTTCTTAAGCATGTCCGGAACAATATCCCCTTTGCGGAGCTGATGGTAGGAAACATTGATGCTCATCCTGAAATCAGGCCTGTATCTCCGCCATTTACCGCACTGTGCGGCGGCCTGGCTGAAAATCCAGCGGCCCAACTGGTTGATTAGTCCGCTGCGCTCCAAAAGCGGTATAAATTCTCCCGGCGATATGCTGCCATACTTTCCGCAGGTCCATCTTGCCAGCGCCTCCGCGCCGAAAAGCTTCCCTGTGGCCGCTTCCACCTGGGGCTGGTATGCCACTGAAAAACCAGCAAACCCATGCTCGATGCTCTCCCTCAGTAACTCCATCAGTTCCAGCCGGCGCTCTTTCTCCGGAAGTATATCCGGTGAAAAACAGGTGATTCTGTCTTTCCCAAGCAGTTTGGAATGCTCCAGCGAATAGTTGGCGCATTTCACAAGTTCCAGATACTGGCTGCCATCCTCCGGGAAAGCGGCATAACCGGCGGAAACCGTACAGTAATATTTTTTTCCTTCGAACTCCTGCTGCCTGTGCATCTTATATCGGATTCTGTTAAATATCTGAATATGCTCATCCCAGTCGCCGTTCAGAATGAGGATGGCAAATTCATCGCCGTCCAGCCTGTACATTCTTGCATTGGACGGAAGAAGTGAGGAAATCATCTGTGCAGTAACCCGGAGGACTTCATCGCCAAAGGAGCGGTCGTAGAGATCATTGACGTTTTTAAACTCATCCATATCGAGTATCATCAGACCGAACTTCCTGCCGTCATCTACCAGGTGCTTTTTCACGGTGCCCTCCAGCTCATACCGGTTATAAAGCCCCGTCATATGATCGATCAGGTTTTTCTTTCCCATGTTGGTAATAAAACCGGCAAAATATTCCGGTTTCCCCTCATTATCCCGCACCATCCTGCCGCGGCACCGCAGCCAGCACCACTCTCCGAAAACGTTTCTGGCCCTGTATTCAATATTATGGTGCTCCACTCTGCCGTCGGCAATATCCTGGTTACTCTCCAGGAATCCCTTTTTATCTTCAGGATGGATAAGTACGCCCCATACGGCGGCAGCATTCTCCACGATCTCACCGGGCAGCCCGAATTCTTCCACCATGGCCGCGGGATACCGGAATATGCCTGTCTTCATATCTCCGATAAACACATAATCATCAGTACTGGAAGCCAGAGCTTCATAAAGGAACTCCCTGTTGTAATCAAAACCGGGAGCTGTCCTGCCCCTCTCCGTATTGCGGCGCAGCCTCATCCCCGCCCGGTCAATGTGGAAATTCCTCTTCTGGATGTACATCCGTTCATCGGCCCGGGTTATAATCTCATTAACGGAAAACTTGTCGCTCGGATAAACTGCCGTTACCCCATAACAGAAAGAAGCATCGTAATATATCCCGAACTGCTCCCGCTTTTTCTCCAGAAGTTCCAGCGCTTTCTCCATCCTTTCGGCCGCCCCGTCTTCCGTTTCATCATAAAGAGCGAGAATAAATTCATCCTCGCTCAGCCTGAAAAGCAGGTCCGGCTCCGTCAGCCCCTCTTCAATAATTTTAGATACGTATAAAAGCAGGTTATCCCCCTCATGATGTCCATATGTATCGTTGATAAGGTGCAGTCCGTTAATGTCATAAAACACTACAGTCAGCATCTTCTGCTCCTGCCGTGCCAGCTCTATCAGCTCTGCAAGCCTGTCTTTTCCGTTTCTTCTGTCCATAATTTGGGTCAGATCAACGACCCTCTGCCATTCCACTGTCCCCATATTGTCTGCCTCCATATGGCTCCATTCTTCCGGGATTACCAAACTCTCCGATAGCTTTCGGACCCCGGATTTATACTCTAATTCTATTGTAATCTTTATTTGGGCGGCAGACAAGGGGAATTTGGAAATTGTTGCTGGTATTGCGTATGGGAGGGATATTGCTATCGTGGCTTATCAATATGCAGCCTTTTCTTTTTCAGATAAATCCGAACGGCACAAATAATAAATAAAAAGAAGCCGGCGATATCCGTAACAATGCCAGGTTTTATCATGCAAAATCCTGCTGTCAGGCAAATGAGGCGCAGCCATGGTCCCAATGGCACCAAAAACCAGCCTTTCAGTCCTGCGGCAAATGCTGAAACTCCCAGAAGTGCCGTCAAAAATGCTTGCATTATGACGGCAGGTTTTCCCAGCATCAGTAGTTCCGGCGCATATAGAAACATAAAAGGGATGATAAATGTAATCAGCCCCAATTTACATGCTGCAAGCCCCGTTTTTATAAAAGAAGCTCCGGCTATCTCCGCCCCGGCAAGTGAGGCGGGGGCTACCGGAGGTGTAATCATGGAAACCAGGGCAAAGTAAAACGCAAACATATGAGACGGCAGTGTCTCAAAGCCAAGTGCTTTTAGTGCAGGGACTGAAACAGCGGACACGATAATGTATGCAACCGTAGTCGGCACACTCATTCCAAGTATGATCGATGCAATACCCACCAGAACAGGACCGATCCACTGGCTCTGCCCTCCAAGTTTTGTAACAAATCCGACAAAATTAAGCCCCAGACCTGAATATGACACCACGCCAACTACAATTCCTGAAATTGCACAGGATACAGCGATCATAACCGTCCTCTTACCGGATAATTCCAGGGCCTTCAGTATTTTGGGCGGTGTCAGACGAGTTTCTTCACTAAACCAGCTGACGATTACGACAGTCAAAATCGCATAGGCTCCTGCAAAAGCCGCACTTTTTCCCATTAAAAGCAGTATGACGAGTACAATGAGAGGAATTAGAAAAAACAGCCTCCTGTTGACTTCTTTCCATTCTGGTATCTCTTCCACAGGAAGTCCCTTCACCCCGCTGAGGGCCGATTCAAAATCCACCTGCAGAAAAAGAGAGAGATAGTAAAGAATAGCTGGAATTAATGCCGCCATCATAATTGTTGCATAGGACAGTCCGGTAAATTCCGCCATGACAAAAGCGGCAGCACCCATTACCGGAGGTGCCAATTGACCTCCCGTACTTGCCACAGCCTCCACGGCTCCTGCAAATTCAGGACGGTATCCCATCTTCTTCATCATGGGGATAGAGAAGGAACCGGTTGCATAAACATTGGCTACCGCGCTTCCTGAAATGGAGCCGAAGAGGCTGCTGGTAATAATAGCGATTTTTGCCGGGCCGCCACGCGTCTTTCCGGCAGCCGCTTTTCCCAAATCCATCAGAAACTCTCCGCCTCCCGCCATTTCAAAAAAGCTGCCAAATATAATAAATATAATGATTAGGGTAGAACACACAGAAAGCGGCAGGCCAAAAATTCCGTCGAAGCCAAAGCAGGTGAATTCGGCCATAGCCCTGAAAGAAAATCCTCTGTGTCTGAACGGTCCGGGCAAATATTGCCCGAACCTTCCATACAGAAGCGCTGCAATTGCAATAATCGGAAGAGCAACTCCTGTAGCCCGGCGTCCCGCTTCTAAAGTCAGGACTATTATTGCTATTGAGACAAGATACTTTGTATTGTCAAAATCTGACACAAGATAAATCCAATTACTAACCGTCTCACGGTGAATTAAAAGATATCCTACGGCTGCCAATGCTGCCGCGGCCAGAATACAATCAATTACCGTAAAGACGCGTGAACTCCCCCCTTTGAACGGCCGGTAATAGAGCAGTCCCAAAACCAGAGCAAACAACAGATGCAGCGGTCTCTGCACCGATGCCTCAAAAATACCGAAATATCCGGTATATAAAAAGAGGGCTGCAAACAATATGGCCAAATATGTAATAATGTTATGACTTCTGTATTTTGGATCATCTGCTCCCAAATTCACCGTCTCCTTTCCCCTGTCACTTCAGATATCCGACTTCTTTGAAATATTTTTCTGCTCCCGGATGCAGCGGACCGCCCACATTATTGCATGCCTCTGCCGGTTCAAAATTGGCATGGGTCGTCCCCCAGGCTCTGATGATGTCCGGTTTTTCACAAATCAGCTTAACAACCTGATAGGCCACATTATCCGGCAAATCTGTCCGGCATAGAAGAATGTTTGGTTCACCAATCGCCCAGAACTCTTCCGGTGCAAATGAATAGGTACCTGACGCAACCAGATTTTTTGAATACCCATATTTGTCAGCCAATATTTCTACCATAGATTCCTCCAGTGGCAGTACCTTCAGCTTTACACTGGTAGCCAGCTCTGTGATGGCAGGAACCATAGGCGCTATAATCCCGTCAGCGTGGCCGTCTGATATAAGCTGGCAGCCATCAGTGTAACTGAGATAAGACATACTGCCTCCCCATGATTCAAGAGCATCTACCGTCATACCAAATTCCGCCAAAATCCGCTCCGCACCGAGAGATGGTGTACTTGACTTTGACGTCGTTACCAGACGGATCGGGTATTTCTGATCTGCTATTTCCTGTATAGAATTAACAGGAAGTGACTCTTTAATAATAAACAGGCATGTGTCACTCGTTCCAATCTCGGCCAGACAGGACAGATTCTTGTATTTTTTCCCTTCATATGGGGCAGTTCCTGCCAAAGCCGAACGGTACAGATGGGAAACGGTCGTGGATATGTCCATCTCTCCTTTTTCCGTCAAATCGATGTTTCCGATTCCTCCGCCGGGCATAACGGAAAATTTCATACCGCTTATGACGTTTTCACATTCCGATGCAAGCTGGCCCGCAAGTCCGTACCAACCGCCGCCCTGAGGGCCGCCGCCTATTGTAAAGCTTGTCCTCTGCGGTTTTTCTGTTGCCTCTTCCGCCGTTGTTTCAACATTCTCCTTTGTCCCCTCCTCTTTTTGTCCCGCAGGCTGTTCGGCCGGAGCTTGTTTTTGACATCCGGTCATGCCCGCAAGGCAAAGAGATGAAACCAATATACCAAGAAATAATCGATTCATTTAATTCCTCCTTTCTACAGATATGCTTATACAATTTACTGAATCCTTTTGTTGTTGACCCGCTATGTTTCTACGCCTGAATGCAGAAGGTCGATCAAACCAAGAATGTCAAAAACCGGCAATTCCAGTTTTTTACGAATAGTACGAGAATATGGTGCAAGGTTTGTACATTCCAGAAGGAATATACCTATATCTGGATGCTTCTCTTTCGACGCCTCACAAAGTTCTGTCAATTCCCTTTCTATACGCTCACCGTCAAATTGAAAGGGCGGTATACCCGACATAATACCACGCATGAATTCCGGACTGTGTTCCATACTGAACAAAATACACCGTTCCTTCTGGCCATCCGGAAGCTTTGACAAATAATCGACAACTGCATCTGTTTTGCTGCTCACTATAACTGCCACTTTTTTTCTCGCTCCGATCAGATTCAACAAAAGAGGCAGAAGCAGAAGCGCTGACGAAGCTACGGGAACCTCCAGCCGTTCCGCCATCTGTTTCTGGTGAGGAAGAAGAAGGCCACAGCTGGTTGCAATACTTTTACACCCTTTTTCTTCCAATCCTTCTGCTGCCTGAAGCAGTTTTTGTACCGCATCCTCTGTCTCCCTATGTGTCAAATCTCCTGATTTTATCCGATTAACAATCTCATATTGCACCGGATAAATAAACGAACGCGCATTGCCAGGATCTCCAAGTGGTCTGGGAAAGCGGCAATCCAGCATTACAATTCCGATTTCTGCTCCATATACTGCCTGCCCGCCTTTAATAACTGCCATATTTCTCCTCTTTTCATTGCCCTACTTTCATTTCTCCGCGTTTTACTGTTTCACGATCTGTCCTCATGTTCCATCTCGTCATGCATCATTTTCAGATAAGCTGACTGAAGCTCCCTTGTCATCTCCGCACAATTTTCCGGGGAGCATTCTGTCCATTTGAGCCCCAGGCTCTCCCTGAGCCAGTATTGCTCCGATTCTGTAAATACAGCCGTACCGTCTTCTTTCACATAGTCAAGCCCATCCTTTTTCATACCTGCAGTGTTAATCTCAAATGCATCAGCCATGCTGACTCCGTCCGGCAGAACCAGTTCCTGCCTGTCCCAGTAAAGTTTTACCGGCGCACCACCCGGTATACCAAAAACGCCGGAACCATGACGGATTACTCCCTTATCCATAGCAAGAGCATATGCCGTCTCCACTGCTGAAGCTGCTGTTATCGACGCATTATTACTGACCGGTGCATTCATTGTCTCGACTCCGGTAACATCAGTTGCATAGTTGACGAAGCCGAATCTCTTTTCTTCCGTAAATTCGTCCGTGATATCGTGTCCTTCGTAACATATTTTTAAAATAAAGGGAACTTCATGGGCGGGAAAACGACGGAGCGCATGATGGGCAATGAGGCGTACTGTTATTTTATCAGGGGATGTGCTCAGCTCCTCTGCCACTCTCAATGCAATTCCCTGGCTTGTGGAGTCAAGTGTTCCGGCTCCGATTGTCGGTGCAAGCCCTCTGGCGTGCAAAATCGGTCCTGCCAGATCCGGCGCCGAGAGATTCACTACACGGCACTCCGGAATAGCTTGATGTACCGCCTGCATCAGAGGATAGAGGACCACCATATCCTTTGGCAGCGTATGCGCGAATCCTGGAATCAAGCCCATTCTCTTCTGCCTCTTTTTCATAGCTGGAAAATATGGATAGAGAGACATTCCCGTTGCGCAGTTGATGAGCAGACCGGGAGACAGTTCTTTTAAAATTTCAGCAGTGCCTTCAATATTGGAAAGATCCAGTCCAACTGGCTTGACGAGTGTTCCAAAGCCCCGCATCAAAGAATTCGTCTGTGCATTATAGCTGATTGTGGAAAGATTGGCCTTGTTTCTGGCAACAACATAAATGGTATCGGCAAGCCCCAAACGGGCAGTAAAAAGAGCGGCATAAGAACCAACTTCTCCGGTGGCCCCGGTAATCATAATACTTTTTATCTTTTTCTCCATCCTGTTTTTCTCCTTCCCTCTCAAATCAGCTATTTTCTCTCAAACAGCCGCACCAGCTTCGGATGCACAAAGTTTCCATCCCTCATTACCTCAATATCGTCGTACTTTACAGTTGCTTTTGTCATTAATCCATCTGTATGGCCGTTGGCGCGTATTACGCCTCCGAAGCAGGGAAGGTCATTGGTTCCGAAACCAATATCAAAGACGCCGTACATGCGCTCATTTAAGAACTTAAGTTCACTCAACTGCCGGATGGCCGGATTAATGCCAAATCCATAATGGCAGGTTCGGTATATATTGGGATCATCTCTGCCGGCAAACCATGTTTCAAATTCTTTTGCCTGGACTCCTCCGGAAAACTTTTCAATTCTTCCGTTACTGATTACCAGGGTTATCGGCTCCCTCAAAATGCCGACAGGATAAGCAAATGCATCAAAGACTACGGTTCCGTTCCAGGTATCTTCTAGGGGCGCCTGTCCTACAACTCCTGCCGGTATATAGGCCTCGTCATGAGGATGTTCTGCCTTTCCGGGATTAGTCTGAACCGGACGCCCTCCCAGTTTCGCCCTGATATCTGTTCCGCCGGCTGAAGTGATATGTACCTCCTGGGCCTGGCTGATAATTTCTTCAAGAACAATACAGATGCTGTCTGTCAAAGTAAAATCAGCCTCATAAATCATATCATGCACCATATCCGATGTGGCACTCATTGTCCCAAGTACTCTTGTGCCACCGTTCAGCATCTCGAGACATGTCTGTGTATAAAAATCGGCGCTTTCATACGGGATTAGCGGAATTACCAAATCCGCCGCCTTCATTGCCTCTCCCAAATGGGGCGGTACATCAATATTCTGGATTCCCCGGTAAGGAAGAACCGACAGAATCGGTGCAGCCCCCTTCTGGTGAGCTGCTTCGAATAAAGCTCCTGCAAGCTCCATGTCCGACGGTGGTTCACAGACAATCAGGACCTTTTCACCTGCTTTAAGACCTGCCCTGGCAAGATATTTATGAGCCATACGCAGCATGAGATCATGAGAATAATTCATAGTTTCTCCTTTCTTGTACTAACCATAGATTTTTGGTACTTGTTCTTCAGTTCCTCAATTGTCTGGCCCGGCCGGAACCAATCAATTTTCAAAATATTGTTCATAAACCGTTTAATTTTCTGGTTATTCTCATAGTAGCATACCTGTAAATACTTGTCAATAAAAGGTCGTATTTTTATTGTTCCAATATGTGATTTATTTTAATTTTTTTTAGTTTTAAACTCATGTGGTATAAACCAATTTACATAATTATCCAATATTATCCACATAAACCTGCTGACAAACCTTTTTAAACATGGTACAATTAGATATAATGTTTAGAAGGAGAATACGAAAATGAGCTGTGTTTTTTCTCTTGTAGTCGATAAGGCACAAAAAGTGCCGGCATATAAGCAGGTTGCCCAGCAAATTAATGAACTGATTAAAACGGAACAGCTTCACCCTGGTGACCGGCTGCCGACGGAACGTCAGCTCAGCCAGGATACAGGAATCGCCCGCGGTACTATAAAAGCTGCTTACGCTCTTCTTCTCGAAGCTGGAAAAATTGAAACAAGACGGGGCAGCGGTTCTTTTGTTTCTTCTAAAATGTCCGCCAATTCTATCGAATACATCCGGCGGGAGGTACGCAACATGCTGGAGCGCATCAGCGATTTACAAATACATGCAGATGACCTTCTTGCCATTATCCAGGATGAGATGAAACAACTAAATCAGGCTTCTGCCACAATTAATATTGCTTGGATTGATTGCTGTGACGAATGCGTCTGGTCTGCCAAAAGGCAGCTTCAGCCTATCGACAGGGTGGGGTTTGCCGGTTATCTGCTGAATGAAGTAGCTTCCACCCCATCCCGCCTTTGGGACAGTTTTGATTTAATCATTACAACTACGAATCATTACCAACTTCTTTGCCAGATGCTCCCCAACTGTCTGGAACGGCTCCAGCAGGTTACAATGGATCTTTCAAGGGATTCTGCTATCAGCATAGCCCAGATACCGGCAGGAAGCCGTGTGTTAACTTTGTGCCGGAACCAAATCTTTAGCGACATTATGCGTGATCAACTGAAGGATTTTGATAATCTGCCGGCAGTTCTCCATTTTACGGATGAAGATCACGATGAAACCATTAAAAGACAACTGCAAAAAGCAGATGTCGCGATCGTCTATGCAGACTACATTAACAGCGGCCGTAAGGGAATCTGTCAGGCACTGAACCGATTTGCCGAGAACGGCGGGCAGATTATTCCATTCGATTATCGACTGGACCGCGGCTCTGTATTATATATCAGGGAAATGGTTGAAAAAACAAGGGAAACTAACGGAGAGCAAAATAGAGTGGGGGAATAAAACAGAACGCAATGCACCGCAGAATCAAAAAACATAAAAACGATGAAAGGCTCGTTTTGAGAACCTCTCATCGTTTTTATCTGTCGCAATATCAGCCGCAGAACTTATCTGTCAGCGGCTGGGATAATTTCTGAAATGTGAAATCACGCCAAGCATAACGCGAATAACCAGCCAGCCGGCGAATGCTCCTAATGTATTCATGATGACGTCGTCGAGCTGGCAGTGTCCGCGCTGTGTCATATACTGGACCGTCTCAAGCGACACACTGGCCAGAAAAGCGGTCAGAACGCAGAGCCAGCCTCTTTTCTGCATTGGCGCTATCAGCAGAGGAAGAAGCATTCCCCAGGGGATAAACATGATGATATTTTCAATCACATAGGCATTCCCCTGGGCGCTGTGCCCCCAGGTCCCCAAAAATTCCAGGTTAACGGAGGTTCTGGAGCCGGGCGGACGCGAGAAAAATGCCTCCTGAAGTAATACTGTCAGGTAGACGGCTAATAAGAACAGGGTAAAAATGAGAAAGGCATGTCTTCCTGCACTCCTGCTGCGGCCCGGTAACGGCCCTTTTTTTATCCTGTTTTCTGCAAATAGAAGAAAAGAGCCGGCAGCGGCGGCGGACAGGCCGATGAGAATGGCCTGAGGCAGATAGCTTACCGGTTCTTTCATATCCTGGAGCATGTAGTTCCAGAGTTGTAGTTTGCTTAAGATTGTCATATTCTGATTATTTCCAGTCTGGATCGAATTATTCCGGCAGGTAATCGCTTTCTTTGTAACGGAAGCGAAGCTGCCTGATGAGGTATTTACTTATTATAGTGAATTGAAGGTGGAGAGTCAATATAGTATGGGCCAGTCATTATTCAGCCGGCCCTGGAAATTCTCATCTAGTCCGGCTATCCTGACAGCTTCGTATTTAATATACGTAATTTTTCGTAATATCAAAAGCAAGGAAACCAGGAAGGGGGGTACAAAGCGCTGCAATGATATCCTGTTTATCTTATCCCTTCCCAATTTTCTTAAAAAATCTTCCTCCTCTTTATTGGTGTTTTCATCCTCGTCGGGCAATCCCTTAATAATAAAAGCTCAATCAATCTCACAAATCAGAGTACAGTTCTTCCCGATACACGCCGTCTTCAATCAGCTTCCCAAAACTCTGAACCACAGCCGCTTTGTCTTCCTTATACGTAACGCCAAACCACTTGTCCTTTGTCTCCAGCACCTTTACCGTACACTTCTTCTCCCGGAGCATGCCGCCGATCAGAGTCGGAAGCAGGTACTCTGCTTTCAGAGGATTCCGTTTTACATCCGTCACAAAGAAAGTCTTAAATTCCTCTTCCAGCACTAAGAGAAATGGGGGAACGCAGCCTTCCTTCGCAGGAAAGCCCCAGAAGTTCATGGAAACATAGGATTCCGGATCGAGTTTAACGCCATCCGCCTCCGCACCTATGTTTCCATTGTTGTCCACAGATTTCACAATATTGCTGGTCTCCACCACATTAATGATATGTGTGTGGCCCTCTGCCACTTTGCAGACGCCCCTGGTCACACCGCCATTGTCGGACAACGTATTCTTCAAAATAAAACCGGCCATAGCGATAGTGGAATCCTCGTGATCCAGGAGCAGCCAGTCATGCAGTTGCCGGAATGCTTCTTTTCCATAGTAATCGTCCGCATTGATAACGGTAAACGGTTCATGGAGCAAGTCCTTTGCCGCAAGGACGGCCTGCCCGGTTCCCCACGGCTTTGACCGGCCTGTCGGTACATTTCCCGGCACGTTGTTCAAGTCCTGAAAAGCGTAGGCAATTTCCACATGAAGCGCTTTACAGATCGCTTCCACGCGGTTACCGATCCGTTCACGGAAATCTTCTTCAATGTCCTTTCGAATCACAAAAATAATTTTATTGAAACCTGCCTCGATTGCATCATGGATGGAATAATCCATAATGATCTCATCGTGTAAACCGACCGGCTCCAGCTGCTTGATACCAGTTCCAAAGCGGCTGCCGATACCGGCCGCCATGATAAGTAATGTTGTGGTTTTCATTCTTTTTTGTCCCCTTTATAATTTATCCAATAAATGGTATAGTAATAGCCCCCACCTAACACTCCGCCAAACGAATTATAAAAAACCCAATAATTGAAATGTCCTGAGTCTCAAAAACAGTTGCAGAAATTCAACGGTCACGGAGAACAGCAAAGCATATTTAATCCCTAACAAGATGCAGCGTCCTACTCTCACACTGATTCCAAACAACTTGTCCCAGAAAGTCCATATGAGCAATGCAGAAAACGGCCACATAAGCATTATATTTTCAACAGTTTCAGTTATCAGAGCTCCCTTGGCTTTGCAGAGCGTCTAGTTTCCCATCACGTTTGACTGAATATACAAGCATTTAATACCTTTTATATCGCTCTGTACGTGTGATGGGTTTCCCTCTGCGACTTACGATTTGAGCAGGTATCCCAGCTATACTAACCGAATTCTGATTAAATGATTTTGTCACCACTGCATTTGCCCCTATCATAACCTCATTTCCTATAATAATCCCACCGTATAGCTTTGCCCAGGGCCAATCCAGCAATTGTCTCCAATTATAGGGGCTTTGTCATCTCGCTCACCCTTGCCAATATTGACACCTTGATGAATATCGCAAAATTCTCCGATCCGAGCATGTGGACTGACAACTATATTTCCAAAATGATTTATATGAAGCCCTGCTTCGAAAACATTGATCGGAATATCAAACCCCAGCTTGTACCCAAGTGCTTTATGCCAATATCCATATATTTTTGTCATGATAGTATTATGCGTATTGTAATAATACTCGTGCTTCCGTAAAATAATCTGAAATTTCCAATTTAAATCTTTTGAAAGCAAAAGATTACAATGCCCGTTCCGATTTAAGGCATACTTATCCATCTCCAAATAATGTTTTAAATCATCTTTATTTTGAATCATAGAACTCTTACTTCCTTTCATTTCGTACTTCTCGTAATCTTCATTAGTCCTGAATGCTTAACAGGTATTAATATATAATTCTCTGTGATTAGACAAAGATCTGGATTTCCGTTAATCTCAAAATAGTTTATTAGTACAGGATTTTCAGGACTGGCAATATTAATAACCCAAATCTCTCCCTTATACTCATTGCAGACAACAAGCAGTCCGTCTGACACTGTAGCTTTTCCGCTGATAAGTACATCGGGAATCTTATTAACACTAATGCTCAAAAGATCTGAGTTCATCTTAGTAACAGGATCATACACTCTATAGCCATTGTTTGCTATAGTCAGCACAGTCCCATCCTCCATCGACGCTGTTCCACCTTCCTCCCGATACAGACTATTTCTATATAATGCCTCCACTTGAAGATGCTCCCCCGTCGACCTCAGCCAGACAGAACTTGTCATCCCAATTATACCGATCATCCCATTTACATCCCCATTTACAATATTTCTATAATATAAAGAACCAATTCCGAGTTCATCTACTCTAATTTTGTTTCCATCAGCATTCACTAATGTATCTACCTTCAATGGATTTTCCAAATCAGAAACAGAAACAATCTCCAATCCTGCAAATGATGCCTGCAAGATAGCGAATTCTTTATCCTGAGTTACTCCAAGAGATGAAATATTTTTATTCCTAGTATTTGCATTATACCAACTAATAAGCTCTATATTTTCGCTTCCAACTCGATAAATTCCCATACCTGCCGTTTCCGCCGAAAAAAGGATATCATCGATTATTTTAATATCCTGAACAGGATTATCGGTTTTGAACAATTCTATATCTTCAAAATTTCTGTCCAACACTTGAATTCCTATATCAGTACCTACATAGTAATAATCTCCAGCTTTCTGTATGGCATAAACTGTTCTATCAGACAGTAAATATTCTACATTTCGGTACCGATTTTTTTCTAACTCATTAGCCATTTGGTATCCAATTGAAGTATTCCGATTTTTCTCCAGTGGCTGCGCTTCTGGAAAATCGATTGAATGGAGTGAAGTATATGCACACGAAAAAAATATTTTTCCATCTCCCAGAGCTACGCCAGTTACTGGCGAATTAATATATTTTGAACAGTCATAGGGGAATACATAGGACTTGCTCTCACTCATATCTGCGTATAAATTGCTTTCACCTTTGTATAACGGTACTGTATACTTTCCAATCCGTTTTGGAGCCGCCTGATTCGAGACATCATACACATAAAGACCTCCGTAAGAGTTTGTAAAATACGCAACTCCATTATTCACGCAAACAGACCAGTCATCAAATGACGAATGGAACAAGCTGCCGTCAGTCTTTACTGTTGATACCAACACAGGTCGAGTTTTTTCGACTATTTCAAAAATCGTTAATCCGTTGCCGGTACCGTATCCCGGTTGCCCAACCACATCATTGAAGGACATTCCACTGTAACCGGTCACTACGTACATAAAATTTTTATCGACAAATACTTCTCCAACGCGCCCGTCGACTTTAGCTGTGCTTATTTTTCGAGGCTTATCTATTACTGAAATATCATACAGCTCTACTTCACCCGTTGCCCAACAACTCACAAACAGGGTAGTCCCGGAAACTGCAACGCGATAACATTCCTTATCATTTGAAATCATAGAAACAAACTGTGGATTATATCTATCCTTAATGTTAACAATTTCAACGCCGAAATATCTTCCCGCCACAATCATATAATCACCCGTAAAGCATACGTCATTCGCGATTTCCAGCGTATTATAATGAGAGATAACCCTAGGGGCCTTCTTATTTAAAATATCCACTAAATAAACGCCATTATGCCTTGACGCAACTGCCAACATAGAGTCATCATATAATTCCAGCCTTCTTACCTCTCCCAAATCGGAAAGAAAACCACAGGTTACCAAAGAACCATCTGCATTTTCCTTTGCTATAAACAAGGAACTATCACCTACAAGATATACGTATCCATTCAAGTAATAAACATCGCGGTTTTGAAATCCAATGCTAAGATCAGTATCCGCATCCAATATCGTTTCTTTCGCATCAGCTAAATATGTCCCACAATTCAATTTCTGTAAGTCGACATCTGCATCATATACATATATCTCCACATCTGACATTTGTATAATTTGAAAATCTGATTCCAACACCCACCTAACTGAAGCAATTTCTTTATCTGTACAGGGATAGTAATACTCACTCCACTCAGTGGTTATAAAAAAATCGTACTTCTCTCCAAAATTCACATTAACAACTGCCGACCGCTCTTTCGCTTTCATCTTAAATCTGAGCAGATAAACTTTCGATGCATCGAATGCATATTCTGATAAATCCACTGAAACATATGTAGCCACGTCAAATCGGCTTGTACGTTCGTAACTTTCTCTAAACATTTCACTGCTTAAAATAAGTTTTCCTTGCTCTGGTAAATCAGTGACGAAACCGCTATCCTGAAGCACATTGATTGAATTTTCATCTGATGGAGCACGTCGTTCACGCTCTTTTTCCTGTACTTGTAATATATGCTGCTCAATACGTTTTTCTTCAGCCTTTTCATAAATGAACATAACTGCTATCAATATCATTCCAGCAATAATTATCAAGCCCTGAATCCACGTTGGGATATTTCTTCTGTGTCTAAATTGCATTTTCAGCCCCTCCCTAAGACTCTAAAAAAGCCTCTTTAGCGTACGTAAACTGCCTGTAAAAAATGTATTGGTCCACCATTGTATGCCTTGACTTGCATAATTCCATTTAACAAAAAACCTCTGGGAACCTTAAACAATAATCTGAATTTCCTAATCGTATCTGTTGCTCCTCCTTAAAAACACTCTGTCTTATCTTAAGAAAAATCGTCCCATCATCCTCTTAATGTTCTTACACAAAAAACTGTCTCGCAGTATAACTAGCAATAGCACATATACTGCCACGCCAATACTTACTTCCAAAATACTTGACCAAATCGAAACAGAAACTATATCTTGTATTTTAATCAGTATTACAAACATACCTAATGCTGCAAGAATCTTCTTCCATGCTGCGGCATATATCTCACCAAACTTAACTTCTTTACGAACCATTATAAAATATACCAACATAACAACTATTTCTGACGACACTGACGCAATTGCAGCCCCTGACGCGAACAATTTAGGTATTAATACTACATTTAATAAAATATTAACAGCTGCGGCAGAAATCTGTGCATAATTGCTGATTATTTGCCGACCACTCGGTGTCAAAATATGCGTACCGATCATCCCTGAATATCCCATAAAAATGAAAATTGGAGAAAAAATCCACAAAAGAGGAGTCACCTCATCATAACCTTCTCCGAAAAACCATGGAACCATTCCTCCTGCTATGGCTAAAAGTCCAAAAGTCATTGGAAACACAAGAAATGCAATAAAATCATATGACACAAGTATCTTCTGATGAATTTCCTCTCTGGCATTCTTTGCGAAGAGAGCAGACATTCGAGATCTCATGACAATGGTATATGCACTGATAATGTTTACAACCAAGTTGATAATTTTATGAGCCTGTTCATAATACCCATTTTCATAATCAGAGCCAACCAGCCAACCAAGCATTGCTTTATCCAAAACTGCATACATCTGATAAGTTACAGATGGAACAAAGTAAATCAGCACTTCTTTAAAGTGAGAAAACACACCTCTTAATGTTAATGAGACTTTGCAAACATTACCCTTCAGATATAGCCACATTGAAAAATTGCCCAACATCTGAGATAAACTGATTATCAGCAAATATATCCATAAGTCATTTGAGTCTTTTACCAATAAAAATAACAGAACAATTCCTGCCATCCGCACTAAGCTATTTCTGATAGCAATAAATTTGAACTTTTCCATCCCTTGAAACAAAAAAGCTATATCTGCAATTCCAGCAATAAAAAAAGGAGACTGTAAAATAAAATAAAAGCATTGTTTCGTGTTAAGTGCATATGGCAAAAAAAACATAAAACACAACAGCATCGTAATTGCTTTAAGTGCCCATATTTCCCAGAACTTCTGCGATCTTTTTACTATATTGTCTCCTACTGCCGCGATTTCTTTTTGGCCATATGTTGCTGTACCAAATGCACCAAACATAATCATAGATGAAACAATTGAATAGGTATAACTGTACATCCCAATATTTGCTGCACCTAAAACCCGTGATGTATATGGTGCGGTTAGCAAAGGAACTATTATATTGATAACATTATATATTAAATTGTATATAAAATTTTCTTTTACTCCGACTTTTTTCATTCTTCCACCCTCTTTTCAAGATAGGATGCAAGCTTGTCTATCGAAAAACTTCGTAACTCATTTATTTTGAGGTTTACAGAACTATAATCTATCTGAACTCCATCCTTTTCAATTGACCACTTTTCTCGCTCCATTAAATCAAGACAGAAAGCCAAGGATCTCATACGCTCACTCCAACCTCGGTTATAATAATAAAAATTCTTGTTAAAATACAATGAAAATAGCATACCGTGATAAGAGGCTGTAAAAACTGTATCCGCATACCTAATCATGCTCAGAAACTCTTCAACTTTATACGGTCGACCTGGCATCATACTATCAGGTACCCAATCATGAGAAATCAAATATACCGGCATATGGTGTTTTTTTCCATAGTTTGCATCTCTATACATTGTATGTCCATCATTGGACATATAACAAAGGACGTACTCTTCTTTAATCATTCTTTCACAAGCCATTTTCTCCCACTCAGCCGAAGTTAATAACATAGTGGGATCGCATACAAAATCAACTTTACGAGCTAAAATCTTGTTAAGTTCATTTTCGATTGCTTTTTCACGTACGCCGATAGCATCAAAGCGGTTCAATAGCATTTGAACTTCATCTATATCTTCCTTATTCCATATTTTTCCTACAGACGATGCAAATGCAATCTTTCCTTTTCCATCCTCAACAAAATCAAGCATATACGTTGTGTCATGCCCATTAATAGAGAAATCCCAAACCAGATCACTTCCCACCAGAAATCTGTCATATCGACAATTGGCACCAGATATATTATGTTTAAAAAAGACAATTGGAGAAACATTAAAATTATGCTGTATAAAAGCTGAAAATCCCTTGGCCTTCTTCTTCTTATATTTTCCGTATTGAAGCAAGTTTTTTGCTTCCCGGAGACTATTGCACTCGTATATCTTTTTTGAAAATTCCCGTTTTTCCACATCAATATTTCGATAATCAACAATCTCGCATGAATATCCCATTCCGATCACTGTTCTATATAGTGCATAAGTCTGCAATAATGAACCAAAGTTTGTTGTGTGGTGGTAGGTTAGAAGTCCAATCTTCTCTTGTGTGTAATAAATGTTCATATTTTTCGCTCCCTCAGAATGTATCTAATCTATTCGAACTTTCTTCTCCAGCACATAAACCTGCCAGAAGGCAAAGATATATCATATCAAAGGATTTTAGTTGCTCGCTGATCCACATTAAGCCAAAACATATTAATATGATATTTATTAGCCGCCCGATCCCCCAATTTTTCTGAGCAGTTTTATATATCCCGTAGAAACATAAAAATAAAAAATAAATTGTTCCGACTATTCCACCCACAAATATTAAATACAAAAGGAAATTATGTGTGGCTTGATTTATACTTGATACACCTGTATCGAAAGAAAAAAATGTGCCTGTATTTAACCCATGCCCCCAAATTGGGTTATCAGCTATTTTAGCCAGTACAACTTTCCAAATTGTAGTACGGTAGTTTAAGTCTGCGTTCTCGTGAAGAACTTCGGTTATAAAGTTGACAAAAAACATTTGTGCGTTAAAAAACACAATCCCCACATTCAACACAATTGTCGCGACAAAGCCCAAGCGATAAATCTTATCAATATATGGTTGTTTGATACGTTCAAGCAAAATCAATATAAAATAAGCGATAACACATACTATTGATGTAGAAATAGGCTGGCGTAAATTCCACAAAATCGTGCTGAATAAAAGGACACCGTACAACAATATTATCCTATATCTTTTTCTATCAACAACAAATTGAGCGTAAAGTCCTGTAAAACAGCATGCAACAATTTGATAATATGTCAAACTCGTTTTCGTTCCCAGCACAAAGCTAGCCTGTCCGGCCGAATTTACGTACATTCCGCCATCTTTCCAAAGCAGTGTATTTAATAACATCCATAATACAAAAACAAATGCAATATATCCTGTATATTTTTCCGGATTACGAGCCATACAATACATCGTTATAATACAAGCCGAAAAAATGTTAAGATAACTGCCCAGTTCTCCAATTGAATTTTCGTTTGCTAAAGTAACTGCTACAAGCCATAATAAATAAATAAGAAGAAGCCAAAAATATGTATTTTTAAACAGTCTATATCTAATAAAATAGTACACGCAGAGAAGAAACACCCCTTTTTGAAGCAAATATATAACAGACATTAGACCCGGGGCATACCAGTTCAAGCATGGAGGCAAAAATAATAACACTATAGCTATCGGCATCACTATATCAATCATTAAGCTCACTTTATTTAGATTAAAACGCATCACCACTCCCTCCATTATTAGCCCACATTAATTCCAAATATCCCTCTACATTGTATGCTTGCTTCTCTTTTTCTGATTTTAAATAAGTAGAATAAGCTTTCCTAAGTGCATCATTCTCAATCAAATATTTAATAGCATTCGCCAGTTTTTCATCATTAGAATCAACAATCGTTCCATTTAAACCGTGCGTTATCGAATCATATACCGTCGTATAATTTGTTACTACTATCGGCTTTTCCAGTATCTTAGCTTCATCTAGAACAATGGATTTTCCTTCATACCTGGATGGCTGTACAAAAATCAGACTGTTCTTAATATATGGATATGGGTTTTTCCGAACTCCAATTAACTTAAATTCATTTTCTAAACCATTTTCATGAATCAATTGCTTCAAAAAGCCTTCTAATTCTCCCTGACCAATTATAAACCAGCAAAAATTGACACCGCTATCTTTTAATATTTTTGCTGCTTTAATTGCAAGATCAAATCCTTTTTGTTCATCTAATCTCCCTATAGAGAGCAATATGTTTTTTTTTCCATTATATTCTGCTGGATTTCCAATTTCTGCCATTCTTTGTATACTGTCAGATGAAGATAAGTTAGGAAGCATTTTAAACTTATCTTTAAAAGCAGGAAATATACTATTTAAGCTCTGTATACAGAGTTCTGAAATAGTAACTATGGTATTCGCCTTTTTAAAATAAGGTATATCAAAATTCTTTTTATAACTCAATTTTTCATACTCATTATGTACCCATAGAATTTTTCTGAATGCCGTCACTTTATCTATTACAAGATAATTTGAAAAACCATCAACATAGGAAACCGCCAAATCGTACTCTTTTTTCTGAGCCGGAATAAAAATCTTCCATGCTCTCCAGACACGTTGCACCGTATTCGCCTTTCCGGTATCAATAGCCTTCATCAATAATTTAGCAATGATCCCCTTCATTTTTACCATGATTGGAAGTTCTGAACAAATTAGTTTTTTGATTGGCATAAACATAGCCTTAACTTCATCTGGCGCTTGCAGGATGTGAATCCAATCTGGTATGTCTTTAAAGAATAAATCTGATACATCCAATATAAGAAGGTCTATATCCATTCCATTTGAAATTTTCAAGCAATTCAACAGCGAAACCAGACTTTTTTGTGCTCCGCCGCATTCTAAATTGTTAATAGATATAAATACCTTCATATAATTTCCTTTCTAATTATCTAACATAATCTCAATATAACGTTTCAATTCATTCTCATTGCCATCTGCTGTTCTTAATTCTGAAGCAAGGCATGCCATTAACATCTTGTTTTCAAATAGCTTCTGAATTCCATCAGCAATGGAATATGCGTCCATTTCCACAATCATGCCATTATGTCCATCCACAATTGAATCGCAAACAGTTGGATAATTCGTTACTACTATCGGCTTACAAAATATTTTTGCTTCATCTAAGACAATAGACTTTCCCTCGAAACGTGATGTCTGAACAAAAATGTCACATTCCTGAATATAAACATACGGGTTTGAACGTATCCCTATCATTTTCACATTCTCATTAAGTCCGCCTCTATCAATTTGTTCTTGAAGTTTTTTTCTGTCTGGCCCCTCACCCAGAATCAACCATATAAAATCCAATCCTCTTTCTTTCAATATTTTTGCAGATTTTATTGCTAACTCAAAACCCTTTTGTTCTCCAAGACGACCTACCGAAAGTAGTTTCAACTTATTTTGCTTCTCAAATTCACCAGCTATCCCATCATTTCCAAGATTTATTACATCTTCTCTTATTGTTATATTATCCAAAATGGATATCTTATCCTTAAATTCCGGAAAAGAGTATACAAAACTTTCCTTGCATTGTTGTGATATGGTAACAATCCTGTTACATTTCTTATAATATATTCTGTCAAAATCAATATTATAGTTTAGTTTCTGGTATTCATTATGTATCCATAGAACCTTCTTCTTCGCATACACTTTATCCATTACATAATAATTAGGGAATCCATTCATGTAAGAAATTGCAATATCGTAGTAATTCTCACTTTGAGGAATTATATTTTTCCATAGATGCCATAATTTTTGTTCCTCATTCAGCTCTTTATTTAATTGAAAAATTTTATTTTCTACTATCCATTTGAATTTTCCGATACAACCTTTTATACAGAAATTTTCAATCAGCATTTTATTCCCTAATGGTGTTCCCAGCCACAACAGTTCCTTTGGTGTTGGAAGTAAATGAACGCTGGCCGGAATCTGAGAATAAAATATTCCTTCTGGCTTCGCAATAATAAGATCTATCTGATAAAGATTTATCATTTTTGAATTTTCCATACATTTTAAAAAAGACAGAAGGCTTTTCTGTCCTCCACCACTCGCCATGTCTTGTATTACAATAAGTACTTTTTTCATTGCTCACTATCCTTCAATGTAACTATAGTATTTCTCTACATCCATTTGATTTCCGTACTCATGATTCTCCAAATATGTTTCAAACCGTTTACTCAGCACTTTATTATTAATCAGTTCAAACAATCCTTCAGCAATCGCTTCGGAAGTCATATCGACAACCATGCCTTCAACGCCATCAATTATTTGCTCAAACACAGTTGGATACCGTGTTGATAAAATGGGTTTTGCTAATACTTTAGCCTCGTCAAGAACAACTGATTTGCCTTCAAACCGAGATGTTTGAACCAGTACATCACAATTTTTAATATACGGATAAGGATTACTCCTAACTCCTAGCAACGTAAAACAATCCTGTACGTCTATTTCTTGTATTTCCTTTTCAAGATGATCTCGAAGCTCCCCTTCACCGATAATAAACCACTGAAACCGTACCCCTTTCTGCTTCAGAATGCCTGCTGCTGCAACCGCAAAATCAAATCCCTTTTGCCTTGACAATCGTCCTATCGACAAAAAGATTTTTCCACCTTGATTATATTCCGATGGAACAAATTCATCTGCTAACTTTTTAGTCAGTATATTGGATGTCAAATTCGGAAGAATAACAAATTTGTCTTGAAAAAAAGGGAATTCCTGATCAAGTGATTTTTTGCATTCCTCTGAAATAGTAACAACATAGTCCGCTTTTTTGAAATATATTTTTTGAAAAGTATTTGAAGCATGAAGCTCGCGATAGTCATTATGCACCCACACAATTTTTCTTTTTGCCTTTACCTTATCAATAACGAAATAGGTTGGTTCACCGTGTAAATAGGCAACCGCAAAGTCATACTCTTGCTTTAAATTTCTTATTATATGCTTATAAAAAAAGTTCCATCGCTTTTCTCTTTGTTGATATCTATTATGTATTATCATGCCAGTTACTGCTGTCCCTAGATATCTAACCACCATAATAAAAGCACTTCTCACATTTTTAGGCCTTTTGCTATTATAACAATAGTACAAATCACTCGGAATGCTCATAATATTTACATAAGACGGCAATTGTTCTAGAAAGACCCCTTCTTTTCGGAAAAGAAGTAAATCAATTTCGTATCTGGAACTATCCAAAATATTCAACAAATTAACCAAACTTTTCTCGGCACCACCGCTTGTTAACGCAGGTATCACAAACAAAATTTTTTTCATCGAAATACTCCTACTCTACATGTACAAACCATGAAATTGTACCGTACCGTTGTAGTATAGACCGCTGAACCGCCCAACAATTCTTTTAATTTTCTCTTTCATAATATAGCCCTTCAATTAGGCTTATCTCTTCAGCTGTGCTACAATATCTGCATCTACAATTTCTTCACCAGTCTTACCCTTCAGCTGTTCACGACTGCCTTCGCTCAATCCGTCGTAGATCGTCGCGCACATATCGCAGGTAGAGCATTTGTCCAACTCTTTCTTCGTTACCTTACCATCCCGGTAATCTTGCACAATTTTGTTTTCATACATGCTGTACGGATACTTGCTGAACAATGCTTTTGCCTTGTGGATCACGACCCAGGTGGCCGGTTTCCATATGTACTTATGCATTGCTGGAGATACAGAACCGATCATCCAGCAGTCACGGCTGCAACAGCGCACCTTCTTACGCACCTTCTCTGCTTCTGGACTGGTCCACAACTCGTCCCAAGTCTGGCGGTTTAGGTTACCCATGACTTCCTTATCCTTTGTGCCGTTGCAGGGCATCACATCACCATACGGATCAATAAAAAAAGTATCAAAGCTCATGTCACAGGGGAGCAGCCGCTTCCGGCCATAAATGTAGTTAATCAAGCCATGATTAAAGTAGGCACGGAACCACTTTTTGGGGCTGTTGCTTTTTAGTAACTCGTTAACGAGGTTTTCAAAATTCTTTGCCACCATCGAACGATCATGGATAATGTTCTTTGACTCTACGAAATAGAAACTGTTATGAAGACTCGCAGTTGCAAACTCCATACCCATCTCATCAGAAATCTTATACAGAGGCACGAGGTCAGGCGCATTCTTGTCCTGGACGGTCATACCGAAACCAACATCCTTCATTCCCATTTCACGCAGCTTTTTCAGTGTGCCGTAGCCGCGCTGGTAGCCGTTCTGTAGACCTCGAATTTCATCATTGGTCTTTTCCAGTCCCTCAATGGAGATACGGATGCCAATCTGAGGGAATTCTTTGCAAAGATCCACTATTCGGTCTGTAAAAAATCCATTGGTAGAGATTACGATTCGGTCGCTTCTTTTATAAAGTTCCCGCACAATATCCTTCAGATCAGTACGAATAAACGGTTCACCGCCGGTAAGGTTAGTAAAGTACATCTTCGGCAGCTTCCTTATTGTCTCAATGCTGATTTCTTCCTCCGGCTTAGACGGTGCTTTATAACGATTACACATGGAACAACGAGCATTGCAGCGGTAAGTTACAATGACCGTACCATTTAGTTTCTTCTCACCGTTATTTTTCTTAGCCATAGCTTTATCTCCCTTCTAATGAGCCGGTCATCAGAAGTGTCGGCCCAATATCTGTTATTTACATTATTTTAATTTTTGAATATCAAAGTACTCGCCTAATTTAAAATCCCATTCATCAGGTTCAAATCTGGTAAAACCACCGAAATGGTAAAATGTCAACTCTCCGAAATACACTTTTCCATGTTCCTCGTAAAGGTCTACTCTAACATGAGGAAAATCCTCTGACAATTTTCTCGCAACGTTCAGCATGTCGGCAAAATGCTCTGGTTTCTTAAGATTTGGATTGTGGTCGTGTGCATTTCTAATCGGCAAACAATTCCAATCCGTATCAAAAAAATTAAATTTTAAGTTTTCTGTTCCTCGGTCGGACGCAACAAATAAAAACTTACATTCCCCATCAAAGCAAAATAGTTTATAATCTTTGATTTGCGCATCGTCTGAACTTTCAATATATTCTTCTGCCATAATGCGATATGGAAGATTATAGTATGCCCACTCTTTTGTCTTACTTGAGAAATGGCGTTTCTTATTTGTTGCAAGTGTTTTTTTGGCCTGATCCATGTTAAAAACATGTTTATCCTTGCAGATTACAACATCTCCGCTTCCATTGGTTGGCTTTAGGACAAAAGCATTTGGTAATGTACTAAAGTCAATTTCTTCAACAGAATCCCATATACCATAGAGCTTAGTTAAATACCGGGAGCCAATTTTCATTGCCACATATTCACGAACAGTAAACTTGTCTGCGCATACCTGCATAAGAGGATTCCGATAATTCAATTTATACCAATTAATTTTCTCGGTGAATGCTTTTGGTGCATTCAAGCAAATCTTACGTCCAAATGCAAGACGGTAAGTGAGTTCAACATATGTCCTCTCATCCATCCAGTCCAGCAATCCAAGCTTTTCCATTCCGTAAATTATCTTTTCTGGTTGTCTAAGAATTTTAATGACTATATTACTCATCTTTTCGTCCTCACTCGTTCGAATACTTGCATCAAAGCATTATAGTGTGCAGCTGGTGCAAACCGATTCTCAAGTCTGTTCCTGCTTGCTGCACCCATTTGTTCCACAATACTATCATCATCTAATTTCATAATCTTTATTTTCAATTTCTCTGCATCCCCCGGATTAAACAAATAACCATTCACACCATCAATTACTAATTCCGGGAGACTTCCAATATTACTGGCAATAACGGGCTTTGAGTACTGGTAAGATTCCAGCGCCGTATTCGGGAGGTTATCATACCAGATAGATGTTATCAAAGTAAACCGGGCTTCTTTGATAACATTTTCAAGGTCCTCTCCACTTTTAAAACCGATAAACTCCACATTTTTTATTTTCTTTTGTGCAATATATGCTTTAAGACGCATAGCTTCCTCTGTCGTATCATCACCCATAATCTTTACGTATTTATCAGGCAATTGCTCATATGCCTTAACAACTGTATCTACACCCTTCTCCTCAGTAATCCTTCCAAAATAAAGACCATAGCCACCTATCTGTGGCTCACCGACTTTTGACTTACTCGCTGTAAATGTTGGAATGCAGATAATTTTTTTCGCATCAAATCCATTATCAGAGAGCTTGTCTCTTAAAAACTCCGAAGGTGTTATAAACGCATCCACATCCTTGTATACTTTCATCAAAGTGTGAACTTTCATCGAAAACACACGAACGACGGAAGCAAAAAGAGAGCCTTTTACACAACGTCTCTTGATGCACGTTCTATAGCCTTTTGCTAAACAATCTTCGCATGGCCCCTTATTATACATAAAGTCAAAACGTGGGCAAAGGAGGAAATAATCCGATAACCGGATAACAACTGGCAGTCCCATTTTCTTTGCACCATGAATCACGCTGGGGGATAGCTTATTTATGAAATGGATAATATACACTAAATCTGGTTTGATTTCTTTGATTTCTCGCTGAATGGCTTTTTCCACTTCAAAAGAATAAATGCTTCGCGTCAGCATCTGCCAGATCGACTTCGGAGTTTTCTTTACTTCATCAAAATATGTGGTATCCCGACCACCAATAGGTTCTACGAAGTATTTGGAGTACTCTGTTTCTACATTCTTATTAGAGTGTATAGAGAACGGTATAACCTCATGCCCATTATCCTCCAGCATTTTCTTTATATTAAACATATATTTCTCCGGTCCTCCGGAAATAAAATATCTGTAATTTACCAATAAAATCCTCATTATACCGTATCTCCTTGAGTTGTTTTAATCACGCTGAAAAATGTCTCGAGTGTATACCTTATCCTTTACATCATCCAGACAAAATTCATACCTATTTGCAATGATTGCCTGCGACATTTCCTTGAATCGATCCAGATTATTGACAACCTTGCTTCCAAAGAAGGTACTACCATCTTTCAATGTCGGCTCGTAAATAACCACGGTCGCACCTTTTGCCTTGATCCGCTTCATGACACCCTGGATGCTGCTCTGACGGAAGTTATCGGAATTGCTTTTCATTGTCAGACGATAAACACCAACGACAACTTCCTTCTCTTTGCTCTCATCCCAGCTATCATTTGCTCCATACGCATCGGCAATCTCCAATACACGGCCCGCAATGAAGTCTTTACGAGTTCTATTGCTTTCCACAATGGCTTCGATCAGGTTCTCCGGCACTTCTGCATAGTTTGCCAGCAGCTGTTTTGTGTCTTTTGGCAGGCAATAGCCACCATAACCAAAAGATGGGTTGTTATAATGAGAACCAATGCGAGGATCAAGGCAAACACCATTGATAATCTGCTGAGTGTTCAATCCCTTCATTTCTGCGTATGTATCCAGCTCGTTAAAATAGCTGACACGCAAAGCCAAATATGTATTGGCAAACAGCTTCACAGCCTCTGCTTCCGTAAAGCCCATGAACATTGTATCAATGTTTTCCTTGATAGCCCCTTCCTGCAGGAGCTCTGCAAAGGTTTGAGACGCTTTTACCAATCTTGCATTCTCCACATCCGTACCGACGATGATACGGCTGGGAAATAGGTTGTCATATAATGCCTTTGATTCACGTAAAAATTCAGGACTGAAGATAATGTTATCGCAGTGAAATTTCTTGCGTACAGATGCGGTATAGCCCACCGGAATAGTACTCTTAACGACCATGATTGCTTCGGGGTTGTACTCGATAACCTGCTTAATCACAGCCTCAACCGCAGAAGTATCGAAAAAGTTCTTTTTAGAATCGTAATTCGTGGGCGCAGTAATTACCACAAAATCAACATCAGAATAGGCTTCCTTTGCGTCCAGTGTGGCCGTAAGATTCAGTTTCTTTTCAGTCAGATACTTTTCAATATACCTGTCCTGAATTGGGGATTTCTTGCTGTTAATCAGCTCCACTTTCTCCGAAATAATATCGATTGCGGTAACCTTATGGTGTTGAGCCAGAAGGGTAGCAATCGACATACCCACATAGCCAGTGCCTGCAACAGCAATTTTCAAGTCTCTAAAATCTCTCATCGTCTTTTACTCCTCTCTTACTCTGTGGGTATCGTTCTGTTTTAAAAATGTTGCCTATATTCAAACTTACTCATAAAACTCTTTGTACCACTCAGAGAACCGTCTTAGCCCCTCACGCAGACTGGTCGAAGGCTTAAACCCAAAATCACGCTCCAAAACGCTCGTATCCGCATATGTCACCGGAACATCACCTGGCTGCATCGGCACGAGTTCTTTATGACTTTCAAAATCATAATCCTGTGGCAGAACACCGGCCCGCACCAGTTCCTCACTCAGAATCTGCACGAAGTCCAGTAGGTTCTCCGGATTGTTGTTTCCGATGTTGTAAACTGCATATGGCGGCAACGGCAGGCCATCTTCGCCCAACACCTTATTCGGCGCTTTTTGCATCACGCGAACAACACCTTCCACGATGTCATCCACATAGGTAAAATCACGCTTGCAGTTACCATAATTGAAGATTTGTATTGTTTTACCTTCACGTAGTTTATTAGTAAATCCAAAGTAAGCCATATCCGGCCGGCCGGCCGGGCCGTATACAGTAAAAAAACGTAACCCTGTAGACGGAATGTTATAAAGTTTGGAATAAGCATGAGCCAATAGCTCGTTGCTCTTCTTAGTCGCCGCATAGAGACTTACCGGGTTGTCCACCTTGTCCTCTGTGCTGTATGGAACTTTCTTATTTGAGCCATATACACTGGAAGAGCTTGCATACACCAGATGTTCCACGCCAGTTACTCCGTTGTCATACGAATGGCGGCAGGCTTCCAGAATGTTGTAAAAACCGATCAGGTTACTTTCTACATATGTATCCGGGTTAGTGATCGAATAGCGAACGCCAGCCTGCGCAGCCAGATTGACCACGATCTGCGGATTATATTTGTCAAAGATATCATTAATGACCATTTTGTCCGCAATGCTACCTTTTACAAAAACAAAAGAAGGATGAGCAGACAAATCCTTAAGCCGTGCCTCCTTCAGCCGAACATCATAATAGTCATTCAGATTATCGATGCCGATGACAGACATATCCTCCACATCGTTATAGAGGCGCTTCACCAAATTACTGCCAATAAAGCCAGCCACGCCTGTTACGAATATTGTCTTGCCTTTCAAATCAACACTGCTCATATTTGTTGCTCCCCAAATTTTTATTGAAAATTATATAACTAGGACTTCCATCCCATACAATCTTTTATTTAACCTTAATGTATTTTCCCGGATAAAGGAAAAACTCCAGCCACTTTGTTTTCTTCATAATCATTGCGGCTACAATTGGCCCGATAAAGCTAATTGCAATACCCAGCACCACATGCACTGCTGCATTTTGAATTCCTAGCTTAAAAAGTACTGTCCGGAATGGTGCTGCAAACAATGTATGCATCAGAAATATCGGCATCGTATAATTAGCCAAATATCTAAACACTACTAACTGTTTTTCACTTTCAAATACAATCATCATGAACATCAGGACAGAATAGCAGGCAAGAAGCCCCATCAGGAAGCTGACCAGCCCATGCTGAATACCTAGCTGATATGTACACACACTCAAGCCTGCAAAGATCAGCCCTGCGGCTATCGGTACAATAATCTTGTGTTCTTTCACGTTAACACACCATACAGTCAGACTCATACCAATAACAAACCAAATTTCGTTTGAGAGGACGTATGAAATTGCAGTAATTGCAATACCATTCCAAACTATTCCGAGAACTTTTACCCCAACCGCAGCCACTAATCCCATCCATGCCATCGTTTTATTTCTAAATGTCGGCGTGATCAAAAAGACGAAAAACAACGCATACAAATACCAGTAGGGAGACGTTGGATGAAGCAACAGCGTATCTACAAGTCCACCGCTCTTATCATTCGTTGCCCCAGAGAAAACTGTTTTCAGTAACCATGTCGCAAAAGAAAAAGTAAAATACGGAATGCCAAGATTCAAAGCTTTCTTGAGTAAATTTCTTTTCCAACTGTTAACATCCTCCACTTTGCTTGACTTTTGATATAAATATCCGGAACAGATGAAAAACAGTGGAACATGAAAATAATAAATTGTCTGGTTAAACCACTGATACAAATTATTGGTGGGTAAAACACCTGCTTTCGTCATGCTTTGGAAAAAGTGCCCCAGCACGACCAGCACACAGGCAATCACTTTTACATTATCAACCCATATTTCTCTTTTCTTCACTTTCGCCATGTTCCTCTTCCTTTTGCTTTACCAGCCTTTCTATTTGTTTTGGTACAGATACAACGTCTGTTCCACGATTTCATCCCAGTCATATTTACGACAAATATAAGCAGCAGCTTTTTCCTTGTAATCCTGCACAGTCATTTCATTGTCGCAAAGACTTTGCAGTTTCTCTTGTAGATTGCTCACATCGCCTTTCTTGAAGGCAACGCCGTGATGCCCAATCACCTCGGTGCATTCTGAAATATCCGAAGTCAAGCAACAATTCCCATAACTCATTGCCTCCAATAAGCTCAGCGGCATTCCTTCCAAATCACTGGGCAACACATACACATAGGCATTACTGTAAAGCTCCTCCAGCATTGATCCCTGCACAAAGCCCGTGAAGAGAATTCGCTCATCCTTGCTTGCCAGAGTTTTAAGTTTTTCCATGTATTCATGCGTATCGGAAGTTCCTCCGGCAATCACCAGCTTCTTGTCTGTGGTTACCTTTTGGAACGCCTCAATCAGATAGTGCTCTCCCTTTTCCGGCACAATCCTGCCTAGATACAAAACATAAGAGTTTTTCTTCAAGAAAAACTTATCCGTGATCATTTTGGCAGCTTTAATATCCGGGCACGTTATCCCATTGGGAAGAAAAACCGTTTTTCTCCCATATGTATCCTTAAAATACTGCTTCACTCCTTTGCTGAGAACAATGATATCATCGGCGTACTTCACAGCCATTTTTTCTCCAAATTTAATGTATTTTGAGCCGAAACCATGCCGCCATTTTTCACGCTGGTGATCCAATCCGTGGATAGTACATACTACTTTCTTCCCAAACAGCTTCGGAATCCAGCAAAACAGCGCCGGTCCCTCCGCATGGATATGTACCACATCATATTTTCCAAAAGCACAGCACAGCGCCGCAAAGAATGAAGATGAAACTGCCGCCAGTCCTTTCCTCTCAATGGTAGGAACCGTTTTCAGGCGGATGCCCTCATATTCACTTTTTGTTTCCGCATCGTATTCTGCTCCGCTGACGTGATGACCTGCACGGTTATAACAGGTAACTTGATAACCCTCTCGCACCATCCGTTTCGCCAATTCCTCCACAACGATCTCAATTCCACCCTCGCGGGAAGGTACTCGCTTGTGGCCGAACATCCCTACCTTTAGTTTTTTTTCCAATTTCATCCTGCCCCATTCATTGCCCTTGCTTGCCAGATTTACTTAAGTACCCCTAATAAGTTTCCTATTGTCAAATTCATTTTTAGGTGGAGTGCTTTCTATGAGATATATTTTTCTTTATGCTCATTCTGCTTTCTAGATTTCCCTTTTAATTTTTCAACCTCATCCAGAATGAATTTCACTGACAAATGCCCTCGGGAATTCCACGTTTTTATCCATCGAATCCCCAAGGACACCCACCGGAACGGCCTTCTCCACTCTTACTTATTCTTATACACCACCGTAAACGCCGTATCGCTCCCCAGCGTCACCGTCACCTGTTTTGTCGCATAATCAATCGCTGCAGGAGCCATAAACTCCCACTTTTTCGTCACTGTATTATAATAGAGCAGCTGCACGTCATTCAGTCCTTCCACCAGATTCGGCACATATAAACTGACGGTAACTTTTTCCTCTAATTTTGTCTGAGTGGCAGCATCTGTCACCACAAGTGTCTGAACCGGAATTAATGGGTTATAGCCAACTGTCTCCGGCGTGCCGATAGCCCGGTAGAGCGGAGTTGTTCCCGAGTTAATTGTGTTAATCGTCTCTACAACCGTCTGGGAAAAGCTCTCTTTCACTTCCTCATTGGACGCAAAACGGACTTCCGTATTTCCGACTGTAATGGAATTGCTGGCTGAACCGCCGCCTGCGGTTCCACCTGTCGCCGTTCCGCCTGTTGTCGATCCGCCTACTAAACCGCCGCTTCCGGTCGCTGCTCCTGTAATTCCTGTGCCTTCGCTTCCGGTCTTATCAAGCGGCTTTGAACTCGCATTACTGTCATCCCGATCCTTTGACGGTGTCACCACCGGCTTTGTATTCGGGCTTGGATTTACCGCTCCCTGGGCCGCCAACGGCTGTGCCGTCATCATTGCTGCCAAAATAAAACCAATATACCTTTTTTTCATAACAAATCTCCTTTCTAATCTGCTTTAACCGAACTGCTGTTTTGTCTTTCCAAATCTAATTCTCAAGACTTTATTTCTTTATAAAACATCTGAATTACAAGTTCTTTTAATTTTTCTTCATCCGGATGGAATTCCTCATATAAGTCCGTCTGGACCGCTTCCCCCGGCAGAGAGATAAAATCTCCGTCATTCATGACCTGAGGGCTGTTTAATACCGCCAGGGCCATATCCATATACTGATCCTTGGCCATATCGGTAATCATATATTTTTCTACATCATCCATCAGCCTGACAATCAACTGGTCATCTTCTTTGGCTCTGCGCTTAGCCGTTTCAAGATAGGCTTTTATGTATCCCTTCTGACGCTCCAATCGTGTCAGCGCTGTCTGATGCTGATTGATATCTCGGTAGCGGATGTAATGTTCCGCCTGCTCACCTTTTAACAGAACCGTCTCTCCCATGGCAAACTCCGGATACTTTTCAGCCAGGGCTTCGTCTTCTACCAGAACCTCGACACCTCCGATTTCATCATTCAGAATTTGAACCGTACTGATATTTGTTGCAAAATAGCTATCTATCTTCAGGCCGAACATCAAATCTGAAACCGCCTCTGTCATAAGCTCACAGCTTTGCTCCCTTCCATCTCCGTAGGCGTAGGCTAAGGCTAAATGCTGAACATCTTTTCCCAGTTCATTTCCGAAATAATCAAATAATGTAATTTCCGTCATGGTATCCCTGGGAATCATCAGAATTTGCACTGTATCCGTGGCTGCATTTTGAGCCACAAGAAATATACCGTCTGCCTGTCCTCCCTCGCCTGAAACCTGGTGGCGCTCCAACTCACCTGTCGTGTCAACGCCAAGACAGAGGATTGCGCGCATTGCCGTATTCCGCCTGTATTGCTTCCCGTTGTATTCCAAAACATTTTTCGCCGGTGAACCGATAGCTTCAACAGCTCTCCCATTTTCCTGTTCCAGAATCCGTGCCTCAGTTTCCTGCCGTTGCCGGTACATCCCCCAGCTAAACCAGAAAAACCATATGAGAAAGAAGGCACCTGCGGCCGCAAAGAAAGGGAGTGCGCCCTTCCATCTGCTACTATTTCTTCTATTGCTTCTATTTCTTCCACCTCTTCCGCCTCTTCTCCCCATCAGGACGCCCCCTTCTGGAACAGAACCACATACACGGTCTGGAAGAGCAGCTTAATATCCAGCCAGAACGACCAATTATCTATGTATTCCAGATCCAGATTTACAATTTCCTCGAAATCACTGACCGAGTTTCTCCCGCTGACCTGCCACATCCCCGTAATTCCCGGTTTCAGGCTGAGGCGCCTCTTATGGCGTTCTGAATATTTAACAAATTCCTCCTCCGTCGGAGGCCGTGTTCCAACCAGGCTCATGTCCCCCGCAAGGACGTTAAAGAACTGCGGAAATTCATCCAGGCTGGTCTTGCGTATAAATTTACCAACTCTGGTGATCCTGGGGTCATCCTTGATTTTAAACATCAGGCCGTTCATCTCATTCTTCGCCATCAGCTCTTTCTTTCGCTCCTCCGCATCCATATACATGGAACGGAATTTATAGATGGTAAAACGGCGTCCGTTTTTCCCAATCCTGGTCTGCTTAAATATCACAGGCCCCGGCGACTCCAGATATATCATCGGCGCAATGACAATTCCGATCAGAATGGTCAGAATAACACCGGCCAGCCCGCCGGCAATGTCCACCGCCCGTTTTAAAATCAGCTCCGCAGGCTCGAATATTCTGGGACTGTAGGTAAGGACATTGTAAATTCCAAACTCTTCAACTGCCTTCTCCTCACGGCCGAGACAGAAGGTTGTCGTTGTCACATGGGTGACAATCCCCAGATTCTCCATATATAAAATCAGCTCAATCAGCCACTGCCTTCTCGACTGCGGCATACTCACGAGGGCTTCGTCAATTGCCTCCCTCATCAAAAACTCTTCAAGGCATTTTTCCGATGATTCCATATAACTTCCGTTTTTTCCACGGAGAATACGGTTTATCTCCACATGCAGACTGCCTTTATCACGGTGGCCGCTGATAACCACAAGTGCTACGGCCTCGTAATCATACATATAAGAGCTAACATATTTATGCATCATTTTCATCGCATTTTCCTCATTGGCAAACAGGATTAACTTCTTTCTGTTTTCTGTTTTCCTATAATAATCATAGAGAAAAGACTTTAGCAGAAAATGGGCCGTATACATAAACGCAGTGTTTACAATGAAGAAAATAAGATAGAACGAGCGCGGAAACTTCGTTCCCACCTTGAATAAATACAGCAGCAGCGCCAGCCCTAAGGCCATCTGAAAATTGACTTTACAAACGACTTCCAGTTCATTCCAATTATTCCGTTTCATCAGTGGCTTCTTTACCTGATAAAACAGGGTGACAAGAAAGTATACACATATCACCAGAACACACCGGTACCACAGTTCTGACGGCGTAATTCCCGGAAGGGCGCCCTCTCTGAGAAGCGATGTCACAATATAGGAAAAAATAACCATCAGCGTATCTAAAACCATATAAAATGCACGGTTTCTGACAATCATACTTTGTTCCTCTGATTTCTTTTGTTTAGCCTGCAGGAACGTCCCGCCGGTTTTTCAGCGCAGTTTTGGAGCCTGCTTGATTTTATTTCTTATTTTCACGGCCGTAACCATAGCCATATACGTAATGATATCTCCCGTATTTTCCGTAATACCGGTAATATCCCTGCACCTGCATATTGACACGGTTCAAAACCGTTCCCAGAATCCGGCAGCCGCTGCGTTCCAACTGTCTCTTCACCTTTTGGAGAACCCTGTAGCTGACACCACCGCTCTCCACCACCATAATTGCCCCATCACAGTGACCGGCTACAATTGCTCCGTCTATGATGGTACTCATCGGCGGCGTGTCTATAATGACATAGGCATATTCCTCCCTTGCATGGTCGATCAGTTTTTTAAACAACGGTTCTTCCAGTAGTTCCGCCGGGTTGGGCGAAAGGGGGCCGGAAAAAATAACGTCCAGATTTGGTATATTGGTCGTATAAATCACTTCCTCCAGCTTTTTCTGTCCGCTCAGATACTGGGACAGTCCCTCAATCTTCCGGTCCAGCTTATATCTGGTCACCAAAACGGATTTTCTGACATCCGCATCAATCAAAAGTACTCTATTATCAATCTGGGCCAGTGAGGAGGCCAATGAAAATGATATCTCACTCTTACCCTCATTCGGCACCGCGCTGGTCAGCATGATGACCTGTAAATTCGTACCTGAAAATTGAATATTCGTTCTCAGGGTTTTAATCGCCTCTTCGTACTGGTAATCCTCTTTCTGATCACGCATTAAGCTGATTTCCTTACCCATCTCGTCTCTCCTTACCGATTTTTCTAACTGTTTTCGGTTTTATCTTTCAAAGCCGCTGCCGGTAGCTCCTGGTCTGTTTTTTCAGGCTGCCTTGTCTCCTCCGGCGTTTTGCGTGTAATTTCAGCCTTTTTCCTGGAGCCGCGCTTCACGGACACTTTTTTCTTTCTTCCAAAGAACCGGCCTGAAGAGCTGCTTCTTTCCACTTTCGAATCCTTCCGCTCCGGAACAACAGCCAATACCGGAAGCTCCAAATATTTAAAGACGTCCTCCTCCGATCTGATTGTGTCGTTCATGATAACGCTCAATGTAATAACGCCACAGGCCAGAACCAGCATCACCAGGCCGCCGACTGCCGCATTCTTTTTCACATTCGGACTGGTCTGCACCGTCGCTACCATACCGTCCTCAATCAGCTTGGGCGGCGTCATCTCCATAATCTCTCCGATATAGTCTGAGGCAGCATTGGCTATCTCATCTACAATCGCTTTTGCCATATAAGGGTTTGAATCTGTGACGGTCAGATACAGGATTCGCGTGTCCTTCGGATTTTCTAATTTCAGCTTTTCTGCCAGCTGCCTGTAAGTGATATCCAGATTCAATGTGTTGATCACTTCCTGCATAACCGGCCTGCTGCCAATCAGTTCCTTATAATCCTGGGTGAGCTGCGTTCCCATCTGCAGATCCGCCAGCGAGGTCAGTGTAGTTTCTTTTGACAAAACATAGATTTTTGCCTCCGAAATATACTGTGGTGTCAACAGATAGTAGCTGTATGCGCCTGCCGCCCCGGTTCCAAGAACGGCCGCCAATAATATCCACCAGATTCTCCGTTTGAACTCGTAAAATAATTCCCAAAAGTCAATCACTATTTCATCATCATCCAGATGTTGGTGCGTAGTCTTTTCCATGTCCTATTCCTTTTTCCTCTTTTGTTTTAACCATATTTATATCCGTAAACCGGCCAGAAGTTTCCCAGGGTTTTCTATCGTAAGCTCTCTGATGCGTTCCTCTCCCGCCCTCTTTCTCAGCCACGCTATTGTCATTTCGCAGTCCGGGGTTCTGACATCCGCTCCATGCATATCGGTGCTTAGAAAGTGAAAGTTGTCCTCCAGTACCATTTTCCGGCACCAGCGCCTGTCGGAATAATTCTTTCCTGTTTCCAAGCTCTGATAATTCATCTGCATACGGACCCCGGCCGCCGCCAGTTCCTCCAGCCTCCCATTCTTTCTCAGGCAAAAATAGCGCTCCGCATGGGCAAGCACAGGAATGTAACCGGCAAATATCATTCTCCGCATCGCCAATTCCAATCTGCTGTAAACAACGGACGGCAAAAATTCGATTAATACATATCTTGTTCCAGCCAGAGGTATCACTTTCTTTTCAAGCAAAAACTCCTCAATTTCATAAAAATGCATAATTTCCTGTCCGGGATAAATTCTCAGCCCGGGAGTCAGGGTATCGGCCTCAGCCTGAACTGCGCTAACCAGCTCATAAATCTGTCTGACTTCCGGCTCATAGTGCCTGCGAAAATAATGCGGAGTGGCAATAATACTGCGTATTCCCTGTTCGAATGCCTTTCGCAGCATCCGGCGGGTCTCCTCCATTGTCTCCGGCCCGTCGTCAATTCCGGGTAATATATGCGCATGAATATCTGTCATCTCCATACTACTTGCTCCTGTCCGAACCGTCTTTGTGTAGGAATTTCTGTTTTTCCTCAAAGACAGTTCTGCAAAAACTTATGTATTCTGCCATATTCTGCTTTTGTATTTCCTCGTCTGCTGCCTTCAATCCAGATGTCTCAGGCCTCCGGCACTCAATGAGCAGCTCCTGCCCATCCGGCCATGGTGAATCCTCAATTACAATCTTCATCCTGTGTTTCCCTTTGCAATGTTAGGCTTAACTGTATTGAATTTTTATTTTTGGTGCCACTACATAATGTGGATTATGTTCCTGAATTGGATATAAAAAGAACAACATAATGTGGATTATGTTCCTGAATTGGATATAAAAAGAACAACATAATGTGGATTATGTTTCCGAGATACGAAAAAAAGATATTATAAATGAAAAAGACACTGGCATTTCCAGGTTAATATGATATTAAATCCGGATTAGCTAAATCAAACAGCAGATAAAATTATACTTTCAAAATACGCAGGATATGGTATAATGGGAGAGACTGGAAAACCAGATGGAAAATTTTAGAAAAAAAGGTAATTTATGTTGAGAAATAGAAATCATCAATAGACTAGTATAAAAAGATGCTTTTTTTTGTTATATTCTTAATATTAATAGTTTATTTTTTTAAATTGAAATTATGGACTTAATTGTTTTTTTGTTATATACTACTACATAATCCACATTATGTTGCACTTAATAGTTCTGCGACAAATCTTATAATATCAGATTCATCCGTTCTATCTGCTTTTTGTGTTCCGTTCCCGATGATACAATATATATCCTGGTTGTATTGATACTGCTGTGGCCCAGAAGATCCGCCAATTTCGAAATATCTTTCTCCATTCTGTAATATGTTCTGGCAAAAAGATGTCTCAAATTGTGGGGAAATACCTTGACGGCTAATACTCTGGCCGATGCGCACAGCGCTTTCATCTCCTTCCAGACATTACTCCGGTTAACCGGCTTACCTTCTCTTGTAAGGAATACGGGGCCCTGACGGATTTGGTTCTGTCTGATATATTTCATCAGCAGCATTCTGAGCTTATGGGGAAGAAAAATCTGGCGGCTCTTGCCTTTACACGTGGCATAGGCAACTCCGGTATGCACAGAATCAACAGTGATATAGATAAGTTCGCTGATTCGTATCCCGGTGCTGCAGATCGTTTGTATGATAAGGCCAATTCGGTCTTTTTTCATTAATTTTGCCGTATTTACCAGTCTGTAATACTCCTCTTTCGTAAGTTCCTTTTCCTCCGGGCAATAAACCTGCCTCTGTAATTTTATTTGTTTTACTTTGAATTCAAGCCAGCCGGCAAACTGCATAAAATGGTTCAGCGAAGCCAGCATGGAATTGACGCTGGTTGCCGCATATCTGTCTGACAGGCTCTTCTTGTATTCGATAACTAAATCTTTGGTAACCTCCTGCCCTCCCAGGAATTGGACGAACTTTTTGAGATCTCTCTGGTACTTCTCAACTGTGTGGCTGCTTTTTTCTTCCTGGATCAAATATCGTATAAATTGGTTTTCCATTTCAACAGTTAATCTGTATTCTTTCATTTTTCCTCCTGCTATTATATTTTTACTTTCTATATTATCATTATTTGGAGGATATTTTTATGGTTTTTATTGGAAATTATTCGGAAATGATATCTATAGGTTATGATGTTGGGGTCAAAAGGTCTTTTGACCCCTTTGATACCGGATTGCTCCGCACTGCGTGCTCTCACAATCCTCAAAAACATTCGCAATCCGCTCATTTTTCTGCGAAAAATGGCTTCTTAC
>Ga0129309_1000069_pt1 | contig 89452 bp, 76 predicted proteins | sample L1105metagenome_FD_94439 | JGI IMG/M metagenome (GOLD analysis project Ga0129309, IMG submission 94439) | Ring-tailed lemur group fecal microbial communities from Wisconsin, USA - L1105 metagenome | ecosystem: Host-associated > Mammals > Digestive system > Large intestine > Fecal | place: USA...
CCTTCTTATAGGTTAAAAGGAAAAATGGATTTATTAGAAAGCAAAAAAAGTAATAATAATTAATTCTAATAATTGTACATTTTGAGATTCTAATAATTGTACATTTTTGAGTTGACATTTACATATTTGCACATTTGTTAGAATTCAGAGTAAAAGTTATGTGCATTCAACTATAGATATAATTAAAACAAGTTTAAAGAAGTATAGGTAATATTTATTGGACATAGAAATGTTTATATAATATACTCTTATCGAAGTTTGTATAACTACTATAAATAAAGCATAAAAACTATCTAAAATTTTAAAATAAATAGATTGTTAAAAAACATGCTTTATTAAAATTAGGTAATTGCGAAACCATTTTTTAAAACTGAATAATAAAAATATTAATTTTTTATAAAAAATTCGGTATTTGAAAGTGAATTTGTAGAAGGAATTAAATGAAAGTAAAAATTATTCTTAAAAATGGGTATGCAAAATAAAGGCATTAGACTTCTAGGAAAAGTAATGTTTAAAAGTAATACCTACTGAATAAATACCTGCCAAAGAAAGCAGTTTATGTGGTGTCATATTTATATAACTCCTTTCAGGTTTTGGTGGATTTGTTGCTTAGCACTTCGATTTTACCATAAACCGATGAGTGGTTATATTATTTTATAAAAAATATCCCGTATTTATGCAGGTTACGGTGTTTTGCAAATCCCTATTTATATAAATAAAAGAAAGGAGTTGAAAAGAATTATGATATTAAAGGGATTATTAATTAAAAAGTGATGTTAATATTGCTATGCTTACTATGCTAATAAGTTATTAGAGAACAAATGATTTAACGAAAGAAAATATAATTGTAGAAATGTATCAAAAAAGGAGTGTTAGTTAATATGAAAGGAAATCAAAATTATAAAAAAAGGATAATAGCATATATATTACTTTTTACAATGTTTTTTAGTACAGGAACAAATTTAGTTTTAGCTAATTCTTTAAGGGAAGAGCCTGAAAAACCTGTATTAACCATAACTAAACCAGAGTCTAATTTCAAGACAAATAAAAATACTATTTTGGTAGAAGGTACTACAAATGTGAAATCTGCAATAAAAGTTTTGGCATGGATTGACATGGAAGATAAAGTAGTAGCTACTATTCAACCGAAAGAAGACAGAAGTTTCAGTGAAGAAGTTGAATTAAAAAATATAAAAGCAGGATATGTAAATTTAAAATTCAGGCAGGAAATTGACGGTAAAGAAGTAAAAGCGGATCGTTCAATCAGCTACAAACCTTATGGTCCGGAGATAACGGATTTAGAAGTGAAATTGGGAACTGATGGCGAAAATCAAATTAAGGTATCTGGTAAAATTAATGAAGATGATATTTATTTTGGATATGATTTAAAAAGTTTTTCTATAAATGGAGATGAAATCAAACCAACAAATTTAGATACTAATGGGTTTGAGTTTTCAGAGAACATTATTTTATCCGAAGATAAGTCTTTAGTTATAATAGCGACAGACAATTTCGGAAATGAAACAGTATTGAAGAAAAAAGTAATTGTTGACGGAGAGAACGTTTCTTTAGTAGATATAGAAGAACCTAATTTACCAAGTGATGATAATGAAGATAATGGCGATATAAAAGAAAACAATGTAATTCCAAAAATTACTTCAGAACATAAAAATACTAATGAACCTGTTATAACTATAGAAGGAACAGTAGAACAAGATTGTACAATTAATGTTTACTTAGGATTTGATAAAGTTAGTGAAATAGAAGCAAAAGATAAAAAATTTAAAACAGAAGTAGAATTAAAGGAAGGTTTTAACAATATATATGTGAAATCCCTTATAAATGAGATAGAATCAATAAGTTCTAATAATATTCACATTATTTTAGATACAAAAGGGCCTGAGGTAAATGTAAGAAGTACACCTACAATAGATGACGACAAAGTTTTGCTTGATATAGAATTTCATGATAATAGTGATGTTAAACAAGCTTTTATAAATGGTAAGGAAATAGAATTAAAAACTTTAGATTATGGTGGGTATAATTATAAAGGTGAAGTAGATGTAGTAATAGGCAAAAACACATTTGTTATAAGAGCTGTTGATAAATTGGAAAATGAGACTTCTATTGAATATGTTATTGAAAGAAAGATAAAAGAACCAATAATATTAGATGATCCAGATGATGAAGTAATTGAAATTCCATGTATTATATTGAAGAGAATAATTCTTGCACAATTAGGTAAATTACCAGGTTTAGATTTTTATGATTTAAATAAACCTACAGATTTATATGTTACGAGAAAAGAATTGGAATCCATGGATAAAATATATTATGAAGAGCCTAATCACTCCGATTTATATGATTATAATATCTATATAACAAGTTTGGAAGGTTTGCAATATGCAAAAAATATTAAAAAATTGTGGCTTTCTTACAGTAGGGCACTTGGACATAATGAAGGAATCAAGCAGTTAGAAAATTTTGAAAACCTAGAGAGTGTAAAATTAAGGGACAGTCAGTTGTTAACCATAGATCCATTAGAGAAGAGTAAGGGAATTAAATATCTTGAATGTTCAATAAATACACTTAGTGATATAAAAGTAGTGGAGAATTTTAGAGATCTTGAGTTTTTGGATATATCAGCAAATAAAGTAGAAGATATATCTCCAGTAAAAGATTTAATAAAGCTTAAATTTTTGGACATAGGTACTAACAAAATAAAAGATATTTCAGCTTTGGAAAATTTAGTTAATTTAGAAGATAAACTAGCAATATGTAAAAATGACATATCAGACATATCTGCTTTGAAGAATATGACAAAATTAAAGAAACTAGATATATCGACCAACAATATATCGGATGTATCTGTTTTGGGAAATTTAACCAACTTGGAAACATTATGGATGGGACATAACAAAGATATTAAAGATATATCTTGCTTTAAAAAGATGCCAAATTTACAAAAACTGGTTTTAATAGGACTTGAAAATATTGAAGATTTTACTCCACTAATGAAACTTTATAATCTAGAAGAAATATCATTATTGGAAACAAAACTTGAAGGAAAAGAAGAAGAATTACTTAAAGGGATATCACTTCAGGAAAAAATTGATAAATTAGATAATAATCAAATTAGTAGTGAAAAGATAAATGAGCTAAAAGAAGAATATAATAAATTAGATGATAGCATTAAAGAATTATTAGATATAACAAAATTAGAAGAGAAGCCAGAAGAGAAACCAACAGATAAGCCAGAAGAGAAACCAACAGAGAAGCTAGAAAAGAAACCAACAGATAAGCCAGAAGAGAAACCAACAGAGAAGCCAGTAAAAATTGAATTTAAAGACATAAATAATCATTGGGCAAAGGACTCAATAGAAACATTAGTATCTAAAGGTATTTTAATTGGAAGAACAAAAACAGAGTTTGTTCCAAATGGAGAAGCTACAAGAGCAGAAATAGTTACTATTCTTAAAAGAGTAAATGATTTAACAGGTAAAATTTCTTCAGAGTTAGATAAAAATGGAATATTTATAGATGTGAAAAATTCTGATTGGTTTGTAGATTCAGTGAAATGGGCTAGTACAAATAATTTAGTTAATGGAGCAGGAAATAAAAAATTTGAACCAAATAGGAATATTTCTAGAGAAGAATTTGCAGTAATAATTTCTAACTTTTTATTAAAAATAGATGTAAAAGTTGAAAAAAGAAAACCTATAAATAATTTTAGTGATAATGCAAAAATAAGTGATTGGGCAAGAGAGTCAGTAGAATTAGTATATAGTGCAGGATTAATGGAAGGTAAAAATAATAGTACATTTGATCCAAAATCAAATTTAACAAGAGCAGAAGTATCAAAAATTATAGAAAGATTATTTGAATTATATTTAGATTAGTTAAATTCTATTCTATAGGTTTATGAACATCACCTGTTAAGAAATAGCTAAATTAAGATATACACAATTATCAAAGGAAGTATTAAAAGAAATGATTAATTATTGGGTTGAAACTGCTAAGGAAAGTTATGAAGAAGGGCGAGTATTACAGATTTTAGAGAGAATGATTAAGCTATTAGATTGATAATAATGTGATTAGTAATTCTATAGCATTAGCCAATGGTAGATACTGCATTTATCGAAAAATAATATTAAACATTTGATGTTTTAAAAAATTTGGTGATGTTTCACTTATCTTGTTAAAAACAGTTATAATTCATTGGAGACGGTATGAGATGCATCTAGGGGAAGATGTAGAAGTTGTTCATGATGATGAACTTGGAATTGCATATACATTTAGAAATGATTTATAGATTTGCAGGTAGGTGCACAATTTAGCGATAATATACCTTTTAGCGTTAATCGAATATTGCTAAATTGTATTAAAATTTAAGTCTATAGACATAAAAGAACTTAAAAATATTGATACAATAGAAACTCCTTGATTTCAAGGGGTTTTCGTTGTTTTTGGGGATAAATTTAATATGAATTTTCTATATTTGCACACAGTAATGCTAAATTATGCACACGGGTGTGCAGTTTTGGTTGGGTGGGTGCACTTTTTAGCGATAAGGGATTTAATTTGGAGAAAAGTTTTGAAAAAAAGTGACCAATAATGAAACAATCCATATTGTCATAATTTAAAATGAATAATTAATTGAATTTATGACAAGACTAACATATAATATAAGTAAGAGGAGGTGTAACTATGTTAAACTTTGAATTGATAGGTAAAAGATTTAATGAGTTACGAGAGGGAAGTCGATTTACACAAAGTCAGATTGCAGAGTATTTAGGTGTTGATCAGAGCTATATTTCAAAATGCGAAAAAAATGAAAGGCAGTTTAGTACAGATGTGCTTGAAAAAGCAGCAGAACTTTTTGGCTGTACTATTGACTATTTTGTAGATGAATCTAGTGAATTTGTACCAATGCCAATAGCACTTAGAGAAAAGAGTGTGGATGAAGAAGATTTAAAATCAATAGCAGCTATGAATAAGATTGCATTAAATTTACGCTTTATGGAAGGCTTACTTGAGGGGGAATAAAAAGTGAAAGAGAAAATAGAATTAAATGGAGAAGCGATAAGCTTGCGTAAAGATTTCGGAGAAGATATAGACTCTCCAATAGATATATTCTCTTTAATTCATAATGATGATGATTTAACTATTGTATTTTATCCTATGAGTAACCGAGTAAGTGGAATGTGTATTAGAGATGAAAAGAATAAAATTATTGGAGTTAATTCTACCTCATCCTATGGTAGACAGCGTTTTACGATAGCACATGAATTGTACCATCTATTTTTCCATAAAGATTTTAAAAGTATTGTATGCTCTAAAGATTTAGAGAAAAACAAAGACCCACAGGAAAAAGAAGCAGATATATTTGCATCTTATTTTTTAGCACCATATGAATCACTTATTTATTTTATAAAAAACAAACTTAAGAAGGATAAACATCAACTTGAGATAGAGGATATTATAAGGATAGAGCAATATTATGGTATGAGCAGGCAGGCAATACTATGGAGATTAATAAACGATGGATATATAACCCGTGAAAAGGCTGATACTATGAAGACAGGAATAATAGCTTCAGCTAAAAAACTTGGCTATGACGATAAATTATATAAACCCACACCTGAAGAGAAGCAATATGCTACTTTTGGGAAATATGTTAGATTAGCTGAGGAGTTAAAAACTAAAGAACTCGTATCAACTGGTAAATATGAAGAATTGTTGTTAAACGGTTTTAGAGGTGATATTGTATACGGGTTTGATACAGAAGAGGAAGAAAAATATGACTGATAAGTTATTTTTTGATACCGATTGCATCTCTTCCTTCTTGTGGGTGAAGGAAGAGAATCTTTTATTTAAACTTTATCCAATAATCTTAGAGATATATCTAAATATGTTGAAAAATATAATTTAGAGCATGTAGCTACTGGAGATATATTAGTAGCTGCATTAAATAAAGGCTATATTGATGAAACAACTGGAAACCAGATATGGAGTAACATGATTGCTAAAAGAAGGATGCTTCCTACTTCTACTTTTACTGAGTATCTTAAAACAAGTAAGTAAGGTATGAAAGTTCTATAACTATGGATGAATTAAATGAAATTGAAGAAAAGCAACAAGAAAACAAAGTTAGAAAAGATAGCATAGATATCTTTATAGATAGACTTAAAAGCCAAGATACAATTTTAACAGATTTTGATGAAGATTTATGGACATCTACCATAGATAAGGTAGTTATAGTAGATAATAATAATATAATATTTTACTTTAGAGATGGAGCTAAAATTAAACAGGATATGATATGAAAATCAGAACCTGCTGGTTTAAAGGTTATAAAGCCTCAGACTAGCGGGTTATTTTTTGTTTAAAATAAAATCTGGTAGAAATTAGTTAATGTATATGATAGAATAAAGATAATTCAGAATATGTGATTAAAATAATTGATGTATATATGTAGATTTAAGCGTCATAAAAAAAATATAGTAGTTGGAGGTTTTATGGAGGGGTTTTTTAGTAAATATAAAGAAATGCTATTATTTATGTTAGTATATTGGTTTTTCTGTTTTATCATGGTTTTTCACGATGGTAGTTTCCTTTATTTAATGCTATCGTGGAATGTCTTATTAGCGGTGTTGCCATTGATTTTCATTAAAAATTCAGAAAAAAGTTTAATGCAGGGTAAGCTCGGTTACTCTGTTTTGTGGATGATTTCTTGGTTGTTATTTTTCCCCAATTCAGTTTACATGATAACAGATTTTATTCATGTATCAAATGATAAGTTTATGTGGATAGTTGAAGTAGAGAAATACTCCCTAGATAGTGTGGTTGTCTATAGTACTGATATTATGATTTGGGCTAAGTTGTTAATTATTGGTATTGGATTCATATTTGCTCTATTAGTTGGTTTAGAATCTTTTTATATTTTTGAACGAAATCTAAAAGGGGTTACTTCCAAAGGTATATCTTTTACAGGAGTCGTATTAGTTTCGCTGCTATCTGGAATAGGTGTATATATTGGAAGATTTCTAAGATTTAACAGTTGGGATATACTTTTTAATCCAATTCAATTGATAAAAGAGATAGTAATATCAATAGATAGTTTTTCAATTCAATTTGTTACTATTTTTACTATATTTATAATAGGTTGCTATATTCTTTATAGGATATTTAGGCGAATAATTAGCTCTTAGAATTTAGTAACAATACAATGCAAGATTAGATTGATGGGAAGATACGACGCATTCTGCAGCAAATAGTAGAATGAATTTGAATCTAACTTATCATTATCTAGAATGGGAATACTTAAAAACAGAGGTGAAGCATATGGAAATAAAAGATTTATTAAAAATAGTTAATGAATCTGATAGAGTCTCAGCTTTGTATGACATATTTGAAGAAGGGACAAGACTATACACAAAAGTAGCTCAAGTAGAATTTTTGACAACATTAAGACAGATTGAAAAACATCTTAAACCTGGGATGAAAATCCTTTAAGGTTGTTGACTTTCCATTTGTTTTTCATACAGTAGATGATTGTAGAAAGTTATTAAAGGATTCAGAATTAAATATTATTACAGAGATAGCTGCAGATGGATTAAGTGAACTTCTTCAAGATAAGATAAATAAAATGGATGATGAAAGTTATGAACAATGGTTAAATTATCATTTCTATTGCTGTGAGAAACCTCAATTTCTAGGAGCTAGCAATCATTTATTATTTGTAGCAGAAAGTAGAAAAATATGATGTGGATATTAAATATACTTTTAGGAGGATTGAATTTATGAATTATAAGATTATTGAACTTAATGATACACAGGTAGAGGATATTGAAAATCGTCTCGATGAATATGATAAAAAGTATGCAACATATAAAATTTCAGGTAGTATAAGAATTGGTGTAAAAGATGGTGATAAATTAATTGCTGGAGCAGATGCATGTATGACTGCATTTAGAATACTATATGTTTCTACTGTATTTGTTGATGAAGATTATAGGAAAAATAAAATTGGTACATTGTTAATGAATGAAATAGAAAAACATGCAAAATTAATGGGAGCAAATATGATTAGATTAGATACCTTTAATTGGCAGGGTAGGGACTTCTATTATTCGCTAGGATATGAAGAAGTTGGGTCTTATGAAAATAAAGTTGATGGTTTTTCAGAGCACTTCTTTTTGAAGAGATTATAGCAAGCTCAGAGGAAAAAGCTCTCCCCCTCGCAAAGGTACTAGGTGGACCTCGTTTTTTGTCGAAACATACAATAAGATAGAAATGAAATAAGTTAAAATATGGGTGTGCACAATTTAGTGATAATATACCTTTTAGCGATAATCAATTATTGCTAAATTGTATTAAAATTTAAGTTTATAGACATAAAAGAACTTAAATATTGATACAATAGAAACTCCTTGATTTCAAGGGGTTTTCGTTGTTTTTGGGGATAAAAACGCCCTGCTACTATAATAAATGAATATTTAGCAAAAATTACCATTTAATCGATTGTATTTAAAACATAATTATGCTATAATTAAGTCATAATTTTAATAAAGGAGTTGATATTATGCCTGAAATTAGACCAATAAAAGATTTAAGGAATACAACTGAGATTTCTGAACTTTGTCATAAAGCTAAAGAACCAATATTTATTACAAAAAATGGCTATGGTGATTTAGTTATTATGAGCATGGAAACATATGAAAGAAAGCTAGCTAAAGTAGATTTATATAAAAAGTTAGCTGAAGCAGAAAATCAAATTGAAAGCGGAGAAATGCTATTAGATGCTAAAAGTGTTTTTAAAGATTTAAGGGAAAAACATGTCAAAGAATAATTATAGTCTAAAACTTACTCCAAAAGCCACTGAAGATTTAGATAAAATATATAGTTATATTTCCCAAGAGTTATATGCTGAAAGAGCTGCTAAAAATCTTTTGGAAAAAATAGAAATGAGTATTATGCGACTTCAAGACTTTCCATTTTCATGTAATTATGTAACAGATGAGTTTTTAAGAAACAAAGATTATAGAAAGTTAATAATAGATAATTACATTGCTTTTTATTTAATAAATGAAGAATCACAGCAGGTAATTATAATGCGTGTTTTATATGGTAGGCAAAAATATCAAGATTTACTTTGAAAAAATCAGAACCCACTGGTTTTAAGGCGATAAAGCTTTAGACTGGTGGCCTACTTTTCATTTCAAATATAATAGAAATTAGTTAATATATTTGATAGAATAAAGGGAATCAAGGATGTGTGATTAAAATAATTGATGTATATATGTAGTAAAGAAAAAATTAAATTATATGGAGGGAAGACTATGATACGTTTAATTAGTAAATCAGATTTTGAAGATATCAGAGCATTAACAGATCAAGTTCATACTATTCATGTAAAAAATAGACCAGATATTTATAAAGAAGGAAATCACTTTGGTGAAGTAGGGATTATCTAAATAATCTTCAATGGTAGTAATATAATAATATGGGATCCTTGAAAAAGTGCGCAACTTTAAGTTGCTAAAAACCAGATAAAAGAAAATGCAGATTGGTGTACAGGTATTATCTTTACCCTTATAATAGGCTTATAATATAAAGGAGGAATGATAATATGAGTTTTGGACAAAATTTGCAGTTTTTAAGAAAGATGTATCATGGCATGACACAAGAGGAGTTAGCTGAAAAAATGGGAGTATCCAGACAGACTGTTTCAAAATGGGAACTAGACACTGCTTACCCGGAGATGGAAAAGGTAATAGAACTATGTCGATTTTTTTCATGTTCTATGGATCAGTTAGTACGAGAAGATATAAGTATGTGTAATGAGGCATATTCAGATATTCGAGTTGAGGAAATTGCGTCATTTCGATATGTCAGGTATGCAGTAATCAGTGGAAATCCTGAAGATGATGCTATAAGGCATGTAAAAGACTGGGCAGTTAGCTATGGGATAGAACAACCTGAAATTATAGGGTGGAATTTCCCACATGTATCACAGGAACAAATAAATGTATATCATATGCATAGTTATGCGGCTGCATGTATTTTACCCTCAAACTTGGAATTAACATGTGATAACTTAGAAGTCATTTCTCAAAGGAATCAAAAATATATAGCTATTACAATTAAGGAACCTTTTAATTCACCATTTAATTTGATTCCAAATGCGTATAAGAGACTTATGCTATATATGGAGGTAAATGGAATTAAGAATAAGCAAACTAAGGAAATCTTATCCTGCTTTGAGAAGGAATACGAAAGAGATGGCATTAGTTATATGGATGTGTACATAGCTGTTGATTTTTAAAGATTGGTTAATAGAATATATGTAGATTCTGAGTAGTATGTATTGTCTGGTTTATATGTTACATAATTTATATTTAAAAAGACAAAACATAACACAAAAAGTCGGGAACAATCCCTTGATAAGAGATAAGATATATTTGCAGATAGGGGTGATAAATATGGGATGGGTTGAAGGAATTGGTAGGGCTATTAATTATATTGAAGATAATATCACAGAAGAAATTTCAATAGAGGATATTGCAGAAAAAATATTTATATCTCCATTTTATTTCCAAAAAGGTTTTGCAATGCTTTGTGGTTTTACGGTTGGAGAGTATATCAGACAGCGTAGACTTGCTCTTGCTGGTAGTGAACTTATTTCTACTGATAAAAAGATTATCGATATTGCAGTGAAATATGGCTACACCTCAGCAGATAGTTTCACAAAGGCTTTTACCAGATTTCATGGTGTTACACCTACTGCAGTCCGAAAAGATGGAGCAATGATTAAATCATTTGCCCCATTAAAAATCAAATTCTCATTGGAAGGTGGTTATATTATGGATTACAAAATTGTTGAAAAAGATTCATTCACTATTATAGGTGTATCAAGGATGTTTAAGCATGATAATGCAACTATGAAAATTCCACAGTTTTGGACAGAGCATTATCAAACAGGAAAGGGTAAGTTTGTATGCGGGATGTACGGGATATGTATAGATGAGAGTATGATGGATTCAGATGAATTCGAGTACTTAATTGCAGATAATTATAATCCATCTTTGGAAATACCTGATGGTTTTGTTACAAAGGTTATACCTAAACATACATGGGCTATTTTTGCTTGTAAGGGTCCAATGCCAAAATCTTTGCAAGATGTGAATAAAAAAATTTTCTCAGAATGGCTGCCTAATTGTAAGGATTACGAAATTGCAGCAGGCTATAATGTTGAAATGTATACAAATATAGCTGATTATCCACAGGGTAATCAGGATGAAAACTATTATAGTGAAATTTGGATTCCTGTTAAAGAAAAATAATTATGTAGAATAGGATAATTAAGGTTTATAAAAAGTAAAACTCACTGGTTTTAAGGCAATAATGCTTTAGATTAGTGGGTTATTTTTTATTTTAAATATAATCTGGTAGAAATTAGTTAATATATTTGATAGAATAAAGGAAATTGAGAATATTGGATTAAAATAATGGATGTATATATATTAAATATCACGAAGTATGTATAAGTTTAATAATATACAGAAATAGGAGATGTAAGATGGGGAAAGATATTATATTTAAAACAGATGAATATGTATTTAGTTATAGAGTTGCAGGAGTATTATTACAAAATGGGAAAGTTTTATTGCATAACCTGTAAATGATACAGGTTATGCAATTCCAGGTGGACACGTTGCTCTTGGAGAGACAAATGAAGAAACATTAGTACGTGAATTTAAAGAAGAAATCAATGTAGATATAAAAGTAGGTTCATTGAAATGGATAAGAGAAGATATTTATGGAACAAATCCACATTATGCAATCAATCAGTTTGCTTTGTTAGATGATTATTTAAGCAATTTAAAACATAATGTGATTTGTGTAGGAGATTTTAATGCATATTGGGCAGGAACGTGGAATACAAATAGAAACTTTACATTGCCAAAAACCTCAAGCAGCTATACTCTCCACACCCCACCTTATAATCAAACGGATGGCTTTTCTTATGTAGAGCCAAGAGGTTCAAAACTTCAATTAGATCACCTAATCACAAATATTAAGTGTAAGAGAATTATACTAAACTATGACTGGGATTTTATAAATAATTTGAATGGATATGGAAATCTTAAGAAAGACGATTATAAAAACATAACAGGAATTCTGGACCATGCGATTTTAAAGGCTGATATATTTATGTAAAAAGTGAAAATAGCCTAATCAAAAGCAGATAGTAGAGTTGAGAAGATAGATGTCAAGGGTGTAAACTTTGATTTTACTGGGTTTGTTGGATTACATTCATCTTGGCTACTCGATCTAAAGTGTGTTTTTGCGTTTGAGGGAGTATATCAAGGGATAGAAAAAGAACCGAAAAATGAAGTGGGATTGAGTGGACAGATTAGATTATGTCCTTAGGGTTGTGGAGAGAGGTTAAATGTCACCTTGATTGTAAAAGGGGCTTAAGTAAAAAGTAGGAGGGTGAACATTGGATAGATTAACCTTTATAAAATCAGTTCCGATTTCAAAAGGTTGGTCGGGCGATAAAAAATATTGTGTTACATCCAAAGATGGCACGAAGTATCTGCTTAGGATTTCACCAATAGAACAATTCGATAGAAAAAAGGAAGGGTTTGAAATGATGAATGAAGTATTCTCTCTTCATGTTCCAATGTGCCAACCAATAGGATTCGGAATTTGTGATGAGGGTGTTTATTCGTTACAAAGTTGGATTGATGGCAATGATGCAGAAGATGTTATATCAAATTTATCTGTTTCTAAACAATATGCCTATGGTCTTAATGCGGGTAATATTCTAAAAAGAATTCATACTATTCCTGCACCGAAACAACAGGAAAATTGGGAGATCCGTTTTAATCGCAAAATTGAAAGAAAAATACAAATGTATTCTGAATGTCCAATCAAGTATGAAGATGGGCAATTATTTATCAATTACATAAATGAAAATCGCTATTTGCTCCATAATCGTCCACAATGCTATCAGCACGGAGATTATCATATAGGCAATATGATGATAGACACCAATGATAAGCTAATAATCATAGATTTTGATCGTGATGACTATGGGGACCCATGGGAAGAATTCAATCGTATAGTTTGGTGTGCACAAAAAGCACCAATGTTTGCAACAGGTATGGTTAACGGTTACTTTTCTTATAATGTGCCGATGGAGTTTTGGAGATTGTTGGCACTATATATTTCAAGTAATACACTTTCTTCTCTTCCGTGGGCAATTCCTTTTGGACAAGGAGAGATTGATACAATGCTGAACCAAGCAAAGGAGATATTGAAATGGTTTAATAATATGAATAATCCAATACCAACATGGTATATTAACGAGAATAGATTATTTAGAGAAAAGGGGTAAATGTATGCTGATAATTAAAGGATTTTCACTGGGATCTTAATCGAATTGTGACCATGTATTTGCAGTATGTAGAGGGCAAAGCAGAAAGAAGAAATATAATGCACATGAAAGATTGGGGAAATATAGACGAGCATGAATGGACTTATAAAAGGTAAGAGAAATTTGAAGTTCTCAGCAAGCTCAGGGGAGAGGTTTACTCCCCTGAGCTTGCTGTAGAACAAGCACTATCTATACTTAAAGTTAATGGTGGAGAGTATAGTTATAGTGAGGTTTCTGAGATTATGGGAATTAGTGGGAGTACACTTTTAAGAAGACAAATAGAATCAGTAATAAATGATTAATTAACGGTAAGAAAATAAGGAGGTAGAATAAGAGTTTATTGTATATAAAATGGTTTGTTTTTAGTATTTACTATATTAAATTAATCTCTATTGATACACAAATATAATATTATATTTGTGTATCATATTATATAATGAAGTACAAAAAATATTCATAAGATATTAGGGAGTGGAAGGTAATGAAACACATTTTATTTGTAGAAGATGATTTAAGTTTAATAAATGGATTATCATTTGCTATTAAAAAAGAAGGATATGATATAACTGTAGCACGTACAAAGATTGAAGCAGAAAAACTATGGATAGATGGTAAGTATGATTTAGTTATTTTAGATGTATCTCTTCCTGATGGATCAGGATATGATATATGTAAAAAGATTAGGGAAACATCTAAAATGCCAGTTATATTCCTTACTGCAAAGGATGAAGAAACGGATATTATTATGGGGCTTGATATAGGTGGTGATGATTATATTACAAAACCTTTTAAACTTGCAGTATTTTTATCAAAAATAAACGCGTTACTTCGTAGAAGTGATTATTTTAATCAAGAAAATACAGAACTAAATTCTAATGGTATAAAGGTAAAATTGTTAGAAAGAGAAGTTTATAAAGATGAAGACAGAATAGAGTTAACTGCCAGTGAATATAAATTATTATGCTTGTTTATGGAAAATCAAGATATAGTACTTTCTCAAGAACAGATACTAAATAAGCTCTGGGATCATGATGAAAACTATATAGATGGAAGTGCACTAAGTGTATATATTTATAGACTTAGAAGTAAAATAGAAAAGAATCTCAGCAAACCAAAAAGAATAATTACAGTAAGAGGTATGGGATATAAGTGGAATAGTACTAATTGAGGTGTGATATGAAAATATTTGTAGATAAAAAAATAAATAAATTATTCTATTCAGTAATTTTAGCTATGGGAAGTTTTATTGTACTTTTTATTGCTTTTTCGACTTGTAATATTAAGAATAAAATACTATATTTAGGTATATTTTATTTTTTTAGCTGTGTTTTTATACTAATATCTATAAATAGTTATTTAAAAAAAGATAACGAAATTATGGAAGAGGCCATAGTTCAAATTCAAGAATATATTTCAGGAAATCAAGATATGCGTATAGAATGTGATTATGAAGGTCAAATTTATAGATTATTTCATGAAATAAATTCCCTAGTTTCTATTTTAAATGCTCATACAGAAAAAGAGTTAAAGTCAAAGGAATTTTTAAAAGAAATAATTCTTGATATTTCTCATCAAATTAAAACACCGATTGCAGCTCTTAATATCTATAACGGTATAATTCAAGAAGAAGCAGAGGATTCACCTATAATTAAGGAATTTAGCGATTTATCGGAAAAAGAGTTAGATAGGATAGAGATACTTATAAAAAATCTTTTAACCATAGCCAAGTTTGATACAGAAACAGTTACTATGGACAAGTCTATGGAAAATGTATCTGAAATTATGTCTAGCATTAATAATCATTTTTCATATCGTTCTAAATTAGAAAATAAACAATTAAAATTCTCTGGTGGTGATAATATTAATCTATTTTGTGATCGTATTTGGATTATTGAGGGAATTAGTAATATTATAAAGAATGCTTTTGACCATACAGATAAAGGGGATACTATCTATGTTGAATGGAAGGAACTAGGTTCAATTATTCAGATTGTTATAAAAGATAGTGGTAGAGGAATTCATCCAGAGGATATAAATTATATTTTTAAAAGGTTTTATCGTAGCAGATTTTCTAAAGATACTCAAGGTATTGGTCTTGGGCTCCCATTAACAAAGTCTGTTATAACAGCGCATGGAGGAACAATAGAGGTTGATAGTGAATTAAATAGGGGGACAATTTTTACAATTAATTTTTTGATTGCTACAAAATTGTAAGGTTTCTGTAAGGTTATAGTAGTATTGATATGATAACTTATATCTATCAATAAAAAAGAGGTGTTATTATATGAATTTATTAGAAGTTAAAGAAATTTCTAAAGTTTATGGTAGTGGAGAAACTACTGTTGAGGCATTAAAAAATATTACTTTTTCTGTTCCCAAAGGTGAGTTTGTTGCAATAGTAGGAGAATCTGGCTCAGGTAAAAGTACGCTTTTAAATATGATTGGTGGACTAGATGACCCAAGTTCGGGAAAAGTGATTATAGATGGAAAGAATATTTTTTCTATGGATGATGATAGTTTAACAATTTTTCGTCGTAGAAATATTGGATTTATATTTCAAAGTTTTAATTTAATACCAGAGTTAAATGTTGAGCAAAATATAGTATTTCCACTACTTCTTGATTATGAAGAACCTAATGAGGAATATTTAGAAGAGTTACTTGAAATACTTAATTTGAAAGAACGCCGTTATAATTTACCAAGTCAATTATCAGGTGGTCAGCAACAACGTGTTGCTATAGGACGTGCTTTGATTACAAGACCAGCTCTCATTCTCGCAGATGAACCTACAGGTAATTTAGATACAGAAAATACTAGTGAGGTCATTGCTTTGTTAAAGGAAGCGGCAAAAATATATGAACAAACTATTATTATGATTACCCATAGTAGAAGTATTGCACAATCTGCAGATAGAATATTACAAGTTTCTGATGGAATATTAACTGATTTTGGGAGGTATATAGGATGAAAAGTTATCTTAGTTTAATTCCAATTTCAGCTAAATTACGCAGAAGACAGAACAATATGACGTTATTATGTATAATATTTGCGGTATTCCTTGTAACTTCTATTTTTAGTATGGCTGATATGGGCGTTAGAATGGAAAAAATACGATTAATTGAGAAACATGGTAATGAGGCACTAGAAGGGTTAAGTACCAATAGAACAGTATATTCATGCTATATTATTGCTAGTTTACTATTCCTTTTAATATTAGTTGCTGGCGTATTAATGATTTCTAGTAGTATTAACAGTAATATTTCTCAGAGGACTAAATTTTTTGGAATGATGCGTTGTATTGGAATGAGTAAAAGACAAATTATTAGATTTGTACGATTGGAAGCTCTAAATTGGTGTAAAAAATCTATTCCAATAGGTGTATTATTAGGTGTTTTAATTACATGGATTTTATCTGCCATATTAAAATTTGATGTAGCTGGAGAGTTTACAGAAATACCGCTTTTTGGGATTAGTCTGCTAGGAATTATTAGTGGAATCTTAATGGGAGTTATTGCAGTTCTTATTTCTGCTAGTTCGCCAGCAAAAAAAGCATCTAAGGTATCTCCTATAGCAGCAGTATCTGGTAATTCTAGTGATGTAGAGAATATTACTCATGGAGTTAATTTGAGGTTTTGTAGAGTTGAAACTTCACTAGGATTTCATCATGCAGTATCAAAAAAGAAGAATTTTATATTAATGACTAGTTCTTTCGCACTTAGTATTATCTTATTTTTAAGTTTCTCAGTATTTATAGATTTTGTTGGTCATATTATGCCACAATATTCAAATACTCCAGATATAACTATTTCAAGTAAGGATGGTTTAAATTCAATTGATAGTATATTAATTGATCAAATTAATGCTATGGATGGAGTAAATCATATATTCGGAAGAAGGAATATAATGGATATTACAGTTAAGCTAACTCAGGATGAAAAGACCATAAATAAAGTTGATATAATTTCATATGATGATTTTGATTTAGATTGTATTGCTAAAGATAAGCAACTTATAAAAAATAGTGATATTTCAAAAGTATATGGAAATAGTAACTATGTAATTATAACTCCTGATGCTAAAAATAAATTAAAAATAGGAGATAAAATACAAATAAAAGATAGAGAACTAGAGATTGCAGGAATATTAAAGTATGATTTATTTAGTAATGATGGTAGTCCCGATGGTAATTTGACATTGATAAGTTCTAGTGAAACTTTTACTAGTTTGACGGGTAAAGAAGATTATTCACTTATTATGGTACAAACAACTAAAGATGTTACTGATGAAGATGTAGAAAAAATAAGTAATATAGTAAATACAGATTATATATTTTGTGATATACGAGACCAACGTACCACTAGTGTATATATAGCTTTTAAATTATTTATATATGGGTTCTTAGGAATAATTGCCTTGGTTACTATATTAAATATTATGAATAGCATTGTTTTAAGTGTATCTGCAAGAACTAAACAATATGGAGCTATGCGTGCAGTAGGAATGAGTCAAAATCAAATTATTAAAATGATAATTGCAGAAGCCATTATATATGCAATTTCAGGTTGTGTTGTTGGTTCTATATTGGGTTTATTTCTTAGTAATAGATTATATTATACTCTTATAACAAAACATTTTAGTTATGCTACTTGGAAAGTACCTTTTGTTTCTTTAACTATAATACTTTTATTTGTAATTATTGCTATTATTTTAGCAGTGTATAAACCAATAAAGTATATGAGAAATATATCTATAACCGAAACGATAAATGAACTGTAGTTATAAATGTATTAAGTAAGGATAGATTTATTCTTCTTATTTAATGCAGTAGTTTAAGATTTAAAAGGGGGAATACCCCCTTTTAGCAATAATGTATTTTTTAGCTATAAGGGTTTAGGACTGGTATATGAAGGAATTAGAAGGTATAGCTTTACTGGCTTTTTACACTTAATAAATAATGTCTAATAGATTATTGTCTAATTATGGTATAATAATCTAGTTATAAGATATAACAGATAATAAAAGAAAATTTAAAGAAAGCGAGGTGAAAATGTGTTAACAAGTATCGAAGTTGAGAAGGTACAAGATTTTTTAAAGTGGATGGAAGAAAAATTTACACTAAATTTGATGTCAGACAGAGCTAAACGAAGATTTATTAAACGAGGACAAGTATATCGTTGCAAATTGGGCATTGGTATTGGTAGTGAAATGCAAAAAGAGAGGCCATGTGTCATAATTCAGAATAATATAGGTAACCAGAAGTCAGGAAATACTATAGTAGCTCCAATTACTCATGATGATTCTAAATTTCCTTTCCTTGTTCCTTTTACTATACAAAAAAATGGGAAGGGTGAGGTTCTATTAGATGGTCAAGTAAATGTTTCTAATATTATTTGTGTTAGCAAAGCAAGGTTAGGTGATTATGTAGCAACATTGTCTAATGACGATATGAGAGGTGTAGAAATAGCAATAGCTAAATCCCTAGGATTAATGGGTCATTATAATAAGATAAAGGAAAATTTAGATGATAAATTGGAATTTATTGAGAAAATAAAGAAAGACAGAAATGAAGCTCAGGATTTTATAAAAAAGCTAAAAGATATAACACAAACTACAACAGATAAGGAACTTGAAGAAATAATTATAAAAAGTTTGACAGAATAACTTTGGAATGTTATAATTTATTTACAAAGAGATTCTCTACTGGTATGTAGGGGATAATATAGTTTTTAAAAGTGGGGGGATCTTGGGTAGGTTCCCTTTTATCTTGTATTAAAATTAATATTATTGCATATAATAGAATTACAAAGTGGTCTTAGTCAGGATGGCTAAGATTATAAAGTAAAGTGAGAGTCGTCATTTTGGCGACTTTCACTTTATTAATCGACTCTCAGGAAACTGGGAGTTTTTTATGCCCATTTTTAAGGAAAGGTGAGTGAAATACTGAGAACAACAGAAGAATTAAAACTAATTGACATAGATGAATTGAAAGCTCAGGGGAAAAAGCTCGCCCCTCGCAAAGGTACCTGGTAGTGCGCCAAGATAAGGGTGTAACATATTATCGTTCTTGAATTGGACAAGAGAATGAAAAAGAGAAGAAATTCTTAGAGAGCACTTTAACTGATACAATTCAATATGATACATATAAATTAAAATGGCAATATCCTATATGTAAGGATGATTTACCAATACATCAAGATTGTGAAGTTTATACCTGTATAAGACATTTGTATCATGTAAAAGAAATAAATATACAGAAATTATTTAGAGAGATAATTTTATCAGATGTAGGTTGGGAAATGGATCTTTGCTCATCTGTTTTTATTATAGATATAAATAGTGGTTGCATTTTCCATTTATATGATGATAGGGGAATTGTTTTATTTGCTCCAAAAGAAGAACATCTTACTAATGTATGTAAGGAATTTCATGATAGTATTTTTACACTTGATTATCAAAAATTCAAAATAGAAGTAAACAGTCTTTATTGGATGAATGAAATAAAGGATGATCCTAATGATTTATGTCTTCATGGAGATATAACAGTTACTATAGGAGAAGAAAAATTATCCTATTCTTGTACAGCAAGTGCAGCAGCTCTTAGAATGTTAAAAACATTATCTGAAGATCACTTACCAACAAAAGGGGAACAAATGCTACCTTGCTGTGGTTTTTCCATAATTCCTAATGAAAATTTAGATGAGGTAGATATCATCGGATGTGATAATGGAGTTGATTGGGCTGTTCTACATGAAGATGGAATGGTCAAGCTTATTACTGAAAAGGGAAATACTGTATTCGTTTATTATTTCCAATATAAGGATGAAATTTTGCGTTTTGCTGATATAGTGGAAGATTATTATAAAAAGTCTTTACCTAAAAATATTCCAGAAGATGAATTTGAAAGAAATGGATATATAGCATTTTGGAATGAATGGTATAGAAGAAAGGGAGAGTATTTGTGGAGTATAATCTAATATTTATGGTTGAAAAAATGATATTGCTACTAATAATATAGCACCAATATTTGATAGAAAAAAGGAAACTAAAAAGATATGATTAAAGTAATTTGTGTATATATATAAATGTTTAGTATTAGAACGGTTATGAAAGACCTGCAACTATATCATTACTTCCAGAAGTTAAAGGTAAGAAATTTTTAGATGCAGGTTGTGCAGCAGGGTGGTATACTAAATGGTTATTAGAACCTATGCCAGCAGAAGAATTTAAAATCGTACATCCTGATATATATGATAGATTAACTAAAAACCCTCAGCTTTTATTTAAATAATATATTATATAATAAAGAACATAGCTGTGTCAATAGAAAATTTGAACTATTTTGTTTTTAGTGTTATAATATTGGTAAGAATAGGTTAAAATTAAATATAAATAGAATAAAATGGCTTTTATAAAAGATTGCATATATAAAATGGAGGGGTATAAGTTAATGTATTTAGTTGATAAGGAAGTAATACATGAAACTTTTGGTAAAGGAAGTGTGGTCAACTATAATGATAATTATATAAAAATAGATTTTGAATCAGGTGCTAAAAAGTTCGTTTTTCCTGATGTATTTGCAAAATATATGACTCTTGTTGATCAAAAAGCGGTTAATTTAGTAAAGATGAAAATACAAAAAAGAGAAGAAGAAAAAAAGAAAGAAAAATTAAGGCTCAGAAAGGAGAAAGCTTTAGAACGGGAACGTCAACATATTTTAGATCAGAAAAAACCTATGCAAAGTCGTAAAGTTAATCCTAAACAACAAGCCGTTTTCTGGTGTGAAGAAGGAGAAGAGGATAAAATTTTCACAGATGGTAGGATTTTTATAGGGGAAGTTAAAAGTGGGAAAAACAAAGGACAGCCAAGAAGACTGGCTCGAATAAATTGGAAAAGCGGATGTCTTTTAACTAGAAGAGAACCTAATATGCTAGAAAAGGATAGACGCATCTTAGGTGTATTTATGGCAGAGGAAGGTTTTAATGGACAGACATGTAAGGATGGATATATTCTAGCTCATCCAGAGTACAAACTTCGTCTTTCAGAACAAGAATCGGATAAGATGCTTTTTTGGAATTACTATATGAATAAAAGTTTTCCTACTAGGATGACATGGAATTCAGGAAGACAACGTTATTTTGATAATATATGGATGGCTCAAATTTTACAGGATATTGTTTCTTTGAAAAAGAAACCTGGAGAACGTGAGGATGCACAGAGATTTTTTGAACGTTTTTGTAAAATCAACCATATAAATGGAAGTAAATTACCAGAAGCTAATGGTGCATTGATGCAGATGCGGTAAAGGTACTAGGTAGTGCGCCAAGATAAGGGTGTAAAAGGAAGGGGTAGTCGTTAATCTGTATTGATGCGAATTTACCTCCTCTTGTAATACCATTAATGAACTTTCGTGAATAATACTAAGCATTTCAAAAATAATTGGAGGTGCTTTTTTTATATTTAAAACAAAAAGCCCTAAGACATTAGCTTTAGAAGGTTGAGGAATTAACTATTAAATTAAATTGGTTTGAAGAATAATTTAGATAAAACCAACATAGACGTTTTGCTTCATCAAGCGAAAAGAATCATTCTGAGCAATTATCAATCTAATCCATTATTGAGGAAATTACAATGAAAATTGAAATAATAATAATGAAGTAGATAATGTGGCCCAGGCTTATGCCAATGGATATTTTATCGAATTCCACTTTTCAGGTTTTGATCCTCAATTTGAAGGTATTGATTGGGAAAGTTTGAAACTTGTATTTGAGGAGTCTAACGGTATATGGTATTTAGTGGGGATAGTACACGGGCAATGGACAATATAATATTGAATTATTATTCTAATAGCTATTGGCATTAGTATTGCTGTACTGCTTACAAGCTGTAATATCACTCCTAGTACACACTTGGAACCTTATCAACCATCAGCGCAGATGGTAGGTTATAATAAGATTCGAAATAAGGGAAAAAGAATTCTTTATATTGACCTAATTTTATTGACAATCTGGTGTATAATTTATAAATAAAATATAAAAACCAAGCAAATGGGAATAGTAACTATTGAGTATGACTTAAACCTAAGATATATTTGTGATAAATGTAGAAAAAATCAGGGACCAACTACAGATGCTATTATAGAAGCTTAAAAAATAAAATCAAATAATTAAAATAAAGGAGAGGATATAATGAATATCAAAGGAACAAAAACAGAGAAAAATTTAGCAGCAGCATTTGCTGGTGAATCACAGGCAAGGAACAAATATACATACTTTGCCTCTGTTGCAAAAAAAGAAGGCTATGAGCAAATTGCGGCAATATTTGAGGAAACTGCAAATAATGAAAAAGAGCATGCAAAACTTTGGTTTAAGGCTCTTGGTGAGCTTGGAGACACAGAAGCTAATCTACTTCATGCTGCTGAAGGTGAAAACTATGAATGGACTGATATGTATGAAAGCTTTGCAAAAGATGCAGAGGAAGAAGGTTTTACTGCTCTTGCCTCACAGTTCAGAATGGTTGGAAAAATTGAAAAAGCTCATGAGGAAAGATACCGTACACTCCTTAAAAATGTAGAAATGAAAAAGGTATTTGAAAAAGGCGAGGAAACTATATGGGAATGCCGTAACTGCGGGCATCTTGTGATGGGTAAGAAAGCACCTGAGGTTTGTCCTGTTTGTGCACATCCAAAAAGTTACTTTGAAGTGAGAAAAGAAAACTATTAATTCCTAACCGCAAAGGGGCCAAGTAGACCCGCTTTTTGTCTAAATTTATTATTATTCCTCGTTTAGGCGAAGAAGTAAAATTTGTCACTTATGATTTTGAAAAATTCTCAACAATGATAAAGACAAGTGAGACTATTGTAAAAGTAATAGGAAAAGCAATTGTACACTGAGGTGTTTCCACATTCTGATAGGATTATTTTAAATAGATATATTTATATCCATTGGTATAATTGTTTGCGAGAATATGTGCTGTAAAAAAATAGAGAGACAATAATTTTTTTAAAAAACTTTGTAAGATAATCTAAACTTCTGCGTCTTATATATAGGAGGTGAGAAAGTGACAGAATTAGAAAGCCTATATAGAGCTTATTTCCAGGATGTATATCTTTATATATTATCTTTATCCAAAGATGAGCATATAGCTGAAGATATTATCTCTGAAGCTTTTATTAAAGCCATTAAATCTATTAATACTTTTAAAGGAGATTGTGATATTAGAGTATGGCTATGTCAAATTGCAAAGAATTGTTATTACTCTTATTTACGAAAAAATAAGAAAATCATATATACAGATGAAGAACCTGAGAATATAAGTGAAATTAATATTGAACAATCAATTGTATCCAAAGAGGATTCAATAAAAATTCATGAAATTTTGCATAAGCTTAAGGAACCCTATAAGGAGGTATTTTCACTACGAATTTTTAGTGAATTAAGCTTTAGAGAAATAGGATATTTATTTGGGAAAAGTGAAAATTGGGCTTGTGTCACTTATCACCGGGCTAGAAAGAAAATTCAAGAAGAAATGGAGGATTATTAATGAAAATTACCTGTGATGTAATTGAGGATCTTTTGCCTTTATATGCAGAAGGGCTTACAAGTGATGATACTAATTTTCTTGTAGAGGAACATCTTAAAACATGCACAGATTGTAAAAAACAATTGGAAGCAATTCAAAATCCTAAAGAAATTCCAATAAATACTGATATAGAGCCATTTAAAAAAGTAGAAAAGAAACTTTTTCATAAAAGAGTCCAAATAATTGCTTTAACTATTGTACTAGTATTGGCAATTGTAATAATTACTATGGCCTACCTCACATCACCAGAATACTTGCCCTATTCTAATGAAACTTTATCCATAAAGGATGATGAAGATGGGAAAGTTATAATTAATTTTGATGATAATGTAGCAGGATATGATATTGAATCCCATAAATTAGAGAATAATAGAGGCTATGTCTACCATATAACTACTTGGAATAATATTTGGAATCAGTATATTTCTAAAAATAAGACCCAAAGCATAATATTAAATCCAGATGATGAAGATGTTATATCCATATATTATTATTCAACTGATGGAAGTGGGGACAGATTAATTTATGGAGTAAATTTGCTAGGGAATGGCGGTGTGCTTACACTACCTAGATTAACCCTTGCATATTATTTACTATTAGCTATAGCATTAGCAACTGTATTTGGAATCTTATTATATGTGTGTAGGAAAAAAGGCAAAGAGAAAACCATATTAGAAAAAATTTTCTTATTACCTGCATCTTATATTATTGCACACTTTTGTATTAAAGGTTTTGAAACTACATCCTATTCGATGCAACGGGACTTTTTTGCCATTTTACTATTAATGATTCCAATATATTGCTTGTTGCTCCTTGTTATTAATTTGTATGGCAAAACAAAAAATAAAAGAAATACCATATACAAATAAATTAATTTATAAATATTCCAAAGGTGGCAAAGGGACGTTTTGTTTGCTACCTTTTTATTTTCATCGAGCAAAGGTACCAGGTAGACCCCGTTTTTGTCGAAACATACAATAATATAGAAATGAGATAAGTTAAAATAGGTAGGTGCACAATTTAAGTTTACAGACATAAAGAACTATAATATTGATACAATAGAAACTCCTTGATTTCAAGGGGTTTTGTTAGTTTTTTGAAAAATTTTAAATTATTGATTTTGAAACATAAGAATTTATGTTACAATTAATATTGTAACAATTCTTTGTTTATATTATAACAAGCTAATCATATTTGCAAATAAGAAATGGTTAGCTTTAAATATGAGGAGAGATAAAATGAGTGAAAGGATAAAGTCTTTTATTAAGGATTTGCCAATTTTAACAATAGGTATGTTTATTGGAGCATTAGCTGTACATTTCTTCTTGATACCGAGTAAATTAATTGTTGGTTCTATTACTGGCTTATCAATAGTAATTAATTTGCTTACATCAATACCATTGTCGTTATTAATTTTTATTATAAACGCATTTTTATTGATTTTATCTTACTATCTTATCGGAAAAGAATTTGGTGTTAAAACTATATATGCAGCTTTGATTTTGTCACCTATGCTTGCAATACTAGAAAAATTATGTCCAATTGAACAATCATTAATGCAAGATCAGTGGCTAGATCTTTTGTGTTTTGTGTTGCTTTTGAGTTTTTCACAAACCATTTTATTTAGACGCAATGCATCAACTGGTGGTTTAGATATTATAGCTAAAATTGTAAGTAAATATTTTCATATTGATTTAGGCGCATCAGTTTCTATTGCAGGTGCAATTATTTGTTTTACTGCAATTTTTGTGTATGATATAAGGACGGTAATCATAGGATTAATTGGAACTTATCTAAACGGATTGATATTGGAGCACTTCACGATAGGATTTTATTCTAGAAAAAGGGTTTGTGTTATTTCAAAGGATTACCAGTCGATTCGTAAATTTATAATAGAAGATATGCATAGAGGTGCAACATTATATCCAATTAAAGGGGGATTAGGATCTGAGGACAACTTTGAAATTCAAAGTATAATGACAAGAAATGAATTTTCTTATCTTATGGAATTTATTAAAAAGAAACAAATTGATGCATTTATTACGGCAGGAACAGTTAGTGAAATTTATGGCAATCTTGGAGTAAAGGGAATCAAAAGTAAACCGAAAGTATTAATTGAAAATAAATAAAAATATCTACTAATTTATTGAGCACGTTTTGTTTACCACTCTTTGTGACAGATAATTAAAGTTGTTTATGTTAATAAAAAAACCAGTAGGGTTACATTTTAAAGAGCCTACTGGTTTTTTATAACTTATAGGAAAGTTCTAGTTTTCCCTAGTATACAACTTTCGAAAATGAGTTTCAAAAAAGGTTTCCTTATAATCCTTTGATAGAAGCTTTTTTATAAATTTATATTTAAGAAGTGTTTTAAACCACTTTCTCAGAGAATTATATATTTAGTGAAGTTAGTAAAGTGGGGAGTTTGGAGTTCTACATGGTGGAAATGGAAGGACATCTTGAATTTGGCTTAAGGGATAGTGTTTCATTGCAAATTGAGTATGATATAAATATTCCATCAAGTATATTTCATTATGAGTTATACTACATAGTACGCCTGAAACACCTGTACCGTTAACTAGAGATACTCCCACAGGTTTATTTATCAAATATCGCATAGTTGTTTGCCAAGGCATCTTGGGTCACCTCCTAATATAGATTATTCAATATTATGATTTATGGTGATATAAATCTATTACCAAAAAGAATATGATGATTTTATAGGTGCCACACAGGGAGGTTTTGTTTACCACCTATCTCATACTGACATTTTAAGCGGAATTTTCATTTGACAAATATAATATTAATGTATTATAGTGGAATTAGAGGTAATATTTAATGGTTAGCAAGATTTATATAGAAAAAGAAAGGTGGTTTTGCTATGAAAAGAAAATATTTTGCATTACTGTTATTAATTACATTAATAACTATTATTATTAGTGATGTTTCAAATGTTTTTGCATATTCCGCCCTTGAAGAAAGCGAACCAAATAACAGTTTTCAAAAAGCTAATTATCTTAGAGCAAATAGTTGGATGAAAGGCAGAATTACTGATTGGGATTCTTCTGATGATTATTATAAGGTAGATTTGAATGATTATGGGAAAACTACGGTATTTTCCCTGGAAGAAATACCATTTGGTTGTGATTTTGATATCTATGTATATGATAGTAATTATAGATTAATCGGAAGTGACACAAGTAGCAGTAGAGTGTTAAATTCTGTTAGCTTTTCCTCACATAACTCTTTAAGTCCAGGAACATATTATATCAAAATAAAAAGGTATTTAGGCTACTCTGAAAGTCAATATAGAGTAAGCTTTGATGTAAGATGATTACCATTAATTCAATCAATGGCATAGCTAACTACTTAGAATTACCTTCTAATGAAAGCAAGAGTTCATTTAAAGTCCACAATGACCCTAAAGATAAGTTATTGATAAATCAAAATAACATTGATAAAATATATCAGGAAAAATTTGGTATAGTAGGTATCGATTTTTTGTCTAATATAATCTTTAATCTTCATTCCAAAGGATTCAGATATTCACCAATAGAAACAAATATAAACAGTCAATATAGAATTACTTTGGGCAAGGCTAAACAGGATATATATTCATATTCTGGAACATTGGCTCAGAAGTATTATGTAGAAGGAAAAACTAAAGATGAATATGGAAGATTGATATCAATTATAGAATTTCAAAATGAAATTCATGGTAAGTTAAGTAATATTACTAAGACAATAGAGAAACAACTTGATTCAATCAAAAATCAAAATACCAACTCAGATGAAAAAGGAGAAAAACTAAAGGATAAACTTACTGATCATTTTATGATAGAAATTAGTAATAGAAAGTTTACAACATTAAAAAACAATACCTTTGAACTTGAATCCCTTTCTAAAAAACTGAAGGTAAGCTTATTAAATAATAAGATGTTTATCCAACAAGCTAATGATTTAAACATTTTTTGCACTCAAATTTATTAATAAAGCGAGTAATAAAAAAATTAAATAAAAACTTTCAACAGGATATAGTATAAAAACATAATCTTATTGGAAGTTTTTTTGTTTTTTCTCTTGAGTTCCTATTTATACTGTTGATATAGTATATAACCAATATGTTTTCAGTTTCCCAATGAACAGACTCTCTTAAGGTTATGAATGTAGGGATTATGTGCAATATTTCCGTTTATTACTGCACACATGGATATTTTTCTTACCACTCGATTGTTTTTTGTGACACCATGGTATATATTGCGTAAATTGTATATAATAAAAGGTAAACATATGAGAAGTCGTTAGGAGGTTAGAGAATGGAATATAAAAAAAGATATGATGAATGGTTAAACAATCCTTTTTTTGATGAAGAAACTAAAAGGGAATTATTTGCTATAAAAGATGATGAAAAAGAAATAGAAGATAGGTTTTATACTAGTTTGACTTTTGGTACAGCAGGGCTTAGAGGGATAATAGGAGCTGGAACCAATAGAATGAACAGGTATACCGTTTCACTAGCTACTCAAGGTTTGGCAGATACTATAATATCCTATGGCAAAGAAGCTATGAATAAGGGAGTAGCTATAGGATATGATGTAAGACATTATTCAAAGGAATTTGCAAGTATTGCAGCACAGGTACTTACTGCTAATGGAATAAAAGTGTACTTATTTGATTATTTAAGACCTACTCCAGAACTTTCATTTGCCATAAGAGAGCTAAAAACTATTTCAGGTATTATGATAACAGCAAGTCATAATCCCAAGGATTATAATGGATACAAGGTATACTGGAAAGAAGGTTCTCAGATATTAGATGATATTGCCAAAGAAATATTAGATAATATTAATAAAATTGAAGATTATTCAAAGATAAAGCTTATGGATATTGATGAAGCTATTGAAAGTGGTCTTTTGACTATGATAGGTAGTGAAATAGATGATATATATTTGGGAAAAGTGAAAAAACTTTTATTAAATGATGATATAGATAAGGATATAAAAATTGTATATAGTCCGTTAAATGGAACTGGAAATATCCCTGTTAGAAGAGTTCTAAAAGAGAGGGGTTTTACAAATGTTATTGTAGTTCCAGAGCAAGAAAATCCAGATGCTGATTTTTCTACAGTTGGATATCCTAATCCTGAAGATGTTAAAGCTTTTGAGTATTCGGAAGCACTTGGTAAAAAAGAAAATGCAGATATATTAATTGCTACAGATCCAGATTGCGACAGAGTTGCTTGTATGGTAAAAGATGAAACTGGAGATTTTGTTGCACTAAATGGAAATCAAACTGGAGCACTGTTAGTTAATTATGTTTTAGAGTCTAGACATGCACAAAACAGTATCCCTGAAAATGCTTGTATTGTAAAATCAATAGTTACAGGTGATTTAAGTAAAGCTATAGCTAATAAATTCAATGTTACTACAATAGAGACCCTTACAGGATTTAAACATATTTGTGGCAAGGCAAATGAATTTGAAGTGACTGGTGAACATACTTTTATATTTGGATATGAAGAAAGTATAGGATATGTTTATAGTACAATTGTTAGGGATAAAGATGCAGTGATTTCTAGTATGTTATTAGCAGAAATGGCTGCCTATTACAAGAAAAGAGGCAAAACACTTTTAGAAGTATTGCATGAACTATATGAAGAACATGGATATTATTGTGAAAAACTTACTTCAATAGTTTTAGAAGGTTTGGAAGGAAAAAGTAGGATAGGGAGGATAATGGAATCTTTTAGAGCTAAACCAATTGAAACTATTGGAGAAATTAAGCTTAAGAGAACAATTGACTATTTAAATGATACTATAGATACTCCACCTTCTAATGTACTTAAATATTACTTAGATGATGGCAGTTGGTATGCAATAAGACCTTCTGGTACAGAGCCTAAGATTAAGATATATATATATTCAAAGGCTGACTGTCAAGTAAAATCCAAAGAAAAGATTTTAGATATTGAAAATGCTGTTATGGAAAGAATAAATTCAATAAAATAAGTAAACTATAACCAAGGTATTAGATGATTTAACTTATACCTTGGTTTTTTCTTTTTTGTGTATATATTTGTACTATATTTCAAACAATAACATATACAACAAAAAAGTAGGGAGTGATTGAAATTAAAGCAGTAATTATGTCTGGTGGAAAAGGAACTAGACTTAGACCACTTACTTGCAATATTCCAAAACCTATGGTTCCTATTATGAACAAGCCGGTTATGGAGTATTCGGTTAAACTATTGAAAAGTTATGGGATTGAGGACATTGCAGTTACATTACACTATATGCCCTCATCAATTATAGATTATTTTGGTAATGGTGAACAATTTGGTGTTAGGATGAACTATTACATAGAAGAAAGTCCACTTGGTACAGGAGGTAGTGTGAAGAATGCTGAAGAGTTTCTTGACAGTACTTTTTTGGTAGTTAGTGGAGATGCTTTTACAAATATGGATTTTCAGAAGGCATTAGATTTTCATAGAAAGAAAAAATCAAAGGCAACTTTGGTTTTAAAAAGAGAGCCAATTCCTTTGGAATATGGTGTAGTTATAACAGATGAAAATGGTAGAATAGTACGATTTCTAGAAAAACCTAGTTGGGGAGAGGTTTTTAGCGATACTATAAATACTGGAATTTATATATTAGAACCTGAAGTGCTAGATTACTATAAAAAAGGTGAAAACTTTGATTTTAGTAAGGATTTATTTCCGAGACTCTTAAAAGACAATATTCCTATGTATGGATATATAACAGATGAGTATTGGAATGATATAGGAGATATAAATTCTTATATAAAAACCCATGAAGATTTGTTGAAAAAGAGAGTTCATGCTGATTTTAAATCAGATGAAATAGAGGATGGAATATGGGTAGGAGATGGAACTTTAATTGAAAGAGGTGTTCAAATTATTCCTCCTGTGTATATAGGCAAAAATTGTATTATTAAAAATGGTACTGTATTAGATTCAGATACTGTTATTGGAGACAACTCATATATAGATAATAATTGCTCTTTAAAGAGAACTATTATGTGGGATACAGTTTTTCTATCAAAAGATGTTGAGACAAGAAAAGCTATAATTTGTGATTCTGTGCAAATAAAAGACCATGTTAAATTATTCGAAGGTTCAGTCATAGGTTCATCTTCAACAGTATTAAAGAGAGCTGTTGTAAGTCCTAATATTAAGATTTGGCCTCATAAATTAATTGAAGAAAATACAAAGGTAAATGAAAATTTGGTTTGGGGTTCAAAAGTATCTAAAAATATCTTTGGCTCTAGAAACATTGGTGGAAATATAAATATCGATATCAATCCGGAATTTGCTACTAGACTGGGTTCATCTTATGCTACTGTTGTAAGCAAAGATGGAGTTGTAATAGTAAGTAGTGATGAGCACAATTCATCAAAACTAGTTAAAAACTCACTCGTTTCTGGGATACTATCTACTGGTGCTAAGGTTATTGATATTAGTGATGCAACTCTTCCTATGTGTAGATTTGCTGTAAGGTATTTTAGTGGAAATGGTGGTATTCATATTAGTTCAAATTCCAATGACAAAAATATGATTCAAATAGAATTGATAAATAAAAGCGGTGCTAATATAGATAGGAATTTTGAAAGAAAAATAGAAAATGCCTTTAGTTCAGAAGGATTTACTAGGTGTAATGGAGATAGAATAGAAGATGTCACTAGAATATTTAGTTTTTCTTCAATGTATATAAGGGAAGGAAGAAAATTACTCAAAAATGAATCTACTATCAAGAGAGAAAATCCAAAGGTAATGATCAGTTCAGTTTCAGGAAAAATTCTTATATTGGCTAGAAAATACTTAGAAAACATTGGTTGTCAAGTGATAAGTAGACAATTAGAGAATATTGGAGAAAGTGAGCTAGACACTATATCAAGAGAAGTAGTTGAAGGATCTTTTGATTTGGGGTTATTTTATAGTGAAAATGGAGAGAATATGACATTGATTGATGATAAAGGAAATATTTTAGATGGAGAAAAGTTCTCCTTATTGTCAATTCTTATGGGGCTTAAGAGTAGGGAGTTAGATAAAATAGTTGTACCATACAATTTTCCAAGAGTAGTAGAGGATTTAGTTAAAGATTATGGTGGTAAGGTTTATCTGAGTAAGACGAATTTAGCTGATTTATTAAATGAGATTTTTAAACAAGGTAGTATATATCAGTATATTATTAATTTTGATGCCATTTTAGGAACAGGGAAAATAATAGATTATTTAGTTTCATATAAAATTAAATTAAGTGATTTAATTGAGCAATTGCCTGCTTACTACTATGTTAAGGGTCAGGTTAAATGCCCTTGGGAAGAAAAGGGTAGAATACTCAGATACATCATAGAAAATGATGATAATCCTATTGAAACTGTTGAAGGTGCAAGAATTGTAAGTGATAAAGGATGGGTACTTATATTACCTGATGAAGAAAAACCAGTATTCAATATTTATGCAGAAGGTTTTTCTGAGGAATATGCTGAGGAACTGTCAAATCTTTATTATGAAAAGATAAATGAAATTTTAAGTACAACGTAAACTAGCAGCAGAAAGGAATGAGCAAGATGTTGGCCATGTATATGGGCGGATTTTCTATTCTAATATTATTAATAATTACCATAGTTGTATATTTACGAGATGAAAAATATGAGCCTATTGAAATAGAAGATGTACTATTAACTAAAGAAGAACTAATGAATCATGGTAGGGAATTAGGGATAAGACATAATCTTGGCAAAAAAGTAGATGTTAAAGATTTTCTTATCTCTAATTTAGATAAGAACTTTAGGGAAATAGAAAAGATATATTTAAAATTAAATAGTAAGTCAAATGAGAATAAGGAATTGCCAAGAGCTTCTGAATGGTTACTTGATAACTTTTATATTATAGAACTTCAATATAAAGGGATAAGAAGAAGCCTAAAATCAGAAAAAGAGATGGTGTTAAATGTACTGGCTGAAGGACAGCTAAAAGGATATCCTAGGGTATATATATTGGCATTAGAACTTATATCTCATACAGAAGGTGCTATAATTGAAAATGATATAGTAAACTTTGTAAATGCTTATCAGAGAGAAAACACTCTTTCTATCAAAGAAGTTTCCTCTATTAATATGATGCTTTCAATTGCACTGTTAGAGTATACAAAAAATACTTGCGAGAAGATTTATAAAACTAAAGTGATATGGGATAAGGCAGATGCTATATCTTTATCAAGTATATTAGATTTAGAAAGTGACATGGCATATAAGCTAAATATGGATACTACCTTTTTGCAAAGAATCTATCTTAGACTTAGAAAAACAGGTGAAGATGGTAAAACTGCAATACTTGACAAAAAACTTAACTACCTTGGTACAAGTATTAAAAATATAATAGAAAATGAATACAATAGACAATCAATAACTAGGTTGGAAATAGGTAACTGTATTACAAGTTTAAAAAACATATCAAATTTAGATTGGGAGAGTATATTCGAGAACCTATGTATAGTTGAAGGAATACTTAAAAAAGATCCCCTTCAAGTATATGAAAATATGGATTTGGAAACAAAAAATTATTATAGATTTCATATAGAAAAAATGGCGAAGTCCTTAAAGACAAAAGAAACTGTTGTAGCTAAGATTGCATTAGAGTTAGCAATGAATAGTTATGACAAGGGGAGTAGAGACAAGGAAAGCCATATAGGATATTACATAATTGATAAGGGAAGAAGCAAGGTATTTGAAAGCTTAGGCAAAAAAGATAATAGGTATGGCTTATATTTTAAAAACGAAAAGCCTTATACATTATCTATACTGATACTTTCATTGGCAGTAGTTTTTTTGTTAGCAAGATATGCTTTTGTCAATGGTGGTAGTGTAGGAATGACTATTTTAGTTGGTTTAATTACTTTTATTCCAGTTTTGACTATAAGTATCTCTATAGTTAATAGAGTTTTTTTTAAGATGCAGAAACCTGTTATATTACCTAAGCTAAAGCTTCGGGAAGGCATACCAGAAGAATCAAAAACTTTTGTAGTTATTCCAACACTTTTGCCTAATGAAGCTAGAGTTAGAGAAATGGTTGAGCAAATGGAGGTGCATTTTTTATCTAACAAAGAAAAGAATTTATACTTTGCACTTGTTGGAGATTTTAAAGATGGAGATTTAGAACATACAGATTCAGATGAAGAGATTATAGAAACAGGGTTAAAGCTAATTAGAGAATTAAATAAAAAATATAATTCAGATGAAGATATATTTTATTACTTCCATAGATGTAGGACTTATTCTCAAGGAGAGAATAAATGGATGGGCTGGGAGCGAAAAAGGGGTGCATTGGTAGAATTTAATAGTTTGATATTAGGTGATAAAGATACTAGTTTTTCAATTGTGTCAAGTGATATCAGTCATCTTGTAGGGGAGATAAAATATATAATCACTTTAGATGCTGATACCAAATTGCCATTAGAGACTGCTAAAAAACTTATTGGAACTATATCTCATCCATTAAATATAGCTAGAGTAGATGAAGAGAGAGGTATAGTAACTGAAGGATATGGGTTAATTCAACCTAGAATAGTGGTGGATGTTGAAAGCTCAAATAAGTCCACATTTTCAAGAATATATGCAGGTCAAGGAGGAATGGATGCATATACTACAGCTATTTCAGATATATATCAGGATTTATTTGGGGAAGGTATATTTACAGGAAAGGGAATATATGACCTTAAAGTATTTCAAAGATGTTTAAAAGGAGCAATACCAGAAAACACAGTACTTAGTCATGATTTGTTGGAGGGTAGCTATATTCGAACAGGTTTAGCTACGGATATAGAGCTAATCGATGGGTATCCAGAAAAGTATACTTCCTACATGATGCGACTTCATAGATGGGTTAGGGGAGATTGGCAACTAATAAGGTGGCTTAATCTAGGAAAAGGCAATCCAATTTCTAGTCTATCTAGGTGGAAAATATTTGACAATTTAAGAAGGAGTACCCTTCAGATAAGTCTTCTTTTACTAACTTTATTAGGTTTGACGGTTTTCCCAGGGAATACATATATTTGGATGGGATTGATGCTTTTAGTGTTATTTAGTTCCCATTTATTATCTTTATTGAAATATATAACAGATAGTAATTGTATTAAAACTAGATTCAAACTTAATGGAGATTTAATTGCAGGAGTAAAAGGTAGCTTTTATCAAGCTTTACTTACTCTTATGTTCATTCCATATGAAGCTTGTTTAATGCTAGATGCTATTTTTAGAACCCTATATAGGGTTTATTTTTCGAAAACTAACTTATTGGAATGGACAACAGCTTTTGATATGGAAAAGAAATTAAAAAATGATTTGAAAAGCTATATCATTAAAATGAAAAGTGGACCTATTTTTGGTGTGTTAGCTATATTGTTAGGATATTTACTTGCACCACAAGTATTTTATTTGTCTGTTATTATAGGAATCCTATGGTTGATATCACCTATAGTAGCTTATAAAATTAGTACAGAAAAATTGCAGGTTGAAGAAAATGTAGATGTTGAAATTATAAAAAGAATTGCTAGAAAGACGTGGGAGTATTATGAGACCTTTACTAATGCAGAAAATAACTATTTGCCTCCTGATAACTTTCAGGAATATCCATACAATGGATTAGCATATAGAACTTCTCCGACTAATATTGGTTTTTTGTTATTATCTATAATGTCTGCAAGGGATATGGGGTATATAACTACATCCAAAATGTTAATACATTTAGATAATACTATATCAACAATTGAGAAGATGGATAAATGGGAAGGTCATTTATACAATTGGTATAGTACAACATCTTTACAACCTCTTAAACCATATTTTGTTTCTACAGTTGATAGTGGAAATTTTGTTTCTTATCTGTATGTCTTGAAAGAAGGGCTTTTAGAATACCTAGAGAGTTCTTTAATAGATATCAAATTGTTTGAAGGTATAGAAGATACAATTAAGCTTATAGAGGATGAAAAGGTTAAAGAAGATATTTCTATATTAATAGGATTACTGAAATCACAAAATGATAGAGGGTTAAAAGGAGTATATAATCAGTTAGTAAAAATAAAAGAAAAAGGTTTAGTTGATGAGTGGTTAGATAATTGTTTACATATGGTAGATAGCTTATTAATAGAGTATGATAACTATTTACCTAATGATGAAACTATTAAAATTTTAGAATATAATTTCGAGAAACTTGGAGAAAATACTTCTCTATATGGTTTAAGAGATTATTATAGTAGTGCATTAGAAAATGTAACTGATGAAAAATTAATAGGTACTTTAAAAAGATTATATAGTAATACAAATGAATTGATTTTAAAAATAGAAAGTACAATTTCTAGAATAGATATTTTAATTGAAGATACAAGATTTGCTCCTCTATATGATAATAAAAAAGATTTGTTTTCTATAGGTTATTTTGTTGAGGATAACAAGATGGTAAATTCCTATTATGATTTATTGGCTTCAGAAGCTAGGATTGCTAGCTATATTGCCATATGTAGAGGAGAAGTGCCTAAAAAACATTGGTATAAACTAAATAGATCTCTTGTTTTATGGGATGGATATAGATGTCTAGCTTCTTGGACAGGAACAATGTTTGAATATCTAATGCCTATATTAGTTATGAAAAACTATAAAAACACTTTATTAGATGAATCATATAGAACTGCAATTAGAGCTCAAAGAGAATACTCAAGTAAAAAGGGTTTGCCTTGGGGAATTTCGGAGTCTGGATTTTTTGCATTTGATATTAATCTTAACTATCAGTATAGAGCATTTGGTTTACCACAACTAGGATTTAAAAGAGGTCTTAAAGAGGATTTGGTGATTTCTCCTTATGCTTCTATGCTAGCACTCAATTTGTATAAAAATGATGTGGTTTCAAATATGAAGAAATTCATAGAAGAAAAGATGGAAGGACAATATGGTTTTTATGAGGCGATAGACTATACAGTAAAAAGGCTCCCTGTAAACATGGAAAAGGCTATAGTTAAGAGTTACATGACTCACCATCAAGGTATGATATTTTTGTCCATAAACAACTATATGAATAGAGATATTTTAATTGAAAGATTTCATAGAAATCCAGTAATGAAATGTGGAGAAATATTATTACAAGAAAAAATACCTATGAATATAATAGTTGCAAAAGAGAAGGAAAATATTTTGGAATTGGGATATGAAGAAAGCCAAAAGAAGGAAATAGTGCTTAGGGAATATGGAAAGGCTTCCATAAAGGATGTAAAATGCCATATCTTATCATCAGGCAACTATTCTATATTTATAACTAATAGTGGAACAGGATACTCGAAGAGGAAAAATATTCATCTTTACAGGTGGAGGAAGGATTCTGCTGTTAGACCCTATGGTTTCTTCATATATATAAAAGATTTAAATAATAATAGACTATGGTCTACAACTTATGAACCGACTAAAACAGAACCTAAAGAATATGAAGTGAGATTTTCAGATTACAAAGTTTCATATTTTAGAAGTGATGATAGTATAGAAACTCAAATGGATGTTGTTTTATTTCCTGAAGAAGATGGAGAAATTAGAAAAGTAACACTAACTAATAGTGGGAAGGAAGATATCATTTTAGAGTTGTTTAGTTACTTAGAAATAACTGGGGACAGTTATAAATCTGATTTAGCACATCCAGTATTTAATAGTCTATTTATTAGAACGGAATTACTTGATGAATATGGTGCTCTTCTAGCTAATAGAAGAAATAACAAAAAGGATCAAACACCCATTTGGATGGTTCATGTTGCGGTTAGTGATGATTTAGACAATGGGGGATTTCAATACGAAACAAGTAGAACTAATTTTGTTGGAAGAGGAAATGAACTATCAAATCCGCAAGGAGCTTATAAGGATTTAACGAATACAGTTGGAACTGTATTAGATCCTATTATGAGCTTAAAGAAGAGATTAAATATAAAAAATGGAGAAAGTAAGACTGTATATTTCATTACAGGTATTTTTAATAGTAAAGAAAATGCTATGCAGTTTATTAAAAAATATAGGGATGATTTAAGCTTAGAGAGGGCTTTTGAATTAGCTTTTATTAGGAGTCAAACAGAGATTGGTTATTTAGAGTATAAGCCTGAAGACATTAAGCTGTTTGATGAATTGTTACCAAATATTATTTTTATAAAAGGTGATAACAAAAGAAAAAACAAAAATTTAATTACAAAAAACACAATGGGGCAAGAAGGGCTTTGGGCATATGGAATATCTGGGGATAATTATCTTATACTTTTAAGGATTAAGTCAATGGAAGGTCTAGATACCCTTAGAACAATGTTAAAAGCCCATAGATATTGGAATCAAAAAGGATTGTTGGTAGACTTAGTAATATTAAATGAAGATGAAGGTTCATATTATGAACCATTATTTGAAAAGATTCATCAGGTAGTATATGAGATAAGAGGTGGTTTATCTAGTGGAAAGGGTAATATATTTATTATTAAGTCAAAGGATATAGATGAACAAGGTAAAATACTATTGTTTAAGTGGGCAGATATGATAATAAATGGGGAAGAGGGAATAGTTAAGGAAAGTATACTTACAGAAAGTATTCCTTTCAAAGAGTTTAGTGGAGATAGAATTGAGTATCCAACAGTTTCAAAGCAATTAGAGCTTAAATATTTTAATGGATATGGAGGATTTTCAAGTGATGGCAATGAATATACTATTATTTTATCTCCAAATATGAATACTCCACTACCATGGGTAAATGTTATTGCAAATAGAAATTTTGGCTTTTTAGTAACTGAAAATGGTACTGGTTTTACTTGGGCACACAATAGTAGAGAAAACAAGCTAACACCTTGGTATAATGACCCTTATATAGATGTACCAAGTGAGGTTATATATATAAGGGATAATGAAAGTGGGGAGATATGGACTATTACTCCAGCTCCTATAAGGGAAAGTAAAGATTATATAATTACTCATGGTCAGGGTTATACACGTTTTAATCATCATAGCCATGGTTTAGATGAGAATCTAACTATGTATGTTTCAGTTGAGGATAATGTAAAGATAAACTTAGTCAAACTGGTGAATGATTCGCCTAAAGAAAGAAAGTTATCAATTATATACTATTTGAGGCCTGTATTAGGAGTAACTGATGAGTTTACAGCAAAACATATAGAGACATATATGAATGAGAAGGATAAGATATTTACAATAAAAAACACAACAAATACAGAATTTGGTAGTTCGAGTATTTATATATCTACATCAGAAGATATAAGTAGTTTTACTGGAGATAGAAGTGAATTTTTTGGTTCCTTAGGCAATTTCGAAGAACCTGAAGGGGTAAAGAGAGAAAGTTTTTCGAATACAACAGGGTTGGGATATGATCCTTGTTGTGCTATACAAATAAATATTACTTTGTCAATGAATACAGAAAAGGAAATAGTATTCTTAATGGGAGAAAGTATGGATAAGGATACTGGATATCAACTTATTAAAGAGTATAGGGAAATAGAAAGGGCTAAAGATGAGCTTTATTTTGTAAAAAAATATTGGAGAGAAAAATTAGGGAAAATAAAAATTGAAACCCCTGATGATTCTATGAATATACTTATGAACAGTTGGCTTATGTACCAAACTATTAGTTCTAGAGTATGGGCGAGAGCAGGTTTTTATCAGGTGGGGGGAGCTTATGGTGCTAGAGATCAGATACAAGATGTTATGAATGCAATGCTCTTGTTTCCAGAGGAGTGTAGAAAACAAATTCTCAATGTATGTAGACATCAGTTTGTAGAAGGAGATGTACAGCATTGGTGGCATCCTACACCTTTAAGTGAAGTTCATAAGGGTATTAGAAGTAGATATTCAGATGATTTGTTATGGTTACCATATGTGGTTTCTGAATATGTAAAAATAACAGGAGATGTTGATATTTTAAGAGAAGAAATACCATTTATAGAAAGTGAAATACTAAGAGATGAGGAACATGATAGATACGAGGTGCCAAGTATTTCTAAAGCTGTTGGCTCTGTATATGAGCATTGCAAAAAGGCAATTGACAGATCTTTAATTTTTGGAGAAAGAGGAATACCTTTAATGAAATCTGGAGATTGGAATGATGGTATGAACAATGTTGGCAGTAAGGGAAGAGGAGAGAGTATTTGGCTTGGATGGTTTTTAGGAGATGTACTACAGAGATTTGTACCATTGTGTAAGATGTATAATGATGTGGAATCTATAGGAAGGTATACAAATGCAATAGATGAAATAAAGAATGCAATAGATAATAATGCATGGGATGGAGAATGGTATTTGAGAGCATATTTTGATGATGGTACACCACTTGGTTCAAAATTAAATGATGAGTGTAGAATAGATTCTATATCTCAATCTTGGGGTATTCTTTCAGCTTTGGCTACTGAAGAAAAGAGAGAAAAGGCTATGAAGTCATTAGAAATATATCTAGTAAATGAAGAAGAGGGGATTATTTTGCTTCTTACTCCACCTTTTGATGAAGGAGAATTAGAACCAGGGTATATAAAGAGCTATGTACCTGGCGTTAGAGAAAATGGTGGTCAATATACTCATGCAGCAGCTTGGGTAATTGGAGCATTTGCATTGATGGGAAAAGGTGATACGGCTATAAAACTTTTCAATATGATAAATCCGATTAACCATACTAGAACCTTTTTAGAATGTAGTAAATACAAAGTAGAACCCTATGTACTTTGTGCAGATGTCTATAGTGCAGAACCTCATGTTGGTAGGGGAGGGTGGACTTGGTATACTGGTTCTGCTGGTTGGTACTACAAAGTTGGACTTGAGTATATTTTAGGCTTCAAGAAAATAAATGATAGATTGTACATTGACCCTTGTATATCTAAAGAATGGCAGAGTTATAAAATTAAGTATAGATATCTAGAAACTAATTATAATATAGAAGTTAAAAATCCTTATAAAATAAACAAAGGTATAAGTAATATAAAAATTGATGGTAAGCAATTAGGAGAAAAGTATATAAATTTGATAAATGATGGTAGAGAACATTTCGTTGAAGTGATTATGGGAAGCTATAAGATGAAATTAAAATGATTAGAGATATGTGGATGGACATAAAAGTCTATCCACATATTTTTTCAATATGGTTAATAGTGCGAATATTTGTTATAATATAAATGTCATATATATTAATAGCAATCAGTTGCCTTTGTTGGGAAAAACAGAAACATATTAATTATTGTACAAGTGAATATATTGTGATAAAATCAACCATGTGTAGATATGTAACTATGGTTGATTAAATATAGTAATTTATTAATAAATATGGCTGTTTATAAGTTGTTTTAACTTTTACTAACAAAAAGGGAGGGGTACAATTGTATAAGATTGTAGATAAGAAAAATCTAGCAACAAATATTTTTTCTATGGATATTTTAGCTCCTAGGGTAGCAAAAGCAGCTCAACCAGGTCAGTTTGTAATAGTAATAGCTGACGAAAAAGGAGAAAGGGTTCCTTTAACTATCTGTGATTATGATGAAGAAAAGGGAACTGTAAATATTGTTGTTCAATCTATGGGGTGTTCTACAAAGAAAATGGCAGAATACAATGTGGGAGATTATTTCCAAGATTTCGTAGGTCCGTTAGGACAACCTTCTGAATATGTAAATGAAGATTTAGAAGAATTAAAAAAGAAAAAGATATTGTTTGTAGCAGGGGGAGTAGGAACTGCTCCAGTATATCCTCAAGCTAGATGGTTCCATGAAAGAGGAATTGATGTTGATGTTATAATTGGTGCTAAAACAAAAGAATTGATAATTCTTGAAGAAAAAATGAAACAAGTAGCAGGCAATCTTTATGTTGCAACAGATGATGGTAGCTATGGCTTTAAAGGTATGGTTACGGCACTAATTGAAGATCTTGTAAAGAATCAAGGTAAAGAGTATGACCTTGTTGTTTGTATAGGACCAATGATTATGATGAAATTTGTATGTAAGCTTACTGAAGAACTTGGTATTAAAACTATAGTAAGTCTTAATCCAATAATGGTTGACGGAACAGGTATGTGTGGAGCTTGTAGAGTAACAGTTGGAAATGAAACAAAGTTTGCTTGTGTTGATGGACCTGAATTTGATGGTCATATAGTTGATTTTGACGAAGCACTAAGAAGGCAAACTCAATATAAACCTGAAGAAGCAGAAAAAGATGGTAAGCACGTATGTAAATGTCAACAAGGAGGTGCTAAATAATGGATAGGTTTAAAAGAATACCAATTGCAGAGCAGCCACCTAAAGTTAGAAATCAAAACTTTAAAGAAGTATGCTTAGGCTATACTGAAGAAGAGGCTGTAGCAGAAGCTAAAAGATGTCTTAATTGTAAAAAACCTCAATGTGTTACAAAATGTCCTGTATCAATAAATATACCTGAATTTATTCATGAAATTGCTGAAGGAAACTTTGCTGAAGCAGCAAAAATATTAGCTAAATATACCGCACTACCTGCAGTTTGTGGTAGAGTCTGTCCACAAGAAACACAATGTGAATCTAAATGTGTTCTTGGGAATAAAGGGGACGCTATATCTATAGGAAAACTTGAAAGATTTGCTGCAGATTGGGGAAGAGAACATGGTGTTGAAGTAGCGAAGGCTAAAGAAAGCAATGGACACAAAGTTGCAGTTATAGGTTCAGGACCTGCTGGAATTACATGTGCTGGAGATTTAGCTAAGGAAGGCTATGATGTAACTATTTATGAAGCACTTCATAAACCAGGCGGCGTTTTAGTATATGGAATACCTGAATTTAGACTTCCAAAAGATACAGTTGTAAAACATGAAATAGAAAATTTAGAGAAACTTGGAGTTAAGATAGAAACAAATGTAATAGTGGGAAGAACTATTACTATAGATGAATTGTTTGAAAGTGGAGGATATGAGGCTATATTTATTGGTTCTGGAGCAGGTCTTCCTAAGTTCATGGGTATTCCTGGGGAAAACTATAATGGAGTATTTTCTGCAAACGAATTCCTAACTAGAAACAATCTAATGAAAGCTTTTAATGAAGACTATGATACACCAATAAAAGTTGGCAGAAAAGTTGCTGTAGTAGGTGGCGGAAATGTTGCAATGGATGCTGCAAGAACTGCGAAGAGACTTGGTGCTGAGGTATGGATAGTGTATAGAAGATCAGAAGAAGAATTACCAGCAAGGGTAGAAGAAGTACATCATGCTAAAGAAGAGGGAATCAACTTTGAACTTCTTACAAATCCAGTAGAAATAATTGGTGATGAAAAAGGTTGGGTTAAAGGTATTAAATGTATAAGAATGGAACTTGGTGAACCAGATCAATCAGGAAGAAGAAGACCAGAACCTATTGAAGGTTCAGAGTTCCAATTTGAAGTAGATACTGTAATAATGGCTCTTGGAACATCACCAAATCCACTTATACCTTCAACTACAAAAGGACTTGATGTTAGTAAAAGAAAATGTATAGTAGCAGATGAATATGGACAGACATCTAGAGAAGGTATTTTTGCTGGAGGAGATGCAGTAACTGGTGCTGCTACTGTTATTTTAGCTATGGGAGCAGGAAAAGAAGCTGCAGCTGCTATTGATAAATACATCAAAAACAAATAAAAACTATATAATGTAATTTTACAGACTGAAAATCATTGTATCTTTCAATGCTTTTCAGTCTTTTTCTAATGCATAGTAAACTAAGACCGTCAAGATGTTAGTGATTCTTTAAAATATTTTTGAATTGTGTTATAATATTTAGAGTATCGAAATTGTTATGAGAGGTGTCCGTTAATGGAAGAGTGTTATGAAAAAAAACACATTAGAAGTGAAGTATTAAATATAGCATTACCTGTATTAGTAGAGTTGTTTTTAGGTTCTCTATTTGGCATGGTAGACATGATGATGCTTGGAAGGATAGAGAATAGTAAAATAGCTGCAGCTTCCATTGCATCAGTTGGAATAACAAATCAACCTCTTTTTATAGGCTTGTCACTTGTTCAAGCATTGAATGTTGGTGGTACTGCTATGGTGGCAAGATATATAGGTTCTAAAAAAAATGACAGGATAGAAAGCGTCGTTAAGCATGTGGTTTTGTTAAATTTAGTTTTATTGGTACTGCCAATATTTATTATTGGAATCTTTTTTACTGAAGATATTATGAGTTTATTAGGAGCACAACGGGACGCAATTATGGTAGGAAAAAACTACTTTAAGGTAATTATGGTAGGATTTATTTTTCAAGCATTTAATTTATCTATAGCGGCTGTTTTAAGAGGTGCAGGAAATACTAAAACTCCTATGAAAATAAATTTGAGAGTAAATTTATTAAATGTTGTTGGCAATGCAGTACTTATATATGGTCTACTTGGATTTCCTAAGTTAGGAGTTGTTGGTGCAGGAATATCTACATGTATCTCTCATATAGTTGCTAGCGTTTTTCTAGCTAGGCATGTGTTAAAAAAGGATGATTTGATAAAAGTTAGTTTAAAAGCCCCTCTTAAATATGATAAAAATATAATCTATAATCTTATAAAAATAGGGGTACCAGCATCACTAGAACAGGTGGCTTTTAGAATAGGAATACTTCTTTATGTTAGAATGGTTGCATCTTTGGGAACTGTAGTTTATGCTACTCACCAAATATGTTTAAATATATTGAGTTTAACATTTACACCCGGGCAAGCATTTGGTATAGCAGCTTCATCTTTGGTGGGGAAAAGTCTAGGTGCTGATGATTTAGAAGGAGCAGAGGAATATATTAAGGAATCTAGAAAGATTGGGTCCATTATTTCTAGCATAGTAGCAGTTATATTTTTCTTTTTTGGCGGGAAAATTGTAGGTTTATATACAAATAATCCAGAGATAATAAATGAAGCTTCAACTGTTCTCAAGATAATAGCTTTTGTTCAACCTTTTCAATCATCTCAATTGATTATAGCTGGGGGATTAAGAGGAGCAGGAGATACAGTTTGGACATTGGTAGCTACTTTTCTTGGAGTAATGGTATTAAGAGTTCTATTGGCATATTTGTTTGTGAGAGTTTTGGGAATGGGATTAGTAGGGGCTTGGATAGCTACATTTGTAGATCAGTTTACTAGATGGGTAGTTATATATTTAAGATTTAGAACAAACAAGTGGAAATATATTACCATTAGGTAATTTAAAAAAAGAAGCCGTTTTATTGGCATAAAAAACATGCTAATTCAACAGCTTCTTTTTATTTTTAGTTATAAAATTTTATTTTTTAAACACTGACCTGTTGGGGTAGCAGCAAGTCCTCCTAGTGCAGTTTCTTTAAGTGTATCAGGAAGTGATTTGCCTACTTTGTACATAGCTTCTACAACTTCATCAAAAGGAACTAAACACTCTATTCCTGCTAGTGCTAAGTCTGCTGAAATAAGACCATTTACTACTCCAGATGCATTTCTAAGTGCACATGGGAATTCAACTAACCCAGCTATAGGGTCACAAACAAGTCCCATTATGTTTATAAGAGCAAAGCTAGAAGCATTAAGACAAGCTTCAGGAGTACCTCCTAACATTTCTACAATTGCAGCTGCAGCCATTGCTGCAGCTACACCACATTCAGCTTGACAGCCACCATATGCACCAGACACAGTTGCATTTTTGGCAACTATTTCACCAATTCCTGCTGCAGTCAAAAGTCCGTTTATCAAATCATCATCACTTAGATTAAATTTTTCCTTTGCTGTTAATATTGCACCTGGAAGGATTCCTGCTGCACCTGCTGTAGGAGCTGCTACAATTTTACCCATGGACGCATTTATTTCAGAAGTTGATAGGGCTTTTGCCATTGCGGTATTAATAGTTTCACCACATATTGTTTTGTTATTTTTTTTGTATTCTTCAATTTTCATAGCTTCTCCACCAATTAGTCCACTAACAGATGTAATTTTATTAGTAAGAGCATAGCTAGATGATTCGACCATTACCTTTAAGTTTTCACCCATCATATTTCTTATTTCTTCTTCAGGTAAAGCTGTAACACTACTTTCTTTTTCTAATACAATTTCAAATATTTTTTTGTTTTTTTCACTGCATAATTCAATTAAATCTTTACCATGATTATACACTTGATCACCTCTTGTCTATTGGATTTATAGCCTTTATATAAAATATATCTTTAAACTTTGATATTTCTTTTATTACACTATCATCAATATTAGAATCAGCTTCTAGAACCATTGTGGCAATCTTGTTATCACGAGTAACTTTCATTGTTGCAATGTTTATTTCATTGTATGATAATATTGTGCTTATTTTACTTATAGTACCTTTTTTATCATTATATTTTAAGATTAGTGTAGGTAAAGCACCTGTAAATTCTACTTTAGTTCCATCAATATCTGTTACTAAAATATTTCCTCCACCTATAGAAGAACCTGTTACATAAAACTTATTATCATCTGTTTTGTAGAATATTATTTTAACGGTATTTGGGTGTTCATAGCCTAAATCTGTTTCTATAAACTCAATTTCTATACCTTTTTCTTTTGCAATTTTAAGAGAATCTCTTATTCTTTCATCAGAAGGTTCCATTCCTAATACTCCGGCAACTAGTGCTCTATCAGTACCATGTCCTTTATAAGTTTTTGCAAAAGAGCCATGGAGTAGAAAGGAAACCTTGCAAAAATTATTTCCTTCGATTTGCGCTGCGATTTTACCTAGCCTAGCAGCTCCAGCTGTATGTGAACTAGAAGGTCCAATCATTACGGGACCTAAAACATCAAAAATGCCGTATTCTTTCATATTATCTCTCCCTATATCTTAGTCGTATTAATTTTAGCATTTATTATATAAATAGGCAATAAAAAAAGAGGGTATATTTACCCTCCTAGTGTAATATCTTGTTCATTATACCATTCTAAAGCGTTGTAGAAGTGTTCTGGTTTAAAATCTGGCCAATAGTCGTCTACAATATAAAAATCAGAATAAACAGACTGTAATGGCAAAAATCCGCTTAGTCTTCTTCGACCACCCCATCTTATGATTAAATCTACTCTTGAAATATCTCTTGAATATATGAGATCTAAGGCATTATTTTTATTATTTTCTTCCATTAAATAATTTTTCAAATCCCATTGCCAGCCATAATTAACCAAAAAATTAACTTTAATTCCACCATTTCCAAAGGTTTGTCTTCTTATAGTATAAGGTATAAGTTCCTTAGGAAACATAGGTGAAGTAGTATTTCCTACAACTAAAAGGGAAGCATTTTCTTTTGAAAGCATTTTTACTGCCTCTACACATGCTTTAGTAAAGGCAAGTCTTTGAACTCTTGGCCTTTTCGTATTGTCAACTGTAAAGCCGTAATAGGTAATTTCCTTTATGCCCATATTTTCACATAGTTTAAAAAGTTTAAGTCCAGGATCTAGACCACTTTTATAGCCACTTTCTTTTGTAAGACCGTTATCTAGTGCCCAACGTCTATTACCATCAGGAATTACCCCTATATGTTTAGGAATCCTCAAATAAAATCACCCCATAATTTTATAGAAACAATATTGTTACAAATATTATTTCCAATATATCAAAATAAATACAAGTCCGATGATGGATTTATTTGTGGATAAAGAAAGCCTTGATTTATAAATCAAGGCTTTCTTTAATTATTCTTTTTTTGATTATATATAATGTAAATTCCGGCAACTATTAATAATATAGGCCAATATTTAGTAAAGTTAAAATATTTTAATGTAAACCAAGGCCATATTTTTCTTATTAACATAATGGCTCCAATTATTATCAATAATCCGCCTACAAATATTGCACTATTTTTGTAATCACTAGAATTGTTTGAATCATAATATATAACTCCATCTCCTTCAGGAATTACTATACCACAAATGAAATAGGCTATTATACCAGCTCCACCAGTAGATATAGAAAATAATAACCAAAAAAGTCTAACTATAGAGGGGTCTATATTGAAATATTCACCTAAACCACCACACACACCAAATATCACCTTATTTGTAGAAGAACGATAAATTTTCTTTGCCATTAAAACACCTCCCAGCATAAGTCATAAGTTTATTTTAACAGATTTGTAACCAAAATTAAACACATTTAATTTATACTCAAAATGAAATACTTTATTCACTTTATATTATCAATGTGGTAACATTGAACTTAGATAGAACTATTTTGGAGGTCAAAATATGTATAATATATTGTCGCTAGTATTTAAATACTTGTTTATTCTCATAATATATTTATTTATGTTTAGTATTATAAGACTTATTTATTTAGATATTAAGGGGATGGGATTGTCGACTTATGTTAAAGATACTTATTTAAAACTTATAAACCAAAAGGACACTCTTCCATTTAAGATTAAAGAAGTATATTCACTAGAAGAAGATATAACTATAGGTAGAAGTAAAAATAATACTATAACTATTAAGGATCCTTATATATCTAAAAATCATTTAAGTATAGTAAAAGATGAGGGAGATTATTATTTGGAGGATTTAGGTAGTGCCAACGGAACATATGTAAATGGAGATAGAATAATGGATGTGGTAAGGCTTAAGAATGGTGATACTATAAGGTTAGGTCAAGTAGATTTTATTTTTGTTAAGAGAAATTAGGGAGTTGAAAATATGTTTAAAAAACTTATTAGTTACAGAGTACCTAGAAATCTGTTGGTATTGATTTATCTTATGGGGTTAATGCTTTTATTTTCTCAAAATATCGAAGAGCCTGATATGTTTACATTGGTTTCTGGACTTGCTCTTGTACTTATTATATATGTTTCTAATTTTATATTAGTAAGGGTTTCTCCAGGAGATCATTATATATTTTTGATTGTAACTATGCTTATAAGCTTAGGGATAATAATGATCTATAGAATAAATCCAAGCTTAGGTGCAAAACAAGTTGTATGGGTAAGTATGGGGATTGTAGCCTTTTTTGCTTCCTACCTAACAGTAAAGAATATAAGTGGATGGGATGAATGGATAAGGTTTTATGGAATAGCATCCTTAATATTATTTATTATTACATTGATATTTGGTAGTACAATTGGAGGTGCAAGAAACTGGATAAAAATTAGTAGATTTAGCTTCCAGCCAGCAGAGATTATTAAATTGTTGTTTATATTCTTTATAGCATCTTATTATAATAATGAAGATAAATATAATTTAGACAAAAAAGGTGGTTATAAAATATTAATTGCTGTTTATATTTTTATTGGATTTTTATTTTTGCAGAAGGATTTGGGAACAGCATTAGTATTCTATTTGATATTCTTAGTTATACAATATGTATATGAAGAAAATAGAAGGTTGATACTTTACAATATCATATTAGCAGCAGTAGGAGCAATTTCTAGCTATTTTATTTTTGATCATGTAAAGATAAGGGTGGAAACTTGGTTAAATCCTTGGCAATTTATAGATAATAAGGGGTATCAGATTACTCAATCCTTATTTGCTATAGCCAATGGAGGTTTTTTTGGTACAGGAGTTGGTTTAGGCCATCCCGATTTTATACCTGCAGTTCATACTGATTTTATTTTTTCAGCTATATGTGAAGAAATGGGCATATTTACAGGCATTGCAGTTATGATGTTATTTTTAATTTTAGTTTACAGAGGATTTAAAATTGCCTTTAGTCAAGAAAATAAATTTTTTAAAATTGTAGCTTTTGGCATCAGTTCTCTATTTGGATTTCAGGCTTTTATAATATTTGGTGGAGTAATGAAGATGATACCATTAACAGGTATTACACTTCCTTTTATTAGCTATGGTGGAAGTTCAATGATTGCAAGTTTTATTGGATTGGGAATTCTTCAAGTGGCTTCAGAAGAATTAGATATAGATGAGGTGGAACAAGATGGATAGAGAACTAAAGAGAATGATAAGAGTTTTTACAGCTATGTGTATTCTTTTTGTAGTATTGATAGTGTATTTAAGTTGTTTTCAAGTGTTTACAGCACCAAAAATAAAACACAATAGTTACAACAAAAGATTATGGATAGACGAAGAAAATATACTACGAGGAATGATACTTGATAGAAATGGGAAAATTTTAGCCTATAGCGAAAAAACAGATAATTCATCTATTAGACATTACAACTATGGTAGCCTTTATGGTCATATTATAGGATATAGCTATAGAGAATATGGAAAGGCAGGTTTAGAGGCTACTTATAACAATGAATTACTAAATCTTAAAGATAGTGCAACTCTTAATGAGATAAAGAAGATTATAGAACCAAATGGGGAAGGTAATAGCCTAAAACTGACACTAGATCATGGTTTACAGGAGATGGCAAATGAATTATTGAAAGGGAAAAAAGGTGCTATTGTATTGATGAATCCTCAAACAGGAGAAGTTTATGCAATGGCTAGTCAACCAGCTTTTAATTCTAGTACACTCAAGGAAGATTGGAAAAGCTTAGTTGAAAATCCTGATAGTCCATTTATAAATAGGGCAACTAGTGGACTTTATGCACCCGGTTCTACCTTTAAAGTAGTTACTTCAGTAGCTAGTCTAGAAACACCAAATGTAGAAACAACTTATGATTGTAGTGGTTCAATCAAGATAGATGGTTATAAATTAAAGGATTATGGTGGAAAGGCACATGGAACATTGGATTTAAAAGAAGCATTGGTTAGATCGTGCAACTCATATTTTGCACAAATGGGCCTTCAAGTTGGGAAAAATAAGCTTGGTGAAGTTTCTGAAAAATTCATGTTAAACAATCAAATACCATTTGATTTACCTGTAAAAAAATCTTCATTTCCTTATAAAGAAGGAATGGGAAAAACTGATTTGGCAGCATCAAGTATTGGGCAAGGTAAAGTACTTGTTACACCATTGAATATGGCTCTTGTTGCTTCAGCTATAGGTAATGGTGGGGATATGGTTAAGCCAATATTAGTTAAAGAGATAATATCTCCTGATGGAAAGGTAATAAAAACTAATTATACTGAGACAATTTCTACAGTTACAAATGGTTTAGTGGCAAATGAGTTAAAAGACATGATGGTAGAGGTAGTAAGAAGAGGAACAGGTACTAATGCAAGGATAAAAAATATAAAGGTAGCTGGAAAAACAGGAACAGCTGAAAATGCATCTGGTAAGACTCATGCTTGGTTTATAGGATTTGCTCCAGCAGACAATCCTAAGTTTTCAATAAGTGTTATTTTAGAAGAGGATGGGACTACAGGTGGGAAAACTGCAGCACCTATAGCTAGAAAACTTATGATTGAAGCTTTAAATAAGATACAATAGGTTTTTAATAAATATTATTTAAAGAGGGAGGAATTATTATGGATATTGAAAAAACAGGGTTATTAGAAAGACAAGAGATTCCTAAGGAATATAAATGGGATTTAGAGTCAATGTATGCAAATAATGAACTATGGGAGAAGGATTTTGAAAAGGTAAAAAATTTAGCAAATGAAATTGAAGTTTATATTGGAAAAACAGTAGAAAGTAGTAAGAATTTATTAGATGTTTTGATGTTAAAAGATGAATTGTATAGACTATCTTACAATGTATTGGTATATGCAAGAATGAGATCTGATGAAGATAGTAGAAATAGTACTTATCAAGCTCTTACAGATAGGGCTATGGGTTTGGCAGCTTTGGTACAAGAGAAAACTTCTTTTATAGTACCAGAAATACTTTCTCTAGATGAAAGTGAAATGGAAAAGTATATAAATGAGCAAAAGGATTTAGAAGTATATAGACATTTCTTAGATACAATCTTAAGAAAAAAAGATCACGTACTATCTCAAAGAGAAGAAGCATTGTTAGCTCAAATGTCAGAAGTAAGTGAATCACCGCAAAATACTTTTTCAATGTTAAATAATGCAGATATTAAATTTCCAAGTATTATAGATGAAAACGGAAATGAAGTAGAAATAACTCATGGGAACTTTGTTCCGCTTATGGAAAATAAAGACAGAAGAGTGAGAAAAGATGCTTATGAAAATCTTTATCATACCTATGGAAACTTTAAGAATACTTTTGCTGCTACATTAAATGGTTGTGTTAAGAAAAATATATTTTATGCTAAGGCAAGAAACTATAACTCAAGTATAGAAGCATCTTTAGATGAAAACAATATACCTGTATCTGTATATGATAATTTACTTAATTCAATAAATAACAATTTAGATGCAATGCATAAATATATCAGTATTCGTAAAAGAGCATTAGGAGTAGATGAACTTCACATGTATGATATCTATACTCCTATAGTTAAAGATACTGATATAAAAGTTCCTTATGAAAAGGCACAAGAAATAATTATAGAAGGACTACATCCTCTAGGAGAGAGTTATTTAGAAGTGTTAAAAGAAGGATTTAACAATAGATGGATTGATGTGTATGAAAATAGAGGTAAAAGAAGTGGAGCTTATTCTTTTGGAACATATGATTCTAAACCTTTTGTACTATTAAACTATCATGAAACTCTTGATAATGTATTTACAATTGCTCATGAAATGGGTCATTCTATTCATAGTTATTTTACAAGGAAGAACCAACCATATATTTATGGCGGATATAGTATCTTTTTAGCTGAGATAGCTTCTACTACTAATGAAGCTCTTTTGATGAATCATATGCTTAAAAGTTCAAAAGATAATAATGAAAAATTGTATTTACTAAATCATTACTTAGATCAATTTAAAGGGACAATTTATAGGCAAGCTATGTTTGCTGAATTTGAAAGGGATATCCATGAATATGTTGAAAATGGTGGTGCACTAACAGCAGAATACTTATGTGATAGTTATAAAGAGTTAAATGAAAAATACTATGGTTCAGATATGGTAGTTGATGATGAAATAGCAATGGAGTGGGCTAGAATACCTCATTTTTATTACAATTACTATGTATTCCAATATGCAACTGGTTTTTCATCTGCAATTTCATTATCAGAGAAAATGCTAAAAGAAGGTAGTGAAGCTGTAGATAAGTATATAGAGTTTTTAAGTAGCGGAGATTCAGATTATGCAATAAATGTACTTAAGAAAGCAGGAGTAGATATGACTACTAGCGAACCAATAGATAAGGCATTAAAATTATTTGGTGAGTTAGTAGATGAAATGGATAAGCTAATTTAGCTTTATAAGGAGGCCAGTTTACATAGGTCTCCTTTTTCATAATAATTATAATATTGACAAAGTGATTTATTTAGCATAAACTAGAGTTGGTTAGTTAAATTGTTATATGAAAATTGAATACCATTGTGTTTATAAGTTTATTTATATAATTAATAGGGAAGTTGGGTGAAAAGCCCACGCAGCCCCCGCTACGGTAAGTGTTTCTTCATTATGAATGAAGATGTGTTTATCAATATGCCACTGGATTTTTTTCTGGGAAGGCGATAAGCATATATTAAGCCCGGAGACCTGCTTATAAATAGTTTGCATTTTTTCGGTGGGAAAAAATAGTAACAATATAGTTATAGGACTTTGTGTTATACATAAAGTTTTATATGATTATGTATTTTTTCACCGTTAAAAGTTTAACGGTTTTTTATATTTTTTGATACAAAAATTAAATATGAGGCTATTGGTGTAATAAAAAACACTTAAAAGGGAAGTCCGGTGAAAATCCGACATGGTCCCGCCACTGTAATAGATAGAAGCTTATCAATACCACTGTGCATGTGTATGGGAAGGGATAAGATTCGTTATTCTTAAGTCAGGAGACCTGCCAATAGTAACAATGCTGTTTATTACTCACGAGGATGAGGAGGTGTTATTAAATTAGTAGAGTTTTCTGCTTATTAGTGATGCCTTTCTGCCTTTAGAAAGGTTTTTTTACTGTTAAAATCAAAACGAATGGAGGATTAATATGAATATTCATGAATACCAAGCAAAGGAGATTTTAAGTGAATATGGCATACAGGTTCCAAAAGGTCAGGTAATATTTACTCCTGAAGAAGCTTTTAAGGTGGCATGGAGAATAGAAAGTGATGTAGCAGTTGTAAAAGCACAGATTCATGCAGGTGGTAGAGGAAAGGCTGGAGGAGTAAAAATTGCAAAGAGTATTGATGATGTAATGCTTTATGCAAATGAACTATTGGGGAAAAAATTAGTAACTCACCAAACAGGACCTGAGGGAAAAGAAGTAACACGTCTATTGATTGAAGAAGGTTGTGATATTAAAAAAGAGTATTATATAGGCCTTACTTTAGATAGAAGTACATCTAGGATTGTTTTAATTGCATCTGAAGAGGGAGGAACAGAGATTGAAAATGTAGCCAAAGAGATGCCAGAAAAGATATACAAAGAAATAATTGATCCCGTTGTTGGATTGACTCCTTTTCAAGCACGTCGTATTGGTTTTAATGTTAATATTTCTAAAGAGCTTATGCAGCAATTTGTAGAGTTGTTACTAAATTTGTATCGTTGTTTTGTAGAAAAAGATTGTACTATTGCAGAAATTAATCCTCTAGTAGTTACTGAAGATGGAAAAGTAATGGCGTTAGATGCGAAAATGAATTTTGATTCAAATGGTTTGTATCGTAATAAAGATATATTAGATTATAGAGATTTAGAAGAGGAAGATGAAAAAGAAATAGAAGCTTCAAAATATGATCTTTCTTATGTATCACTAGATGGTAATATTGGTTGTTTGGTAAATGGTGCAGGTTTAGCAATGTCTACAATGGATATTATTAAATATTATGGTGGAGAGCCAGCAAACTTCCTTGATGTTGGTGGTGGAGCAACAGAGGAAAATGTTAAAGCAGCTTTTAAGATTATTCTTTCAGATAAACGAGTAAATGGAATATTTGTTAATATCTTTGGTGGAATTATTAAATGTGATGTAATTGCGAATGGAATTGTTGAAGCTTGCAAGGATATAAAAGTTAAAGTGCCTATTGTAGTTAGACTAGAAGGTACTAATGTTGATGAAGGAATAGAAATACTCAATAATTCAGGATTAAATATTGTTACTGCAAGTTCTATGGGTGAAGGTGCTAAAAAAACTGTTGAATTAGTAAAGTGAGGAGGGAGTTTTTATGAGTATATGGGTTAATAAGGATACATTGGTAATTGTACAGGGGATAACTGGTTCAACTGCTAGTTTTCATACGAAGGAAATGTTAGATTATGGAACAAAAATAGTAGGTGGTGTTACTCCAGGTAAGGGAGGAACAAAAGTACAAGGACTTCCAGTGTTTAATACGGTTAAAGAAGCTGTAGAAGAAACTAATGCGAGTGTTTCTGTTATTTATGTTCCTGCTCCTTGGGCTGCAGATGCAATAATTGAAGCAGTTGATGCAGAGTTAGATATGGTTGTTTGTATTACTGAACATATACCAGTGCAAGATATGATAAAGGTTAAGAGATATATGGAAGGAAAGAAAACTCGTTTAATAGGACCTAATTGTCCAGGAGTAGTTATACCAGAGGAATGCAAAATTGGTATAATGCCTGGATATATTCACAAAAAAGGTCATGTTGGGATAGTGTCACGTTCTGGAACTTTGACTTATGAAGCTGTTTATCAATTAAGTCAAAAGGGAATTGGACAGTCTGCAGCTGTGGGTATTGGTGGAGATCCTATAAATGGAACTAATTTTATAGATGTTTTGAAAGCATTTAATGAAGATAAGGATACAAATGCAGTTATTATGATCGGTGAAATAGGTGGTACTGCAGAGGAAGAAGCTGCGCTATGGATTAAGGAAAATATGTCAAAACCTGTAGTAGGATTTATAGCTGGTGCTACAGCACCAAAGGGTAAACGTATGGGTCATGCTGGAGCAATTATTTCAGGAGGCAAGGGAACAGCAGATGAAAAAATAAAAATGATGAAGAAATGTGGAATTGAAGTAGCTGATACATGTGCTACAATAGGGGATACTCTTGTTGAAGTTTTAAAACAAAAAGAAATGCTAAATTATTGTTTGTAAAAAGGTATTGACATTTAAAGAAAAACAATATATTATATCCATAATAAAATAAAAAATGTCAGTGAACAGAAATAGTAGCTATGGGAAATTAGTTAAAGCGAGCCTGGAATAGTGAAAGCCAGGTACTTAAGCCTTTAGTGAATGGGTCTGTGAGACGTAAGTGCGAATGAAAAGTAGCGTTTACCGGGTGTCTACCGTTAAAATGACAGGGTATCGATTAAATTCCGTACCTGAACAAAGATAATTTTATTGAGGTGGCATAGCGAAATATAACATTTCGTCCTTTATTGGATGAAATGTTTTTTGTTTTATATTTGCTATGTAGCTATTGGTTTTTGTTCATCACGTAAATAAAATTAATATGGGTGGCATCACGGTCACTTCGTCCCATTAGATAGGATGAAGTGGCCTTTTTTATTTATATTAGGTGAGGGGGAGAATGATAATGGAAAATTTGAAAGGAAGATTTGGAATTTTTGGAGGACAATATGTTCCAAAAAAATTAATGAGTGCATTAACACAATTGGAAGAAGAATATCTAAAAGCAATAAAAGATAAAAAGTTTATGGATGAGTATAGATATTTTTTAAGGGATTATAGTGGAAGAGAAACTCCATTATACTTTGCTAGCAACTTAACAAAGAAGTTAGGTGGAGCAAAGATTTATCTTAAAAGAGAGGATCTAAATCACACTGGAGCACATAAGATTAATAATGCTTTAGGACAAGTGCTTCTTGCAAAGAAGATGGGAAAGAAAAGGATAATTGCAGAAACTGGTGCAGGTCAACATGGTGTGGCAACTGCTACTGTAGCTGCTATGTTTGGCATGGAATGTGAAGTGTTTATGGGAGAAGAGGATATAAAAAGACAACATCTTAATGTTGCTAGAATGAATATGCTTGGTGCAAATGTTGTTTCTGTTAAAAGTGGAACAGCTACATTAAAAGATGCTACTGATGAGGCTATTAAAAATTGGGTTGAAAACGTAGATACAACGTATTATGTAGTTGGGTCCGTAGTTGGCCCCCATCCTTATCCCACTATAGTGAGAGATTTTCAAAGAGTTATTGGAGATGAGACTAAAAAGCAAATATTAGAAAAAGAAGGAAGACTTCCTGATTATATAGTGGCTTGTGTAGGTGGAGGAAGTAACGCTATGGGGATGTTTTATCCATTTATAGATGATATTCAGGTTAAGCTAGTTGGAGTAGAAGCAGCTGGATTAGGGATAGATACAGATAAACATGCAGCAACTATGACAAAAGGTTGTCATGGTATAATACATGGAATGATGACATATCTTTTACATGATGATGATGGTAAGATAATGCCTGTGTATTCAATATCAGCAGGTTTAGACTATCCAGGAGTTGGACCAGAACATGCTTATTTTAAAGAAACAGGTAGAGCGAGCTATGTGCCAATAACAGATGAGGAAGCAGTAAAAGCATTTATGCTACTATGTAGTACAGAAGGCATCATACCTGCTATTGAGAGTTCACATGCATTAGCAGAAGCTATAAAAATGGTACCAACTCTTTCTGAAAATAAAATTGTTGTGGTAAATTTATCAGGAAGAGGAGATAAGGATGTTGATACTATAAGTAAATATTTATCAGAAAATATTTGTATGAATGTAATATGATTGTTCTTTTTATGACAAGGATTAGTCTGATAATAGACACTGTGACTAAAAAAAGACATCGACAGATTGTTAATTTAATGGCATTGTAAGCATACATTATTCAATTGATGTGTGAAAAATAAATCAATTAATAATGGGAAATAAAAAAACAAATGTCTATTTTAAGACACTTGTTTTTTATTTCCTAAATTAACCTTTTATGAAGTCAAGTTTAAAAAGGATGTAAAATGGCATTATTAGCGTATTTGATGATACTATTTGCAAATTAATTATTAATAGATTATTATATATATTGTGGTATGATATTTGCAACATACTTAATAGATGGATATTAATTTTATGGGAGGTGAAGGCCTTGAAAAGAATGTCATTTATGTTAAAACAACATATAGGAGCACCATGCAATCCAATAGTTAAGGCTGGAGATGAAGTTAAGAGGGGACAATGCATTGCAGAGCCTTCAGGATTAGGTGCTAAAATATTTTCAAGTGTTTCTGGTAAAGTAGAGACTATTAATGATACAGAGATAGTAATACTTGCAGATGATGTTCAAAACAAGGATTATGTTAAAATAAAGGAATGTGATTCAATACTTGATACTATTTATGAAGCTGGGATAGTTGGAGCTGGTGGAGCCGGTTTTCCAACTCATATTAAGTTGAAAGCTGATATACCAGATGGTTATGTAATAGCAAACTGTGTTGAATGTGAGCCAGCATTGCATCACAATATTAAATTACTAGAAGAAGACCCTGGAGTTGTAATAAGGGGTATAGAATATGCAATGAAGGTTACTAATGCTCCAAAAGCATATATAGGAATAAAAGCTAAACATAAAAAAGCTATTGAAGCTATTAAAAAATATTTAAATGGTAATAAGGATATTGAGATTAAAGAATTAAAAGATATCTATCCAATGGGAGAAGAGAGAGCACTTATTCATGCTATACTTGGTATTTGGCTTGAACCAACACAATTACCATTAGAAGCTAAATGTGTAGTTATAAACGCTGAAACTCTTTCAAATATAACAAGAGCTGTTGAAGATAGAAAACCTGTTATAGACAAAGACATGACTATCATTGGAAAAATAAAAGGTGGAAATGAGCCTCATATTTTATTCCAAGTACCTATTGGAACTCCTATCAAGGATTTAATTGAAGAATGTGGAGGAATAGATGGGGAATATGGTGAAGTAATAATTGGAGGACCATATACAGGTAAGGCACAAGATTTAGATAGTTCTGTTGTAACTAAGACTTCAGGTGGTGCAATAGTTACTATACCTTTCCCTAAATATGAAGGTCCAATAGGTCTATTAGTATGTGCCTGTGGTGCAAACGAAGAAAGACTAAGAGATGTTGCTTCTAAGATGGGTGCAGAAGTTGTTGGAGTTACAAAATGTAAAAATGTTATAGATGTAAAAGGTGCGAATAAATGTAAGACTCCAGGAGATTGTCCAGGACAAGCTGAAGGAATCATTAAGCTAAAGAGAAGTGGAGCTAAGAGAGTTCTTATTTCAAACTGTAGTGACTGTTCAAATACAGTAATGTGTTGTGCACCTAAGATGGGACTTCCTGTATACCATCATACAGACCATGTATTTAGAACATTAGACTATCCATTGACAAGAAGATTACCTATGGAAGAAAACAAGTAGTTGAAAGGAGGTTTTATATATGTCTATGAGTGCAGAATATGCAGAATCAGTAAAAAATGAAGTAGCTGCTGTTTGTTGTAGAACTGAAGAAGGCACAGTAATTACACCAGAAAATTTAGAAGATCCAGCAATATTCCCAGATCTAGTAGATTCAGGACTTATGAAAATCCCAGCAAATTGTTTAAAGGTTGGAGAAGTTATTGGAGCAAAGCTTACAAAGACAATTGACTCCTTAACACCAATTACTCCTGATATTGTAGAAGGTGCAAAAGCTATTGAAGGAGCTGCAGATGTTGAAGTTACAGAAGCAGATGAAAAGGCTGTTTTAAAATTCAATAGAAAAGCAGGAGATATTATAAACCCTGAGGATTTAGAAAATCCAATGCATTTTGAAAAGCTTGTAGATTCTCTTCTTGTAGATTTAAATGATAGTGTACTTACAAGAGGGGAAGTTGTAGGAAAGAAATTAGCTAAAGATGTAGTAGCTTTAACTCCTATAATAGGGGATATGATTGAAGGATTTGTTGAAAAAGAAGTACCAACACAAGAGGTAAAATCAACTCAAGCTTCAACTATTAAAGGTGGAGCAGTAAAGATTAAGATTGGTGAAGGAAAAAATATAAACATAGAAATACCTGTTGGTATTAAAGGAAAAATTTCAATAAAATAATACACAAGAGTGTTCTCATATGTTATAACTCACAGGAAAGTATTAGTTTTTCACAATATAAAACTTTCCTGTGAGTTTCAAAAAAGGCTTCCTTATAACATTTTAATAGAAGCCTTTTTTATAAACATCTCTAAATTATATTCACCCAATATAATTTGGAGATGTTTTTTATTTAAAATACTGGACCTAATGTGTTCCAAGGACTTAATATTATTGGTTCTTGTTCAAAAGCTTTTATTATTTCTTCAGGTGCATATTTTTTATTGATAGCTGCTCTTAAAACGTATTCATCAAACCACTCATCACTCATTATATAAAAACCATTATTCCCTGCGGATTCTCCCCAACTGTTTTGAATTTTCCATCTATTAGGTTTACCATCCACAAGATTAACTCCGGTAAAAGTCATTACATGGGCTGAACTACTTGCTTTGTACATAAGCCTTTCTCTTTTATTCATAGTAAATTTAGTATTTAAAACAGTTTCATAATTAAATAACTTCATATCCATAATACCTAATTCCCTATGAGACATTTTTCCTACATCACAACCAAAAGAAACCTGTTCTCCGCCTTTAATTTGGGCTATAGCTAATTCTTTTAAAGTATTTATATCAACATTTAAATATTTAATTGGTTCATTGTCAACTACATTTCCATGATATTTTAAAGAATAGGTTTTTCCAAAAGGTTTATCATCTGTTGGATAGTTTACTAATATTATATAGTCTTTTGGTTTTACTTTTGAATATTTATTGTAAAAATCTAAAGGTTTAATGTTTTCATCTCTATGAAAGACTCCATTAAGGTCTTTATACTCAAAATCAAAAGTTTTTGGTGGTTCTCCAAGAAAGTGACATAATATATTATATATATCTATTAGCATATTTTCTTTTTCAACTCTAATGGTATCAATTGAATTGTTTTGTCTATACATTTTCCTCAATATTTTAGCATATTGTCTCATTTTTTCACTTAATATTTGATTAAGTGTTTTTGAATCTTCTGAAGTTTTAGAATCTGGCATTGCATATTTAGGAACTATTCCATACTTTTCAATTAGTTTTGCAAATAGTCCCCATCTTCCTCCTTCATGTATAGGACAACTAAGTAGTCCAATTACTTCATGATCTTCTAGATCTTTGTCAATAGTACTGATTATATTTTCTATAAATAAATTGGATTTTTCTAGCTTGTCCCAGAAGAATAAATAATTTTGAGAGAGTTCAAAATTATTTTCTTCCATTTTTAGGGCATTTGAAATACTATATCTTACACAGTTTAAAGCTCCAAACATCCAACATCTTCCGGTTTTCATTTGATTTGTAACTTTTCCAACATCTATCTCTTCTGAAAAATGGTAATGCATATTTGCAACAGCTTCATGATTTAATGCAACGTCAACAAGACCATTTCTTATTACAGCATCAGAATATACCTTGTTATTTATATCTGAGTTGTAATAATTTGAACATCTTTCAATAAGTTCATTTGTAACTGATTTTTTGTCCATAAATCTAACCTCCTGTATTTAAGAAAATATTTTTTAACCATTATTGTTCATATGTTCCTTTTTCTATCAGCATACCCTCATGCATCATCAACTTGCCCTTAGCAATTACGGTTTTTATATCTAGATTTTTATCTATAATTAGTAAATCAGCATCTGAATTTTCCGTTATTGTGCCTTTTTGAGGATAAAGGTTAAGTGCTTTTGATGCATTTGTTGTAAAAAATCTTAATGCTTTTTCTAAATCAAACTTTAGGTCTAGTACCATTGTTTTAAATTCTTCATATAAGCTACTTACTTGAGAAGCACCTATTTCTATCATATTGCCTTGAGAATCATATTTCGACCAGCTTCCGTAGCCGTCGGAGCTAATAGTGATGTTTTCTAGAGGTATACTTAATAATTCTGCTCTTTGAATTACTTTCCCTGGGGATAATTCTTTATTTGTTCCACAAGTTAAGTCGATTATACCTCCATCTTTTGCATATTCAAAGGCTTCCATTAAAAGGTCTTCTTTACGGTTTACATGAGTAGGTCTTATGGTTCTAAATGGTATATCTGTTTCTGTTAAAACTTGTTTTATTGACTGCAATCCTTTTTTCCCATTTCCCATATGTGTAACTAATATACCTGCTTTTCCAGCAAGCATTCCAGCTACTCTTACATCTGAGGCTAATCTTGCTAGTTCATCTTTATTTAGGCTAGGAGATCTGTGGTCTGATAAAGCTATTTTAGCTCCAATTATTTCATCTATAAATACAATATCTTTTTTAACTGAATTAGTTAAAGTCGGCGAAGGAAATTCGTATGCTCCAGTAAGTGCATAGGCTGATATTCCTTCTTCTTTAAGTGATTTGGCTTTTGCTATGAGGTTTTCTATACTTCTAGTTGTAGAGTCAGTGCCCAAAAGGCCTACTACAGTTGTAATTCCTGCTTCTATTAGTTTTGATAAGGTGATTTCAGGTACTCTTGTTTTAAAGCTACCTTCTCCTCCTCCCCCAATAATATGTACATGATTGTCTATGAATCCAGGAATAAGCACTTTACCAGTTCCATCAATTATTTGTATTTTGTTAGAAAAGGGTTGGATATCATCCTCAATTAAGGATATTTCACTGTTACTAATCAAAATATCCTTTGTTTTCAAGTATTCTGGACTATAGATTTCAATATTTTTAATCAATATCATGAAAATCCCTCATTTCCTTATTTAATTATTCTGTGTACATTATACATTCTATATTATGATAGGTCTAGAATCACCTCCTTATGTTTATAAGAATTTACTCTTTAGATTGTTCCAGTACATATCTTTATCAAACACCAGACGGAAAATAGTTGTTTTTGATATATTAAAGGAAACTTCAACTATGTCATCGTATTTATTTTGGACTCCGTCATTTATTATCAATATGGAATTTTCATAAAGGTATTCCGGCTTAATTTTTATTGTCATATCTCCAGGTATTATAGCACTATTTAACAATGAACGATATGCTTTTGAGCTTATAGGAGATAATGGCGTTAATTGCAATGTTTTAAGTGTAGGATATACAATACATCCTGCACTAGAATAGTTATATGCAGTACTTCCAACTGGAGTTGAAACAATAAGACCATCTCCACTAAACTTTTCTAGATGGTTGTCATCTATAAATACTTCTAAATGGACTACTTTGGATTCTATACCTTTTATAACTATTTCATTAATTCCCAATAGATTTATACAATCAGTTTTTGTACATACTTTAGCTTCTACAAGGAAAATTTCTTCTATATAATAATCATTATTAATATAGTTATCTATAAAACTATCAATTTTTTCTGGGAGTATTTCTTGGAAGAAGCCTAAATGACCTGTATTTATGCCAACGTAGGGAATTGAAGAAAAATTATTATTATGTACAGCTCTTAAAAAAGCACCATCTCCGCCAATACATATATTTAATTCTGCATTAGCATTATATTCTTTAGGAATAGTAAAACCCTTTTTTTCTAGTTTCTGAGTTAAAATTTCAAAAGTTTTTATAGAATCAAAATTATTATTTGGAATAATATTTATTATTCCATTTTTATTAAGTGTCAAGTAAAAAACCTCCTAAGGGATCTTTTATTTATACTATATATTTTGATATAATAATCATCGTTTGCTTATATTATACAATAAAAGACTAAATATTTGGAGGATTGAAATGAGTTTGTTAAAAGAAAACGAAAATGTAGTATTATTTAAAGTAAAAGACGAGATGACTGTAGAAGAAGTACTTTTTAACTACAATATTTCTTCAAGGCTTTTTAGAAAGTTAAAAAGGCAAAAGGCAATATTTCTAAATGGCAAAACTGTAAAAAATACTTCTATTGCAAGTGTTGGGGATATTATTTCAATATTTATGGAAGATGAAATAGACGATACAGTCCCAGAACCTATACCATTAGATATAATATATGAAGATTATGATTTGTTGATTATTAATAAAAAACCAAATATGGTGGTTCATCCTACAAAAAGCCATCAAAGGGGAACTATTTCTAATGGAATTAGTTATTATTATAAAGAAAAAAATATCAAGAAGAAAATAAGATTTGTAAACAGATTAGATATGGATACTTCAGGAGTTTTAATAGTAGCTAAAAATTCATTTAGCCATCAACAATTGGCTATTCAATTTCAGGAAAACAGTGTAATAAAAAAATATATTGCAATAATAGAAGGTTTAGTTGAAAATAATAATGATATTATTGATTTACCTATAGGAAGAGAAGAGGATAAAAGTGTTAAAAAAGTAGTAACAGATGATGGGAAAAAAGCAATAACTGAGTACAATGTGTTAGAAAAATACAAAAATGCAACTTTACTTGAAGTTCAAATATACACTGGTAGAAGTCATCAAATAAGGGTTCATTTAAATCATATTGGTCATCCTATAATAGGAGATGCACTTTACAATAAACCAAGTGAATACATTGTAAGGCAAGCCCTTCATGCTAGCTACATTAAATTTAAACATCCAAGAACTCAAGAAGATATGGAGTTTATAGCACCATTACCAGAAGATATGACTAAACTTATCAGCATATTAAAAGACCCAAAGAATTAATCGTTCTTTGGGTCTTTCTTTTTTGAAGAATCTAATACTTTCATTATCTCTATCATTTTTAACATTTCTTTCATTTTCTCTTTTTCCTTTTCGTCTTTTCCATCAAAAAGAGATTCTGCCAATTGAGTTAACTGATCTTTATCAGTAATCTTTTGAGGATTTGATAGTACCTGTGACATCAATGCTATCATTAGTTTATATTTTTCATAGTTTAATATTAAATTCATTGGAGTGCCCATTGTATTTAGTTTTTCTTCAGGTACTTCCTCCTTTAGAGTGGAAACTATGTAATTAAATCTTTGCTTATTGTTATCTAGTTTTATGGGGGTAATTGGTTCTTTGGAAGTATTTCTTTGTAAAAACTCTGTTAGCTCATGAAATTTAACTATTTTTTCTGTAAACAATATAGATTTATTTAAAATTGGGGCAAGCCATTCTGGAAAATAAGGGCCTATTTTTCTTAAATGTTCAATTTTTTCATAAGTGCGTTCAGTATTTAAACTTTTAAGATTATTTTCATGTATGACTATGTTTTGATTGTTACTGATATTTTCTTTTCTATTCATAAAAAAATACAAAAAAATAAATAAAATAAAAATATTGTTCATTATCATACCTCCATAGTTAAAAATTAGTAATACTATTTTATGTTCTAAAAATTAAATTGTTCCACTTATAAGTAATATATTTGAAGATTTATTCATAGATTTAAAATAAAAAACAAATGGAGGTAATTAAGTGGAAAATAAGGATAAGTTAAATATTAATATTGAGGATCTAAAAGATATAAATCCATCAGAAGAACAACTTGAACAGATAAAGGATATGGCAGAAGCCTATTCAGATAAGTCTGAGGATGAAATAATATTTGAAATCATTAAGCTAAACAACAAAATGGAAAGTGAAATGGAACCTGATGAGTATCAAGATTTAATGGGGAAAATTGAACAGATAAGGCCTCTTTTAGATGAAGAACAAATAGAAAAACTTAATAAAATATTGGGAATCCTCAAAGGTGAATAAAGTACCCTCCTAAATATAGGAAATAGACTTCAAATAAAAATGATGTTATAATTCAATATATACATTATGTAAACTAGGAGGAAAAACAAATGAAAAGGCCTAAGAAATTGAAAATACTATTATTGCTTGTAATTTCTTTCGCTATTCTTTCAAGTTTGTATCTATATATAAATAGTGAGAAGAAATATGATGATATTTCATATAGTGAATTTATGGAATATGTAAAGGATGGAAAGATAGAAAGAGTTGATTTAAATGATGGTTCAAGAATTAGAGGAAAGTTTGCTACAGGGGGATACTTTATAACAGACAATCCTAGGACTGAAAACTTTAAGGAAATACTTCTAATGAATGATGTAAAAGTAGTAGAGTCAAATACTAGTTCTGTTATAGCACAAGGACTTACATTTTTAATTTTCATAGTCGGTATAGGGGTTATAGGATACTTTGTTAATAATAATATGACAAAACAAGCTCAAAAAGAAATGGCCATAATGTCAAATGTTGAAAGCGGAAATGGAAGTGGTGATGAATTTACTTTTGATAATGTTGCTGGAAATGAAGAGGCGAAGGAATCATTAAAAGAGCTAGTAGATTTCATTGAAAATCCAGAAAAATATAGTAAATATGGTGCAAGGATTCCTAGAGGTATTTTGCTTTATGGACCTCCTGGAACAGGTAAAACTCTTTTGGCGAAGGCATTAGCTGGGGAAGCTAAAGTTCCATTTTTCTCGGTTTCAGGTTCGGATTTTATTCAAGTATATGCTGGATTAGGGGCTAGTAGAATAAGAGCTCTTTTCAAAAAAGCAAAGGAATGTGGGAAAAGCGTAATATTTATTGATGAGATAGATGCTTTGGGTAAAAAGAGAAAAGGAAGTCTTTCTAATAGTGGCAATGATGAAGGAGATAGAACACTTAATGCATTACTTACTGAGATGTCTGGGTTTAGTGATAGAGAAGGTACTATAGTAGTTGCTGCAACTAATAGAGTTGATACACTAGACGAAGCCTTATTAAGACCTGGTAGATTTGATAGACAAATAGAAGTAGGACTTCCAGATTTAAATGCCAGATATAAGATATTGAAACTTCACAGCAAAAACAAACCACTATCAGAAGATGTGAAGCTAGAAAAACTAGCTCAAGAGACATCTTATTTTAGTGGTGCTATGTTAGAAAATCTAATGAATGAAGCTGCAATGATAGCTGCTAGAAACAATGATATTAATATTAATATGTATCACATTGACAAAGCCTTTTTTACTGTATTAGTTGGAGAAGAAAAGAAAGATAGAAGTAGCATATTAAATAAAGATAAAAAAATAACTGCTTATCATGAAGCAGGTCATGCATTAGTAGCCAAAAAGGTTTCAAAAGAAAATAGAGTTACTAAGGTAAGCATAATTCCTAGCACTAAGGGTATGGGGGGATTTAGTATGAATATTCCACCTGATAAGATGTACCAAACTAAAAAGGATATAAGAGATAATATAATGATTGCACTAGGAGGAAGAGCTGCAGAAGAGATAATATTTGGAATAGAAAATATCACAACAGGAGCTTCTAGTGACTTACAAAAAGCTACAGACATGGCAATAAAGATGATGAGTATTTATGGAATGGACGAAGAATTAGGTCTTGTAAATTATGAAGTAGTATTAGGTCAAAATATAGGTAGCAATAGCTTTGTTATAGAAAGATTAAAAAAACAAATTGATTCACTTTATGAAGAAACAAAGAAACTATTAATTACAAATGAAAATTTCCTACATCAAATTGCTACAGCTTTATTAGAAAAAGAAGTATTGAATGAGTCGGAAATTAATGTATTAACATCAAAAAAATGTTTTGCTATTTAAAAAATAGATACAACGAATGCTTGAAGAAAAATGTATTTCGGGTTATAATAAATATACAAAAGACAGAGTTTTATTTTCTGCGATGTTCGTTATCCTGTATAATTCAACCGACATAGTGCAGACGGGAGTCTGAGTTCAGTAATGTATGACATGCCCTTTACTAGGAAGTCAGAAATTATTGACAGGATACCCACCTTGTGAGAGGCGGGTCTGAATTAGCAAGGAATACGGCATTGCGGGAATACAAAAGCCTCTTAGATTTAATCTAAGAGGCTTTTGTATATTTATTTTAAAAAGTTAAATACTAATTATAGATAACATGTTGAAAGAAGGTATTTTATGGAACTTGTTTGTCCATTATGTAATGGATTGTATGAAATCAAGGTTATATGCCCAATTTGTCAAAACAATATGGAAGATAAAGGGCCAATTGTAAATTATCTAGATAATTATAGCCCATATCTACTAGATGAAATAACTTCTAAAGTAGATGGAGTTTCTAGTTATAAATGTGTTCATCTATTTAAATGTTCAAGATGTAAACATGATAAAAGGGTAGAAGTAGAAAGAACCTATTTTTAACCTATTTGTATGGGAACTTTTTTCCTTTCTTTAAAGATATAAATGAATTTAAATCCTAATTCCTTCAATAGCTTTTCTGCTTGCCTATATTCATATCCAACAAATTGTGGCTCATGAGCATCTGAGCCAATAGTTATAATATCTCCACCTAAATCTCTATACAACTGTAATAATTCTACCTTAGGATGGTAGTAATCAAGTCCATATCTAATACCTGAAGTATTGAGCTCAATTCCTTTACCACATGAAATTAATTTTTTGAATATTTTTTCAACTAAATCTATATAATTTTTTACCTCTGGTATCATAGATGGATCTTCAAAGTATCTATCAATAACATCTATATGTCCAACAACATCATAATTATCAAAATTATTAATACAGCTTAATAGTTCCTCATAATACTCAAGGGTTACTTCTAAAGGATCTTTATTAACTAAATATCTATCACTATACATATCTTTTCCTTTAATAGTATGGAGAGACATTAAAACAAAATCAAATGGGTTCTCATTTATAAATTTACTATATCTATTACTTAAATGAGGTTGAATTCCTATTTCTACTCCAGTTAAAATTTCGATTTTCTTTAGGTATTTATATTTTACTCTTTTTGATTTTCTAAAATAATCTTCAGTATGAAAAGCTATATCTAATTTTTGATCAGTAGTTTCAAATTCTATATGATCAGTGAAACAAATGCTTCTCATGTTTTTTTCAAGAGCTTTGACAACCATATCCTCCATAGAATATTTGCAATCTAAAGAATAATCACTGTGAATGTGAAAATCATACATTTGCAACACTCCTAATTTTATTATATTGATATTATTGTAAGATAAAACAACTAATAAGTAAAGATTTAAATGTTTAAATAAAGGTTACAATATAGATACATAAAAATATTTTTACTAGGAAGTATATTATTAAAGGATTTGCTTGGAGGTGAGAAATATGGAAATGAACACTAAAGAAGTAGTTAAGAAAAAAATATTAGATGCACAAGAAATGGTAAGGGATTATGAAATGTATTCTAAACAAATTGAAAATGAAGATGTAGCATTGACATTTAAAGACTTTGCTGAAGAATGTGGATATCAAGCTAAAAAACTTCAAGAAATTTTAAAGGAAATTGACCATAAATAGGGATGACTATCCCTATTTTTTTTCCCTATTTATACGAAAGAGTGTATAATGATAATATGAGTTTAAATTATCTAGGAGGGGATAATAATGGTAAAACCACTAATCTATGCTCACAGAGGGGCTTCTCATTATGCACCAGAGAATACTATGGCATCTTTTAAGAAGGCTGTAGAAATGAGAGCAGATGGAATAGAAATTGATGTTCACAAGAGTAAAGATGGATATTTAATGGTATGCCATGATGAAAAAATTGATAGGACTACTAATGGAAGTGGATATATAAAGGATAAGAATATGAAAGAGTTAAGATCCTTAGACGCTGGTAGCTGGTATAGCAAGGATTTTGAAGGTGAAAGAATTCCACTACTTGAAGAAGTGTTAGATTTAGTAAAAATGGAGAATCTATTATTAAATATAGAGTTAAAAAATGGACCAATATTTTATGAAAATCTTGAAAGAGATGTTGTAAAGGCAATTAAAGCCTATGGATTAGAAGACAATGTAATTATATCATCATTTAATCATTATAGTCTTTTGGGAATAAAAAAGATTGAACCTAGAATTAAAACAGGAATTCTTTATATCGCTGGAATGGTATCACCATGGAAATATGCCAAAACTATTGGGGCAGATGCTATTCATCCATTATATGTAACTATTAATAAGGAAGTAACGGAAGAATGTATTAAAAATAATATAATGGTCAATCCATTTACAGTAGATAGGGAAAGTGATATGATACTAATGAAAAATATTGGAGTTACAGGCATTATAACCAATTGCCCTGATATAGGTAGAAAAGTAGTTGATTAATTTATATATTAAGGAAGGCTGATACGTGTGAAGAAAGTAAAAATAATATGCAATCCATCTTCGGGAAGGCAGTTGATGCAAAGAAGAGTTGATGCAATTTGTAAAATACTTGTTGACGAAGGATATACAATAAGTAAGTTTATTACTAAGAAAAAGAATGACGCTATGTTTGAAACCATTAAATGCTGTAAGGAGGATTGGGATATAATAATTGCCTGTGGTGGAGATGGTACAGTAAATGAGGTAGCAAAGGGTATTGTATTAGGTGGAAGAAAAATACCTGTAGCAATTTTGGCAGCAGGCACTGTTAATGATTTTGCAAATTATTTAGATTTACCTAGAAGTAGTAAGGAATTTTATGAACTTATAGAAAATGGTAATACACTAGATGTTGATTTAGGAAAGGTAAGAGATGAATACTTTGTAAATGTTGCTGCAAGTGGATTACTTACAAATGTAGGTTATCAAGTGCAACCTGAAGTAAAAGCTGTATTGGGAAGGATGGCATATTATTTAGAAGGATTAAAGGAGATTCCAAAACAAAAATTTAGGCCTATCAAGGTAAAGTTTGAAAGTGAAGAATATACGAAAGAAGAAGATATTTTATTATTTTTATTATCTAATAGTTCTTCTATTGGTGGATTTAAGTATTTAGCACCAAAAGCCTATGTAAGTGATGGGTATTTAGATAGCATTATAATTAAAAAATCTGATGTACAGGATTTGGTATCAATATTTATAAGCATTTTTAGTGGAGAGCATATAAATCATCCAAATGTTGAGTACTTTAAAACCAAGAAAATCACTATACAAACAGAAGAAGATATACCTATTGACATTGATGGTGAATATGGAGGAAAGCTACCAGCAACATTTGAAGTAGTTCCAAACAGTTTTAGGATACTTGTTAAATAAAAGCAGATTATTTAATCTGCTTTTTGTTCTTTTAATATATACTTTAATATTGTATTTTAGTATAATTTCAACTATTGATTTATAATATATTGTGTAATATGATGAATACAAGATTATTTATGGAGGAGATATTTTTGAACGAGAAGGTTTGTGACAATGTAATAGAAATAGAAAAATACTTAAGAAAAGTTGACTACATAATTAGAAAAAATGGAAGAGAGATATTAAATGATTTCAACATTACAGTTCCTCAGTTTACTGCATTGCAGATTCTTATAAGTGAAGGAGATTTAACAATCGGAGAGTTAAGCCAAAATATGGCCCTTGCTTGCAGCACCATTACAGATTTAATAGATAGAATGGAGAAGAGCGGATTAGTAATTAGAAAAAAAGATGAAAAGGACAAAAGGGTTGTTAGGGTAGAAGTTCAATCTATTGGATATGAATTGGTTCAAAAAGTGCTAGATAAGAGAAGGATTTATCTTGATGAGAAATTGAATGGATTTGAAAAGAAAGATAAGGAATTTCTAAAAGAAGCATTAACATCACTATATTATGCAATGAAAGATGACTAGAAATACTTACCTTACCAGTATACAATCCATATACTGATTAACATTATTTGGTAGTCTAATGTTTTTTGAAGAGGGGTAGAATGTCATGAAAATTATTGACAATAGGTATAAAATTGATAAGCTCATTGCTGAAAATCCTAATGGAGTTGTGTATATAGTTACTGATTTATGGAATAAAGACAAAAAATTATTTTTAAAAACCTTTAATTATAACAAATATATGTTTCAAATCCATTATTTTATATCAGAATTTGTTAGTATTTCAAATATAAAACATGAATATTTGTTAGCTAGTGAAGAATTCAATATTATTAAATCAATAGACCGAGAATTAACTCATATAAATCAATATTACTATGTTACAGAGTATGTAGATAAGCCTAAATTAAAAGATATCTATGAAGAGCTTAATTTAACTGAAAGGCTAACTATAATACAACAACTTTGTACTGTATTAGATTTTTTACATTATAGAGGATTTGTTTACAAACATTTGACTCCAAAAGATATTTATATTTTTGATAATAATATTATAAAGATTAAGGATTTGGTAACTATAGATGATAAGTTCATGTGTAATGATTATGATGTATTGGATAGAAATTTTATTGCCCCTGAAGTTCTTTTAAATCAAAATAATATTGATTTTCGTGCGGATTTTTATTCTATCGGAATGATTATGCAATATCTTTTTTTAGAAGATGAAAAAATATTATCTTCTCTAAGTAGTACTAAAATTAAATTCTTAGAAGATACAGTGAAAGCTCTTACTATGATGAATGCTACTAATAGAGATGGGGAATTAAGTTGTATAGTTTCAGATATAAATAAGCATTTTTCACTAAATTATACAGTAGATTATAAAAAAGAAAGAGAGTATTTAAATTTTAATACAAAGATAGTGGGAAGAGAAAAAGAAATAGATAGATTAATACATATTGATAATAGTATTTGTAATAAAAAACAAGTACTCAAATCCCTGTTAGTAGAAGGGGAATCTGGAGTAGGTAAGACTAGATTTTTAAATGAAATAGCTAGAATAATGGAATATAGAGGGAGAGAAGTATACCAAATAGAAATAAATTCTAAATTCAATACAAGTTTTAAAGCAATAACTGATATATTAAAAAAGATGATAAAAACAGCTCCCAAATTTTTAATACAAAAATATGGGAGTGAACTTGTAAAGATAATACCAGAGTTAACAAATGTAGAAGGTATAAAACCATCTATTAATTTAGTTAAAGAAAAAGAAATACTTAGAATGTATGATAGGATCTCAAATTTTATAATAGATTTATCTAAGTTAAAGCCAATATATATAATTATTGATAATTTTAATTATGCAGATGATGATACTTTAAAACTTATTAATTATTTGTTGCAAAACAATAAAAACGCTCGTTTGTTATTAATATTGTCATATAACAAAGATTTCTTAGAAGAAGAGTTAAGTAAATATTTAATTGATGATTGGTTATCAAAGGATTATGTAGAACAAATAAAATTATCTAAACTTAATCTTGAAGAAATTGGAGAGATGGTCAAGAATATATTAGGTATGAATTTTAGACCTTTAAAATTTTCTACGGTTCTCTTGAAGGAAGCTTTAGGAAATCCACGATATATTGAATTATTATTACAGGAATTATATACAATAGGTGAATTAAGTATAAAAGATAAAATATGGCATTTAATGACAATGAGTTATAAGGATATTTTCATGCCATCTAATTTAGATGATACCTTAAGAAATCAGTTAAAGCGTTTGGAAGATGATGTTTTGCAGTTGATAAGAATAATATCTATTTTTAATGATCCTGTATCTAAAAGTACATTGCTAGAAATGGTTGATATTGATATGAACAAATTAAACGAAACAATTGAGAAGTTAATATCAATGAGACTTTTAGACGAAAGACTAGGGGATTGGGGATATAGCTACACTATTTACAATATGCAACTTAAGAAATTACTTTATTATGAGTTAAAAGATGAAGAAAAACAAAATCTTCATAGCCTTGCTGCGAAAGTACTTGAAGAATCATATAGTATTTTAAATGGAGTAAATATAGAAGAACTTATTTATCAGTTGACTTTATCAAATCAGAAGGATAAAGTGATAAGCTATCTTATAAGACAAGCAAAAAAAATGGGGCCAGCACTAAGTACACAGTCAATTTGTATGTTGGAAAAAGCATATAGTTTAATGGATGATGTTGATAGTGAATTGAAGCTAGAAGTATTATTAAATATTGGAAAGTTAAATCAAACTACGGGAAACAATGATAAGGCTCTTCAAATATATGATGAAGTATTAAAAAAATCTTTGAAATATGGTTATAAAAAATATGCTGTTAAATCTAAAAACTATAGTGGTGAGATATTCTTAAGACGAAATGATGTAGATAGGGCTGAAAAAACAGCCTTAGAAGCTATAGATTTAGCAGAAGAGATAAATTTTATAGATGGGATTTTAAAAGCGAAAACCCTTTTAATAAAAGTATATTCTACAAAAGATGAAATAATAAAAGCATTATATGAATCAAATAAGGCACTTGAAATAATAAAAGCACATGACAAGGTTGAATTTTTAGGAACTATATACAATCAAATGGGAATATTGTTTTATTTTAAGGGAGATATGGAATCTGCTAAGGGTTTTTATGAGAAGAGTATAGAAAGCTATCAAAAAACTGATAACTATCTTGAATCTTCTAAGCCATTAAACAATTTAGGTAATATTTATAATGAATACTATGGTGATAAAGTTAAATCTATGGAGTATTATGATAGAGGCTTAGAAATATCTAATAAATACAATAATTTAGATATGGAGTTGGTTTTTTTAAATAACATAGGAGAAACATATATCGAAAATCATGAATATGAAAAAGCAAAAGAATATATTGAAAAGGCTAGAAATATTGCACTAGAAATTGAAGATAAGAGTATGTTATTTCTAGCAAATATCAATTTAGGACAAATATATTTGAGAATTGGAGAGTTTGACAATGCGTTTAATTGTTATAATTTAACTAAAGAAGAATATGATAAAGGTTTTTCATTTTCTAAGGAATTGAGTTGTCAATATTATGACTTTTTAGGTAACTTTTATTTTAAATTTGGGAAATGGGAAGAAGCTATAAAATACTACACTTTAGAAAAAAATATAACCAAGAGTTTTCAGACTAGCAATTATTTGCTTTCTAAAAGTAGAATAATAGTAAGTAAGTATTTTAATGAAAATTATTTAGACAAAGAGGCTATTGAAGCTATCAGAAATCAATATAGAAAAGGCAATTTCAGAAATGATAGAGAAAAAGTATTAACTGAATTTGCTTTTATAGCATTTCTAAACAATGACTATGAATATGCTCAGGGTTTATTAAAGAAAATTAAAGATTTATCAGATTTATCTTATTCAAAGTGCTTAGATTTTCTACAAAAGATGATTAAATTTAGCTTAAAAGATGGTAGTTCAAGTTTAGAATCCCTATTAGGGTTAGAAGAGAAAGTAAAGATTGCTGATCTATATGAAATTGATTTTTATATAAATTTTATAATTGGGGATAAGTTTTTTTTAAGAAAAGACTATTATCAGGCAATAAACTATTATTTAGAGTCATTAGACATGATGTATAGACTGATAAAAAATATTCCTTCAAAAGAATTACAAATGTCTTATGTTAAAAGTCATCAAGGAGATAGAATAAAGGTTCAAATAAATAAAATATTGAAAATACTATTTAATATAGATGTCAATTGTGTTTTTATAGAACATGTCATAGATGGTAAAAGTGATTTAGGAAATTATTTTGATTTTAAGAACTTATTAGATTTAGTAGGAAATGAAAATTTCATAAGAATTATAGTAACTAGTAAAATGAATAATTATGTAAAAAATATCAATAATATAACAGAACTTATATCTAATTTTAATGGTGATTATGAGTACAACTTAGATTTAATATTAAAATATATTGCTAAAGAAACTATGGCTCAGAAGGGGATTATTTGCTATTACGATGAAGAACATGATAAAGTTGAACCGATAGCAAGATTAAATGTTGAAAGTTGCTCTTTTATTAAAGAGAGTATTATAAATATAGTAAATAAAAGAGAAGATGGTATTATTATCAAAAATTCCTTTGTAAATCAAAAAAATAGTGTTTTGGAAGAATTGCTTCCTATTGATACAAAAGCATTGATATGTATGCCTATTATGAGGCCTGATAGTGTTAAAAAAACAAAACTTAGGGAAAGAAGAAAAAATGTTTGTATAAGAGAAAATAAAATAATAGGTTATATTTATTTGGAAACAGATAGAATATTTAATAGAATAGATTATGAGAGATTCAGGATGATAAAAACTATATCTTATTTAGCATTTTTAAATATTGATAATTATAGACTTAAATCAATATCATCTATAGATAAAATGACTGGCACTTATACTAGGAAATACTTTGATATAATTTTTAAAGGTCTATTAGAGGATTTAAAAAAGAAAAGTGAGACATTCTCATTACTTATGATAGATATTGATAAATTTAAAGAGGTAAATGATACTTATGGTCATATAAAAGGAGATGAAGTACTATCTATAATTGGGCAAACTTTGGTAGAGAACACTAGATGTACTGATATTGTGGCTAGATATGGTGGAGAAGAATTTATTGTTGTGTTGCAAAACGCCAAGGAGAAAGAAGCTATCGAAGTTGCTGAAAAAATTAGAGGTTATATAGAAAAAATAGAATTTCCTGGTATAGATTACCCTTTGACAATTAGTATAGGAATTTCTCAATATCCTAAACATGGACAATTTAGTAGTGAGTTAATAGAGAAAGCAGATCAAGCACTTTATTGTGCAAAAGAAAAAGGAAGAAACAAGGTTATAATATGGGAATCAAATATAGCTAATAATATAAAAAGGGGAGATAGATTAGCGGGTATAATATCAGGAAATACTGTACAAGATCAGAGAAATGTACTAGCTATAATGGATATTATAGATTTATATAATAGAGATCTAAATAAAAGTGAAAAGATTTATGAGCTTTTAGGAAGAATAATAGAAATTGTTGATGCAGAATATGGTATGCTTATCTTAATAGATGAGCAAAATGAGTATTATTTCAGAAAAAGATTTGAATCTGGATGGATTGAAAATATGAAATATAATCAAAAAATAATAAATATGGCTATTAAAAATAAAAAAGGAGAGTTTTTAATTGATTGGGATAATATAAATGATATAGACATACTCTCTGGAACACCAAACTGGCAATCAATAATAGTTATACCATTAGTTATATCTGATATTGTAAGAGGTGTTGTATATTTATCTGTTCCAATAAAGGAAAAAGAGTTTGATTACAACTGTTACAATTTAGTTAATACTATATGTGGTGTATTTTTGCCTGTTATATAATTCACAGATTTTTGTTGTTTGAAAAAATAAAAATATGATATAATGTATAATATATAGAGAAGCTCTATATGAGGAGGATAAATATGTCAGCAACTATAAAAGATGTTGCAAAATTAGCAGGTGTATCTATTTCTACTGTTTCTAGAGTAATTAATAATTCAAAACCTGTAAGTAATGAGGTTAAGAAAAAGGTTTTAGATGCTGTAAATGAATTAGGGTATAAGCCAAATGAAGTTGCAAGAACCTTAGTAACCAAAAGGTCTTATTTAATAGGAGTGGTAGTAACGGATATTGGTAATTCTTATATAGCAGAAATGGTAAGAGGAATAGAAGAAGTAGGAAAGATGTATAATTACGATATCTTACTTTGCAGTAGTTATGGAGATTTGCAAGCTGAACTAAAATTTATGCAACTATTAAAAAGAAAACAAGTTGAAGGAATAATATTATTATCTGAAATAGTAAATGAAGAAGTAATAGATAAATTACATGAATTAAAAATACCTTTTGTTTATTTGAATAGATATTTTTATATAGAGGATTTTCCAACTGTAACAATTGATGATTACGAAGCGAGTTATGAAATGACAAACTACTTAATAAACCTTGGACATAGAAAAATAGCTTATGTAACAGTAAATGAAGATGAATATTCACTAGAAAACTTCAAAATTGAAGGATATAAAAAAGCAATAGAAGAAGTTGATGGGTGTAAGGAAATATTTTGCAAAGCAAAGGGCTATAGTATAGATGATGGATATGAAATAGGAAAAGATTTCATTGAATTAAGAGATAAACTTGGAATAACAGCAGTATTTTGTAGTCATGATGAACATGCCATTGGGCTTATGAATTATTTTTATGATAATAACATAAGGGTTCCTAAGGATATTTCTGTAGCTGGTTATGGAGATATCAAGATTGCTTCAATCTATAGACCTAGGTTGACAACTGTTAAAGAACCACATTATGACATTGGAGCAGTAGCTATAAGAAAGATAATCAAAGAACTGAAAGATAAAGAACAAAAGGAAACTATAATAAAGCTACCATTTCAAATAGTAAAGAGGGAGAGTTGTGAAAAAATTTAAAGATTTGAAACCAGGATTTATATTGTTTATTATAAGTGTTATAGTGACAGTGATTCTATCATTGATTAATAGAATAGAAGGTAAGTTTATTCAAACATTGAGTAATAATTTTTTTGTTGTAGGAACTGTCTATATGACCGTGGGTATAACATTTGAAATAATCGGTTGGTCAACTCGTAAAAAACATTTAAGAAAGCCAATAAGTAAAGAAGAATTAGAAGAAATAAAACATAGTCATAAAGATGCTGGAATCGTTGCAAGTATTAATAAGGAAAAAGAAGCCAAAAGAAAAAAAGAGATATATAGTATGTTATGGAAGATATTTGTTATGGTAGGTTTTGTAGATTTTGGCTTATCGCTGATTATGATTTTATTTATAAAATAAAATTATTTTTATAAAGAGCAGGTGAGTTATGAAAAAGAAATTTTATACTCTATTAAAATCAAATGAATTCAAAAAAATTGACCACAGAACTATCTGTGGTCTTTTTATACACTTTAATGTAATAGTGTAACATACAGATAAAACTATATAGTTTTATTTGCAATCAATAGAAAATTAGGAGGAGATAAAAAATGAATAAAGTTGTAATTGATGGGAACAGCCTTAATATTGAAGATTTCATCAATGTAGTAAGAAAAGGTTATGCTGTAGAAATGTCAAAAGAAGCAATAGAAAAAGTACAAAAGTCAAGAGATGTGGTTGATAAATATGTTGATGAAGAAAGGGTTGTATATGGTATTACTACTGGATTTGGGAAGTTTAGTGATGTAGTTATTAGTAAAGATGAGACAAAAGATTTACAAAGAAATTTGATAATTAGTCATTCATGTGGGGTTGGAGAACCACTTGATGAAGAAGTAGTAAGAGGTATAATGTTATTAAGGGCAAATGCACTATCTAAAGGCTTTTCAGGAATTAGACTTTCTACATTAAATACTCTTATAGAAATGTTAAATAAAGGTGTACATCCAGTAATACCTGAAAAGGGTTCCCTTGGAGCTAGTGGAGATTTAGCACCTTTAGCACATATGGTTTTAGTGTTATTAGGTGAAGGAGAAGCATATTATAAAGGTGAAAGAATGCCAGGTAATAAGGCTATGGAGTTAGCAAATATAGCTACTGTAGAGCTTACTTCAAAAGAAGGTTTGGCTCTTATAAATGGGACTCAAGTTATGACTTCTGTTGGAGCATTAGCTCTTTATGATGGTATGAATTTAGCAAAGATAGCAGATATTGCAGCAGCACTAACAGCTGAATCACAAAATGGCATAGTTACAGCTTATGATGAAAAAGTTCACAAGGTGAGACCACATAGCGGGCAAATCAATACAGCTAAGAATTTATTAAAACTACTCAAAAACAGTAATATGACTACAGTTCAAGGTGAATTAAGGGTGCAAGATGCATATTCTTTAAGATGTCTACCACAAATTCATGGAGCAAGTAAAGATGCAATAAACTATGTAGGTGAAAAAGTAAATATTGAAATTAACTCTGCTACTGACAATCCATTAATATTTGGTGAAGAGGACCAAGTAATATCTGGTGGAAATTTCCATGGTCAACCAATGGCTTTAAGTTTTGACTTTTTAGGAATTGCTTTAGCTGAACTTGCAAATGTTTCTGAAAGAAGAATAGAAAGAATGGTAAATCCAGCATTAAGTGGACTTCCAGCATTTTTAGTTGAAAAGGGTGGAATAAATTCAGGTTTCATGATAGTTCAATATGCAGCAGCTGCTTTAGTTTCAGAAAACAAAGTATTAGCTCATCCTGCTAGTGTTGATTCTATACCATCATCAGCTAATCAGGAAGATCATGTTTCAATGGGTACTATAGCTGCTAGAAAAGCAAGAAGTATTTTAGACAATGCTAGAAAAGTTATTGCAATGGAATTACTTTCTGCAGTTCAAGCTATTGATTTAAGAGGGAACAAGGGGTTAGGTGAAGGAACTAAAATAGCTTATGATTTAATAAGAAAACAAACTTCAAAGATAGAAGATGATATAATAATGTATAAGGAAATAAACAAATGTGAAGAACTTATTAAATCGAATGTTATTTTAGATGAAATAGAAAATAGTATTGGTAAACTTTATTAAAAGGGAGGAGATTTCATGGTAAACAACTTTGATATTTCAAAAGCTATGACTATTAAGCTAGACAATGAACTACCTGAAATGCCTAAATTTGTTGAAGGTATAAGGAGGGCACCAAAAAGAGAATTTACACTTACAAAGAAAGAGACAGAAATAGCTTTAAAGAACGCACTTAGATATGTACCAGAAGAATTGCATGAAACATTGGCACCAGAATTTTTGGAAGAGCTTTATACTCGTGGAAGAATTTATGGCTATCGTTTTAGACCTGAAGGAAAGATTAAAGGAAAATCAATCGATGAATACAAAGGAAATTGTATTGAAGGGAAAGCTTTTCAAGTAATGATTGACAACAACTTGGATTTTGATGTAGCATTATATCCTTATGAACTTGTAACATACGGTGAAACAGGTCAAGTATGTCAAAACTGGATGCAATATAGATTGCTAAAGAAATATCTTGAAGAATTGACAGATGAACAAACTCTAGTTGTTGCCTCTGGTCATCCACTAGGATTATTTAAATCTTTTAAACACAGTCCTAGAGTTATAATCACAAATGCATTGATGATTGGTATGTTTGATGATCAAGAACATTGGATTAAAGCTCAAGCTATGGGAGTTGCAAACTATGGACAAATGACAGCTGGTGGTTGGATGTATATTGGACCACAAGGTATTGTTCATGGAACTTACAATACTATTTTAAATGCTGGTAGATTGAAACTTGGTATACCTGAAGATGGAGATTTAAGTGGACATATTTTTGTAAGCTCAGGGCTAGGTGGAATGAGTGGAGCTCAAGGAAAAGCAATTGAGATTGCAAATGGAGTAGGTATAATAGCAGAAGTTGACTATTCTAGAATTGAAACAAGATTAAATCAAGGTTGGGTAGATAAGGTTTCTAGTAATTTAGATGAAATATTTAAAATAGCAAGGGATTACATGGAAAGAAAAGAAACTATAGCTTTAGCATATCATGGAAATATAGTAGATTTACTTGAGTATGCGGTAGAAAAAAATATAAATATAGAATTACTTTCAGATCAAACTTCTTGTCATGCACCTTATGATGGAGGATATTGTCCACAAGGTTTAACTTTTGAAGAGAGAACAGAGTTATTAAATAGTGATAAAGAAAAATTTGTGGAATTAGTTGATAAATCTTTAAGACGTCATTACAAATTAATAAAAACCTTAGTAGATAGAGGAACATATTTCTTTGACTATGGCAATAGCTTTATGAAAGCAGTATATGATGCTGGAGTTAAAGAAATAGCTAAAAATGGGTATGATGAAAGTGAAGGCTTTATATTCCCATCTTATGTAGAAGACATAATGGGACCAATGTTATTTGACTATGGTTATGGACCATTTAGATGGGTATGTCTAAGTGGAAAACATGAGGACCTTGTAAAAACAGATAAAGCAGCTATGGATTGTATTGATCCAAACAGAAGAGGCCAAGATAGAGACAATTACATTTGGATAAGAGATGCAGAAGAAAACAAATTAGTTGTTGGTACTCAAGCTAGAATACTTTATCAAGATGCATTAGGAAGAAGAGATATTGCACTTAAATTTAATGAAATGGTTAGAAATGGTGAAATAGGTCCTGTAATGATGGGTAGAGATCACCATGACACTGGCGGAACAGATTCACCTTTCAGAGAAACGGCTAATATTAAAGATGGAAGCAATATGATGGCGGATATGGCAACCCATTGCTATGCTGGTAATGCTGCAAGGGGTATGAGCTTAATAGCATTACACAATGGCGGTGGTGTAGGTATAGGAAAGTCCATCAATGGAGGATTTGGACTTGTACTTGATGGTAGTGAAAAAGTTGATGAAATAATTAAATCTGCAATTCCTTGGGATGTTATGGGAGGAGTAGCAAGAAGATCTTGGGCAAGAAATGAAAATTCTGTAAAGACTTGTATTGAATACAATAAAAATCATAAGGACACAGATCATATTACAATACCTTATATAGCTAATGATGATTTAGTTAAAAGTCTTATAGATAAAACTTATGAAAAACATAGTAAATAATAATAACTAAGGGGGAAATTTAAATGGCTAGATTACTTGAATGTGTACCAAATTTTAGTAATGGTAGAGATAAAGAACTTATTGAAAAAATTGTTGATGAAGTAAGAAAAGAGGAAAATGTAAAATTATTGGACTATTCATCAGATAAGGATCACAATAGGACTGTAGTAACTTTTATAGGTGAACCTGAAAATGTTATTGATGCTGCATTTAATGCATGTAAAAAAGCTTCAGAATTAATTGACATGACTTCTCATACTGGAGAGCATCCAAGAATGGGTGCAACTGATGTAATACCTCTAATTCCTATTTCTGATATAACTGAAGAAGAAGCAATAGAAATGTCAAAGAAATTAGGAGAAAGGATAGGAAAAGAACTTAATATACCAATATTCCTATATGAAAAGTCAGCAACAGCTGCTCATAGACAAAACTTAGCAGATGTAAGAAGAGGACAATATGAAGGTATGGCTGAAAAACTAAAAGAAGACATGTGGAAACCAGACTTTGGACCTAATGAACTAAATATAAAATCAGGTGTAACAGCTGTTGGAGTAAGAATGCCTCTAGTAGCTTTTAATGTAAACTTAGATACTAACGATCTTTCTATTGCTAAGAAGATTGCAAAGGCAATAAGAGGAAGTAGTGGAGGATATAGACATTGTAAGGCATTAGGTGTAGAAATAACTGAAAGAAATATTGTACAAGTTACAATGAATATGGTTGACTATACAAGAACTCCTCTTTATAGAGTATTTGATACAATAGAAAGAGAAGCAAATAGATATGGGGTTAATGTAATAGGAAGTGAGATAATAGGTTTAGTTCCTATGGCAGCTTTAATTGATTGTGCTGACTATTACTTGAAGATAGAAGATTTCAGTCATAGTCAAATACTAGAAAAAAGAATATACGAATAAGGTGGTAAGATGAAAGCTGATATTATTATTAAAAACATTTCCAATTTAATAACTATGCAAGGTGAGAATAGGCCAAGAACTAAAGATGAAATGAGAGATATAGGATTAATTGAAAATGGTATTGTAGCAATCAATGGAGATAAAATTATTTATGTAGGGCAAGGAGAGTGTCCATCTACTATAGAAACAGATGAAGATACTGTAATTATAGATGGAAGAGGTAGGACTGTTACTCCAGGACTTGTTGATTCTCATACTCATTTAGTTCATGGTGGTTCAAGGGAAAATGAATTGGCAATGAAGTTAAATGGAATGGAATACCTAGATATATTGAAAATGGGTGGAGGAATACACAGTACAGTAAGTGCAACTAAGGAAGCTACTTTCGATGAACTCTATGAAAAGGCAAAAAAAAGCTTAGATATAATGCTTGATTTTGGTGTAACTACAGTAGAGGCAAAGAGTGGATATGGAATAGATGATTTTCAAACAGAATTAAAACAATTAGAAGTAGCTAAAAAGCTAAATGAAGACCATCCAGTAGATATTGTTTCTACATTTTTAGGAGCTCATGCTATACCAGAAGAATATAAAGAAAATCCAGATAAATTTGTAGATATTTTGATTGAAGAAATGATCCCAGAAGTAAGTAAAAGGGGTTTGGCTAAATATTGTGATGTATTCTGTGAAGAGGCAGTATTTTCAATAGAACAATCAAGAAAGATATTAAATGCAGGTAAAAACCATGGATTATTATCTAAAATACATGCAGATGAAATAAAGCCTTTGGGTGGTGCAGAACTTGCAGCAGAAGTTGATTGCGTAACTGCAGATCATTTAGTAGCTGCTAGTGATGAAGGAATAAAGAGAATGGCTGAGAAAGGGGTAATTGCGAATTTATTACCTGCTACATCCTTTAATCTTCAAACAGGAAAATTTGCAAAAGCTAGAAAGATGATTGATTTAGGCGTTCCAGTATCTCTTTCAACAGACTACAATCCTGGAAGTTGTCCAACTGAAAATTTACAGTTGGTAATGAGCTTTGCATCCCTTATAATGAAATTGACGCCAGAAGAAGTTATTACTGCTGTAACTATTAATGGTGCTTGTGCTCTAGGCATGGAAAATGAAGTTGGTAGTATTGAAAAAGGAAAGAAAGCGGATATAATTATATTTGATGCACCAAATTTAAATTACATTATATATCATTTTGGAATAAACCATGTGGAAAGAGTAATAAAGAAGGGTGTATTAGTAAAATAAAAAAAACAGCACAGTTTTGTGCTGTTTTTTTTAAAAAGAAGTTTATCAAAAACTAAAAAAAAGAAGGATTTACGACAAATTTGTAGAAATAATGTTTAGGAAACATTAAAAATTATTGGGGGTGAAGTATGTGGCAGAAAAACAATATGTTGTTTTTATGTTAGACAAAGAAGAATATGGTATAGATATCATGAATGTTAGAGAAATAGGTCCTTATCAAGAATCAGTTAAAGTTCCAAATACACCTGATTTTATAGAGGGGATTATTAATTTTAGAGACAAAGTGATACCAATAATCAATTTAAAAAGGAGATTTAAACTTGAGGATACTGGTATCACTAATGACACAAGGATTATCATAATCAACTTAAATGAAAAACAAATAGGTTTTGTTGTAGACGAAGCTTCTCAGACTGTTAGACTTGATGATAATGATATAGACCCTACTCCAGATATTATTTCAACTGTAGATAAAAGGTATATAACTGGTGTTGGAAAAATGGGAGATAATAGGTTGCTAATTCTCATAGATTTAGAAAGGGTATTAAGTGAAGAAGAGAAAGATGAAATTGAAAATATGGAATTAGAGTAATAAGAGGTGTTGTATATAATGAGTGATATCCCTATAGATATAAAAAGGATAAATGAAATACTTAATGATACTATAACTACTATAGAAACTAATCGTGAAGAAATATTTGATATAGTTCAACATGCAAGAAATGAATATAATAGAATCAAAGAACAATTGCAAAAGGTTAAAGAAAAGGCAGAGAAAGTTATTGATGAAGTAGATTTATTAGAAATTGGAGAGAAAAGTAGTAGGGCTAGATTAGTTTCTGTTAGTAAAAATTTTAAATATTATGATGAAGAAGACATTAGAAATGCTTATGAAAAGGCAAATGAGCTTAGGGTATTGCTCACTTTGAAACGAGAAGAAGAAAAAAGCTTAATTGAAAAAAGGGCAGATTTAGAGTTTAGATTAAAAGAATCTGTAAAGATATTAGAAAAAGCAAAAAACATAAACAGACAAGTAGGAGTTGCCATGGAATGTTTAAAAGGAAATATAAATGATATATTGACTACAGTAGGTGATTTAAGTAAAAAGCAGTTATTAGGCATAAAAATTATTGAAGCACAGGAAGAAGAAAGACAAAGACTAGCTAGGGACATACATGATGGTCCAGCTCAATCCATGGCAAGTATAGTTATAAAGACAGAACTATGTGAAAGACTTTTAATAACAGATAAAGAAAAAACAAAAGAAGAATTAATTGAACTAAAGAATATCGCTAGACATAATTTAAAGGATATTAGAAAAATAATTTATGATTTAAGACCTATGGCTTTAGACGATTTAGGTTTAATACCTACCTTGGAAAGATATACGTATAATTTTCAAAAGGAAACAGGTATTTTAGTTAAAATGAAAGTACTTGGTAATATAAAATATGTAGAACCAACATTTGAAATTGCTATATTTAGGATAGTTCAAGAAGCACTAAATAACATTCAAAAGCATTCTAATGCCACTAATGTCAATATTATCTTAGAAGGAACATTAGAAAAATTGAATTTAATGGTGTCAGATGATGGAGATGGATTTGATTTGAAATTATATAGTAATGATGGAGATGTTCGAACTGGAGGCTTTGGGTTAATAAGTATGAAGGAAAGAGCTGAGTTAATTAATGGAAAATTTGAAATAAAATCATTACCAGGAATGGGAACTAAGATATATCTTTCTACGCCATTAGTTAAGGAGGAAAATTATAATGAATAATAAGAGGATTGCTGTAATGCTAGTTGATGACCATAAACTATTAAGGCAAGGTCTTAAACAAATTTTAGAACTTGAAGAGGATATAGATGTAGTTGCTCAAGCTGGAAATGGTGAGGAAGCTATTGAAAAAGCACAGCAGTATAATCCTGATGTGATATTGTTAGATATAAATATGCCTAAAGTAAACGGCATAGAGACTTTAAGAAGGTTAAAGGATTTAGGGATAAATTCAAAGGTAATAATGCTTACGATTTATGATGATAGAGAGTATTTGTTTGAAACTATGAAAATAGGGGCTAACGGATATGTTTTAAAGGATTCAGATGCAGATAGCTTAATAAAAGCAATAAAGGATGTAAAGCGTGGAAAGACTTACATACAACCGAGTATTGCTTCAGTTTTAGTAGAAGAGTTAAATGAAAAAACAAAAAAAGATGGCGATTACGCAAAGATTGAATCTTTAACAAAAAGAGAATATGAAGTATTAACACTAGTAGCTGAAGGTCTTAATAATAAAGAAATTGCTAATAGGTTATATATTAGTGAAAAAACTGTTAAAAATCATGTGTCAAACATTTTTAAGAAAATCAAGGTAAATGATAGAATTCAAGCAGCAATTTTTGCATTTAAAAATAATATCAAAAAGATATAAATGGGGGTAATAAAATGTCAAATAAAGTTGAAGGTAAAAAACTTATGGAAGAATTAACAAAGAAATACAGGAGTGTTTGGGAATTAATTTCAGACAAAGAAAGAGAAGAAGTATTTTCAATTAATGAAGATTACAAGAAATTTTTAGATTTAGGGAAAACAGAAAGAGAAAGTGCAAGAGAAATTATTAAAAGAGCTGAAAAAAATGGATTTAAATGTTTAAATGAAATTATTAATTCTAAAGAAAAATTGAAACCTGGTATGAAAATATATGCTAACAATAAAGATAAAGGTGTAGCACTATTTGTTTTAGGAAAACAATCAATTGAAAAGGGAATGAATATTGTTGGATCCCATATAGATTCTCCTAGACTTGATTTAAAACAAAATCCATTATACGAAGATTCAGAAATGGCTTTTTTAAAGACTCATTATTATGGTGGAATTAGAAAATATCAATGGGTATCATTACCTTTAGCATTACATGGAGTGGTTATTAAAAATAGTGGAGAAAAAATTGATATAGTAATAGGCGAGGAAGAAACCGATCCTATATTTTTAATTACTGACTTATTACCACATTTGGCAAAAGATCAAGGAAACAAGAAATTAGATGAAGCTATTGCTGGAGAAGGACTTAATTTGATTATTGGAAGTATACCTTATAGTGATGATGAGATAGATGAAAAAATAAAACTTAATGTTTTGAACATCCTAAATGAAAAATATGGAATAACAGAAGAAGATTTTACAACTGCTGAATTAGAAGCAGTACCAGCTGGAAAAGCTAGGGATGTTGGTGTAGATAGAGGTTTAGTTCTTTCCTATGGTCATGATGATAGAGTTTGTGCATATACATGTTTACAAGCTATATTAGAAGTTGAAAATCCTGAGATTACATCTGTAGGTTTATTTGTTGATAAAGAGGAAATAGGTAGTGTTGGAAATACAGGTATGCATTCACATTTCTTTGAAGATGCAGTTGCAGAGATAGTATCTTTAACAGAAGAAAACTACAATGATTTGAAATTCAGAAGAGCTTTAGCAAACTCAAAGGTATTATCTTCAGATGTTGCCGCTGCATACGATCCAAATTATCCAGAAGTATTTGATAAGCTTAACAATGCTTTTGTTGGAAAAGGCGTAACATTAGTTAAATATACAGGTTCAAGAGGAAAAGGTGGAAGTAATGATGCTAATGCTGAGTTTATCAGTTATATCAGAAGAATTTTTAATGAAAACAATATAATATGGCAAACTAGTGAACTTGGAAAAGTTGATCAAGGAGGAGGAGGTACCATAGCTTATATTTTAGCTAATTATGGTATGGAAGTTGTAGACTGTGGTGTTCCAGTGCTAAGTATGCATGCTCCTTATGAAGCAGTAAGTAAAGCAGATGTTTACATGACATATAAAGGATATAAAGCTTTTTATAAAGCAAAATAAAAAATCAGGCTATTCAGCCTGATTTTTTATTTTAGTATGTTTTAATACAAAATCTTTAAAAGTTTCACTTAGCGGAGATAATTGTCTGTTATTATGATATACAAAATAGAATTTTCTAGAAAGATTTAAATTTTTAACATTAAAAACTTTAAATCTTTCTAGTGAATATTTATCATTTACAGTACGTTCAGATAGGAAACTAACGCCTGCACCTAAAGAAATTAAATTTTTAATAGTTTCGGTATCTTCTATGTACGCAAGAATTTTGAGAGAACTACTAGAAATATTATTTGCTTTCAAAGCTTTTTCAAGTAGCTCCCTAGTACCTGAACCTTTTTCTCTAAAAATAAAATTTTCTTTAAAAAGAATATCTGATTCGAGGGTTTCAAAATTATTATAAGGAAAATTTTCATTATTAGCTGTAACTAATAAAAGTCTATCTTCCATTAATTCAATGTATTCTAAGTTATTAGACGGGTACATAGCACCTACTATACCAAAATCTGTTTCCCAACTTAGAATACTTTTTATTACTTGTTTAGAATCTTTATCTTTTAAAGAAAAAGTAACATCTGGATAAATAGATATAAACTCTTTTAGTATTTTTGGTAATAGGTATTGTCTAGGAACAGAACTAGAACTAATATCCAAATGTCCATTGATTTTACCTCTGTATGAATTTAAGTCAAATTTAGCCATTTCACATGTATTAATAATATCCAAAGCGTATTTAAAAAGTATATTGCCGGTTTGTGTTAAGGTCATATTTTTACCAGTTCGATTTATTAATACTGTTCCAAGTTCTTTTTCTAAGTTTTGAATATGGCTAGTGACAGTTGGCTGAGTTATAAAGAGTTTATCTGCTGCTTTTGAAAAACTTTTGTATTTACATACTTCTAGAAAAGTTTCTAATTGACGAAGATCCAATTTAAATCACCACCTTCAAAATCATATTGATATCTTTATTTTATCAGTATAGTTGAATTAATGCTATAATAACTATACAATTTTTATAACCTGTAGGAAAGTTATAGTTTTCCTTAATTAATAACTTTCCAAAATAGGTTTCAAAGAAAGGCTACATTACAACGCTTTATTAGACCTTGTTTATTTTTTAAAAAAGTGTTGACAAAGATAAAAAAAACTGTTATATTATAAAAGCTGTCTGAAACACATGAAGAAAAGACAGCAAAACAAATGAAAATTATCTCTTGACAAAAGAAATAAAAGATGATATCA
>Ga0129309_1000075_pt1 | contig 86860 bp, 81 predicted proteins | sample L1105metagenome_FD_94439 | JGI IMG/M metagenome (GOLD analysis project Ga0129309, IMG submission 94439) | Ring-tailed lemur group fecal microbial communities from Wisconsin, USA - L1105 metagenome | ecosystem: Host-associated > Mammals > Digestive system > Large intestine > Fecal | place: USA...
ACATCATTTTCGTTATCCTCAAAGAGAACAGACCTTACTTGCCTAACCCTCCTAAAAATCCTCAGAATTTATACTGATTTTTTTCATTTTGGGTATTGACTTTTTATAGCTGGTCTTTCATATGTTCCCTAAAAACTGTTCAAAAAGAATGTACAGAAAAACACCCGGTATGCCGAGTATTGCGGATAAGCCTGCCGACCCGACCGAAAAGCTGACCGTTCCTACCGTAAATAACCTTACAGCGGCAAATGATATAAGCCCTGCCGCTGAATTTAAAACAGCAAATCGTTTTGGCTTTTTTGTGCGAATATAAACTGAAATCATTGAAAATGCCAATAAAACAAGAAAAATTATTCCAAACATTTTACCGCCTCTTTCCCGGCTCGTCCCCGCTTTTTGCACGCCGCAGCAAAGCCGAATACCGCAGCTGCTCGGCGCGCTCCTCATAAATGATAGCCTCTATTTCAACTCCGTCAGTTGCCATATTGTAAAGCTGCTCAAGCTTTTCCAGCTTCTCACGCGTACGCTGAAGCTCCGCGATAATGCCTGCCTGTCCCGTCGTCAATCAGACCAGCCCCTTTCATTCAATGTTTATGAACCTCGTTTGCGTTTTATTAAAAAAATGTATTGCAAAAAATGCGGTTTTATGGTAAAATATTGCTTAGTATTTTATGAAAGGACTTTTTCCGACTATGAATAACGAACTTGTGCTTGTAATCGACTTCGGCGGTCAGTATAACCAGCTTATCGCCCGCCGCGTCAGAGAACATAACATCTACTGCGAAGTTATCTCGTATAAAACCCCTGTTTCCGAAATAAAGGCGCGCGAGCCTAAGGGAATTATCTTTACCGGCGGTCCCAACAGTGTTTATCTTGAAAGCTCGCCGCGCATGAGCCGCGAAATCCTTGAACTGGGAATCCCAGTTCTCGGCATCTGCTACGGCGCACAGTTCCTGGTATATGCACTGGACGGCGAGATCGGACCCGCACACGATTCTTCGCTTTCCGAATACGGACGAACCGAATGCGAGCTTGACACTTCATCCCCGCTTTTTGACGGAATTGAACAGAACACTATTGTATGGATGAGCCACAACGACTATATAACCCGCGTTCCCGAAGGCTTCAAGTCTATCGGACACAGCGTAAAATGTCCGTTCGGAGCAATGGCTGACGAAAGCCGTAAGCTCTACGGAGTGCAGTTCCACCCAGAGGTTAATCATACTGTCCGCGGATTTGATATGCTCGGAAACTTCCTCTATAAGATATGCGGATGCAAGGGGGACTGGAACATGAAGAACTACGCACAGACTGCTATCTCGCAGATTCGTGAAAAAGTCGGCGGCGGAAAGGTTCTTCTTGCCCTATCGGGCGGCGTTGACAGCTCGGTTGCATGCGCACTGCTTGCAAAAGCTGTCGGTCCGCAGCTTACATGTGTATTTGTTGACCACGGCTTTATGCGCAAGAACGAAGGCGATGAGGTAGAAGCAGCATTCAAAGACTGGGACATCAATTTTATACGCGTAGACGCTTCCGAGCGATTTTTAAGCAAGCTTGAGGGCGTAAGCGACCCCGAAACAAAGCGCAAAACTATAGGCGAAGAATTTATCCGCGTTTTTGAAGAAGAAGCAAAGAAAATAGGAAAGGTAGACTTCCTTGTTCAAGGTACAATATATCCCGATGTTATCGAAAGCGGAACAGGCGACGCAGCAGTCATAAAGTCGCACCACAATGTGGGCGGTCTTCCTGATTATGTTGATTTCAAGGAAATCATAGAACCTCTAAGACTGCTGTTTAAAGATGAGGTAAGAAAGCTCGGAACAGAACTTGGTCTTTCCGATGTTCTGGTTTGGCGTCAGCCGTTTCCGGGACCCGGACTTGCTATACGCATTATCGGAGAGATAACGCGTGAAAAGCTGCGTACGCTTCAGGACGCCGATTATATTTTCCGTGAGGAAATCGCAAAAGCAGGACTCGACAGAAGCATTAACCAGTACTTTGCGGTTCTGACAAATATGCGCTCGGTAGGCGTAATGGGTGACGACAGAACATACGATTACACACTCGCGCTGCGAGGCGTTACAACTACTGACTTCATGACTGCGGACTTCGCCCGAATCCCGTATGACGTGCTTGAAAAAGCAAGCGTAAGAATCGTAAACGAGGTAAAGAATATCAACCGGATCGTATATGATATCACCAGTAAGCCGCCGGCAACGATTGAGTGGGAATAATTTCGCAGAGGCACTTTCCCGTCTGTAGAGCCGTAAAAGTCCAGATTTTGCGAAGTTGTGGCAGCGATTTGGCAACAGAATTTCATTATTCATAAGTAAAGAGATAACTGATTTAGATTAAGTCGGTTAGCTCTTTTTTGTTTTCTGTATTTTATTTGCCGCGATTTTTAAATTTGACATTTTGCGCGTCAGGCAACACACATCTATTATAGCAGAACAGAGGATATGATTTTTCATAATTGAATAATTTCTGTATTTGCTCAAAAATGTATTGACAGAAACGAGAATTTATGTTAAAATATCATTAAGTTAGCAAACGCTAACTTAATGATATAAGGACGGTGATGCAGTTGGAAAATACTCTTGATAACGGAACTGTATACCATGAGCTTGCGGAATGTGTCGCTTCCGCACTTGATGCTAAAGATCCATACACGGGAAATCATTCCCGCCGAGTAAGCGATATGGCGTGTGAACTTTGCGGGCTGCTTGGACTGAACGAATATGAAACTGAAGAAATTCACCTCGCTGCTCATCTTCACGATATAGGAAAAATCGGCATACCTGATTCTGTATTGCTTAAACCCGGCAGACTAGATGACGATGAATGGCTGATAATGAAAAAGCATCCGCAGATAGGCGCTGATATACTTGCGAAATCGCCGCATTTTTCAAGGATGTCGGCGATAATACTCCATCATCACGAGAGATTTGACGGTAAGGGTTATCCGTTTGGTGCAAAGGGCGAGGAAATACCGCTTGGTTCCCGAATAATTGCCGTGTGCGATTCAATAGACGCAATGGCTTCATCACGTTCTTATCGCAAGGCGCTTCCATTAGAGGTCTGCAGGTATGAAATTGAAAAAAACAGAGGAATAATGTATGATCCTGCAATCGCACAGAAAATGCTCGACAACTGGAGAATTGTTGAACATATTTATCTGCGCGGGAGCAACGGCTGTTCTTTCTGTGAAACCTGTAAGCATTGAATATCGGAATAAGGACGGGAATCCGTCCTTATAAAAAGCAAACAAGTTATCATAAGCTAACTTAAGAAAAGGAGAAAAATATGAGCGTAGTAATTGTAGGCGGAAACGAATGCATGGAAAGAAAATATAAAGAGCTTTGTGAGGAATGCTCATGCAAAGCTAAGGTCTTTCCGAAGATGAAGGGCTGTGTAAATCGCATAGGCACACCGGATCTTCTGGTTCTTTTCACGGGAACAATGTCGCACAAAATGCTGCGGACAGTTCTGAGCGAAACTGATGAAAAACTGACCAGAGTAGTAAGAAGTCATACAAGCTCGGCTGCTGCACTAAAAAGAATACTCGACATACACGCTTCCGGAGGTACGGAGAATGTCTGAAGAAATGATCTTAAAACAGTGTTCTCCCACGATGGCTGGGCTTAAAACAGGCAATCTTTTTGCATATCCGAACGAGGATACGGCTGCTTTAAACAAAAGTATTTCGGCATATAACAAAAGACTTGTTCCTAAAGGAATACGCATGATACCTCTCGGAAAAACCGGCAGCCGAACATTGATATATATGTATAGACCCGAAAAACTGCGGTCAGATCTTTCGCACGAAATCGCTAGGAAGATTCTGTCAGATAGAGGCTACCCTGTCGGTAATGCGGACGAATGTGTTTGTATGCTTGCGCGCAGGATAAAGGATTCGTCTGAATTTCCGCATGAGATAGGTCTTTTTCTGGGGTATCCGTCTGAAGACGTGTATGGATTTATAAAAAACAAAGCGTGCTGTGCGAAATGTATCGGAACATGGAAGGTTTATGGAGATGCGGAGGCAGCAAAAAAGAAATTTGCGGGTTTTGAGAAGTGTACAAGAGTGTACTGCGACTGTTACAGGAGAAATATCCCGTTTGACAGACTGGCTGTATGCTGTACAAAGTAATTTTCTGATGAAAAATGCTTAATAATGCGAGCCTATGAGTGCATGGTGCAGAAAAAAGACTTCACTTCGGCTATTTTATATCCGAAGAAGTAATTAAATTCAGGGACAGTCGGGTTTTTGCCCGACTGTTTTGATTGACATCCGACTGAAGGTATGCTATAATAAACACACGCCTTTACTCCGTAAATCGCGGCTTCGCCGTATGCAGGGTTTCATCCTGCGGATATGTTATAATAAAATACACCGGAACGTATGCAAAAAGGAGATTATTTATGGCAAGCATTGAACTGCTTACAGCAGCAAATTTTTCGGAAAATTCACTCGATTCTTATATAAGAAAGCATGAAGTGAAAAAAGTTTACCGCAAGTCGGATGGAGTTTACGTTCTTGTCGAACAACCATATGTTGAGGATTGGGATCTCACAACACGGAGAAGGATTGCACGGAATATAAGCAGTCCCGATTATATAACATATATTGCGATAGAAAACGATGAGGTAATTGGATTTATCGGGCTGAAAAAACAGCTCGTCGGCAAGCGCATGATACTTGATATGATGCACGTTTCAATGTCCTTCAGAGGAAAAGGGTTGGGTCGCAGTCTGTTTGAAAAAGGAAGAGCAGAAGCCGAAAAGGCAGGCGCAGAGGAGCTTTATATTTCGGCGTGTTCGTCTGAAGAAACGATTGCTTTTTACAGGGCTATGGGTGCGGAAATTACCAGCGATCCTATCAAGGAAATGGCAGAGGAAGAACCGTTTGATTTGCAGATGGTATGTAGTGTAAAACGTTGAATATTAACGCTGATTATTAAGGAGATTATATATGGCTGTAGCAACAATAAAAGCCGTGTTCAAGTGCGATGTACAAAAGGTATGGGATATCGTCACTTCATTGGATGATTACTCTTGGAGAAGCGATTTGAGCAGGATTGAAACGGTGGACGAAAAACAGTTTATTGAATACACGAAGGACGGGTTTGCGACTAAGTTCACTATAACTGCGACAAAATCAAATAAGCTTTGGGAATTTGATATAGACAACAGCAATATAAAAGGTCACTGGACCGGCGAATTTTCATATAACGGAAAAGAGACAACGATAATCTTTACAGAGAATGTTACTGCTAAGAAACTGATTATGAAACCGTTTGTTAAGGCTTTTCTGAAAAAGCAGCAGAAGCTGTATGTTGAGGATCTGAGAAAAGCTTTAGATAATATTTAAGAGCAATAGATAAAATCTATCTGACTGCTGTCGGCAGTGCCGTATGCGAGTTTTGCAATATTATTCTTGTTATTGACTTTTCGAAGCTGGTTTTTCTATTCAATTTTGGGGGTAGGTTTGGTATTGAGGTAAAAAATAAGGAGAAATTTTTGCATTGATAAAGAAGATTATAGTTATTTCCGCTGCAGTTTTAATTATTTTAACATTATTCATTTATCTGATATTTAAGCCAAATGTGTTAGGTAATATCAGTCAGTCATATGCAGAGAAAACAACCGGCACTTCTGATGTTTCTTTTAACGGAGAAGCCGGTGACAGGATAAAATTTCATTTTAAATCCGACATACAAAACGGGAACTTAGATATAATCTTATATGATTCTAATGATAATATTGTATATGAGTTAGATAAAGCAAAGGAATCAGTAACATTCCTTACCCTTAATTGTTCCGGCACATATAGGTTATCGGCTAAATATAAGGATTTTGTCGGAGAATATGACATTGAAATATTCTGTGAATAGTAAATTCTAACAAATATTACCTTCATTGCTTTTTCGCTTAAAACAAAAAAGGCATTACCGATTCAAAAATCAGTAATGTCTTTTAAATTTATTAGAGTAATTTCAAAAATTAAGAGAACTTTTTATAAGGTGATAATACAAGATAAAATTGAAGATGATTTTATCAAAGAAGATATATTTATCTTCGAGAATGAAATATTTCAGGGAAAATCAAATGACATATCCAAGAGATAGCTTTCTATAGTACTCATAAGTTCAACAGAATGCTGATAATTCCCCTCGTTTAATGCATTATTCTCTATTTTTGAGCAGATCTTTGACAATACATTTATAAATGTATCAATTATTTCAGCGTTTTTTACAAATGTTAAAGAAATATCATACTGTAATTTTTTTATGTATCACTTGACAAGCCTAAAAAAATATATTAAAATATGAAAATGAAACTCAAATTCAATTAGGAGGGGTTATGGGCTATAAAACAAAACAAGGCGAGCTGATAACCGCCATTTTAAAAAAATATTCGGAAAAGCATCTTACAGCCGACGAAATATCCGAGCTGCTGCGCGAACAAGGCAACGCCGTGGGAAAGGCGACCGTATACCGCAATCTCGATAAGCTGACTGCGGGCGGACAAGTACGCAGGTATACGCTTGAGGACGGTACTCCCGCTTGTTATCAGTACATCCAGTCGGAGCACTGCCGTGAGCATTTTCACCTGAAATGCCTTATCTGCGGTAAGGTTATACATCTGGAATGCGACTACCTTTACGACTTGAACAAGCACCTGCTTGAGCATCACGCTTTTGAAGTTGACAATTCAAAAATTGTACTGTACGGAATCTGCGGAAACTGCAAAAAAGAGGACGAAAAAAATGGCTCTGATAGAATGTAAAAACCTGTGTATGAAATATGAGGGCGTAAGCGCCTTTGAGAATGTTTCGTTCACAGTTGACGAAGGGGATTTTCTATGTATCGTCGGCGAAAACGGCTCGGGAAAATCCACACTTGTAAAAGGTATCCTTGGACTAAAGCAGCCTAGCGAAGGCGAAATAATCTTCAACGGACTGAAGCAGCGTGAAATAGGCTACCTTCCGCAGCAGACACCGGCGCAGAAGGATTTCCCCGCAACAGTGCGGGAAGTCGTTATTTCCGGCTGCCTGAACCGCAACGGCGGAGGACCGTTCTATACAAAAGAAAGCAAAGCACGCGCCGCTCGTATGATGGAGCTTATGAAAATTGAAAATATAGCTAAAAAGAGCTATCGCGGTCTTTCGGGCGGTCAGCAGCAGCGTGTGCTTCTTTCCCGCGCAATGTGTGCGACCGAAAAGCTGCTGCTGCTCGACGAGCCGGTTTCCGGACTGGATCCGATGGTCACTGCGGAAATGTACGAGGCGTTCGACCGCCTTAATCATGAACAGGGCGTTACAATAATCATGGTTTCTCATGACATTCACAACGCTGCCCATTACGGCAGCAAAATGCTGCACATGGCGCGCGGCTGGTATTTCAGCGGCACTACAGAAGAATATATGCAGACCGATACATTCCACACTATGGCGGGAGGTTGCTTTCATAATGATAAACGAACTTGTTGAGATATTCAGCTACAGCTTCATGCAGCGCGCGCTCATAGTCGGACTGCTTGTTTCACTCTGTGCCGCTCTTCTTGGAACAAGCCTTGTCCTTAAGCGGTATTCAATGATCGGCGACGGGCTTTCCCATGTAGGCTACGGCGCGTTTGCTATCGCTGCGGCAAGCGGCATAACTCCGCTTTATATTGCCATTCCGACAGTTATAGCGTCGGCTTTTCTGCTGCTGCGCCTGAGCAAAAGCAGCAGAATAAACGGCGACGGAGCAATCGCCATACTTTCAAGCAGCGCGCTTGCTGTCGGAATGATCGTTCTTTCCATTGCAAACGTGTCTATAGATGTGAACAGCTATATGTTCGGAAGTATCCTTGCGCTTACCGACAACGATGTTATCCTTTCGGTCATATGCTCAGTGGTCGTGTGTGTTATGTATCTTGTTTTCTACCACAAAATATTTGCGGTAACATTCGACGAGAGCTTTTCACGAGCAACTGGTATTCATGCAGGCGTTTACAACACGCTTATCGCCGTACTCACAGCAGTTATTATCGTAGTCGGAATGCGGCTAATGGGCGCTCTGCTCATTTCAAGTCTTATGATATTCCCTTCCCTCACTTCAATGCGCGTCTGCAAAAGCTTCAAAAGTGTTACTATATGGTCGGTGCTTGTGTCGGTTTTCTGCTTCACAGCAGGACTGCTGCTTTCTTATTACATTGACATACCGACGGGCGCGGGAATCGTTGCTCTGAACCTTATCGTTTTTCTTATTGTCTGGACTGTTGGAAGGATAACCAAAAGGGATGAATAATGCAGCTGTCATTTTAAAAATCCGAAATATAGCAAAAACCGCCGCGCTTATGTGAAATTCGCACCAAGCACGACGGTTTTAAATTTTAAATTTTTCAGCATATATCACATATCAAAACAAAAGCATTTCAGGATATCTAGCCTTAGCCGATTGTTTTTGAAAACAGACGGGCAAAACACGTACATCTTGCCTTGGCAGACTCAGTTGGTTTTGGTATATGCATTCAATAAACTGAAAATTCTTATCAAGCTACACATCCTGCAGCTATCATTTAATTTCTTCATTCATGTGATAAAAGGTAGAATCCCGCCGACATAGGCGCGGCAATAGCCCTTCCTCCGCCGATTTTCGCTTCCGCGCCAAAGCGGTAAATACATCTTTCTACGGAGAAATCACCCGAAAACTCAGCTTCACGCGCTGCAGGATTGATAATAACGAGAATTTTCTCGTCCGCCGCGCTTCTCACATATGCAAGAGGGTATTCATTCTTCTGCGCATAAACAAACTCTATTTCACCCCTGCTTAAAAGCGCAGGATGTTCGCATCGGATACTGATAAGCCGCTTTACTTCATTGTAAAGCGATTTTTCATCATTCATCTGAGCCTGCACGGTAGGACGATCGTCAGCAGGATCAATCGGAATATACAGCTTCTCAGCAGGCGCCGAACTAAATCCAGCATTTACGCCGTTATCCCACTGCATCGGGGAACGCGAGCCTGTACGCCCGTATCCGCCCTCAACAGAAACAAGATTTTCAACGTATCTCATGCCTATCTCGTCACCGTAATAAATGAAAGGCGCGCCGGGCATAGAAAGTAAAAATGCAAACGCAATCTTCAATTCGTCGCCGTTAAAATTACGCGCAAGTCTGTCCATATCGTGATTTCCCGACGGAATGCATATAAGTCCTTTCCTGCCTGCTTTTTCATAGTTTTCCTTATATTTTTCTACAAATTCGGAAATATCACCCTTGCCGCGTGAAGAAAAGAACGGCTCGGAGCAGCGAAAGAGATCATTATAGTGAGACGGACCGAAGTGCAGAAGAAAATCCATATGAAATCCGCCCAGCAGCGACTTGTCAGGTTCGCCCCACTCGGAAACCATTGCCGCTTCAGGAAATTCCTTATCGAGAAATTCCCGCACATTCTGCCAGAGCTTTATAGTTCCCTTTCCGTCCTCATCATTCTTGACAAGCGAACCTGCCATATCTACTCTGAATCCATCGCAGCCCATTTTAAGCCAAAAGCGCATAACTTCCTTCATAGCTTCGAGCGTTGCGCGCGGACCGGGAGCATCCTGAGACTGCTGCCATGGTCTTTCAGGTTTATAATATCCGTAGTTGAGCGCAGGCTGATGTGAGAAAAAGTTTACGGCGCATGAACCGTCGCGGTCGGAAATCCCACGCAGCGACCCCATTCCCGTCGGCTCCTCCCAGATACTGTCCGTCCATACATAGCGGTCTGTAAACTCATTTTTTTCCGCTTTCATCGACTCCTTGAACCATTTATGTTCAACCGAGGTATGTCCCGGAACAAGGTCCAGAAGAATGTGCATTCCGCGCTTGTGAACTTCATCAAAAAGCTGCTTCAAATCCTCATTAGTGCCGTATCTAGGCGCGGCGGTGAAATAATCCGACACATCGTAGCCAGAGTCGCCGAACGGCGACATAAAACAAGGATTTATCCACAAGGCATTGCAGCCAAGCTCACGGATATAATCCAGCTTTTCAATTATGCCTTTGAAATCGCCTATTCCATCCGAATCAGCATCTCTGAACGACTGTGGGTAAATCTCGTAAAAAACTGCGTTGTCAAGCCATTTTGCCATAATTCTTCCTCCTTTTGATAACTGCCTTGGAATAATATTATATCCGACGGACGCCAGCGCCGCAAACCCCGAAACATAAACCCCGCATCAGTCTCTGACTATCAAGCTTTTTCAGATATCTGCGGTAATAGCATTGAACTGCGCTGTCGGAATTTGATAACCTTTAAGTGAAATATTAGACGTTTGCATAGCGGAATTTTCTTTTTTGTTGTTTTGCTTATTATAACAAAATCATAAGCAAAAGTCAATAACAAAAAGCCGCTTTTGACGTGTCGTATCTAAAGCGGCTTTATAACTTATACTGCAATTGCCTTATCCCGAAAGCAGTTTTCTTATTTATCTGTAAGATCTCCGTAAACAACCCCTAGTCCGACAGTACTCATGTAAACTCTGCCGTAAACGTTCATATCCCCGTAGATAAAATAACCGTTTCCGGGACCGCCGAACTGATGAAGCGAGTCGTTTACCCTGCTCCATGTTTTTCCCTCGTCCTCGGACCAGTAAATGCCTGTTTCTTCGCAGTCCTTGGGCTTTCCCCATATAAATATGGTACATGGAGACTCGTCCGTCTTACCCTTGCCGAGTCCGACCGCGCCGCAGTATCCGACTGAATCAATGCGCGTGAAGGTCTGACCGTTGTCGGTTGAAACCTGAAGTCCAAGCGCAGGCAGATATACTTTTCCCTCAGCACCGGGTTCAACAATCGGTCTTACCGCCGAGAAAATCGACAGCGACGAATTATCCTTGAAGGTCTTTCCGCCGTCTGTACTGTAATAGAAAGCGCTTGAACTTGCAGCGTAGACATAATCGGGATTTACAGGGTCGGCAGCCAGATGCTTTGCACTTGTGCCGCCCTGCGACTGGGTCCATGTCTGCCCCTTGTCCGTGCTGTAATAAATGTAATTTCCGTTTTCGGGCGCCCAGTAGAACGTATTTCCGTCAGCACTTACCGCAACAGAGCCTTTATAAGCAACTTTTTTGCCCTCAAGAGGCGTTCTTCTCACGTTAGTCCACGTCTCACCCGAATCCTCGCTGTACCAGAACCCGAACGCACTGCTGTCGCCGCCGCATTTTACCCAGACATTAGTCGCCTGACCCGCAACAGCGAGATCCGTCATAGAACCCGCCGTGCTGCTCATAACCATACCGTATTCTTCTGCTGTGTCCTGGATAAACCCGTCATAGTCGCCGATTACCGTTGCAAGCTTACCACCGGGTATGCTTACAAGCTCATAAGGAACGGTTTCCTCAATTCCCTTCGCTCCAAAGTAAAATTCGGGATTTTCGTCCCAGATATTGTCGCAGGCAAAAATACCGTTGCCGGAAACAACCATTATCTTGTTCACATTATTCGGATCTATGCACATTGAACTGCACCAGTGAATGGAAGTGGTTTTAAGCCATTCAACACCTCCGTCGGTAATCGACATTATATCGTTCAGCTTTATCCAGCTTGCTCCGCCGTCGGTAGTTCTGTAAAACTCATCGCCGTATGCGCCGTTAGGCTGGATCATATAAAGATTTTCCGTGCAGGCAATCATTCTGTCAGGATTTTCGGGGTCAACAACAACGTCGCCGAAGCCTGCCTTAGCGGGAGAAATGTCCGAAAATTCGCCCGAAGCTATATCAAGCGTGTAAACTCCGCCTGATGTGCGGTTGTTGTTCCACGGACCCTCGGTATCGGCATAAGTTATAACAAGCTTTCCCGCGCCGTTATACTTCATTCGCTGAACCATAATATCCTGCGGAGCGCCCGCAACCTCCGTCCATGTTGCGCCGCCGTCGGCCGATTTGTAAAGATTAGGTTCACCCGTGCGTGAAATTGCCGCAAAAACAGTTGTACAGCCGTTTTCGTCACCCGATTCGGGGTCGATTACAATGCTGCAAATACCGTTTTTGTTTGCGGTTTCGGTTTTCGTTCCCATGTCAAGCGCGGTGAAATTTCTGCCGCCGTCCGTCGACTTGATAAGTCCGCCCGTAAAACCGCCGATATAGACAATATCGCTGTTTTTCGGGTCAACCGCGATACGTTCGCCGTTTCCGCGACCCATTCCGTTTCCATCAGCCTTAATCATTTCGGTAAGGTTGACGCGCTCGAACGTCGCTCCGTAGTCGTCTGAAATAAGCAGACATGTCATTCCGCTGCTGAAATAGCTTGTTCCGGCAAGAAGCCAGAGCTTATTAGGCTCATTTTCAGCAAAAGCAAGTCCGGCGATACCGAGCAGACCCCTGTCTTCCTCGCTTATGTCATAGGAAATCGACTCCCACTTTTCGGTTTCCTTATTGAAACGATATGCGCCGCCGACATCGGTTCTGGCATAATAAAGTCCTTCTTCCTTTGTAGAAAAAACGCCGCTTACAAATCCGCCGCCGCCCATTGCGACCTGACTGAATGTCCAGCCGTTGCTTTCAACCTGCGAGGCAACGGTCTCATCAGACAAGGATGTCGTAATAATGTCGTCGTCAGCATTATTTTCGGCGCTGCCGCTGCACCCTGAACATACGGCAATCGCGGCAGCAAGCAGCAGTGCCGTTATTTTCCTTTTTTTCATGACAAATTCCTTTCTTTTTTACGTCTGTAAAGGTTTACACGACTATTATACACCATTTAATATATAATTTCAAGTGCCTCCGGCACATTTTGAAAAACTTCACCGCCGACATATTTTACAAACCGTCAGCGTGCCGCCGTCGACACGAAAATGCACGTCAAAATCCCCAAAAGCCATCATATATACACGTTCCGGCGAGTTCTGATATGCCGGTCTTGGATCCTGCGAAAGTATTTCAATAAGCCCCGCGCGCAGTTCCTTCGGTATAATTGAAAACAGCTCGTCCGAGAAATTTACATTCAAGACTCCCTCAGTCTGCTGCAATGCAAACCCGCCCGAAGCGTCGGGATGAGAGTCCGTGTACGAAAGATACGGCTTAACATCAAAAATCGGCGTTCCGTCAAGCATATCCGCGCCGCTGACAACAAGAACCGGCGCTTCACCGCACTCGTAATCGACCCTTTCCAGCTTTACCGACGACAATCCGAGCGGATTCGGACGAAACGGCGAACGCGTAGCGAAAACGCCTTTGCGTGTGTTCCCGCCAAGGCGCGGCGGACGAACGGTCGGCGACCATTCCTCACGGACTGCCTGTGAAAACAACCATATAAGCCACAGGTGCGAGTAGCCCTCAATTCCGCGAAACGCTTCTTTTACGCGATACGGCGGCTCGAAAACAACCTCCGATTTCAGCGACGTAAGACCGCTCTGACGCGGAATGCCAAACTTTTCGGGAAAAACGCTTCGTATATGCGCGATAGGTTTAAGCTGAAATTCGTTCATTTCTGCTCACCCAGTGAAATTTCAATCGGCTTTACTATCCTTTCAGCGAGCTTGCCGAGATAATGTTCATAGACCTCAAAATAGCGGGCAAACGGCATTTCACAACCGAACGAAAGTATTTCCATTTCAACACCTGCCAAATCCACAAAAAGTCCTGTTTCAATCAGTCCGCATCGCTTGTAAAAACTTTTTCTGCGCTTTTTCTGCTCGAAATTTCCCTGTTTAGATTCAACGCGCTCTATTTCCAGAAAAATTTCTTTTCCCGCATAACGTCCGTGCAGCTTTTCAAGCAGCTGCGAGCCTATCCCTCCGCCGCGCTTGTCGGGTACAACCGCAAAATAATCCAGCAAAACATATTCATCGTCAAACGCTGTTATCATCAGCCCGCAGAACTCACCCGCTTCGTTTACCGCTGCGAGAATTTCGGCTTTTCCCTCGTTCCTTTTTCGTATTATCATTGAAAAAGGCTTTTTCTCACTGCATGGAAAAGACTTTCTGTACAGTTTTCGCAAAGGCGCAATCATATTTTTATCAGCCTCTCTAAGCGTAATTTCCATTTTATATTCTCCTTTTCACTCACTTTGTTCATCCATTTGCAAATCATGAACATTCGGCGTTATCTTTATTGTACTGAGACCGCTTTTCATTACTATTCTCCGCAAAAACGGATTATACATAAACGGCGTTTTCATCACCTTCAGCATTATTTTCATGCGCATAGGAACAAGTCTGCGCGCATAGCGTCGATTGGCATTTTTAATCCCCGAATTAAGTGTTTCCGCCAGCTTTCGAGCGCTGTTTACCGCAAAGCTGATACCCTCAAGCGAGCTTGGACTTATCAGCCCCGCCGCCTCGCCTACAAGAAACGCACCGCTGCGTCCCGAACAAATATCAAGCGGCGATTTCGGACGAAGCACCTGACACGCCTCGGTTTTCAGCGGTTCTCCGAAACGAAAACCGTAATCCGAAAGTCGCTGCTTCTGAAGCTCAAACTGTTCACGGCAGTGCTCAATCATGAACGCCCCGCCGTATATAAAATAGCTGTCCTTCGAAATTGTCCACGAGCAGCAGTCGCTCGTTTTCGGGTCGAAAATGCAGCTGTAAAACGGGTTCGGGTTTTCCTCGCGGAACCACTGCTGAATCGCCATATAGCGGCGGATTTTCTTTTTAGGGTAAAGAAACCGCCTTACGACCGAGCCTGCGCCGTCAGCCCCTACAATAAAACGGCATGAAAAAGCAGTTTCTTCGCCGTTATTTCCGCGGCAATAAGCCAGAAATTTATCTTCCTTTTTCTCAATTTTAAGGCATTTTCCGACAAAGCGTTCGACGCACGAAGGGATAAGGCTTTCAAGCCATAAATCAAATTTGTGACGGTCGAGATTTACATAAAATCTTTGATAATGTCTCTCCATGCGTTTCGGAAGATCTATTGTACGCACAGAAAATATCTGCGGGTCAACAAGCACTTCTTTCGGAAGCGTGAGGTCAAATTCGGCAAAAGCTTTCTGCGCGTCCGGCGAAAGAAGTCCGCCGCAGGTCTTGCGGAAACTGCTTTCTTCGTTTGTTTTTCCGTCTATAAAAATAACGCGCAGACGGCTGTCCAGAAGCCGCGCAAGCGTTGCCCCGGCAGGTCCGCCGCCGATTATTGCAATATCAAAATCTGTCATAAAACAACCCCCGACCCGAATTTAATGTAATACAATAATAACACAAGTGAAGATTATTTTCAAGCTTTGTGTGCAATTCCCGCCGATAATGCAGTTTTTTTCACAAAACTGTTGACAAAGCGCTTTGTATGTGCTAAAATAAAGCACAGATAGAGGTGCGGAATCTATCAGTACCCGCGGCGATAACAGTTCAGCCTGTTGCCGCAGGGAAAGGAGCCTCCGCCGAAGCCTGCAAAAGCTGGAGCTTGCAGAGCTGGTTGTGCATTTAATAAATGTACGACTGTCATCATATGATGGAGTGCTATCATCAATAAAATTTTTATTTTGTTTGATGAAGCCGGCTGAATGTCGGTTTTTTTCATATAAAAAGAAAGGTAAGGAAAGATATGAAACAGTACAAGGTAGGCATTATAGGAGCAACAGGAATGGTCGGGCAGCGCTTCGCAGTCCTTCTCGAAAATCACCCGTGGTTTAAAGTCACAGCGCTTGCGGCTTCTCCCCGCTCCGCAGGAAAAACATATAAGGAAGCAGTCGGAAACAGATGGCTTATCGAAAAGCCCATGCCCGCTGAAATGGAAAATCTGGTAATTATGGATGCAACTGCGGACATCGAAAAAATCTCCTCGATGGTTGATTTCGTTTTCTGCGCGGTCGACATGAAAAAGGATGAGATCAAAGCGCTCGAAGAGGCTTATGCAAAGCATGAATGTCCGGTTATGTCAAATAACTCCGCCCACCGCTTCACTGACGATGTTCCGATGATCATTCCGGAAATCAACGACGCTCATATAGCTATCGTTGAAGCGCAGAAAAAGCGTCTCGGAACAAAGCGCGGGTTTATCTCTGTAAAATCCAACTGCTCTATCCAGAGCTATGTCCCCGCGCTCTCTCCTCTCAGAAAGTTCGGTATCAAAAATGTTCTCGCCTGCACATATCAGGCAATTTCCGGCGCAGGCAAGACGTTTGAAACATGGCCCGAAATGGTCGATAACCTTATCCCCTATATCGGCGGCGAGGAAGAAAAGTCCGAGCAGGAGCCTTTAAAGGTATGGGGCAGAATTGAAGGCGACAAGATTGTTAAAACCGATTCTCCCTCTATTACGACTCAGTGCCTGCGCGTTCCGGTTTCAAACGGACATTTCGCAGCGGTATTCGTAAGCTTTGAGAACAAGCCCTCAAAAGAAGAAATCCTCAATATCTGGAAGGAATTCAAGGGCGCTCCACAGGAGCTTGAGCTTCCATCCGCACCTAAGCAGTTCCTCAACTATTTTGAAGAGGACAATTATCCGCAGGCTAAGCTGCACAGAAACCTCGAAAACGGCATGGCGGTTTCTATAGGACGTTTAAGAGAAGACACGCAGTACGATTACAAGTTTGTATGCCTTTCCCACAACACGCTCAGAGGCGCAGCCGGCGGCGCTGTGCTTATGGCGGAGCTTTATGCGGCAAAGGGCTACTTTGACTGATTGAAAGGACTTTTGTTCAATGAAAAAGACAATTTTTACAGGCTCTGCGGTTGCGATCATCACCCCGATGAATCCCGACGGAAGCATTAATTATGAACGATTCGGTGAGCTTATCGACGAGCAGATTGCAAACCGCACCGACGCGATTGTAGTTGCCGGAACAACCGGCGAAGCCTCCACAATGACCGATGACGAGCATATTGAAGTGATACGCTTCACCGTAGAACGCGTAAACAAGCGCGTACCCGTTATAGCGGGTACGGGAAGCAACGATACCGGCTACGCTATCGAGCTTTCAAAGGCTGCCGAAAAAGCCGGCGCAGATGCTCTTTTACAGGTCACACCTTATTACAACAAGACATCTCAGCGTGGACTTGTCGCACATTTTACAGCTATCGCAGACGCGGTAAACATCCCGATAATTCTGTACAATGTTCCCTCAAGAACAGGCGTAAAGATCTCGCTTGATACCTATATTCAGCTTGCAAAGCACCCAAACATAGCTGCGACAAAGGAAGCAAGCGGAGATTTCTCGCTTATCGCGGAGATTGCGGCAAAAACAGATCTCGACATCTATTCCGGAAACGACGATCAGGTTCTTCCTCTGCTTGCTCTCGGCGGAAAAGGCGTAATTTCCGTTTCCGCACATGTTATCCCTCGGCAGAAGCATGATATGGTAAAGCTGTTCATGGATGGCAAAACTGCCGAAGCGTTTGAGCTTCAAAAAAAGTATCTTGACCTGGAAAACGCAATGTTCATGGATGTAAACCCTATCCCGGTAAAGGAAGCGATGAACCTGCTCGGAAAAAATGTCGGCGAATGCCGTCTGCCGCTTGTCCGCATGGAAGAAGCAAAGATCGAGAAGCTCAGAAACGAGCTGGAAAAAGCAGGACTTTTATAATTTAGGCAAAATGCCCCGCCTCTAAGGCTGCGGGTTCCATTTTCTCATTCAGTGGGTATACAATCCCCACTGAATGAGAGGTTGGCTTCACCAACCCTTGCCACGTTAAATAACGCGGCAAGCCACTTATTGAATAATTGAGGATGTTTAAAATGGTAAAAATAGCTATAACAGGCGCAAACGGCAAAATGGGAAAAGTTATCGCTTCTCTCGCCGAAGCGCGCAGCGATTGCAGAGTAATTGCAGGCGTTGACCTTAATGACGCCCCGAACGGAGCGTTCCCTATCGTTAAGCTGCCGTTCGATCTGCCAGAAAAACCCGATGTTATCATTGATTTTTCGCACCCGTCAGCGCTTGACGACCTGCTTTCCTACTGCACGATAAATCACGTTGCGCTTGTTGCCGCAACTACAGGCTATAACGACGAGCAGATTGCGAAAATAAAGAAAACCTCCGAACAAATGCCGATTTTCTTCACTTTCAATTTTTCGCTTGGAATAAATCTTCTTGTGGAACTCGGCAGACGTGCGGTAAATATTCTCGGCGGACAGTACGACATTGAGATCGTCGAAAAGCATCACAACCAAAAGAAAGACGCGCCTTCGGGAACGGCGATTATGATTGCGGAAGCGCTTAACGATGAGCTTGGAAACAAGATGAAGTATGTCTACGACCGCCACAGCGTCCGCAAGGCGAGAGAAGCAAACGAAATAGGTATGCATTCGATTCGCGGCGGAACTATCGTCGGCGAACATGACATTATTTTCGCGGGTCACGACGAGGTCATCACGCTTTCGCACTCCGCCGGCTCAAAGGAAGTTTTCGCAAACGGCGCACTCAACGCTTCTATCTTCCTCGCAGGAAAGGAAAACGGTCTGTACGACATGTCCGACCTGCTTGATAACAGATAAGGAAGGTTCTTATGACAAACATTTCAATAACCGAACAGATTTCCGTTATCACTTTCGGAAATATCCCCGCAGAAAAGGAAACCGAATTTCTTCACCGCCTTTTCGCCGAGGCTGCCAAGGAAAATGTAAATATCGACATGATCTCAAAGGCTCCTGCGTCTTCGGAAACAGCCTGCATGGGCTTCACTTTCAGCGACGAGGATATGCCTAAAATACTGAAAATTTCCAACTCTCTGCCGTATGACATAACGCCTATGGTAAGCTGCGGGAACATCAAAGTTATCATAAAATCTGCCGACATGGTAAATGCGGTCGGTTTTGCGGAACGTGTTTTCGTAGCGCTGTCCGAAACGAATACTGTCCCCTCGCTTATAACAACCGCACTCGATGAAATATCGGTTGTCGTAAGAGAAAGCGATTTCGGCGATTTTGTAAATCACTTAAACGAAAAATTCAAAGCATAACAGAAACCCCCCGAATTTGCGCTAATGCAAACTCGGGGGATTTTTTATTTTTTCATGACAGCCTGAATATAATTTATATGCTCAAACGCCTTTATATCGGAACCTGTCGGAGCGATCACCTGCTCCTGAATTTCACTCGGCGTAAGCAGCTCATAAACGAGAAAACCGTGATCCGAAAGCATTTTATCCATACTCGGATAATCAAAGCTCGCGCGCATTTCCTCGCCGCCCGCTTTAGCCATAGCCGTCATTTTCTGCACTCTCTTTTCTTCCGCGAAAAACAGTCCCGCGTCGGCATAATCGAAAAGCAGCGTGCTTCCGTCTGCGGCAATTTCAGAAAGGCTGTCAAGCATTTTTTCAATATCGTGACGATACAGATAATAACTCACTCCGAGCCATGAAAAAAACGTCTTTTTCTTCGGGTCAAATCCCGCCGAAAGCAGCTTTTCCTTTAAATCGTCAGTAGAAAAATCCACGGCGGCAAATCTAAGCTTTTCGGGAATTTTCCAGCCCGCGCGCGATATGCGCTTCAGCTTGTCCTCCTGCGTTTTCGGGTGGTCAACCTCAAAAATGTCATATTTTGCTGCAAATTCGGGTTCGCGGAACGCGAACGTGTCAAGCCCTGCGCCGAGGATCACATATTGCCGCGCGCCTGTAAGCATTGCCGTTTTAAGCGCGCTTTCGCAGTATGCCGTGCGGCACAGCGGGGTTGGTGCAAGCTGCGTGTTGACGATATAACGCACCGCGTCGTCTGCTGTTCTGAATGTGTTCTTCAGCTCGGAGGCGAAAAAATCGACGCCTGCGGCTATGTAACCGAAAATCGAGGCATATTCCTCGTCAGTCATCAATCCACGCGCCATGCTGTCCTCGAAAATCGGGTTCAGCTCATGTTCTGCGTGGTACGCTCGGCTGAATGCCGACATAAGCGCGGTTATACTCTCTTTGTTCTGCATAATAAACGCTCCTTTCCTCTCCGTTTTTGACGGGTAACGTTTATTATATCAAATTGAATTTAATTTGTCAACACTTTTTTGTAAATTCTTGAATTATCCCCGAAAACAGTCGCCATTTCACACAGATATTCAAATCCGTATCTTTCGTAAAGACCGACCGCGTCGGTTGAAACGAAAACGCTCCGAGCACCCGCTTTCGCCGCCTCATTGCAGGCAAAATCAATCAGCGTTCCCGCATATCCCTTTCCTCTGTACTGCGGAAAGGTGTAAACAAAGCCTATCCACGGGAACATTTCTGGCGCGTCGACCTCATCCTTTTCGGCAAGCGTGCAGAACGAAATAAGCTCGTTTTCTTCGGTAAGCAGCAGTACTCGCGCATTTTTCCCACACATTTTTTCAAGTTTATTTTCACTCAGCAGTTCAGCAAGAAACCCCGCCGCACCCCAATCCGAATTTTTTATGCGCGATAGCCAATGCGGTTTATTTTCGCGGTCGCAATAATCAACAATCTTCATATTTTTTCGCCCTCAGGAAATACGAGAAAATAAGTCTGGTTATCGTTTTGACCGCTTTTGCTTCCTCTATCGACCACGTTCTGGGCGAGGTGCATTCCTCAAACGCAACCATTCCAAACAGTTTGTTTCCAAGAACGCTGCCGCCCGATATGCATGATTTTACGCCGTTTTTGTTCATATAAGCGTCGTACAGACAACCGCCGGTCTTGCAGAAAAGCGAATTATAAATTTCGTTTGAATCGAAAAGCATACGCGTTCCGAAGCGCTCTGCTTCGGAAACGGTTATCACACTGCCGAGCGTACTCGGAATATTCTTTGTACACCACTGATATGTTGCGGTAAATCCGCCTTTTTCAGGTTCATATTCATAAACAGTTGCGCGGTCCAGCGAAAAGTGCTTCCCCGCACGAGTAAGCAGCAAAAGAATCGTTTCATCATCAACGCCCTGTTCGGATATGTCAAAAGCATAATTTGTAAGCGTTGTCACAATATTCTGTGACGGTTTCAGGAAATCCATTCCCGCACGATATTGCTCAACGTGCGGGAGCGCGGAAAACGGCTGCTCCTTCTCCTGCGCGTCGCTGTAAAAAGTATAGCAGCTTTTTCCCGCATGTTTAGACGCATAAAGCGCCATATCAGCCTTGCGGTAGAGTTGGTCGAACGTGTCGCCGTCCTGCGGATAAAGCGAAATTCCCAGACTTCCCGTTATCTTTGTTCCGTCCTCTCCTGCATAAAGCAGGTCAAATATCCTGCAAATATCCTTTGCCTTTGATTCAATGTGGCTCTTATGCTTCATTCCGCGCAGGAAAACAATAAATTCATCTCCGCCAGTTCTGCCGACAACATCGTTTGTACGGAAAAGATCCTGCATTTCCTGCGATAAATCAACAAGAACGCTGTCGCCGAAAAGATGTCCGAGCGTATCGTTTATTTGCTTGAAATCGTCAATGTCAATAATAATGAACGCGTCAAATGTTTCCCTTTCGTCGGTGCGCAGATAATTGCGGATAAGACGCTTTGTGGTTTCCTTGTTGTAGATTTTGGTCAGCGGGTCGCGCTCCGCCTTGTCAATAAGGCGTTTTTCAGCGCTTTTCATATCGCTTATATCTTCCATTTTGCCTACCATTTTAATAAAACGCTCATGTTCTTCGTCAAAAACAGCCTTCATTCTGACGCGGTACCAACGATATACTCCATCCCTGTCCTTAAACCTGAACTCAAAAGCCGCCTTGTCAATCCCATTTTTGACATTGTCACAAAACTGCTCAAAGGTATCGGTGTCGTCCTTATAGACAGAGAAATCTTCTTTGAATACTTGCTCAAAATCATAAACCGTCGAAACACGCTCTGAAAAGCTCTCGCCTGTCTTATCAAAAAGGCTGAACAAGCCGTCCGACGCAATATATTCAAAAACTATATCGGTAGAAATCATCGCAACGAGGTGAAGTCTCTCAATAAAATCAACGTTGTTCATTTTGTCACTTCTCCTTTTCGGAATTAACCGATTTTCAGGTTAAGATATTTTTCCGAGTATGAATTATCCTTTTTATAACAGATGCGAAGCTTTGTTTCATCCTGTGCCGTAATGCCGTAAATGCTGCAGTCCGTTTTATTAAGAGTATATATTTTTTTCACCTTGCCCGTCGAAGTATTCAGACGATAAACGGCGCTTGCTGTGTTATAATAAAGCGTGTCGCCTATACGGGCAAGCTTCAGATAGCTTTCCACGTACCATGATTTCTTTGTCAGCTTTTCACCGGAATCTGCGTCGCGGTAAAGGAACCAGTTTGACTTGACACGCTTCAGCACGCTGCGTTTGTCTGTTTTCGGATTATATGTGCAAATATTGGTATAAATCGTGCTGTCTCCGGATTTTTTATAGTTCACGCCGGGCGAATCCGCGTCAAGCTCCGCATAATACCAAAGACCGTCTATCTTGTGTGTGTATGAATTGCTGTTTCGGCAGAAAATATCCGAATATTCTTCTCCGTCGGATTTTGGAAGTCCGAGCGTATTCCAACTGCTGTGAAGCTCCGAGCTTTTACGGCATTCAGAATCGTTAAGCAGAAAATTCCTGTGCGAAACCATTCCAAGCCCGTCATAGGGCTTATCGGAAATCGTATAGTATGTCGGGTCGTCCAGCGTAAGGTCGGTATGATACCACTCCCCGTCGATATTGACATAATTCCAGGAGTGATTCTGGCTGTCAGAAAGGACTATCGAACAATCTATTTCAAGAATATCACGCAGGACGTATATATACGCAAGCGAATACCCCTGACAAACGCTGCTTCCTCCGACAAGGCAGTCATATGCGGAATATTTTGCATGCGACTGATCGTATTCGCAGTTTGCAATTATATAATCATGAACCGAGAGCGCTTTTTCCGCGTCAGTCATATCCGCTGTTATTCCCTCGGTTGCGTCCAGCGCCGCCTTTCTGAGTTTCCTGCGCATTTTTTCTATCTCACTCTGTTTATAAAGATACTTGAACTCGACCTGATATTTTGAACCTGATTCGCTGTACCTGATAGTCATTTCCTGCTTGACAAAAAACAGTCCCGGCTCGGTCATATAAAAAAACTTTATGCTGTCGGAAAGTTCGGATGCTGTCCAGCCGTTTGCCTTAACGTATTTAGTAACGTCTATCTCCTTCTCATACGAATTTACGCATTCAAGAAGATAGCTGTAAAATTCGGAATTATCCGTTATTTTTACAGCGGATGAACGCGCCGTAAATAACACAGCCGATGAAACAGCGGCAACAAGGAGCGAAAACAATATAATAATATTTTTCATATATAAACCTCCGGAAACGCACATATATACATTATAAATTATACATGATTTTTCGCATTAAATCAATAGTTTTTCAGGAATTTTGCAATATTTAATGAAGGCAAATGAAAATGGTCCGAAAATTATTGATTTTGCCTCAGCGATATGATATAATAAATGATATATATAAAAGAAAGGAAAAAGAGAATGCCAATAAACATACCGAGCGAGCTGCCGGCATATCAGACGCTTCTCAATGAGAATATTTTCGTTATTCCAAGCGATAAGGCGAGCCGACAGGATATACGCCCGCTGAAGGTCGCTATATTCAACCTTATGCCAACAAAGATCGAAACGGAAACGCAGCTGCTGCGCCTGCTCAGCAACACGCCGCTGCAGACCGATATAACTCTCCTAAGAACAGCTACGCACATTTCGCGCCACACCGCTCTTGAACACCTGAATACATTTTACAAAACCTTTGACGAGATCAAGAACAAGTTCTTCGACGCACTTATAATAACAGGCGCTCCTGTGGAGCATTACGATTTCCATGATGTAAATTACTGGGACGAGCTTTGCGAGATAATGGAATGGTCGAAGTATCATGCATTTTCGACTGTACATATCTGTTGGGGCGCTTTCGCAGGACTTTATTTCCACTACGGAATTGACAAACGCACACTCCCGCAGAAAATGTTCGGGGTATTTTCTCACCGCGTTACAGCCGTAAATCACCCTCTTCTGAAAGGCTTCGATGATATTTTTTACGCTCCACATTCACGCCACGCGGAGGTAGTCCGCGAGGATATACTTGCCGAACCGCGTCTTTCGATACTTGCGGACTCGGATATTGCGGGTCCTTATATCATAGCGGACAAGTCCAACCGACAGATATTTATAACAGGTCACGGCGAATACGACCTGTACACACTGCGCAATGAATATGAGCGCGACGCGGCAAAGGGCGCGGAGAACGTTCCTCTCCCCTATAACTATTTCCCCGACGATGACCCGACGAAAGAACCGCGCTTTACATGGCGCTGCGCCGCAAGTCTTATGTATTCAAACTGGCTGAACTTCTGCGTATATCAGGAAACGCCGTTCGACCTGTCAAAAATTCCGGATCTTAATATTAAAAAAAACGAAAGGTAAGGTAAAACATGAAAAAAACATCTCTTGCAAAACGAATTGCCGCTATTGCGCTTTCCGCTTCAGTTCTCGCGTCCTGCAGCGGAAATACAGGCGAAACAGCTGCAACAAGCTCTCCCACAGACAACCCGACTGCCGGCTCTTCAACGGAACAGCCCGTATCCGCTCCTCTTTCCAACCCTGTTGCGGTTGATGAAAACGGAGATGTTGATATGGAAGTTGCTCTTGCTTATGAAACCGACTTCGACGCGCTGCTGAAATCGCTTGATGAAAAGACAGTTGCCGAGGGCGATACCGTTTCGGATAATACCAATGAGAAAACCCAGCAGCTTTACACATGGCTGAGGGAAAATTATGGAACGAATATGATCTCCGCACAGCAGATGGGCAATAAATACCAAGAAGAGGATATAGTTTACTATATGCTCACCGGCGACCTTCCCGCGATAAAAGGCTTCGATTTCATTTTCACAACGACAGCTTCAGATGCAGAAAGCCGCAGCGAATGGACGCAGATGGCTATAGACTGGCACACAAAATCCAACGGTATCGTAGCGTTCTGCTGGCATTGGAACGTTCCGCGCGACGTTAATCAGGATGCCGAATCTACCGCGAAGCAGTTCTATTCTGAAAAAATTGCGAATTTCGACATAAAAAATGCCGTAACACCGGGAACAAAGGAATACGAAGTCGTTGTCCACGATATTGATTTAGTTGCAATCGAGCTTCAGAAGCTTGAAGCTGCGGGAGTTCCCGTTCTCTGGCGCCCGCTTCACGAAGCAAGCGGCGCATGGTTCTGGTGGGGAGTTGCAAATCCCGAAATTGCAAAGGGAGAATATTATCAGAAGCTTTGGTACATGATCTACGACCGACTCGAAAATTATCACAAGCTTACAAATCTTATCTGGGTATGGAACGGTCAGAGCAAACACACAATGGTTCACCCGAACACATACGATATTTCGGGAATTGATGTTTACCCCAATACAGAGGATCATTCTATTCAGGAAAAGAGCTATGCTAACCTCGAAAAAATAACCGACGAGGGTAAAATGCTTGCGCTTACCGAGGTAGGCTATATTCCCGACCCGGACGAGTTCAACGCGAACAAGGATACCATAAAATGGCTTTTCTATATGCCCTGGAACGGCGAATTTATTTCCGACAAATCAAACCTATATGGCATTCCCGAACTTAACACAGCGAGAATGAGCGAGGAATTTCTCAAAAAGGTAATGTCTCACGAAAACGTCATAACATGGTCGGAGCTTCCCGACTGGGGCGGAACCGAGAGAAATATTCCGGATTCGATAACCGACAAGAAATTTTATATAGACCTGACTATCGAGGAGGCAAAGGCAAATGCAGATAACTCTTAAAAACAGGGATTCCTCGGCAGTTATCGACAGCAAGGGTGCGGAGCTGAAATCATACCGCATCGGTTCAACTGAACTTATGTGGTGCGGCGACCCGAAGTACTGGGGTAAGACATCTCCGTTCCTTTTCCCGATGATAGGCAATCTGCGCGGCGGAAAAACGTCGATTTACGGCAAGGAATATGCAATATCAAAGCACGGCTTTGCGCGCGACAATGAATTTATACCCGCTTATGAAGACGAAAACCGCGCAGTTTTCAGTTTTTCCGCAACCGAAGCAACAAAACAGTGCTTTCCGTTTGATTTTACAGTTTCGCTTGAATACACTCTGGAAAACGACCATCTGAAAATAACATACCGCGTCACGAACAGCTCCGAACGCGATATGCCGTATTGTATCGGCGCGCACCCCGCGTTTGCGCTCGACGGCGATATAAGCGGATACAAGCTGATATTCGCAGAAAACGAAACCGTGAACAGTCCCGTTATGAACCTTCAGACCCGTATGTGGGGCGATAACGACCGTGTGAACCGACTGACCGAAAGCAATATCTTCCCTCTGCGGTACGAACTTTTCGACAACGACTGCGTTTACTTCGACGCGCTGCGCTCGAAAAGCTGTTCGCTCGTCAGTGAAAACGGCGGCGGGGTTAACGTAAGCTGGGAGGGTTTTGAAACGCTCGGCGTATGGACTCCCGACCACAAGAACGCACCGTTTGTGTGCATTGAACCATGGTGCGGCTGTGACGATTACGATACAGACAACGGTATTTTTAATGAAAAGCGCGGTATACAGACCGCTATGCCCGGTGAAACTAAAATATACGCAATGACTATCAGAAAAATCTGAAAAGAGGTGTCCCCTATGAAGAAAAGCGAAATAAAACACATTCTCAAAAAAATGACCGTAAAGGAAAAAGCAAGTCTTTTATCCGCACTTGACGGCTGGAATACAAAGCCGATAAAGCGTCTTGGCGTTCCGTCAATTTCAGTGGCGGACGGACCTCACGGACTGCGCAAGCAGTACTCCGCCGACGATCTCGGAATAGAAACAAGTCATCCCGCGACCTGTTTTCCGACCGCTTCGCTGCTCGCCTGTTCGTGGGATAAGGAGCTTGCAGAAAAGCAAGGCGCCGCTATCGGTGAGGAAGCCGCAGACCAGGATCTGCAGATCGTCCTCGGTCCGGGAAACAACATCAAGCGCACTCCTCTCTGCGGACGAAATTTTGAATATTTCTCGGAGGATCCGTTCCTTTCGGGAAATATGGCTTCCGGTATAATCAAGGGCATACAGAGCCGCGGAGTAGGAACCTCGCTTAAGCATTTCGCTGCAAACTCGCAGGAAACGGATCGTCTGGTAATTGACGAGATAATCTCCGAGCGCGCGCTGCGTGAAATATATCTTGCAGCATACGAAATTCCTGTAAAGGAAGCCAAGCCGACCACGCTAATGTGCGCATACAACAAAATAAACGGTCACTACTGCTCACAGAACAAGTGGCTGCTCACTGACGTTCTGCGCAAGGACTGGGGATATAAGGGCGTTGTAATGTCCGACTGGGGCGCGGTCGATAACCGTGTTCAGGGCGTTTATGCGGGACTTGACCTTGAAATGCCGTCGTCAAACTGTCTTAACGACAAAGAAATCGTAAAGGCATACAAGCACAAGCACGTTGTAATAGAGCCGTCCGACAGCCGCTTTGACAATACGCTTACGGAAAAACAGATAGACGCATGCGCAGAGCGTATGCTTCGTCTGGTTTATTCGCTCGATGAAAAGAAAAGCGGCAAAAAATGCGACTACAAGGCTCATCACAGACTCGCAGAACAGGTTGCAAGGGAATGTATGGTTCTGCTGAAAAACAACGGCATACTCCCACTCAAGGAGAACGCTGAAATTGCCGTGATAGGTGAAATGGCGGTTAAACCGCGCTATCAGGGCGGCGGCAGTTCACGCGTCAATTCAATAAAGATCGACCTTCCTCTCGACGAGCTGAAAAAATTTGCAAATGTAAGCTACGCTAAGGGCTACTCTCTCGACGATAACAATGACGTTTCAGAAATCGAAAATGCTGTCAGCACAGCCAAGGACAAGGATGCAGTCGTTATCATTTCGGGGCTCCCCGATAACTGCGAATCCGAGGGCTTTGACCGCAGCACGCTTGATATTCCCGAAAGTCATGTCGAACTTATAAGACGCGTTTACGAGGTAAACAAAAACGTTGTTATCGTCCTCTGCAATGGCGCGCCGATAACTATGCCGTTCCTTGACAACTCCGCAGCAGTGCTTGAAGCATACCTCAGCGGTGAAGCCGGCGCGGGCGCTATTGCTGAAATACTGTTCGGAAAGGTCTGCCCCTGCGGAAAAATTGCTGAAACCTTCCCGCTGCGCATCGAAGATACCCCCGCATATCTCAACTTCCCCGGAAACGGCAAAACAGTACGCTTCGGCGAGGATATTTTCGTCGGCTACCGCTACTATGAAAAGAAAAATATACCCGTTCTCTTCCCGTTCGGATATGGTCTTTCATACACTTCGTTTGAATATTCCGACCTTTCATTCTCGGCAAATGAAATCAGCGAAAACGACGATCTTATCGTAAGCGTAAACGTAAAAAATACCGGAGATTTTGATGGAAAAGAAATCGTTCAGCTATATGTACGCGAATGTTCACCGAAAATCGCACGTCCGGTAAAGGAACTCAAGGGATTCAAGAAAATCTTCCTTAAAAAAGGTCAATCCAAGACTGTCGAATTTACGCTCGACCGCCGCGCTTTTGCATACTGGGATGAAAAGAACAGCGATTGGCGCGTTGAGGGCGGAACATATGAGATTCTTATCGGCGCAGCTTCTTCGGATATACGTGCAAGCAAGGAAATCGCTGTTCATGCGGAACACGCACCTGAAAAGCTGACAATTTACAGCTATCTGCGCGACCTGCGGCTTCATCCGAACGGAAAAGAAGCAATGGCGCACATTCTGAAGCTCATGGGCAAGAACGAAAATGATGTTTTTTCCGATGATGAAAAAGATTCTCTCGCATCGCTCGACTGGTGCATTCTCCGAAACATCGTAACAATGTTCGGACTGAAAATGACAATTCCGGAGCTTGAAAAGCTCATCCGGGAAGTGAACGATTAAATGAATTGGCTTCAGACTCTGGATTTTGAAATCCTCGAAGGCATACAAAATATGCTGAAATGCGGTATGCTTGATGCAATAATGACAGTAATATCAAAGCTCGGCGGCGGGATAATATGGGGCGTCTTTGGCGTGTTGTTTCTTTTTTTCAGGAAGCGCCGCTGGGACGGGATCGCAATACTCGGCGCGCTTGCTGTCGCGGCGTTTCTTACTGAGCTTGTCATAAAACCGATATTTCTGCGCGAACGACCGTTCATGCTCAATCCGGAGCATACTCTTATTGTATTGCCGCCTTTCGGAACATCATTCCCATCCGGGCATACAACCACTTCATTTGCGACGGCGGTACAATTCTTCCGAATAAACAAGCTTTGCGGCGCTGCCGCCTGTGGATTTGCATTGCTGGTCGCTTTCTCAAGATTATATCTGTATGTTCATTTTCCAAGCGACGTGCTAGCAGGATGCGTTTTAGGGATTCTTATCGGCTGGGGCTGTGCAAAGCTCATGAAACTGATGCAAAAAAAATTCAGCAAAAATAAAACAGCATAAATTTTACCGCATTCGCGGGGTATAATAACAACAAGTTACCATAATGAAAGGCGGTATTTTTTATGATAAAGGCTGCAATGTTCGACACTAAGCCATACGACAGAATGGGATTTGAAAAAATTCTCAACGGAAAAGATATAAAACTGAAGATGTTTGAAACAAAGCTCAACGAGGACACAGCAGAGCTTTCACATGGTTATGACGCTGTAATTGCATTTGTAAATGACGATATTTCGCGCGAAGTCATAGACATTCTCTGTGATAATAATGTTCGGCTGATCGCCATGCGGTGCGCAGGCTTCAATAATATCGACGTGAAATACGCGCTTGGAAAGATACCGATAGTGCGCGTTCCCGACTATTCTCCTTACGCTGTTGCTGAACACGCGATAGCCATGCTCCTGACAAGCATAAGACGCATACACAAAGCATATATCCGTACAAAGGATTTCAATTTCAGCCTGAACGGACTTATCGGGTTCGACCTGCACGGCAAAACAGTCGGCGTTATCGGAACAGGCAAAATCGGTCGATGTTTTATCGACATATGCCGCGGTTTTGGAATGAATGTTATCGCATACGACCCTTACCCCGCGGCAGACAGCGGAATTGAGTATGTTTCGCTCGACGAGCTGTTCCGGAGAAGCAATATAATTTCCCTGCACTGCCCTCTTACGCCTGAAACAAATCATATCGTGAATGAAGATACGATTGCAAAAATGAAAACCGGCGTAGTTATTATCAACACCTCACGCGGCGCGCTTATAGACACTGACGCACTTCTGAACGGAATAAAATCAAAGCGTATCGGAGCAGCGTGCCTTGACGTTTATGAAGAAGAATCTGATATTTTCTTTGAAGATTATTCAGGACATATTGTTCAGGATGATACGCTCGCACGGCTCACGACAATGCCGAATGTTCTGATAACGTCACATCAGGCTTTTCTGACCGAAGAGGCGCTGAACAATATCGCCGAAACAACAATAAATAACATTACTTCGTTTTTTGAAAAGGGCGAACTGAAAAACGAAGTAAAATTCAGACAGTAAAAATGTGCATTTCATATACAAAAAAGGCTGCGTATTGCTTTAATACGCAGCCTTTTACTATCATGAAATATACTTGCTTTCAAACTCCGAAACAGGTATCGGACGATCATATAGGAAGCCTTGAATTTCTTTACATCCGTAATTGCTTATAACGCTTTCCTCCTCGCTCGTTTCAATACCCTCGCAAACAATTTCGAGCTGAATCTCATTCAGTATCTTTATAAGTCCCTTTATAATATCATTACCGCGCTTGGTCTTAAGGCTATCCTTAACAAAGCCCTTGTCAAGTTTGATTACATCGACCGGAAGAATGCCTATAAGGTTAAGTGATGAATAGCCTGCGCCGAAATCATCTACACTGACCTTGAAGCCAAGACTGCGCAGCTGCTCGACCTTTCCGATGATTGTTTCGGTTTCTTCAAAGAATACGGATTCAGTTACCTCAATTTCCACGTATTTCGGCGGAACCTGGTATGATTCAACAAGCCCTACGATCTCTTCGACAACATCCTCATTGAAAAAATGAACACGGCTTAAATTGAACGAGATCGGAACAGGAGTAATCCCTCGATCCATCCAGCTGCGTATCAGCTTAATCACAAACCGAAGCACATAGAAGTCAAGCTCAACTATCTTCCCCGTCTTTTCGAGCGCAGGAATAAATAAAGCAGGCGAAATCATCTTCCCATCCTTGTCAACAAGACGAGAAAGCGCTTCAGCACCAATAACGCGTTTTGTTTCGGCACATATTTTGGGCTGGAGATAAACGCGGATAGTTTCATTTTTATATGAATCGTTGAATATAGGAAGAATTTTGGCACTGTTTTCCTTTATATCCATGAGATGCTCGGAATAAACTACACAAGGAATGCTATAATTGCCCTTTCCGGTTCTTCTTGCCACATTTGCCTTATCTACCGCTGAAATAATACTTTCGGAATAATCTCTGATATAATAAATACCAACATTTATGTTCGGAGTAAAGCCGCTTATCTTCTCGGCAAAAGCGCTCATAAGGCGAAGGCGAAAAATGCGGAGCATAGGATATATGAAATCCTCCGCCTCTTCATCATAGCTGCAAAGAACCGCAAAATGGTCAGAATATTCGCGGCAAGCCATAACAACAAAATCTCCGGATTCATTTATAACGTCTGCGATATCCTTAAGAACTGCGTCGCCCATGTCGTATCCGAACTGGTTGTTGATATAATGGAAATCGCATACGTCAAGTGCAAAAACAAGATAATTCTTTTGGTTATCCTTAATTATATACTGCGCTTCTGCAATAAAATCTTCAAAGGACATCAAACCGGTAACATTATCTTTATGCAAAAAAACACCACCAATCAATGTAATAAAAAGCAAGCCGCTTCACGGTACACAAATAAGCTTCATTACCGCTATATTGCATATATTATAACAAATTTTCACTCGTTTATCAATAGTTTTTGTGCATTTTCGTCATTTGTAACAATAGATTGTTAAAAATTTACTAATCTGGTCAGCTTTTTTCTCTATTAACGTCAAAAAAATATCACACAAAGCTCATAAACACTTTGTGTGATATTCCGATTATCTTTCCTCGCGGAAATAGTTAAGACCGATTGCTGCGGGCTCAGCGCTTTTCTTGCTCTTTTTAATGCAGGAAATGATAAGAACCACAGCCGTAATGAAGAACGGGAGCATCTGATAGAACTCGTCGGGAATTGCGTTCAGCCAGCCGAGGACCTCGGGGAATGCCGACGAAAGATTGCCCTTCCAAGGCTGGAGCGTTTTCAGCATACCGAAGAAGAATGCGCCAAAAATCGCGCGTACAGGGCTCCAGTTGGAGAAAATAACGAGAGCAACCGAAATCCAGCCCATGCCGTTTATCCAGTTGTCGTTCCACGCGCCGCTGTTCGTTACGCAGGCAAGATACATTCCGCCGATCCCGCAAATTCCGCCGCCGAGCAGAATATTCACATACTTGTACAGATTTACGCTTACGCCGCAGGCGTCTGCCGCCGCAGGATTTTCGCCGACCGCGCGGAGCTTAAGACCCGCACGGCTCTTTTTTATATAAATCCAGCAAACGACCGCGATTGCGATCGCTATATAAACGAAAATATTATATGAAAAAAAGAGCTTTCCGATATAGGGAATGTCGCGCAGGAACGGAATACCGTTGTCAGATACGATTTCCTTAAGGTGAGGAACGCTGTCAAGAGTCGGGAACGTTCCGTCGGTCGTCAGACGCCTTCCCCAGAAGCGGTAAACGCCTACGCCGAACGTAGTGAGCGCAAGACCCGTAACATTCTGATTTGCCTGCATTGTGACAGTGATAAACGCAAAGATAAGCGCACCGAGCAGACCGAACAAAAATGCTCCCAGAATGCCGAGCAGCAGGCTGTTAGTCGAGCAGCCGATAACATATCCGCCGATTGCTCCCATCGCCATCATGCCCTCAACGCCAAGGTTAAGGCTGCCCGATTTTTCGGTGATTATTTCGCCTGTCGTGCCGAGCAGCAGCGGAGTGCCAGCTCTTACCGAATAATAAAGAAAATTGATAAGAATATCCATTATGCCTTACCTCCGTTCTTGTGACCGAAAACAATTCGGTAGCGAATGAAGAAGTCAGCCGCAAGCACGGAAAACAGGATAATTCCCTGAAGGATTTCTGAAGCTGCGGAGGAAATGCTGAAAGCGCTTTCCGCAACAGCCGTTCCCTTCTGCAAAATACCCATCAGCACCGAAACAACGAGTATTCCGACAGGGTTCAGTTTTGCGAGCCATGCAACTGTTATTCCCGTGAAGCCCACGTCGCCAGTAATCCCGTCGGCAAGCGTATGGCTGGTCGCCGATCCTGAAACCTGCAGCATTCCCGCAAGCCCTGCAATTCCCGCGCTTATGAACATGGTGCGGACAATAATCTTATTAACGCTCATGCCCGCATAGCGCGCGGTATTCCGGCTGTCGCCGACAACAGAGATCTCATAGCCATGCTTCATATAATTGAAATAAACGAATATCAGCGCCACAAGAATAAGCGCGACAAAAAGCGAAATATCAACCTTAACTCCCGCGATACTAACCTCGTAAAGCCACGCATTATCAGGCAGGACCTTAAAGTCGGGGCGGAAAACCGAGCCGTCCGCCGCGAGCTTTCTGAAGAACATTGTGTTTTTCAGATACGTCAGGATATAGTAGCAAACGTAGTTGAGCATAAGGGTCAGCAGCGTTTCGCTTGTGCCGAGCTTGACCTTGCAGACCGCAGGGATAAGCCCGATAAGACCGCCGCCGATAATTCCCGCAAGCGCCATAAGGATAAGCGTGAGCCACTGCGGAAGATTGTTTTCGCAGAGGTTAGCAACCGTCGTCGCAAGTATCGCGCCCGCAATAAACTGTCCGTTCGCGCCGATATTCCAGAACTTCATCTTGAAAGCGACCGCGATACCGAGCGATGTTATCAGAAGCGGGATAACTATGCGGATAAATCCGCGCAGATAAATTGTGTTTTCAAAGCAGCCGACGATTACCTTTGCGTAGTATTCAAACGGATTTACGCCGTTGCCCGCTACGAAAATCCCGCCGAGAACGACCGCAACAAGCACCGAGATTGCATAAAGAATTATCGTCTGGTGCAGCTTTAAATCGCCGCGTTTGGAAATATGGAAAAGCGGCTCTTTTTTTGTTTTAACAGCTGCCGCGGTTTTTTCGGCGGTTTTTGCAGTCGAAGCAGCAACGGTTTCGTTTTCGGAAGCAAGGCTGACGCTGCTGTTTGCGTCGGTCATCAGCATTCCGACCTGTTCCTTGGTCGTCGTCCGCGCGTCAACTATTCCCGTAACTCTGCCGTGACAGAGTACAGCGATTCTGTCGCAAAGCTCAAGCATTACGTCGAGGTCTTCTCCTACGAACAGAACTGCGCTTCCCTTTTCCTTTTCACGATTTAACGTGTTATAAATCGTATATGATGAATTTATGTCAAGTCCGCGCACAGGGTAGGCTGTTACGATAATGTCGGGTTCGGCAAGTATTTCACGCCCAAGCAGAACTTTCTGTACGTTTCCGCCCGAAAGACGGCGAACGGGAGTTTCAATGCCCGGAGTAACTACATCAAGCTCCTCAACGACTTTTTTTGCGCTTTCACGCGCTTTTTTGCGGTCAACAAACGGGCCCTTTCCCTGCGCGTAATTCTTGAGCATCATGTTGTCGGTAATGCTCAGGGACGCCGAAAGTCCCATTCCGAGGCGATCTTCCGGAATAAAGCTCATACTTACGCCGCGGGAAATTATCTGCTTCGGCGGAAGTCCCTCTATATGCTCATTCTTGCAGATTATCGCACCGTTTTCAAGCTTGCGCAGACCTGCGATAGCCTCACAGATCTCCTTCTGACCGCTTCCCGAAACGCCCGCTATACCGAGTATCTCACCGCTGTGAACCGTAAACGAAACGTCGTTTGCCGCAATCTCACCCTCGTCGCCGAGAACGGAAATATTCTGCAGTTCAAGATACGAATCGCCCGGATTGCAGTCGGGACGGTTTATCTCAAGCTTTACGGCGTGACCGACCATAAGGTCGGTAAGCTCCTGCGCGTTCGTTTCCGACGTTTTCACCGTCGTAACGCTCGTACCCTTGCGCAGGACCGTAACGCGGTCGCTTATCTCCATTACCTCGTTAAGCTTGTGAGTGATTATTATTATCGCACAGCCCTTATCGCGCATTACGCGCAGGATCGAGAACAGCTTGCGCGTTTCCTGAAGCGTAAGAACGGCGGTTGGCTCGTCCAGAATAAGAATATCCGCGCCGTAATAAAGCACTTTCAGTATCTCGACCGTCTGTTTTTCGCCGACAGACATATCGCAGACATACTTTTCGGGGTCAATGTCGAAAGAAAATTCCTCGCTGATCTTATTTATCTGCGCAAAGCGCTCCTTTGTAAGGAAAATGCTCTTATCGCGCTCGGAAGCAAGCAGGATATTATCAGCCGCAGTGAATTTCTCGACCAGCTTGAAATGCTGGTGAACCATGCCTATCTTCAGGCGTTTTGCATCCTCTGGCGAGTGTATGGAAACCTGTTTTCCGTCAACAAAAATTGAACCGCTGTCGGGCTTGTAGATACCAGAAAGCATATTCATCAGCGTTGTTTTTCCCGAACCGTTTTCGCCGAGAAGCGCAAGGATCTCACCCTTATGGACCTGCAAATCAACAGAATCGTTTGCCCGAACAGAACCGAACGACTTACAAATACCCTTAAGCTCTATTGCCGGTGTGCGTTCTGCCATAAAACCACCACATTTCTTAATAATTTAACGAGGACTTTTCCAGAGGCTTCGCCGCTTACGCAAAACGACGGAACATTTACAGAATGTTCAGAAACCACGAAAACACCCTTGCTGCCACATGGCGGTAAAGGTGCTTTCGCAGCGGCGCAGACCGTCATCTGCGCCGGAAAATTGCCGTTTTTATGCGAGCTCTACGCCCTTAACAAAATAGTTCATTGTGCCGGTGATGGTTGCGTCATCAACAGGAGCAACAGCAGCGCCGGTATTGTCGGTAAGGGGAGAATCGGTCTTTACAACATTTCCGTTTTCATCAAAGGAAAGTGCAACACCGCTGAACACATCCCATTCGCCGTTCTTGATAAGTTCTGTTACAGCGTCGATATAGCCCTGTGTTTTTTCATCGCAGTTCTTGGAAACGGGCGATACGCCTACAAGACCAACCTCCATACCTGCGTAGTAATTTCCGAGTTCAGCCCATGTGCCGTCGATCACAGCCTGTACGGCAGCTGTGTAATAAACATCCCAATTCCAGATAGGAGCAACGAGGTGAGCGTCGGGAGCCTGCGCGGTCATGTCGGAGTTGTATCCGCAGCCGAATACGCCTGCGTTCTGAGCAGCAACCTGCGGGTTAGCTGTATCGCAGTGCTGAGCGATTACATCGCAGCCCATTTCGATAAGAGCTTCAGCGTATGCGGTTTCGTTTGCAGGGTCAAACCAAGAGGAAAGGGTCTTTACATATACGATAGCGTCGGGGTTTACCGCCTGTACGCCCAGAGCAAAAGCGTTGATACCGCTGCAGGTTTCTGCAAGCTCTGTGCCGTAAGCGGAAACGTAGCCGATCTTGTTGCTTGTTGTCTTTAAGCCTGCTGCGATACCTGCAAGGTAACGAGCCTGATAAATTCTGCCAAAGTAATTGTTGAAGTTCTTGTCGTTGGACTTGTAGCCTGTGCCGTGAGAGAAGTATACCTCAGGATATTCAAGAGCAAGTGCTTCTGTTGTATCCATGTAGCCGTAGCTTGTTGTAAAAATGATGTTGCAGCCTTCAGCAACGCATTCTTCAATAGCTGTCTTTGTAGCAGCCGTGTCGCTGTCGCTGATATTGATCTTACGAACGATCTGATCGTCGTTAAGACCGAGATTAGCCTGCATTCCCTGAATACCGAGGTCGTGTGTGTAGGAATAACCGGAACCGTCTGCAGGGTCTCCGATATGGATAACGCCAACCTTGATCTTGTCTTTTTTAGAAATGCCGTTTGACGCTTCGGGAGCTGCCGTACTTTCTTGCGGCTGTGCAGCAGGCGCTGTTGTGGTAGTAGTTTCCGTACTGTCGTTGCTGCAGGCTGCAGCTGTGAACAGCATTGCCGCAGCAGCAAGAATTGCTGTTGTCTGCTTGATTTTCATTTTAAATCTCCTTTGTTTTGCGCTCCGGCGAAATTACAGCCGAAGCTTTTATTTAAACAATTCGTTTTTCTCAATTGCGAAAAACGAGCTTGTTTCCGACATCCATGCTTTCGATTATCGCAAGGCTCTCGACGCGTATTCCCTTTTTGCGGATAAGATCTCCGCCCCTCTGGAAGCCCTTTTCAATAACGATTCCCGCGCCTGCAAGTTCCGCTCCGGACTGCTCGACAAGCTCTATAAGTCCGAGCAGCGCGCAGCCGTTTGCAAGAAAGTCGTCGATAATGAGCACTTTATCGCCCTCGCCGATAAACTTCTTTGAAACGATTACATTATATTCTCTGCCCTTTGTAAAAGAAGTGACCTTTGTCGTATACAGCTCGCCGTCCAGATTTCTGCTTTCAGCTTTTTTGGCGAAAACAACCGGACAGTCGCCGAAATATTCTGCAGCAATACAAGCAATGCCTATTCCTGAAGCCTCTATCGTAAGAATTTTGTTTATTTCGCAGTCGGCAAAACGCCGCCGGAATTCCTTGCCTATCTCTTTGTAAAGCGAAATGTCGATCTGGTGATTGAGAAAGCTGTCCACCTTTAAAACGCCGCCTTCTTTAACGACACCGTCCTTAAGAATACGCTCTTTAAGCAGCTGCAAAATTATCACTCCTTTAAGGAAACTGAAAATACATTCCTTATTATATAAGAAATCGACATTTTATTCAACTGTTATTTTTCATAGAATGAAAAATATATACGCAAATATTTTGTAGCTAATTGCCAAAAATGCAAAAACAGCCGCCGATTTTGCCCGACAGCTGTCTTTTTGTTAAATTTAAGATACTTCAGGCTGAGCGCTTATCTGAAGCTCAACCTTGTATTCTTCGCCGGTTACCCATGCCTTCGTATTTGTCCCTGCAAGGCGGAACGTAACAGAAACGGTCTTTGTTCCCTCGGAAAGTTCAAGTCCGAGCAGGTTTACAGTCGCGTAAATGTCATCCGATGTCATCTCCTGAATATATGACGAAAGACCGACCACATTTACTGTAAGCAGATTCGTCAGCACCTTAACGTCAAAGTTCGACGGCGCGTTTATCACGTTTATATTATCGCTGGGTACAGTAAAGCCAAGCTGACCGAAGTTGTCGTAATCTTCAAAATAAAGCATGACCGTCTTGTTTCCCGAAATGTTCTTGTAACCGTCAGGCAGCTTTACGGGAAGCGCAACTCCGCCTTGAAGATCCTTAAGAGTAAGCGAATTGAGCGAAATTTCGCCGATATCAATCTCGTCAAGATTATCTACTGAACTGTCCGGAGAAGCAATGGTAAGCTCCGTCAGCGACATTGAGTACTTCAGTGTTTCCGCATCAAAATTCGCGGGATAATTCGTGAACTTGACATTAAGCGGAAGCGTTTTAACCTTATAAACAGGAATGCTTACCGTGAAATTTTTTTCATTAGTCGAAATATTAGGGCTTATCATCTTTACTCCCGCCTGATTGTAGAAAACAAGCTCCCCGTGAAGCTCTGCGCTTTCCTCAAGCGGCTCGGTGTAAACAGGCTCGGCTTCAATCTTCCCTATTGAATTAACCAGCTTTTCCTCGCCGGTTACAACGACTGTTGACGGTGAAACCGTAAGCGCGCCTTCTATCTGCATTTCATCGGAAACGCTGATCTTGTTTGCCGAAGCGGATATCTGAAACTCACGCGAAACAATTTTCTCTACAAGAACCTTTGCCGTAATATTTCCGCTCAGTATCTCACACTCAGTGGACTTGTCCGTAGGCTCAACGATGACATTTACCGTGTGCTCGCCGGATTCATATATCCCCGAAAGATCACAGCTTGCAGTAAAATCCTCATTCGTAAGATTAGCAATCGAATACCGCTTCCCCTGAACCTGAACCGTAACGCTGTCGGTATCCACCGAAGCTATCTGAAGATTTTCACTAAGCATATACTGCGTAGGCGTACAGGAAAGCTTTACGCTGCTGATATGAAGAGTAATATTCGGAAAAATCTGGATAGAAATAACGAACCATATTATGATTGAAAAAACGACCGCCTGAATTATCGTTTTAAGATTGCTGAAAAATCCGGAGGTAAATTTACGGAATAAATTACTCATGATCTTCCGCCCCCTTTTTTCTGCCGCGCTTGCTCTGCTTCTCTTTTTTATTTTTCGGTTCTCCCGAAACAGGCATTAGCTTGCCGCGCAGATATGAACTCAGCCGATCACGGTCAAAGCCCCTTTCAAGCGTTCCGTTTTCCGCAATAGATATTATTCCCGTTTCCTCCGAAACAATTATCACAATGGCGTCGGAAACCTCGCTCATTCCTATTGCCGCACGGTGACGCGAACCCAATTCCTTATTTATAAGTTCCTCCTTCTGCGGCTTCGGCAGAAAACAGCCCGCCGCATAAACGAGGTTATCACGGATAATTACCGCTCCGTCATGAAGCGGAGTATTGGGAAAAAAGATGTTGCGGAACAGCTCCTCGCTCGGAAGCGCCTTAATAATAGTGCCGGTTTCGATCTGCTCACCGAGCTTGGTCTGCTGTTCAACAACTATAAGCGCACCCGTAGCTGTGCGCGAAAGCTTTTCACAGGCAAGTGAAATCTGATTTATTGCGTTTGTACAGTCCGCCTCGGCAGGCGCTGAGTTTTCAAAAAACGTTATCGGCTTGACTATTTTGGAACGGCCGACCTTTTCAAGCACACGCCGCAGCTCCGGCTGAAACATTACGACGAACGCAATCGCTCCGACATTAAACACCATGTCGCTTATAACGCCCATCGCCTTAAACTGGAGCTGGTTCAGCAAAAACAAAACAATAACAAAAACGAAAATTCCCTTTATAAGCTGTTCGGCGCGCGTTTCACGTATAAGCTTTATAACCCAATACAGAATAAACGCAAGAAGCGCCATATCAAGCACATCAATGAACGTGATCGAACTGAAAACATTAACAATCGCGCCCCAAATATCCATCAAATAGTAAATCAATTCCAACACCCTAACCGTAAACCTAAATAAAAATGGTTTATCATTACTATTTTATCATATTTTCAGAAAAATTCAAGTACCTGCGTATTATTTTTATGATTTTTTTGCGGCAATTCTCGCAACTGCACGAACGAGCGCCGAAACTTCATTTGCGGTATTGAAAACTGACGGCGAAAAACGCACAGCGCCCTGCTCCGTCGTGCCGATTTTCTTGTGAGCGGAATACGCGCAGTGAAATCCCCCGCGCAGACAAAATCCTTCAGCACTCAGCGCGGCGGAAGCCTCTTCCGATGACATTTCACCTATATTGAACGGTATAACAGGCACATATCCGCTGTCAAAACCGTCGCTGTATAGCTTTACGCCGTCTATTTTCTTCATCTCGTCAAAAAAACGGCGGCAAAGCTGCATTTCGTGATTGTATATAACATCTCTGCCCTTATTGTTCAGAAAATCGATCCCGGCTCCGAGCGATATAGCCCCCGCGGTATTTATTGTTCCGCTTTCAAATCGGTCGGGCATAAATTCGGGCTGCGCAAGTTCCTTTGAGGCGCTGCCCGTCCCGCCCTCTACAAGCGTTTTCAAGCGAAATTTCCCATCGGTCACCATAAGACCGGTTCCCATCGGTCCGTATAAGCCCTTATGCCCTGCCGCACAGATAATGTTTATATTATCCGAAAGGCGCAGCGGGAGTACTCCCGCGCCCTGCGCGGCATCAACAATAAAGCATATTCCGCGTTTACGGCATATTTCGCCTATTCTTTCAATCGGAAGTATCTTTCCGGTAACGTTTCCCGCGGCTGTACATACCACGGCAGCCGTTTTCGGGCGGATAAGCCGCTCAAATTCCGCCGCCGTGCGCTCGTCGTCGTCATACGTCTGCGCGAACGAGCAGACCGCTCCTCTGTCCTTTGTGCAGGAATAGATCGGACGCAGCACAGCGTTATGCTCAATATCGCTGCAAACAATGTGCGAACCTTTTCCGAGCAGTCCCTTTATCGCAGTATTGAGAGCATAGGTGCAGTTGGGCATAAACACAGTGTTTTCCGGCTCCGCGCCGAAGAAATCAGCACATTTTTCCCGCGCGTTATATACCGCTTCGGAAGTTTTTGCAGAAAGCCTGTGCCCGCCCCTGCCGGGGTTTGCGCCGTATTCAATCATCGCTCCTGACATCGCCGCGATAACGGAATGCGGCTTCGGATAAGTTGTGGCGGCATTGTCAAAATAAACCATTTACATAACTATCCTTTTACACTCTATACCGGCTCCGGAAAGCAGCCTGCACACCTTTTCCGGCGATTCCCAAACGCGGATTCCGTAAGCACAGCCGCCTTTTTGTATGCTCTTCTCCACGATTGCTTTTATTCTGAACGACGCTAGATATTTCACCGCCCGCCGGCAGACGGTGTATGAATCAAGCATCAGCAATGAATCTTTCAAGCTTTTCCCTCCTTCGGACACCGCAAAATATACGGCGTTATTTCATTTTATGCCGAAGCGCGCTTTTGGTGTATCCGCCTAGCCGAATAATCCGCAGAATAAATTCCATAATAAGCGTAAAAAATAAAATAAAAAAGGAAGAAACGCAATGAAAGCTGTAATTCTTGCCGGCGGAGAGGGTACAAGACTCCGTCCGCTTACCTGCAACCTCCCAAAGCCGCTCGTACCCGTATGCGCAAAACCTGTACTCGAATATATCCTCGACCTGCTCGCCAAGCATGGCTGCACTGAAGCCGTTATCGCACTTCGCTATAAAGGTGAAAAAATAGAGCGGCATTTTTCATCCGGAACATACAAAGGCATAACGCTCGGCTTTTCTACTGAGAATACCCCTCTCGGAACTGCGGGCTGCGTAAAAGCCGCCGCTGAAAATTTTGATGAAGATTTTATCATAATAAGCGGCGACGCAATGTGCGATCTCGACCTCTCCGCCGCTTTTAAATTCCACAAAGAAAACGGCGCAGACGCAACAATAATCACAAAGCGCGTGGACGACCCGCGGGAATACGGGCTTATTATTGAGGAAAAAGGCAGCGTTACCGATTTCAGCGAAAAGCCTTCCTATATCAACTGCCGCAGCGATCAAGCGAACACGGGTATATACATTATATCGCCGCGCGTCCTCGGACTTATTCCGGACGGCGAGATGTGGGATTTCGCAAAGAATGTGTTCCCGGATATGCTTAACAGCAAAATGAAGCTGATGTGCTGTGAGTCCGGAGGTTACTGGTGCGATATAGGAGATATTCCCGCATACAAGCGCTGCTGTTCGGATATGCTCGGCGGCAGGATAAAGGCGCATCTCCCCAACTATCTGAGGCGTGACAAAAATTCGGAGTCACTTATATCATGTACCGCGCAAATCTCCGACAATGCGCTTATAACAGGCGAAAGCGTTATAGGAAACAGCGTATGCGTCTGCGACGGCGCAAAACTGCGCAATGCGATCGTCATGGACGGCGCTTTTATCGGCGAAAATGTCACTCTCAACGATTGCATCATATGCACAAACGCACATATAGAAAGCGGCGCAGCCGTATATGAAAACGCTGTAGTCGGAGAGGGCGCAGAAATCGGCGAAAACGCCGTTATTTGCAGCGGTGTACGCGTATGGCAGGATAAAAATGTCCAAAAGGGCGCGTTTGTCAACAGCGACATGAAATACGGCTCAAAAAGCATGATTGATATTACCGAGGACGGCATAAACGGAGAAACAAACACGGTAATAACCCCTGAATTTGCCGGTCGGCTTGGCTGCGCAGTATCAAAGATATCAGACAGCTACATCGCTGTTTCATGCAGTGAGGAAAATGCCTCGGAAACGCTGAAAAACGCGCTTCTTAGCGGAATATCCAGCACCGGCAGACAATGCTTTGACTGCGGAAATGCGACCGTTCCCATGCTTTCCTACTCGGCAGCGCTGCTGAACTGCGACATAATTGTTCATATTTCCGCAAGAACAAGAACGCGTATGCTCGTCTATGGAACGGGTGTTCTTCCGCTTACACGCGCGCAGGAAAGAATGCTGGAAAATGCGCTGAACCGCGGTGAATATCTTAGCGCAAGCTGGAATAATTTCAGCAGCATAAACAAATTCACAGGGGCAAACTCGCTTTACTGTGCAATGCTTGAGGGGCTGAGTGATTTCACCGTGCCGTACCGCATAACTCTCAACTGCCTGAACACCGCTGCCGTATCGATGTACTCGCCGTTCTTTGGAAAAATAGGTACCGGACGTACGGAGCTTATCGTAAACATGAATGAAAAAACGACAAAAGCCGAAATACTGACTGAAAGCGGAAAGCGCTGCGACTACGGAACGCTTATACTGCTTGCAGCTGTGCGTCTGCTTGCGGCAGGAGAGGACGTCGCGCTTCCCTTTGCCTTTCTAAGCGCTGCGGACTATGTTGCCGAACGCTATGGCAGAAAAATTCACCGCTTCTACGCCAGCGCCATGGACGACAGCGACCGTTTAGCCCGCAGACTTGCCGCAAAACAGATGTTCCTGTACGACGGCTTTGTGCTTGTCACAAGCGTTTTGAAATATCTCTCTGAAAGCGGTCAGACTTTGGACGAAGCAATATCCGCGCTTCCGAAATTCACCTCAAAAAATCGTTTCATCCACATAAGCTGTCCGCCGCAGAAGATACTAAGCAAAATCGAAAACAGCAGACACGCGGAAAAGGAAGGCGTCCTTATTTCCGAGGACGGCGAGCGTGTTTTTCTCCGTTCAAACAAGCGCGGAGACGGACTTTACCTTTTCGCGGAGAGCTTCAACAGCGAGACTGCCGCGCAGCTCTGCGAAAAAACTGAGGGTATGATACGAAAAATAATGAAGAACCTGAAGTAAAAAAATACAGCGTTTTTACGCAAAAAATCCCGTATCGTCTGCCTGATACGGGATTTACGTATTTACTTTGCCGCCTTTTTAACTGACGACGATTTTGCATTTCTCTTGGGCTTTTCGCCGTGGATCAACGTGGGTTTCTCCGTTCCGTCAACACAGCCCGCCGTTACGATGACCTTAACGAGCTTTGAATCGCTCGGAGCATCGAACATTGTTTCATTAAGTATACCCTCAAGAATTGTGCGAAGTCCGCGCGCGCCTGTCTTTCTCGCAATAGACTTCTTTGCGATTTCACGGAGCGCGTCGTTCTCGATCTCAAGTTCCACACCGTCAAGGCTGAACAGATAGCTGTACTGCTTTACGATTGCATTCTTCGGCTCAACGAGAATCTTTATAAGCGCGTCCTCATCCAGTTCATCAAGAACCGCAATAACGGGTAGTCTTCCCACAAGTTCGGGGATAATTCCATATTTTACAAGGTCGTCAGGCTCAACAGAATGAAACGCCTTTGTCAGCGACATATCCTTTTTATCGCCTATCTCCGCGCCGAAACCGAGCGTTGAAGATTTAAGGCGCGCGGAAATGGTCTTGTCCAACCCGTCGAAAGCACCGCCGCAGATGAACAGGATATTTTTTGTGTTTATCTGGATAAACTCCTGATTCGGGTGCTTTCTGCCGCCTTGCGGAGGAACATTTGAAACCGTTCCCTCCACGATTTTAAGCAGCGCCTGCTGAACGCCCTCGCCGCTTACATCGCGTGTTATCGATGTGTTTTCAGAGCGGCGTGAAATTTTATCAATCTCATCAATGTAAATGATTCCGTGTTCTGCCGCTTCTATGTCGTAATCTGCCGCCTGAATAAGACGCAGGAGAACATTTTCAACATCCTCCCCGACATAACCTGCCTGCGTAAGCGTTGTTGCGTCTGCAATTGCAAACGGAACGTGAAGCACACGCGCAAGCGTCTGCGCGAGCATAGTTTTTCCGACGCCGGTAGGTCCAAGAAGCAGCACATTGCTCTTCTGCAGTTCAATACTGCTGTTTTCGTCATCATTGGCAAGAGTGCGCTTGTAATGGTTGTAGACCGAAACGCAAAGGGTCTTCTTGGCTTCCTCCTGCCCGATTATATACTGATCAAGAATTGCTTTGATATCTGCCGGCTTTACAGCTGCCCCCTCAGGATTTATCTCCGGTTCAGCCTCCTGTTTCGCGGTAACCTGACGCTTTCTCTGAAGCTGCTCAATATCGCCCTCTTCGAGCAGCATACGATAGGAAGTTATCACACATTCATTGCAGATAGCCGCATTGTTGGAATATATCATTCTTGCGACCTTATCGTCCGGCTTTCCGCAAAAACTGCATCTTAACATATCAGAATCCTTTCTTATCTTTTGTCAAGAACTTTGTCAATAAGTCCGTACTCAAGTGCTTCTTCGGCAGTCATGAAGTTGTCGCGCTCGGTGTCGCGGCAGACGGTGTCATAGTCCTTGCCCGTGTTGTCGCTGAGGATACGGTTAAGGCGATCCTTTGTGCGCTGAAGATACTTTGAGCGGATCTGGATATCTGTTACCTGACCCGAAATTCCGCCACCCGCGATAAGCGGCTGATGGATCATTATCTCGCTGTTGGGAAGCGCAAGACGCTTACCCTTTGCACCGGAGGAAAGAAGAAATGCGCCCATAGAAGCTGCCATGCCCATGCATATTGTGGAAACATCGCACTTGATATAGTTCATGGTATCATAAATTGCCATGCCGTCAGTAACCGAGCCGCCGGGACTATTGATATAAAGGCTTATGTCCTTCTCAGGATCCTGTCCCTCCAGAAACAGAAGCTGAGCAACGACCAGCCCCGCCGTAACGGAGTTTACCTCTTCATTAAGCATGATGATACGGTCGTTCAGCAAGCGTGAGTATATGTCATATGCGCGTTCGCCCCGCCCTGTCTGCTCAATAACGGTAGGCACAAGACTCATGTTGTAATTCATAAAAATCATTCCTTTCTTTTCTCGACAAAAGCCGCGTTTTCCGCAGATATAAATATTCAGAGCTTCCCGTTTTCAGAAGCTCTGAAATTTATAGTTGTTATTCAGCCTTTGCTTCGGTTTCAGTAATTTCAGCATTTGCTTTTACAAAGTCAAAAGCCTTCTGGATTTTAAGGTCAACCTTAAGGCTGTCCGCAGGAACAACCGACTTTACCTTTTCAATGTCCATCTTGTGTTCTTCAGAAAGCTCCTTGTAGTGCTGTTCAAGTTCTTCTTCGGTAGCTTCGATATTTTCAAGTTCCGCAATCTTTTCAAGAGCAAGTCTGAGCTTTACCTGAACCTCAGCCGGCTTCTTAAAGCTCTCCTTGAACTGATCTATGGTAAGACCTGTATACTTGAGATAGGTGTCGAGATTGATGCCGGCATATCTGTTGCGGTATTCCCATTCGCGGATCATGTCTGCAATACGGTGCTCATACATAGCTTCGGGAACCTCAGCCTCAAGAATGTCCGCAAGCTTTTCAGCCATTTCATCATCAAGCGCGCCCTCTGCCTGCTTGCTTGCATTTTCGGTAAGCTTTGCCTTGATGTCAGCCTTGTATTCGTCAAGCGTATCAAATTCGCTTACATCCTTTGCAAACTCATCATCGAGCGCCGCAAGCTCCTTGCCCTTGATTTCGTGAATCCTGCACTTGAACAACGCGGGCTTGCCTGCGAGTTCGGAAGCGTTGTAGTTTTCGGGGAATGTAACGTTTACGTCGAAATCTTCACCGATATTCTTTCCGACGATCTGGTCTTCAAAGCCGGGGATAAATCTTCCGCTGCCAATTTCAAGGCTGAACTTTTCAGCCTTTCCGCCGTCAAATGCCTTGCCGTCGCAGAAGCCTTCAAAATCGAAAATAACAGTGTCGCCGTTCTGAGCAGCTCTGTCTGTAACGTCGATGATTCTTGCATTATTGTTTCTTACGCGCTCAACTTCCTTATCAACATCCTCATCGGTAATAGTCTTGACAGGCTTTTCAAGCTTTAATCCCTTATATCCGGAAATTGCAACTTCGGGCTTTACGGTGTACTTAACCTTGAAAGATACGCCGTTTTCCTTGGAAACTTCGATAACCTCAGTATCCGGAACATCGACAACATCCAGCTTGAGTTCTTCCGCCGCGTCCGCAACAACCTTCTGATACATACCGTTTACAGCGTCCTCATAGAAAACACCTTCGCCGTACTGAGCTTCGATCATCTTACGGGTAGCCTTTCCCTTACGGAAACCGGGAATAGAGATGTTCTTTCTCTTCTTTAAATAAGCAGCCTGCACGGCAGCTTCAAATTCTTCGGGGCTTACCTTGATTTCGACTTCGACGGTATTTGCCTCAGTCTTGTTGTTAGAAATAATTTCCATTTGTTTGTCCTCCGTTTTATATTAACATATAAAAATCAAACCGAAAGGCATTCAGCCTAAGCTCGGCGAAGATTTTCAGCAGCGTTACCGCTGTCCGGTAACAATCAGTTTACATTATAGCATATTTTTTCGGAAAATACCAGTACTTTTGTAAAATTTTTATCAATTTATCAAAATCGGCATAAATCCGAGGTAATCAGCGGACACCATGCGGTATTCTGTGCCGTTTTCAACGCCCTGAAAAGCATATTTATGTCCGACGGCACCGTGAATATGCCCGTAATAACAGCGTTTTATCCCAAACTCACGAATTACCGAGAGCAGATATTCGTTTCGCTCGCCGTTATAAATCGGCGGGTAATGGAGAAAGACGGTAAGCTCGCCGCCGAGCTTCAGCCCCTCCTGAACCGACATTCTTAGCCTGCCCGCTTCCCTGTTCAGCACCTTAACGTCGCATGGCGAACCGTCGTCGTTTATCCAGCCGCGCGTCCCGACAATGCATATTTCCTCACGCAAAAACGCATTATTATTAAGAATTTTTATCCTGTCGAAGCCGTTTTCCGAAAGAAACGCATTCATTTTTGAAATCGTACTCCACCAGTAATCGTGGTTGCCCTTCAGTATTATTTTTTCACCGTTGAGAACATTGTTAAGATACTCAAAATCCTTCTGCGTTTCGGGGAGAGACATAGCCCACGAAATATCTCCGGGAACGATCACCGTATCCTCGTCCGAAACCAACCTGTTCCAGTTTTCCGTAAGCCGTTCAACATAATTGTCCCAGCCGCGGAAAATATCCATAGGCTTGTCACAGCCGAGCGAAAGATGAAGATCCCCGATCACATATACGCTCACTTTTTCAGAAATCCGAGCACGACCTCAGGCATATCCTGCTTTTCAACAGAACCGGTAAAGCGGACCGCCTTGTTCTTTGTTGCGGCAAGAGGTGCGGGAATTTTTGTGCCGGTTTTCTTTTCAAGATTTTCAATAATCGTAAACTCGTCGAGTCCATTTGTTTCGCCGCCGAGCGCGTCCATTACAGCCGCGCCGAACTTATAAGGGTTAGCGGTCGAAGCAACGATAGTCTTTGTTGTATCTCCGGTAGCCTTCTTATAGTCCTGATATACCTTATAGGCAACCGCAGTATGAGTATCCATAAGGTAAGAATATGACTCGAAAACTTCCTTTATCGCAGCCTTTGTCTGCGCGTCGTCACAATAACCAGCGTAAAAGTCCGTACGGATCTTTTCGAGAACCTCTGGAGTAACGCTGTATTTTCCGTCCTTTGCGAGCTTTCCGAACCATTCGCGTATCTGTGCGTCATTTTCACCCGAAAGGTGATATAAAAGACGTTCAAGGTTACTGGAGATAAGTATATCCATAGAGGGAGAAACTGTCGTGTAGAACGATCTGTTTCTGTCGTAAACGCCCGTATTGATAAAGTCGGTAAGAACATTGTTGGCATTTGAAGCGCAGATCAGCTTGTTTACGGGAATTCCCATCTGTTTAGCGTAATACGCTGCGAGAATGTTGCCGAAGTTGCCTGTCGGAACAACAATATTTACCGGTTCGCCGTACTTTATCTCGCCGTTCCCGATAAGAGAAGCATAGGCGGAAATGTAATATACTATCTGCGGAGAAAGCCTGCCCCAGTTGATTGAGTTTGCGCTTGAGAAAACGACATTCATCTTTTCAAGCTCAGCCTTCAGCTTTGCGTCGGTAAAGATAGCCTTTACGCCATTCTGGCAGTCGTCAAAATTACCCTTGACAGCACAGACGTTGACATTGCTGCCTTCCTGTGTGGTCATCTGGCGCTTCTGCATATCGCTTACGCCGTCTTCGGGATAGAATACCGTGATGCTTGTTCCGGGAACGTCCTTAAAGCCCTCAAGGGCAGCCTTTCCCGTGTCGCCCGAAGTAGCGACGAGAATAGCGATTTCCTTGCCCTCAATGGTCTTTTTCGCCGAAACTGTGAGCAGATAGGGCAGGATCTGAAGAGCCATATCCTTGAATGCACAAGTCGGACCGTGCCAGAGCTCAAGGATATATGTACCTGTCAGCAGGTGCGATATTTCGGAAACGTTTTCGGTGTCGAAATTGCTGCCGTACGCATTGTTTACGCAGTAGCGGATCTCATCATCGGTAAAATCGGTCAGGAAAAGCTTAAAGATCTCGAACGCTCGTTCCGGGTAAGACTTGCCGCAAAGCCCCGTTATATCCGCTTCAGAGAGCTTAGGAAGCGACTCAGGAACGAACAGTCCTCCCTCGTCGGAAAGTCCCTGCGCAATCGCCTTTGCGCTCGTTACCTCAACCTGATTGTTTCGTGTACTTCTGTAATTCATGCTAGATCCTTCCTTTCTGCGGTTCCGCACATCAGTATAACTTCAGACCCGTTCCGTCAAACGCGTCCTTATAATAGTTCATTTCAATAACTCTCGGCGGGTCTTCGGTAGTAACCGTAAGCTCTGCGATATCAAACCGCATTACGCTTGACTCAAGCCCGTTTTCCGCCGCATATTCAAGCAGAGTAAGCGCAATTTTCCTCTTTTTTGACCACGTTACCGCATCCGCGCCGTATGCCATACTGCCGAACTTACGCGTTTTAACCTCTACTGCTACAAGCTCATTGTCGTCGTCAATCGCAACTATATCAAGCTCGCCGCAGCGCTTGCGATAATTCCTTGCGACTATACGCCAGCCCTTTTGTTCAAGCTGCCGCGCTGTATATTCCTCACCGAATTTTCCGCGCGTCTGCCTGGTTTTGTTCATATTGCCGTTCATATCTTGTGCTTTCTGAAAAACGAACGTCTATGTTCGGGACACATTCCATACCGCGCAAGAAGCTCATAATGCAGCTTTGTTCCGTAGCCCTTGTGCTTTGAGAACTGATATTCCGGATAGCGCTCGTCAAGCTCTTTCATGTACCTGTCACGCGCAACCTTTGCAAGAATCGACGCCGCAGCGATACTCGCCGATACGCTGTCGCCCTTTACAACCGTTTCAGCGTAACAAGGAAGCTCCGGCAGCTGATTTCCGTCAACCAAAGCAAGCTTCGGCTCAACCGAAAGCCCCTCTACCGCTCGGCGCATCGCCAGAAACGTTGCGCCGAGAATATTAAGTTCATCTATCTCCTGTACCGTTGCAGTCGCAATGCAATAGCTTTCCGCCTTGCCGGTTATTTCATCAAAGAGCGCCTCGCGCTTTTTTTCCGAGAGCTTTTTGCTGTCGTCAAGTCCGTCGATAAACGTCCCTTCTCCAAGAATTACCGCTGCGGCATAAACGCTGCCCGCAAGAGGTCCGCGACCCGCCTCGTCAATTCCGCAAATAATGCCGTAATCACGGCAGAACCCGCTGTCAAAAGCAAACCTCTCATTCAGCAGGGTGTTCGAGAGTGATTTTTCCAATTTTGCCGCTCCTGTATTCGTCAAGAAGCGTTATCGCAGCACGCTCCGTATCGGGAACGCCGCCCGACATCATCATTCCGCGCTTTTTTGCGATAAGCTCGATTATTCTGCCGTCCATATCGTCCAGCTTGTACCGTTCACGCAGACGTTCGGGATAGAATTCCCGCAGATATTCGCCAAGCTCCTCTGCAAGCGCTTCAACATCCATTACGTCATCTTTTATCGCGCCCGTAAATGCAAGATTTACCGCAACGCGCTTATCATCAAACTTCGGCCAGAGTATTCCGGGCATATCCAGAAGCTCGACCTCTTTATCTATCGTCACCCATTGCTTTCCGCGGGTAACTCCCGGTCTGTCCTCGACCTTCACCTTTTTTGAATTAGCCATTCTGTTGATAAACGAGGACTTTCCGACGTTCGGTATCCCGACAACCATTATGCGAAGCGCTTTGCCGATCATTCCCTTTGCGCGCCTGCGTTCGAGCAGGTCGCCGAGCTTCTGCTTCAGAAGTGGTACAAAACGGTTTACGCCCTTCCCGCTGCGGCAGTCACATACCAGCACGGATAACCCCTGCTTTTCATAATAGGTTTTCCAGCGGCTTGTAACGCTGTCGTCCGAATAGTCGCACTTATTCAGCAGCATTATACGCGGCTTATTTCCCGCAAGCTCGCCGATTATCGGATTGCGGCTAGATTCGGGAATACGGCTGTCGACAATCTCGACCACCGCGTCCACCAGCTTCATATTTTCTTCAATCATTCGGCGGGTCTTGGTCATATGACCGGGAAACCATTGAATATCTCCCTCGTAAGCCATCAGACAACTCCTCCGAAAGCGCTCAGCGGGGAAACGCGCAGATAAACTCTGCCCACAACATCGCGTATATCAATAAGACCTATTCTGCTGTCGCGGCTGTCGCTGGAGTCGTTTCGGTTGTCGCCCATAACAAAAAGATAACCCTCAGGCACGGTAACTGCGCCGCTCATGTCAATTCTCGCCAAAGTAAGGTCATTTATGGCATGACCATCCTCGTACAAAGCGCCATCCTTTACTTCAAGCGCAAGCGCCTCGCCGTTGCGGTAAACAACGCCTGTCGAAAAATCAATCTCAACCGTATCGCCGGGAAGCCCGATGATGCGCTTTACAATAGTTTTTCCCATGCTCTGCGTATTCTCGTTATAAAGATTTTCCGCCCAGATAACAATAATATCGTTATGTTCGGGCGTATAGCAGAAATCGCTTACAAGCATTCGCTCCTGGTCGTGAAGCGTCGGCAGCATTGACGAACCGCGAACCGTCGAAAGACGGGTGAAAAAAGTAAATATTAAAATAATTGCAAGCACTGAGCCGACAACAGTATCAAACCAGTCGAGCAGCTCCGATTCAAATATTTTTTTCTTTTTTAATTTTTCATTTACAGAAGCGGATATTTCCTCGGCAGAAGCTTCCGGACGCTCCGTTATTTTCTGTTCTTCCATAGAAATCTCCCTTCCGGCAAAGCTAATTTCCCCAAAAATGAAGAAAAAATAGCCAAATTGGAGTAATAACGAACCGAAGCCCGTTATTACCGCAATCGTCTATTTTTACAGGGGTATTGGCTTAATACTTTGCCTTAACCTTAGCAGCCTTACCAACTCTGTCTCTGAGGTAATAAAGCTTAGCTCTGCGGACAATACCTTGTCTAACGACCTCAACCTTGTCAACCGAGGGCGAGTGGAGCGGGAATACTCTTTCGATTCCGCAGCCGTGAGCAACGCGTCTTACCGTAAAGGTTTCGTTGATACCGCCGTGCTTCTTTGCGATAACGGTTCCCTCGAATACCTGAATACGGGACTTGTCACCTTCGGTGATCTTTACGTGTACCTTAACGATGTCGCCGACATTGAACTGAGGTACGTCGTTTTTCATGCTGTCCTGTGCGATGAGCTTGAGTGCATCCATTTTATGTTCCTCCTGTTTTTTCGGCATTCTTATGCGATAACATTACAGCCGCGCCTTTGCGCGGAGAAGCGCCGCTCCGACGCTTTCACACAGCGGAATACCTATTTAATGTGTGGGCAATAGCCCGGCATTAACTCTCGTTGCGTCTGCAACGGTTACAAATGCTTTTATATTATAACACTTTTTCCTGCAGATTGCAAGACTTTTTGAAGAAAAATATGAAATTATCTGAAATTTTCGCCGTTTTTGCAGTAAACATCCGTACGGCTTATCTTAAGCGAAGCTATCTCTGAGCCTGAAAAACGCTCAAACGCGTCAAAAACAAGGTTCGGACCGATATTGGTTTCGGTTCCCGACGGAAGCAGCATCTTTATAAAGCCGTCCCTGCGCTCCGCAATCTCAATAACAGGCTTCAGATCAATTTCGGCAATACCGCGCTTGGTTTTCTTTTCGGTGATTATTTTTTCCTGCTCGAAAAACTCAGTCAGCTTCGCTTCGTCACAGGAAATTTCGATCTCATACTCTGACTTTTCTATATCGGTGTTCTTGTACACCGGCTCTGCGACGTCGAGCACGCGTATCCCTCCGGGCAGAACGGCGTTCAGCCGCTCGCGCACCTCGTTGAACGACAGCTCCTCGGTAAGCCGCGTGTCAAGACTCTCACGCAGACCCTCTGTTCCAAGCGCAAGCGGAAGCGCGAACGTGATATAAACGTGCGGATTGAAGCCCTGCGTTTCCCATACGGGCAGCTTGCAGCGTTTAACCGCACGCTGGAAAAGCCTGTACAGATCAAGGTGAGAAATGTAAACGGCTCGCCCCGTCTTGCTGAAAAATATGCGGATATTATTCAAAGCAGTTCCCTCCGATACACTTGTTTACGCCGCAGCCAGCGCACTGTTCGCGGCAGTTTTTTGTCGGAACTTCCTCGTGCGCGCGCTTGTTTTCACGGATAAGAAAATCCCGCGAAACAAGAATATCCATGTGGCTCCACGGCATTATCTCGTCATATTCACGGCGGCGGTTGACATAAAACGCCATATCTATGCCGCACTCGCGGAACGCCTCCTGCCACAAGTCAAAGCGGTAATATTCGTTCCAGCCATCAAGCTTGCAGCCCTTTTTCCACGCGGTATAAATAACCTCGGAAAGACGTCTGTCGCCTCGTGCAAGCGCCGCTTCAAGCACCGTTATCGGATACCTCGACCAGCTTATGTTCACCTTGCGTGAGTTAATTATGCTGAGAATGTATTTCTGGCGCTCGTCAATGACGTCCTCAGTCGGCTGCGGCTCGAACTCAAACGGGGTGAAAGGCTTCGGGATAAACGTCGAAAGCGAAACCGAAATCTGAACGCTCTTGCCCTTCGGACGGTTCGGGATAGTATAATAAAGGTCGATTATCTTTTCACACAGATCCTTTATTCCGTCCATATCCTCAAGCGTTTCTGTCGGTAGACCGAGCATGAAATAAAGCTTTACTGAGGTATATCCGCCCTCAAAGGCAATGCGGCAGCTGTCCAGAACATTTTTTTCTGTAATATTTTTGTTTATCACGTCGCGCAGGCGCTGCGTACCCGCTTCAGGTGCAAACGTAAGACCGCTTTTGCGCACGCTTTTTATTTTTTGCAGCAGTTCGTCGCTGAAACGGTCGATACGCATTGACGGAAGCGCAAGATTTATCCGCTCGCCGTCCGTGTAGGATGTGAGCCTGTCGAGAAGCCGCTCAATTTCGCTGTAATCGCTTGTGCTGAGCGACGAGAGCGAAACCTCGTCGTAACCCGTGGATTCGCAAAGCGAAATGGTTTCCTTTTCAATAGTATCCACCGACTTTTCGCGGAAAGGTCGATAAAGATAACCCGCCTGACAGAAGCGGCAGCCGCGTATGCATCCCCGAAGCACCTCCACGACCGCGCGGTCATGAACTATTTCCGAAAACGGAACAACAAATGTTTCGGGATAATATATCTTGTCGAAGTCGCGGATTATGCGCTTGCGCACCGTCGCGGGAGCGCCCTCGGTCGGTGTTATTGAAGCAATCGTATTGTCGGCATTGTATTCGACCTTGTAAAGCGAAGGAACATAAATTCCCTCTATCTGTGCTGCACGCACAAGGAACTCATGCTTTGTGCAGCCTTCCTTTTTGCACTGTTCAAGCAGGCGCATAAGTTCGAGGTTCACTTCTTCACCCTCGCCGAGAATACAAAGATCCACAAAATCCGCGATAGGCTCGGCGTTGCACACACACGGTCCGCCCGCGCATATGATAGGCGTAAGGTCGGGTCTGTCCTTTGAAAAAACAGGAAGCCCCGCTAAATCCAGCATGGCAAGAATGTTAGTAAACGAAAGCTCGTATTGCAGCGTAAATCCGATAAAATCGCTGTCCTTTATCGGCTCAAGGCTCTCCAGCCCATACAGCAGAATATCATTTTTCCGCATCTGCTCTTCCATGTCAGGAAGCGGCATAAACACGCGCTCGCACCAGTATTCCGGCACGCTGTTTATCAGCGAATACAAAATCTTCATACCCAGGTGCGACATACCTATGTCATAGGTATCGGGAAAGCAGAACGCGAACCGCATGGTTACATCAGCGGGATTTTTTTCGATCGAATTAAGCTCGCCGCCGATATACCGCGAAGGCTTCTGCACCTTCAAAAGAATCTTGTCAAGTTTTTCCTTGTACATTGTTTTAACGTTCCTTTATTTTTATAATGATTATTATTTTACTGCGATATACGCATCAAGATACGGATTATAGCACATTCCCGACGATCTTTCGTTGAAAAAAACATAATAGGTCTGCGAGCATACCGGCACAAACAGCCCGCTTTCAAGCAGAAAACTCTCCGCTTCGGAATAGTAGCTTTCGCGTATATCCTCGTCCTGTTCTTTTTTAGCACAGTCAAGAATGTGATCGTATTTTTTACTGCTCATCCCTGTGAAATTTATTGGCGAATCAGACAAAAACGCACTTAAATAGGCGTATTTCGACGAATTTCCGCCTGAGATGCGCACAAGCGCTATATCATAATCCCCGCTTTTAAGCCGCTGTTCATAAATCTGCGTTTCCGGTTCAAAAACATTGCAGCTTACCCCAAACGCAGTGCGCCATTTTTGCGCGACAGCATTCATCTGCTCACGAAGCTCCTTATTCTGCGGCATTATAACGCTCACGTACGCGGGAAAATCAAAGTTCTTTCCCGAAATCGCAAAATCACCTTTTTCACCGTAATCAAAAGGCGGCGTTATCCGCCATGCCGAGCGGTAACAGTCTGAGTCCGAAAACTCGCATTTCTCCGCAAATTTCAGCCGAAGCTGCACATCGCCAAAGCTTTCAGGATTAAATACAAGCCCCCAGACATCCGTTTCGTATGTACTATAACTATACTTTCCTCGCAGCTTCCTTATTTCCCCCTCGCTTTCCGAGATATAAGCTCCTAATGAACCATTGCAAAAGCTGTCGTATTCATCTTTTGCATCAATAAAAAAATTCATTCCGGCGGGTATGCTTTCATCGTCAGACGAAGCATTAAACGTATTGCGGCGCAGAATAAAGTAGTTGCTGTCCTCGCTCCACGCGTCGTAGCTCCATGTATGGACATAGTATGCGCCGTTTGAAGCAACGCAGTCCGCCGATAAGCCGTATCTACCTTCAGTTGTTTCAAAAAAATCTTCATTGCACGGCATTGCCGCAGACGAAGCCAGTAAAACGGGCAGGTCGGAATCGGGATATTCAAGCGTTATACGAAGGGTAGCTTCATCCTCAGCCTCCACACCGAGCATGGACAGATCGGTTATCTTACCGCTGTTTATTTTTTCTGCATTTTTCAGCACAAAAAAATCGGAGGCGTTTGAGGATTTTACCGCTGGATTAACCAGACGCCGAAATGCGAAAACAAAATCGTCGGCAGTGCATTTCGCGCTGAAATCGCCGGCATACCAGTACACATCCCCGCGCAGCGTAAATGTCCATTCCAGCCCGTCGCTGCTTACGGAATAGCTTTCCGCCATGTCCGGCACGATATTCCCCGCGGAATCGTACCTGAAAAGCCCGCGGAATGTGTTATGTATTATATCCGCCGAACTGTCCGCAAGCGCCGTCTGCGGATCCAGCGTTTTCGGGTTGCCGACAATCGCCGCCTTAAAAATATAAGCGCCGTTTCCCTTTTCACAGCCGCATAAACAGCCGAACAAAAGCAGCAGCGCAGAAAGTGCAAGAATTTTATATCTCACAGAGAACAACTCTGCCCTCCTTCAGACTTTGCGGAACATTTATAAGCCGCTGATTACGGCTGCCCCTGAACTTCAGCTCAAGGCTTCTCTGCGACAGCTCAAAGCGCCCGTCAACGAGAATATCCAGCTTCGTGAGCAGCCCCTTTACATCGGGATTTTTCTCAGACATTTCAAGCAGCTCCTCGAAATTATATCCCGAATAGCTCATAATATGATATCCTTTTTCCTTAAGCAGACCTGCAAGGTAATTCAGCGGTTCTGGCTGGCAAAAAGGCTCTCCGCCGGAAAAAGTGACCCCCTTTATAAGCGGGTCTTTGACTATCTTACCGAATATTTTGTCAACATCGGCAAGCCTGCCGCCGTTAAAATCGTGCGTCTCAGGATTGTGACAGCCCATGCAGTGATGCGGGCAGCCTTGAACAAAAACGGTAAAGCGTATTCCCGGACCGTCAACATATGATTCGGGAACAAGCCCCGCCAATCTTATAAGCATAAGATACACCCCAATCAATTATAAGCGACATTATCTGAAATATAGCTTCTCACCTTAAGCGGAATGCCAAGATCTTCGGCTCTTCTGCGGCAGGCTGCAACTTCATCTTCGTCAACAACTCCGACAATCGTGAACACAACGCTCGGAATGAACGATGATGAAATTATCGCAAAATTCAGCATAGAATTGTACGACGGCAGACCGAATTTCGACCGCGTAATAGCGTAATATTTGTCGGGATCAGAGGCATTGAGGCTTATGGAAAGACTGTCGATAACGCCGCGCATCGAATACAGGTCGAAAGTCGGGTGAATAAGCGAAACAAGTCCGTTTGTGTTTATTCTGACTTTCATTCCCGAAGTTTCCTTGATATATTTTGCGATCTCGATAAGCTCGAACGCTCTTTCCATCGGTTCGCCGTAGCCGCAGAAGACGACCTCGTCATACTTCGGCTTGTCAACCGCGTCGAAAGCCGCCTTTATCTCCTCAACGGTCGGCTCGTGTTCAAGCCAAAGGCTGTCGTTTTCGCCCACAGAATCCGCATTTTTGCGAATACAGAAGGTACAGGCGCATGGACATTTGTTTGTAATGTTCGCATAAAGCGTTCCGTTTAAATCATAGAAAATCCTCATTTTTCAAGCCTCCTTTTAAGCTATTATAAAGGTTTTTTCCGTTTTCGTCAAGCCCTGCGGCACAACAAGGCAATTTCTCTCATGTTTTTGCAAAAGCTGCCGCAAAAACACGCTCTGCGCCGGCATCCTTAATCGCTCTTGCCGCGTCTGACAGTGTGCTTCCGGTCGTACATACGTCGTCTATAATCAGTACTGTTTTTCCATCGAATCGTATTCCGTTCGCCGCACGGAAAGCTCCCGCAACATTACGGCTTCTCTCCTCACCCGAAAGCTCTTTCTGAAGACGCGTCCTGCGGAGCTTCACAAGCGCGTTCAGATACGGAACCTCCAGCATAAAATGCAGTTCTCGTGCAATAAGCTCCGTCTGGTTGTATCCGCGCCTGTCGTAGTCCTCGCGCGTCATAGGAATATAAATTATCTCATCAATGCAATCTGCAAAGCCCTTCTCTGATATTGCCCGGAAAATACCGCAAGCAAACGCATAGGCTGCATTTCCGCATGCGTCGTATTTGAACCGCAGCACCATTTTCGCCGCATCTTCATTATATGCGCAGAATGCCGCAAATCCGTCAGCATGTTCAATTGCTTGTTCAGCATTACATAATTCAATCGTCTGTTCGCACTCCGCACAGAACGCATCGTTATACCCGATGATTTTTCCGCAGCACGGGCATATATTCGGATAAATGAAGTTTATTAAAAATCGATAAAGATTATGCCGTTTCATTTTTCTGTTAAAAAATACGGCGGCAAAAGCCGCCGTACACGTTAAAAGGTTACTTTTCGTCGTTCCATTCGTACATCTTGCGAAGCTCAGCGCCGACCTTTTCGAGCTGATGTTCACCCTCAATACGTCTGCATGCATTGAAGTGCGCGCGACCCATCTTATTCTCCATGATCCAGTTGCGCGCAAATGTACCGTCCTGAATCTCGGAAAGCACCTTCTTCATTTCCTTCTTTGTATCCTCGGTAATAATGCGCTTGCCTATCTCGTAATCGCCAAACTCTGCTGTATCCGAAATAGAGTAACGCATCATCTTAAAGCCGCCCTTATAGATAAGATCAACGATGAGCTTCATTTCATGAATGCACTCAAAATATGCGTTCTGAGGATCATATCCGGCTTCGACAAGCGTTTCAAAGCCCGCCTTCATAAGAGCCGTAACGCCGCCGCAGAGAACCGCCTGCTCGCCGAACAAATCTGTTTCGGTTTCCATTTTGAATGTCGTTTCGAGAACGCCCGCTCTCGAACCTCCTATGCCTGCCGCATAGGCAAGACCGAGGTCAAAAGCTCTGCCCGAAGCGTTCTGATGAACGGCGATAAGGCAAGGAACGCCTCTGCCGATAGTGTATTCGGAACGAACAGTGTGACCCGGTCCCTTAGGTGCGATCATTACAACGTCCACGTCTGCCGGCGGAACTATCTGTCCGAAGTGAATATTGAAGCCATGCGCGAACATAAGCATCTTTCCAGCCGTGAGGTTAGGCTCAATGCTCTGCTTATAGAGGTCAGCCTGCTTCTCGTCATTGATGAGAATCATTATTATGTCAGCCTTTTTAGCAGCATCAAAAGCCGTATAAACCTCAAAACCGGCTTCTTCAGCCTTCTTCCATGACTTGCTGCCCTCATAAAGACCGATGATAACGTGAACTCCGCTGTCCTTTAAGTTTAGAGCGTGTGCGTGACCCTGGCTTCCGTAGCCGATGATTGCAACCGTCTTACCGTCAAGTAAGGAAATGTTGCAGTCTTCCTGATAAAAAATCTTTGCCATTTCTTTATATCTCCTTTTTTGTATTAGCGCTTATTCAGCGTGATTACAGTGTTAATGCCGCACTTCCGCGCTGTATTGCAATCGTTCCGGTACGAACGATCTCCTTTATGCCATACGGCCGCAAAAGCTCTTCAAAAGCGCTTATTTTTGCTTCATAATCCGAAATTTCCAGAGTCATTGTGGTAACTGAAATGTCCGAGATCTTCGCTTCGGCAATTTTTGCTATTGAAATAAGCTCTGCCCGCTGTGCGGGTGTGCAGCATACCTTAAATAAAACCAGCTCGCGGGACAAAAGCTCCTGTTCGCCTACAGTCTTTACCTTTATAACGTCTATCAGCTTATTCAGCTGTTTAAGGATCTGTTCAAGCATGTATTCGTTGCCGTCGACAACAATCGTTATCCGCGAAACCTGCTTGTCGTCCGTAACGCCTACAGCAAGGCTGTCGATATTGTATGCGCGCCGTGCAAACAGTCCGGCGACCCTTGCCAGAACGCCCGCTCTGTTTTCAACCAGAATAGAAATCGTATGCTTCATATCTCTCACCAATGTTCATATCTCACAACAACATGAACATTACAATATAGTTTTTTCCTTTTCGTCAACAATAACCTGAAGCAGATATGGCTCATCGGACTCAATAAGCCGCTTTATCGCCTCGTCCGCATAAGCCAGACTATTGACGGTTTCAGCCTTTATCCCGTATGCGCGGGCAATCATGTCGAACTGCGGACTTCCGTCAAGGCTTACGCCGATAAGACGGTTGTTATATGCGTTTTCCTGAACCTCGCGGACCATTCCGAGGTAGTTATTGACCATTACTATTATCTTTACGGCAATTTTATGCTGAACCGCTGTTGCAAGCTCCATCATTTGCATCTGGAAACTGCCGTCGCCGCATACTGCAATGACCTGCGATTCAGGGCTTGCCTTTTTTACGCCGATAGCTGCGGGAATTGAATACCCCATCGTTCCCATGCCTCCTGCAGTCATAAATCTGCCGCCGCGCAGGAAGATATTGTTCGCCGTCCATATCTGATTCTGACCGACGTCGGCAACAATCACCGACGAATCGGGCAGATGTTCGTTGAGCCTGTGAATAAAGAACTTCGGGTTGACTGTTCCCGGCTTTTCTTCGGAAATCAGCGCACCCGCCGCGTCCCTTACCTCTGCAAGCTCATTTACCCATTCGGTATGCTTCAGTTCGTTCGCCGTTTCGATTATCTGATTAAGAATGATTTTTAAATCGCCCACAAGAGGCGTTGTTGCCGAAAGATTCTTGCCGATTTCAGCAGGGTCAATGTCAATATGGATTACTTCAATGCCGCTGAGCTGCTGTATCGCCGTGACCGCACGATCGCCGACGCGCGCGCCCAGCAGTATGAACAGGTCGCAGTTCGCAACCGCATAATTTGCTGATTTAACGCCGTGCATTCCGAGCATTCCGAAATAAAGCCGATGCGACATATCCATGCTGCTCAGCCCCATCATCGTATTGATAACAGGAATATCGCAAAGCTCCGCAAAACAGCGAAGCTCGTCCTTTGCATTTGCTGTAAAAATTCCGCCGCCAGCACATATAAGAGGCTTTTTCGACTTTGCGATTGCCTCACAGACACGTTTTATCTGCAATTTATTTCCCTCGGAGCGCGGTTTATAGGAACGGATTTCAATGCTTTCCGGATATGAAAAATCACATTCCTGCTTCTGCACATCCATGGGAATATCTATAAGAACAGGACCGGGTCTGCCCGTTCCCGCAATAAAAAACGCCTGCTTGAAAACCTTGCATATCTCCTCGGGATTCTTTACAAGGAAGCTGTGCTTAACAAAAGGCTCCGCCGAACCGGTTATATCCGCCTCCTGAAAAACGTCGCGCCCGATCTGGTCTGAATTGACCTGACCTGTTATTGCAATCAGCGGAATGCTGTCCATATATGCGGTTGCGATAGCAGTTATGAGATTGGTTGCTCCGGGTCCGGAGGTTGCAATACATACCGCAGGTCTGCCCGTCATGCGAGCATAACCGCTTGCACTGTGACCGCCGTTCGCTTCATGTCTTACCAGAATATGCTCAATATCAGACTCAAGAAGAGCATCATAAAAAGGGCAGATAGCTGCACCGGGATAGCCGAACACATGGCGTATCCCCTCCGTTTCAAGACATTTCACCATCGCCGCAGCAACTGTCATTCTTTCCGTCAAGCATTTCACCTCAATTCGTATAATTTTTATTATACTACTTTTCACATAAAACGTCAATACTTAATGTGCATTTTAGGCAAACGTTCATGCCGGCTGTAAAGATGAACAATTACCACGGATTTACCGACCCGCTTATCTCTGAAAGACTTTCAATATTATTCTCAACCATATAGCGTTCAATTCCGTCGATTATTTTAAGCGGCGCATACGGGTCGGTAAAAATCGCCGTGCCGACCTGAACCGCCTTTGCGCCCGCCATCATCATTTCAACGGCGTCCTCACCCGTAGAAATTCCTCCCATTCCGACTACGTCGATATTCACCGCATTTGCTACCTGCCATACCATGCGGACCGCTACGGGGAATATCGCCGGACCGGAAAATCCGCCGACATTGTTGTGCAGAATCGGTCTTTTTGTACGGATGTCAATCCTCATTCCAAGCAGCGTATTGATAAGCGAGAGACAATCAGCGCCTTCAGCCTCGACTGCTTTCGCAATCTCGGTAATATTTGTAACATTCGGCGTAAGCTTAACCATGATCGGCTTTTTTGTCGAGTTTCTTACCGCCTTTGTGACAGCTGCCGCTCCCTCGCATGTTGTTCCCCATGTTGCGCCGCCCTGCTTTACGTTAGGACAGGAAATGTTCAGTTCAAGCATATCAACGTCTGTGCTGTCGAGCCGCTGCGCAACTTTGCGGTAATCGTCAAGCTCCGCTCCCGCAATATTTGCAATAATTACATTGCCGTTCTTTTTTAGCTCCGGCAGATAATAATCTACAAAGGCCTCAACTCCGGGATTCTGAAGCCCTACAGAATTGAGCATGCCTGCGGTAGTTTCCGCAATTCTCGGCGGAAGGTTTCCGAGTTTTTTGTTTATAGTGGTACCCTTGCATGAAATCCCGCCCAGTCTGTTCAGCGGATAAAGCGGCGAATATTCGTCGCCGAAGCCGTACGTTCCCGAAGCGGCGATGACCGGATTGGGGAATGTTATTCCTGCAACCTTTACAGATAGATCTTTCATTACAGAATTACCTCCTCGGCGTTGAATACGGGACCTTCCCTGCAGACGCGAAGCAGTCTTTCCTCGCCGCCGCGCATTATGCGGCATACGCAGCCCACGCACGCTCCCACGCCGCATGCCATGCGTTCTTCAAGTGAAATTTCGCAGAACACGCCATATTCCTTCGTAAGCTGTATAACCGACGCAAGCATCGGTTTGGGTCCGCAGGCGAACACCGCGCCGACGTCTCCCTTTTCAAGCTCGCGGCTGAGCGGGTCGGAGATCATGCCGTGATAACCGACGCTTCCGTCGTCGGTACAAATAACAGTTTCAATACCGTTTTCTTCAAAATCACGCTTCAGAATAACACGGTCGAAGCTGCGAAAACCGAGAATTGCCGTTGATTTTTTGCAGGACTTCGCGGTCTGCAGCATGGGCGGAACACCGATTCCGCCTCCCACAACAACGGCGCGCTTTCCCTCAGGCAGCTTGCTGACTGTAAAGCCGTTTCCAAGCGGCGCGATCATGTCGATAAAGCCGCCCTTGTTCAGTTCTGCGAGCTTTTCCGTTCCTGCACCGCGTATCTCAAAAACAATACGCAGCGTTCCGTCTGCACGGTTCACCTCACATATTGAAATGGGTCGGCGAAGTGTACATCCCGGAACCCGGATATGAACAAATTGTCCGCATTTTGCTTCCTCCGCAACCTCCGGGCAATAAATCACAAAAGAAAAAATATTCTCAGAAATTGCTCTCTTTTCAGTTATTTTATAGCTGCTGCAATGCATTTGCTATGCTTCCTTTCTTAGTCTTCGGTTATTGTTCTCTGCGGTTCATCATCCTTCTGCGACTCATAAAGCGACTGAAGCCGCGTACGAGTAAACAGAATAAGCAGCAGGATTATCGCCGCGTCAAGAATTAGCTGCACAGAAAAAGAGACTTCCTGCCGCAAAATGACACGCATGTGCAGATAACAGCCCTCACACAGCATTAGCAGGAGCATGAGCCGGACGCAGCATATGCAGCAGTCTATTATGTTGCAGTATTTTTTTCCGTTTTTCTGGTCGATTTTCAGCTTTGCCGGCGCTTTGCGGGGCTTAAAAAGCGCAATAAGCGAAACAGCCCACACAGCTATTCCCGCAGCCGCCCATATCAGAAGCGGCTGCCACTTGATAAAATCAAGACTTACTTCGGTATAATTTATCGCGTTAAGCTGTTCTATATCCATTGCGGTGCTGTAAATTATAAGTCCGAGATACGCCATCGCGGCAGCAGACGCAATATCTACAAGAATCTGGATAAGCGGATAACGCCTTTTTATCGTATATTCTCCGAGTTTCATGTTTCTCCTTTTTATGAACAGCTGTTACGGAAGTACAATTTTACCTACAAAAGACATGATCTCATCTCTCATGCGGACTGCCTCGCGGTAAGCCGCGGCGGCATAATCGCGTTCGTCGCAGCCTTCTTTTTTATATGCGCACATTATTCCGCGGGAACTGTTTACGATTCCGCCAAGACCATTGCTATCGAAAGCGCCGGAAATATCCTTTGCAGAAGCGCCCTGCGCTCCGTAACCCGGAATAAGAAAAAATGTTCCGGGCAGCTTCCCGCGCAGCTCTTTTATCTGCTCTGGATATGTAGCGCCGGCAACGATTCCAACGCCGGAATAGCCGTATTTTCCCATAAGCGGCTCACCCCAGCCCTCGCACATATGACCCATCATTTCATAAACCGGCACGCCGTCTATGAGCTTGTCCTGAAGCTCGCCGGAGGACGGGTTAGACGTTTTTGCAAGCACAAAAATTCCCTTGTCGTACTTTGAACAGATATCAATAAGCGGCTTTATACCGTCGGTTCCCAAATAACCGTTTACAGTAAGCGCGTCGCCGTCGAACGGGCTGAACTCGTTTTCGCCGACCTTCACCTTACCCAGATGTGCGATAGCATACGCCTCCATTGTTGTCCCTATATCATTGCGTTTTCCGTCGGTGATGACGTACATTCCCTTTTCATGCGCATATTCCTGCGTTTTTCTGAACGCCTTCATTCCGGCGGTTCCGTACATTTCATAATATGCCGCCTGCGGCTTAACTGCAGGAACAATATCACAAAGAGCGTCAATAAGTCCTTTGTTGAACTCAAGAATAGCCTTTGCAGCGCCTTTAAGCGTTTCGCCGTACTTGTCAAAAGCCTTTTCCTTGATATATCCGGGAATAAAATCCAACTTAGGATCAAGTCCTGCAACAGTAGGGTTCTGTGTTCTCGCAATTCCTTCAAGCAATTTATCAAATGACATATTAGTTATTCCTTTCTTTTAGTCCTCATATACAACAGTACCGTTCACCAGCGTATATTTGACCTTGCCTTTAAGCGTCATACCCTTAAAGCAGGTATTTTTTGATTTTGAATGCAGCTTTTCAGGGTCAACTTCCCATTCCTTGTTAAGATCGACGATTGCAATGTCAGCAGGACAGCCGGGTTCAAGCGCTCCCCCCTCAATTCCCAGCAGTCTGCGGGGATTTTCGCACATCATTCTCGCTATTTTCATCAGACTCATTCTGCCCGTATGATAAAATTTCGTAAGCGTTACCGCAAGCGATGTTTCCAGTCCGACAACTCCGTTCGGCGCCTTTTCAAAATCAGCCTTTTCCTCGGAAGCATGCGGCGCGTGATCCGTCACGATGCAGTCGATAGTGCCGTCGATGACCGCCTCTGTTATCGCCTCAACATCCTCAATGCAGCGCAAAGGCGGGTTCATGCGATAATCCGCGTCACGTTTAAGAAGCTCGTCCTCGGTAAGCGTAAAATAATGCGGAGCAGTTTCACTTGTAACCATAATTCCGTAACGAACGGCATTCCGAAGAAGATTTACAACCTCTTTAGTTGAAACATGTGCAATGTGTATAGGCATCTCCAGATCATTTGCAAGCTGTATCTCCCGCGCGGTTATAATATTCTCGCTCGAACGGCTCATACCCTTTACGCCGAGCTGCCGCGCAATTTTCCCCGCGTTTATGATACCGCCGTTGATAATGTCAAGATCCTCGCAATGCGAAATAACACGAAGCCCTGCATAATGTGCAGCAAGCATAGCCTCGCCCATTATGCGAGCGTTTTTAACAGGCTTTCCGTCGTCGGAAACCGCAACCGCACCCGCTTTCTTCAGCTCGCCAAAGTCGCATAACTCCTCGCCCTTCAATCCTTTGGTTATACAGCCGACCGGATAAACCTTTATTTTTGACTTTTTTCCTTTTTTTACAATTTCGCGGATAACCTCAGGCGAATCACACACAGGAGAAGTGTTAGGCATGCAGGCAACGGCGGTGACCCCGCCAGCTGCGGCAGCCTCCGCACCGCTGAAAATATCCTCCTTATGCGTCTGACCCGGATCACGGAAATGCACATGCATATCGCAAAGTCCCGGAAAAACCGCAAGTCCCGTGCAATCAATCACCTTTTCGACGGGTTCATCTATTTTATCAGAAATTTTCTCTATTATATTGTCGCGTATAAGAATATCTTTTATACCTTCGATCTTATTGCGGCTGTCTACCGCGAATCCGTTCTTCAATAAAATTCTCATAATGTTCTTTCCTTTATTGGGTCCTATTGTATGCGTCAGTACTTTACCTTTTTATACTGTTTTTCAAATTTTCAATAAACAAAGTCTATAGGAAATTCCGCCGCTTATATGAAGAAACAAAGCGGCGCAGACGTCAAAAAGCCATTCAACAATGATTCCGCCAAAGCCTGCCGGACAGCTTCAATCCATCGGCTTTTATCTTTGATTTGAACGGTAACCAGTATTATTATACTATATTTGCGATTTATTTTCAATATATTTTTAAAAATTTCTGTATATAAAAATTACGGGTGAAAACAGTCCACCCGTAATCTGCTATTTTCCAAGTTCGTATGCACGCGCAGTGCATGCAATGCAGGCTGCGTTAACATCTCCGACAATATCGCCGTCGTACAGCTTTTCAAGCCCTGCAATGGTCGTGCCTCCGGGAGAAGAAACCTGCCTTATAAGCTCGTCAACAGTCATTCCCGACTCAGTAAGCATTTTCGCAGAGCCAATAAGTGAAGCCGAAAACAACTCCAGCGCAGCGTCGGCAGCTATGCCATTGTCAGCAGCATAGTCAAGAAAGCCCTTTGCAAAAAGATAGATAAACGCCGGAGAACTGCCGTTTATGCAGATTATCTCCTTCATTCTGTCCATTGGTATCTCGACCGCGATTCCGCAGCTTGATATAACTTTTTTCGCAAATGCAAATTCTTCACTCGTTATACTTTCGTCACGCGCCATAGCGCTCGCGCCGAATCCCAGCATCATGGGAGTGTTAGGCATTACCGTAATTACCTTTATATCGGAGCGTCCGAGCCTTTCGCGGATAAATTCAGCTGAAATTCCGGCGCAGATCGAAATAAAAACGGTTTCAGCTCTGACCGACGAAACAATGGAATCAAGCACAGCCCCCAAAATCTGCGGCTTTACCGCAAGCAGTATATATCTGCACTTTTCAACAACCTCGCTCCCGCTTGCACAGGGAGTTACGGGAAGCTGTCCAAGACGTTCGGAATTTACATCGAACGCAAATATCTCAATATCGCTGCCATTTTTAACTCCGTTAATTATCGCGGACCCCATGTTCCCCGTTCCGATAACACCTAGTCTTTCCATTTTCTAATCTCCTTTTTATCTTTGTGCGGGGCTTGCCTGCGAAAAACGAAGATGACGGTCGTAGAAGATCTTTACAGGTATAACCACAGCCATCATCATATACGAGCCAAGGCAGAACGTTATTACATTTGTTGCAATGCGTGCGCCGAAAACCGCTCCGAAGCTCGCACCGGAAATAAATCCGTAATTATACAGCGCCAGCGTGTTAAGCGTAAGGTTGCACACCGCACAAACTATAAATCTTGCGGCAACCACGCGAATAACCGTACGGTATGTACGCTCTCCCTTGATATTGTAGAGGACAAGCCCGTAAATCAGCCCTTCAAGCCCTGTTATAAGCATAAGTTCCGGAATAAATCCGCCTATCGGGTTTACAAGATAGCCAACAAGGTCGGTGAGAAGTCCCGCCGCGCAGCCTGCAACCGGTCCGAAAAGTATGCCCGTCATTGCAAGCGGCAGAAAGGCGAAATTTATCTTCAGATAATCCCCGATACGTATAGAGCCGAAGCCGTCCAGTACGACCGCCGCCGCTAGCAGAACGCCTATTGTAACGATGCAGCGTACGCTTTTGAGTTCCTTTGCTGAATTTGTGAAAATTCGTAAAAATGCCATAAAGCTTTCCTCCTTTACGCCATTACATAAAATCAGATAAGCCTATGGCAGCTTACGGTATATTTTATGTACAGCGAGATGCGGGAGCTGCACCGCAAGCGCGGATCTGACCGGCTTTTCGTCGCTGCGGCAACTCTCCGTCCGCAGCGCACTTAACGCGCAGCTCTCTACTCTGTTTTTTAATCGAATAAAATCAGAAACTGATTTCTTCAGCCATCTTGTAAAGCTCCTCAAGGAACGGCTTCTTCATCCTAAGAGCCTCCTGAATATCGACGTCGATGACCTTTCCTTCCTTTAAGCCGACAACTCTGTTGCCGATTCCCCTTTCAAGAAGTTCAACCGCATAGTGTCCCATCTTGCTTGCCTCAACTCTGTCCCGAAGCGTAGGAGCGCCGCCTCTCTGTACATGACCGAGAATAGTCGCGCGGCTTTCTATGCCTGTTTTTTCCTCGATTTCCTTCGCAATTTCCTGAGCATTGCCGATACCCTCGGAAACAACAACGATGAAGTGGTGCTTGCCTGTGGTCTGAGTGCTGTTTATCTTGTTGATAATAGCGTTGATGTCATAAGGAACTTCGGTGGTAATGATAGCGATCGCGCCGCAGGCAATACCCGTGTTGAGCGCTATATAACCTGCTCTTCTGCCCATAACCTCAACAACCGAGCAGCGGTCGTGAGAAGAAGCGGTGTCACGAAGCTTGTCGATCATTTCAAGCGCAGTATTCATTGCAGTGTCGTAACCGATGGTGTATTCGGTCATAGCGATATCATTGTCGATAGTTCCGGGGAGACCGATGCAGGGGATTCCTCTTGCAGAAAGATCAGCAGCGCCTCTGAAGGAGCCGTCGCCGCCGATAACCACAATACCTTCGATACCCTGTTCTTCGCAGGTCTGCCTAGCCTTCTGAAGACCAGCCTCCTCACGAAACTCAGGACATCTTGCAGTGTAAAGGAAAGTACCTCCGCGCTGGATAATATCGGAAACGCTTCTTACGTTCAGTGGATGAACATCTCCGTTTATAAGACCGTTGTAACCGCGGTAAATACCTACAACCTCGATGCCTCTGTTGATAGCGGTCCTTACAACTGCACGGATTGCGGCATTCATGCCCGGCGCGTCTCCGCCGCTTGTTAATACGCCAATCTTTTTCATATTTATTTCTCCTTTCGTCCTTAAACGAATGATTTAACTTAACTTTATAAGGTCATTCTTATAGAAATTACCTTATAACATTTTACACAAAATTTTCAGAAACGTCAAGTATATTTTCTTACAAAAAGCGTTATTTCAATATAATATTACTTTTTCCACAAATTTTTACTAATTTCTGAACAATTTCTTTTGTAATATTTACTCCCGAAATGTCATTTATCCTTGAAACGCGCCTTGTATCGCGGAAGCAGAGCCTTACACCCTCCCTGCCCGAGCATCCGCGCAGAACCGCCGCTATCTGCGGAATAACCGGTGAATTTTCGCTTTCAAGATTTATATAAAGCGTGTGATAATCCGTCGGTTTTATATTTTCCGCGCTTTCAATCTTATTGACTATCAGCTTCGGCGGTTCTTCTCCGCTGTCAGATGCCGTTACCGAAACCGTTCCCGAAACAAGCAGCGGTATATCGGACTGATTGAGCAGGTCCAGCGAAACCGCATATACCTCGTCGAAAATTACGCCCTCTATCTCCCCGCTCATATCCTCAAAAGACGCAAAACACATCTGCTTATTTGTCTTTGTTGTGTGCTGCTTTTTCGCACTGAGAATAACAAGCACGCTGACCTTTCTGCCATCCTGCATTCCGTCAATGTCGGCGATCTTCGATATGCCACTGAGCCGCATATACTGCTCATAGCATTCAAGTGGGTGACCCGTTGCGTAGAAACCAAGCGCTTCTTTTTCCAGCTTCATCAGCTGCGCAGGCGAAAATTCATCCATCTTTTCAATATACATATTTTCTTCGCCGTCGCCCCCGCTGTAATCGAAAAATCCGATTTGTCCGCTCAGATTGCGGCTGTGGCTTTCCGACGTAATCTGATACAGATTTTCGTAGCTGCACAAAAGCTCCCTGCGGTTATGCGGCAGAGCGTCAAAAGCACCCGCTTTTATAAGAGATTCAACCGCCCGACGGTTTATTTCCCTCCCGGAAAGTCTGGTAAGAAAATCGGTAATGTCCGTAAACGGACGTTCGCTTCGCGCGTCGATTATCTCATTTATGAAATTGCGTCCGAGATTGCGTATCGCAAGCAGCCCGAAGCGTATTCCGCCGTCCTCAACGCTGAAATTCAGCATACTTTTATTTATATCTGGCGGAAGAACCGCAACATTGTGCGATTTTAAGTCGGAGATATATTCCAGCAGCTTTCCTGCGTTATCCGGAACGCTCGTCATAAGTCCGACCATGTATTCCTTGTAGTAATGGCAGCGCAGATATGCGGTCTGATACGCCAGAAAGGCATAAGCCGCAGCGTGCGATTTGTTGAACGCATATGTTGCGAACGCCGCCATATCGTCGAAAATCTCATTCGCAGTCTTTTCGGGAACGCCGTTTGCGACAGCTCCGCAGTTTGTTTCCGTTCCGTAGACGAATGCGCTGCGTTCCTGCTCCATTATGTCCTTTTTCTTTTTCGCCATCGCCCTGCGCACCAAATCGGCGCGCCCATAGGAATATCCGCCTAGCTTTCGGCATATCTGCATTACCTGCTCCTGATATACGATACAGCCGTAGGTGACGTCCAGAATATCACGCAGAAGCTCGGTTTTATAGACAATTTTTTGGGGATTATTCTTGTTTTCGATATATGTCGGTATCGACTGCATAGGACCGGGACGATACAGCGAAATCGTGGCGGTAATATCTTCAAGCGAGGACGGGCGTATTCGCGCCAGCACACTTTTCATGCCCGAACTTTCAAACTGGAACACACCATTCGTATCTCCAGATGAAAGCATATGATAGGTCGCTTCGTCATTTTCCGGAATTTTATCAAGTGAAAAGCTGACGTCCTTTTTTTGGACTATTTTAACACAGTCGTCGATCACCGTCAGATAGCGAAGTCCGAGGAAGTCCATCTTCAGCAGTCCGAGCCGCTCAAGCGTACCCATAGGATACTGCGTAACCATGTATCCGTCGTTCTTTATCAAAGGAACGTATTCCGTAACAGGCTCGCGCGTTATAACTATCCCTGCGGCGTGCATTGAAGCGTGACGCGGCATTCCCTCCAGCTTCAGAGCATTCTCGACCAGCCGCTGAAGCGACGGATCGCCGTCGATGAATTTCCGAAGCTCGGAATTTGAAGCGATTGCGCCGGAAAGCGTGACATTCAGACCGAACGGTATCATTTTTGAAAGCGCGTCCACCTTTGCATAAGGCAAATCCATCACCCTGCCGACGTCCTTTATCGCCGCCTTTGCCGCGAGCGTTCCGAAAGTGATTATCTGCGCGACGTGGTCGCTTCCGTATTTTCGCGCAACATAGTCGATGACCTCCTGACGTCGGATATAGCAGAAATCCACATCAAAATCAGGCATACTGACGCGCTCGGGGTTCAGAAAACGCTCAAAAAGCAGATTATACCGCAGCGGATCGATCGACGTTATTCCAAGAGCGTATGCGCACACGCTGCCCACTCCTGAACCTCTTCCGGGACCGACGGGGATTTTTTTCGACCGCGCAAACGCGATGAAATCCGCGACGATAAGAAAATAGTCAACATAGCCCATTTTTGTAATAACGCTTATTTCATAATCCGCGCGGGATTTCAGCTCCGCGCTGAGCGGAGAGCCGTAACGCTTTTCCAATCCATCAAAGACCGCGTTTACGAAATATTTTTCGTTATTATCGACTCCGTCTATGTGAAAATACGGCAGCTTTGTAACTCCGAACTCAAAGCTTACATTGCATTTTTCCGCAATCTTTACGGTATTTTCAAGCGCTTCGGCAGGAAAAAGCCTGCTCATTTCCTCTGCGGATTTGATGTAGAATTCGTCTGTCGGGAAACTGAGCGAATCGGGGTCGGACAGCTTTTTGGCTGTTGAAATGCAGGTCAGGATACGCTGCATTTCGCTGTCCTCTCGGTTTATATAATGCGCATCGTTAGTCGCCGCGACGGGTATTCCCGTTTCGCGTGAGATGCGGTATATCATGGGCAGAATACGTTCCTGTTCCGCTATTCCGTGATTCTGAACCTCAAGAAAGTAATTTCCCGCACCAAAAATGTCGTTATATTCAAGAGCGCATCTCTTTGCAGCTTCATAGTCCCCGCTTACGAGCAGGCGCGGTATTTCTCCCGCAAGGCACGCCGAAAGGCAGATAAGCCCGTCTGAGTATCGCCGGAGCAGCTCTCTGTCACAGCGCGGGCGGTTGTAAAAACCCTCCGTATGCGCGGCAGAAACCAGCTTCACAAGGTTGCGGTAGCCTTCGTTGTTCCGACAAAGCAAAATAAGATGATACGGCGACATATCAAGCCGAGAATCCTTATCGAAACGGCTTCTCGGCGCGACATATACTTCGCAGCCGATTATCGGCTTTATTCCGTTTGCGACACATTCGTTGTAAAAATCGACGCAGCCGTACATAACGCCGTGGTCGGTTATTGCCGCTGCAGTCTGCCCCAGCTCCTTGACACGCGAAACGAGCCTCTTTATCCGGCAGGCGCCGTCTAAGAGGCTGTATTCCGTATGAACATGGAGATGTACAAAATCCATAAAATCTTCCTTTTCAGCACTTTTCACGGAGCTGTTCGGCATACCTGTGAAGCCGCTCCAATCTATGATTTATTCCGCTTCGGCTTATCGGCGGATCAAGCAGCGCTCCAAGCTCCTTTAGCGACATATCGGGGTTTTCAAGCCGAAGCGCGGCAAGCTCCCGAAGCTCGTCGGGGAGCTTGTCCAGTCCTGCATTTTTGCTTATAAATTCAATATCAGCACGCTGTCTTGCAGAAGCGTCTGCAACCTTTCCGATATTAGCCGCCTCGCAGTTTACTATACGGTTCACATTGCTCCGCACGCCCTTGAAGATCTTCACGTTCATTATTTCCATAGCGCTCTGCATTGCGCCAATGAACGTAAGGAAATCGGCGATATTTTCGCTGTCCTTTGTATATAAATAAGGTATGCCCCGACGCTTAGACAGGTTTATCTTCATCCCCTGTTCAACAATGGCACGTCCGAGACTTTCGCACTTTTCACCGCCATAGGGAGATATTTCGAGATGATACCCCGCTTTAAGCAGGCTTACTCTTCCGCAGGACAAAAAAACTCCTCGCAGAAAAATCCCCGTACTTATATCGTCACCGCCGACGATGCTGCGGTTTATTTCGCTCTCGGATATACACGAAGTAACAATTTGTTCGGAAAAACCGTATTTTATCTTTTCGCCGCATAAAATCTTTTCAGCCGAGCCTCCGAAAATATTTTCAACGCAGGCGCACATCCCGCCGTTTTTTATCTGCAGAACAGGCTTTTCTGGGTTAAGTCCATAAAGTATCCCGTATTTCAGTGTTTCAGCGAACTGCGCGGGCAGAACCGTTCCGCAAAGCTCGTTTTTTATCTCATCGGTAAACGACATGGCTTTTCCTTTACTTTCCGCAGTCGCGGTGAAGAATGCGGACGGTATATTTTTCGGCATTGAGATGTTCAAACATATTTTCCGCAAAAGTTACGCTTCTATGCTTCCCGCCCGTGCAGCCGAAAGCAATTACCAGCTGGCTTTTCCCCTCCGCAATATACTGCGGAATAAGAAAATCCATCAGGTCGAACAGCTTTGTCTGCAATATCTGCGCAGTCTCATGCTTCATTACAAAATCGCGGACTTCCTTTTCCATTCCCGTCAGGTGCTTCAGCTCAGGAACATAAAACGGATTAGGCAGGCAGCGAACGTCGAATACAAGGTCGGCTTCATCGGGAACACCGTACTTGAATCCGAACGAAATACAGCTTATTACCATGCTGTCGCTTACATTTTCAAGGAAAATATTAAGTACGTTTTCCTTGAGCTTTGCCGTGGACATAAGGCTGGTATCTATGTAATAATCGCAGTGCTCGCGGATAGGCATAAGAATGTCAAATTCCGCCGCGATCGCCTTGTCAATATCGCCGTTGGCAATATCGTAAAGCGGGTGCTTTCGTCGCGTTTCCTTATATCTGCGCTTTATGACATCATGGTCGGCGTAAAGGAACAAAACCTTTATATTAAGCCCCATTCCGCGCATTTTTTCGACATTGTCCCAGAGCCGCAGAAACAGCTCGCCGCCGCGTATATCGGTCACGATAGCGACCTTTTCGATAGAACCGTTTTCCTTGCATATATCCGCAAATTCAGGGATGAGCTGCGGCGGCATATTGTCTATGCAAAAAAATCCTATATCCTCAAGCGCATTCGCAACGCAGGATTTTCCCGAACCGGATACGCCGGTTACGATAATAAACTCCATTTTTATTTCCTCTTTCTTACTCCAAAATAAGAACCTCGCACTCCAGCATCACGCCCGAATCGCTGTAAACCTTTTCTTTTACGCCGTTTATGACGCCCATAACATCCGAGAATGAAGCGTTTCCTTTGTTTATAACAAATCCGCTGTGCTTAACGCTTACCTCCGCGCCGCCGCAGGAATAACCTTTAAGTCCGCTCGCTTCAATAAGCCGTGCGGCAAAATCTCCTTGGGGGCGCTTGAATGTGCTTCCCGCACTCGGATAATCAAGCGGCTGGCTGTTTCTGCGCTTTGCGATAAGCTCGCTCATTCTCTCGGAAATGGCGTCATATTCGCCCTTTTTCAGCTTAAGCGCAACCCGCAGGATAACGCACTTTTTTTCCGTGAAAAAGCTGTGCCGGTAAGACAGTTCAAGTTCTTCGACCGGCAGCCTGCGTACATTGCCGCCTTCGTCAAGAAATTCGCAGTATTCAACCACATCCTTCATCTCTCCGCCGTAAGCGCCCGCATTCATATAAAGCGCGCCGCCGACTGTTCCGGGGATACCGTAAGCAAATTCAAGCCCCGTGAGCGAAAGCTCTTTCGCCGCAATGCATATCTTATTCAGACTTGCTCCCGCGTCGCATATAAGCCGCTCTTTGTCAGCGCTTATTTCCGAAAATGCGTCCGATATTATTATAACAAGCCCGCGCAGTCCGTTATCGCTTATAAGGACATTGCTGCCGCGTCCGAGCAGATAGTACGGAATGCCAGTTTCATTGCAGTATTTTATCGTGTTTACAGCACATTCCGCGCTGTTAGGCTTTATGACCGCGTCGGCATTGCCGCCGATACGGAACGAGGTATATTTGCCGAGAGGCTCATTGCGGATAAAATCAGCGCCGTGCTTTAAAGCAAGCTGTTCTATTCCGGAATAATCCAAAGCGTTCACTCCTTTCGGAAAAATACAAATCGGTGCATTTTCAGCGATTCGCCGCAAAAACGCACCGATCGGCAATACTCTTACTTTAAAGTATATAAGTACGCTGCGCCGATTATTCCCGCGTCGTTTCCAAGCTTGGCAATATCCAGCTTTGTCGAGCGGTGCAGGTCAATGCAGTAGCTTTCGCGTTCAATATATTCGTTCAGCGGCTTTGTGAGATTTTCACCCTCCTTGCAGATACCTCCGCCGATAAGGAGCAGTTCAGGCTGGAATGTATTTACGATATTTACCAGACCGCAGCCGAGATAGTTGATATACATATCGACAACTCCGATCGCAGTCTTATCACCCGCGCGCATACCGTCAAACGCGGTCTTTCCGTCTACGTTTTCAATGCTTTCCGCAATTCTCCACATTTCGGAATCAGGATTTGCTTCCATAGCCTCTTTTGTCATATTTATAAGAGCAGTTGCAGAGGAGTATGCCTCAAAGCAGCCCTTTCTTCCGCAGCCGCACTGACGTCCGTTGTACTCGATTACGGTATGTCCAAGCTCACCGCCGCAGAAATTGAAGCCCGTATAGATTTTTCCGTCAATGATTATTCCTCCGCCGACGCCTGTTCCGAGCGTTACAACAACAACGTTCTTATAGCCCTTTCCCGCGCCGTTTACGACCTCGCCGAAAGCTGCCGCGTTAGCGTCGTTTTCAACGAAGATCTGCGTTCCGAGCTTTTCTCCGAGAACCTTTCCGAGTTCAAAATTGTTGAACCCAAGATTGCAGGAATAAAGAACCACGCCCGTGTTGCGGTTGGCTACGCCCGGAGTTCCTATACCTATGCTGTTTACGTCTGAAACAGAGATACCCGCGTCAGCGCAGGCGAGCTTTACGCCCTCGGCAATGCTTTCCGCAATCTCCTCCGACGGACGGGGGAGATTTGTCTTGATGTTGGATTTGCCGACGATATTATAATTTCCGTCAACAACTCCGACCTTTATATTTGTTCCGCCTAAATCAATACCTATGTTGTACATAATAAAATCCTTCCTATTTAATAATACGTTCCGCGCGCTTAACCAGATATTCCTCAACACGCTCCTGCGAAGCATTCAGCACAAGTTCTTCGGGGAAATCCGCTTCCGCGAGCAGTTCTTCAGCTATTTCAAACGCGCCTATCGCAGTGTAAAAATGCGCGTCGGAATTGACTATGATATTTGTGCCGTATTTTCTGCACGCTTCAAGCATCGGCTTATAGCGTTCCTTTGTTCTTTTGCTTCTGAGCAGCCGCGTAACGTTCACTTCCATAAGTCTGCCGCGCTCCGCACATTCCCTGCATACCGCGTCGAAATCATACTCGAATTTCGGGTCATCGGTATGGCAAAGAACGTCTACATACGGATTATTCAGCGCGCCGATATAAGCCTCGGTATGTTCCTTTTTCGTCATGGGGCTGAAAACGCAGTCGTGCATTGACGCGTTTACCCAGTGCAGGCAGGCGTAGAGGGCTTCCTCGTAAATATCAAGCCCGCCTTTTTCGTTTATTATATCCGCTTCGATCCCGGGAATTATTTTTACCCCGAAAAGCTCGTCGGGAATTACGCGCATATTGTAAAAATGCCACATATGCGGCGAGTCCGGCATATCGGCGCTGTGGTCGGTCATAGCGATATAACGTATGCCATGCTCCGCAGCCCAGCGCGCATTCTCGGTCACGGTGCTGAAAGCGTGTGTAGAAGCGCAGGTGTGCGTGTGCATATCCGCAAAAAATTTCACTTAAAAGACTTCCTTTCTCGGCGCTTACATATCGTACTTTGTAACGGTATCGGCGCCCTCCATGTTAAGTCCAAGATTGTCAAGCAGATCCTGAGCGGCGTTGTAGCCCATCTTCTTCTGTCTGTTGTTCATTGCGGCAACCTCAAGAATAACCGCAAGGTTACGTCCGGGCTTGACGGGAATTGTAAGATACGGGACCTTTACGCCGAGAATTGACATATAATGGTTGTCCATGCCCATTCTGTCGTATACCTTTTCAGGATTCCACGGCTCAAGCTCAACTACCATATCTATCTTTTCGGTAACCTTTACGGAACCCATACCGAACAGCTGGCGGACATTGATTATACCTATACCGCGAAGCTCCAGGAAGTGGCGGATATTGTCGGGAGAGCTGCCTACAAGAGTGATGTTCGAGGTTTTGCGTATTTCAACCGCGTCGTCCGCAACAAGTCTGTGTCCGCGCTTTACAAGCTCGATAGCAGTCTCGCTCTTGCCGACGCCGCTGTCGCCGAGGATGAGAACGCCCTCGCCGTATATCTCAATAAGCACACCGTGACGCGTGATTCGCGGAGCAAGATTGAGATTCAGAAACGCGATAAGCTTGGACATAAACGAGGATGTACTTTCCTTGCTTTTTAAAATGGTAACTCCGTACTTTTCGCCGAACTCAACTATCTCAGGGAAAGGCTCAAGATCTCTTGTTACAACGAGCGCCGGCGGCTTCTGCGAGAGAAGCGTATCGAAAGCGGATTTTCTTTCGTCCTCGCAGCGATGTTCCATAAAAGCAAATTCGGATTTGCCGATTATCTGAATACGGCTGTTGTCGAAATACTCATAAAATCCGCCCAGCTGAAGACCGGGACGGTTTACATCGCAGCTGTAAATAAAAATGTTCTCTGGATTGCCCGGACAAAAAAGGACTTCAAGCTCGTACTCCTTGATTATTCTGTCGAGCGAAACGGAAAATTCCTGCGGCATATTTTTATTCCTTTCAAAGCGTGATATTCGTGTCTGTGCATAAAACAGACCGTTCTTTTTTATTATACAATATTAAAGAGCTTTTTTCAAGTCAAAATTTTGCAATTTTACACTTTATTTACAGCTTAAAAAAATTATTACAGAAAACCCTTGAGATTGCGCGGACTTTTCATCAAAAAATATTTACAGCTAGCACTACTGAAAACGTTACTTATGAGCTTACCGATCAAAATCAGAAAATGCTTGACTAGTTCTGGGATATATTTCATTAAGGAAGAGTTCATATTATCTCAAAATTAACTTTAAACATAAGGGCTTATCGGCTCTTCTCTTAAATTATAAAAATATTGACTTTTTATATATAATATGATATAATATGTAAAATTAAAAGTTTTCGGAGGTGCATGTTATGTATATCAATAAGAATTTTAAATTCTATCAAAAAAAGACAGATCTTGAAAAACTGATTAAATTTTCAGCCGCAGATGTAAAGTGTTGTAATTTTAATAACAGAACATCTTCTACGCAACCCAAACAGACAAACAACGATAATCCGTTTAACAAATACAAAAAAAAGTTAAAGACTATAAGAAAGGGTGATTTATTATAAGTGCGGCAGAGATTTCCGAACTGATCGAATATCTCCCTGAATGCATACGTTTAATTGCATCGGGGTATATCTTTATTGTCATTTTCGATTTTATTACATATAAGAAAGATATAGCTGACTATAAGCATATTTTTTTAAAATCCGTGGCGTATGGCTTTATATTAAATAGTATATTATATACGGCAATAACGCTTATTCCCGCATTTTCTTTTTTTCATGATTTATTATTTTATGCCAGCGTTGTTGTTTTATCATATACTGCAGCTATAATAACTAAAAGTCCAAAAATTGCAGAGATATTAAAAAAAATCGGCATATACCGCAATCATAATGAAAATATATGGCTTGATGTGTTTGACGGAGAAAATCCGCCGTGGCTCGAATTGTCAAGCTCGACCCTAAAGACTCATTATTCGGGTGAACTGGACACACTTGAGGACTTTTCAAGAAAGCCAATTATAATACTGCGTAAGTATACATCTTATGATAAAAAAGGCAATATAATTAAGGATTACAGTAATGATTTTAATTTTAAAATCATGATCGATACCAGCCAGTATGATGACATAAAAATTGCATACCCCGAAAAAATATCTTCGTTTTTTGGTATTGTTATCGAAATGCATAGCAGCGAAGAACATACCGCCCCTCATTTTCAAGCAACATATCGAAAATACAATGCTGTTTTTAATATGAACGGAGAATTGACAGAGGGAGATATGCCGAAAAAGCAAGTCAAATTCATTGCCGCATGGACAGAGCTTCATAAAGATAAACTCTTATATAACTGGAATCAGGTAATGAATAAACAGCCTACTTGCCATATCGAACCTCTGAGTCGTTTGATTTATATACGATATGCAATAAAGCATTAAAGCCCCTGCTGTTCATGAAAACGTTTTGGTTTATTATTATAATTATGTTCTGCTGTAAAGATAAATATTCCTAACAAAAACAAACTTGAAAAATCAAGCCTGCCTTTGGATATGAAACGTCAGGATTTGAACTGATAGGGTTTTCGTTTTAGTATCGGTCACGATAAAGTAATAAGCGAGCAGCGAAAGAGCAACCAAGCGTAAAAACAGAAATTTTCATGAATAGATCCAGACAAACGCAAAGTTCAAATCCTCACAAAAATTAACCCTTCTTTATAAATTTTAAATAGAATCTAGGATGAAATCCTCACAGAAAGCATTGCAGCGGGAAATGCGAAATTCCTTTATATAAAAAGATTTGCAGCATTTTTATTCGGCAAAAATATTTTAAAAACCCCTTGACATTGAACGTCGACTATGATATAATAACTGAGGTAAAAGAACAAGCCGCTGTGGTGGAACAGGCAGACACGAGGGACTTAAAATCCCTTGGTAGCAATACCGTATCGGTTCAAGTCCGATCAGCGGCACCAGTGCTAAACCCTCTGGTGACATTACGGCTCATAGTAATGTCATTTGGGGGAATTTTTTTACCTTTGATTTTCCGGGGTGAACATATGAAACAACATCACGAATCCGGTGAGCGAAAAACATTCTACATAGTCCTTGTCATTTATCTGCTTTTATGCATAGGGCTGTTCGTTTTTCATGAGCTAGGCGGACGCTCCGCATATGTTTCCGCGTCGGAAATCGTTATGGAAAAACAGGCTGCCGCCGCAATGTCAGATAAACTGCTGATAAACATAAATACAGCTTCCCTTGAAGAGCTTACGTCTCTAAATGGTATCGGCGAAAAAACTGCGCAGAACATAATTGAATACCGTGAAAACAATAACGGCTTTTTGGATATCGAAGAGCTTATGGAGGTAAGCGGGATCGGCGAAGCGAAGTTCGCGGAAATAAAGGATAATGTGACAGTTGGCTGAAAAAGGCTTTTCCACCTTAATTTTTCTGTTGATTATTCCGCAGAAATAATGTATAATAAAGCAATAACCCATTGAACAAAATGAAAGAAGGGGTATCATGAACGAAAACAACGACAAAGAATACATAATCCTGCCCATTATAATAACAAAGGGCATAGTAATTTTTCCGGGAATGACCATGCACTTCGACATAACTGAAGAAAAATATCTCGAAGCGCTTAAAATCGCGGCAATGACCGACCGCAGAGTTCTCGTAGTGTGCCAAAGCAATTACGACGCGGCTCCGGGAGATAAAACAAACGTTTATCATGTCGGCTGCGTTGCCGAAGTAAAACAGATACTCACTACACCCAACAACTCAACCAGAATAATGATTGAGGGAATAGAGCGCGCAAAGATCATTTTTGTTAACGAATTTGAAAAATACAATGTCGCAAAAATCGAAACTTTCAATGAACGCGAAGTCAAAATAAATGACAATATGCGCAACGCATATATGCGTTCACTGAAACAGCTTTTTGCAGAATATGCAATGCTTGTTCCGAGAATGCCGGAGGAACTTGTGCGCAAGATTGAACAGGAAACGAGCCTTAAACGGGTTTTCGAGCTTGTTGCATTCAACGTTTTCCTGAAGCCGGAGGATAAACAGAAGCTTCTTGAAACAATATCGCTCAGCCGACAGGTAAAAATGCTCATATCGCTTATCACCAACGAGATACATATCCTGAGGTTTGAATCGGAAATAAACGAACAGGTCCGCACAAACCTTGAAAATAACCAGAAAGAATATGTTCTCCGCGAGCAGCTAAAGGAAATAAACCGCCAGCTTGGAAACACCGATACCGACGAGGAAATATATGAGTACTGCGACGCTGTTCAGGAGATAGGATTCCCTGAGGAAACGGAAGAAAAACTGCTGCGCGAAGCTAATAAGATGTTCAAGGTCTCGCCGTCCTCACAGGAATACGGCGTCATCAAGACTTATCTCGATTCGGTTCTTGAAGTGCCGTGGAATGTTTATACAAATGATATAACCGATCTTAAAAAGGCGGAAAAGCAGCTTGACAGCGACCACTACGGTCTTAAAAAGGTTAAGGAGCGCATTCTCGAAATAATCTCCGTCCGCAAGCTCAATCCCGAAATAAAAAGCCAGATAATCTGCCTCGTAGGACCTCCCGGAGTCGGAAAAACGTCGATCGGTCAGTCGATTGCAAAGGCGCTCGGACGAAATTTTGCACGCATTTCGCTCGGCGGTATCCACGACGAAGCGGAGATCCGCGGACACCGCAAAACATACGTCGGCGCAATGCCGGGACGTATCGTTGCGGCACTCAAGCAGGCGAAGTGCATGAACCCCGTAATACTTTTCGACGAAATCGACAAGATGGGCAATGATTACAAGGGCGACCCCGCTTCGGCAATGCTTGAGGTTCTCGACCCCGAACAAAACTCGACCTTCACCGACCACTACCTCGAAATCCCTACAGACCTGAGCAGCGTCCTGTTCATCACAACTGCGAACACGACCGAAACTATTCCCGCTCCCCTGCTCGACCGTATGGAGGTTATAGAGCTGGGAAGCTATACCCGCGAAGAAAAATTCCAGATTGCAAAGAAGCATCTTATGCCAAAGCAGCTCAAAAAGCACGGCGAAAACAGAAAAAATGTAAAAATATCCGACAAAGCGCTTTACGAGATTATCGACAGCTACACACGCGAAGCAGGCGTGCGCCGCCTTGAAAAGCAGCTCGCTGCAATATGCCGAAAGTGCGCGCGCAGACTTGCCGAGGATGAAACCGTCATCTCGGTAACTCCCGCAAATTTGCAGGATTTTCTCGGCGTGAAGAAATATCTGCCCGAAAAGCTTCCCGAAAAGGACGAAATAGGAACTGTAACAGGTCTTGCATGGACTGCCGCGGGCGGCGTAACAATGCCGCTTGAAGTGCTTGTAATGGACGGCACGGGTAAAATCGAAATTACAGGCTCGCTCGGCGACGTAATGAAAGAATCGAGCAAAATCGCGGTCAGTCTTGTGCGCTCGATAGGCAGGAATTACGGCATTGAAAGCGATTTCTACAAAACAAAGGATCTGCACATACACGCACCGGAGGGAGCTGTTCCGAAGGACGGACCTTCCGCCGGAATCACCATGACGACCGCGCTGGTTTCTGCCCTTGCAAATATTCCCGTACGCAGAGACGTCGCTATGACGGGTGAAATAACGCTTTACGGAAAGGTACTGCCGATAGGCGGACTTAAGGAAAAGTCGATGGCTGCTTACAGAGCGGGCATAAAGAATGTGATTTTCCCTAAGGACAACGTTCCCGACCTTGAAGAAGTCGATGACGTCGTAAAGGAAAACGTGAATTTCATTCCCGCCGAAAACATTGCCACAGTTCTGTCGAATGCGCTTGCAGACGTAAAAAAGCACCGCACGAAAGCGCTTGGAAGACGCGCGGTAAAGTCTATACCCGTTTCGGATAGAAAGGACAAAGATGAATTACAACAAGGCAGAGTTTAAGACCTCGTACGGCAGCTTTAAGCAGATACCGAAATCCGAGCGGCTTGAATTTGCATTTTCGGGACGTTCAAACGTCGGGAAATCCTCGCTCATAAACAAGATTCTTAACCGCAAGTCTCTCGCAAGAGTAAGCTCTATGCCCGGAAAGACCATCACAATAAACTTCTACTCAGTTGAGGATATTTATATTGTTGATCTGCCGGGCTACGGCTACGCGAAGGTATCAAAATCCGAAAAGGAACGCTGGTCAGGGCTTATTGAAGGCTATCTGGGCGACGACAGAAGCCTTGCGCTTGTTTTCCAGCTCATTGATTTTCGCCACAAGCCGACGGCGGACGATCTCCTTATGATAAATTATCTTATCGAAAGCGAACTGCCATTTGTTATTGTACTCACAAAGGCGGACAAGCTGAAAAAATCGGAGCGCGAACAGCGCCGCAAAGCGCTGATGACCGAGATTCCCTACGCCGACCAGATAACAATGATCGAATTTTCCGCCGAAACCGGCGAGGGAGTCGAGCAGATACGCGAAATCATCGACTCGGTTTCAGAGGATAACGGCGAAGGTGAATAAACAGAAAATCCGTTACGGAGATTTTCCGCAGCGGATTTTTAGCGCGCCCTGCGGAGTTGAAAAAATAAAAAATTTTTTTTAAAAACCCCTTGCTTTTTCGGAAAATATATGATAATATAGCATTACAGGAAAACGATTACATTTCCATTTTTCGGTACATTTTTTTACAACATAAAGGAAAGGCATGGTGCAGTCTATGAAATTTGCAGACGGTCTCTGGCTCAACAAGCCTGGCTACGGCGTGAACTACGCAACACAGATCTACGAGGTTACTGCGGACGAAACCTCCGTAAATGTCCTCGCAACAAATCAGTGGATAGGCAACCGAGGAATGACCCTCGGCGGTCCCGTTCTCGAAATCTCATTCACTTCTACCCTCGAAAACACTATCAAGGTCACTCTCGACCACTTCAAGGGACGTGTAAAAAAGTCCCCCTCTTTCACTCTTTATGAGGACAGCGCATTCAAGCCAGTTATTACGGAAAGCGAAAACGACTTCACTCTTACTTCGGGCAAGACCCGCGTAGTCATCCCGAAAACGGGCGCTTGGGACATCAAGTATTATTACGAAGACAAGCTTCTCACAAAGCAGGGCTGGCGTACTACCTCGTACATCACCGAGGAACAGTGGAAAACCGACGAACGCATGGCAAACGACGCTATGAAACCGTTCTTTGCACATGACGAAACAGCCGACGGCGGCGTTATGCGCGAAATGATGAACATCGGCGTAGGCGAAAATATCTACGGCTTCGGCGAAAAATTCTCAACATTCGTTAAAAACGGTCAGACGGTTGAATGCTGGAACAACGACGGCGGAACTTCCTCCGAACAGAGCTATAAGTCCATTCCGTTCTATGTTTCCTCCAAGAACTACGGTCTTTTCGTAAATCATCCCGAAAAGGTTACATTTGAAGTTGCAAGTGAAACCGTTTCAAAGGTCGCTTTCTCCGTCCAGGGCGAACACCTCCAGTACTTCGTTATCGGCGGAAGCAATATTGCAGACGTAATCTCGACATACACCACGCTCACCGGAAAGCCCGCGCTTACTCCCGCGTATACATTCGGTCTCTGGCTCACCACTTCTTTCACCACGAACTACGACGAAGCGACTGTTTCAAGCTTTATCGACGGTATGGCTGAACGCGACATTCCGCTTGAAGTATTCCATTTTGACTGTTTCTGGATGAAGGAATTTAACTGGTGCGACCTGACATGGGACAAGAGAATGTTCCCAGACCCGAAGGCGATGCTCGACCGCCTCAAAGCAAAGGGACTTGAGATATGCGTATGGATCAACTCCTACATTGCACAGCGTTCTTCGCTGTTCGACGAGGGCGTTAAAAACGGATATTTCCTCAAGACAACAGACGGTTCTGTATGGCAGGGCGATATGTGGCAGCCCGGAATGGCGATCGTTGACTTTACAAATCCCGCAGCGTGCGAATGGTATAAGAGCAAGCTTCGTGTGCTCTGCGAAATGGGTGTAAACGCGTTCAAGACCGATTTCGGCGAGAGAATCCCCACAAAGGGCATCGTTTACTACGACGGCAGCGACCCATACAAAATGCACAACTATTACACATATCTCTACAACAAGACTGTATTCGAGGTTCTCGAGGAATACTACGGCAAGGACAAGGCTTGTCTGTTTGCCCGTTCCGCGACGGTCGGCGGTCAGCAGTTCCCTGTTCACTGGGGCGGCGACTGCTTCTCGAACTATGAGTCCATGTGGGAAACCGTTCGCGGCGGACTTTCGCTCTGTCTTTCCGGCTTCGGCTATTTCAGCCACGACATTTCCGGCTTTGAGGCTCAGGGAACGCCCGACCTATACAAGCGCTGGTCTGCGTTCGGTCTTATGTCCTCTCACTCTAGACTCCATGGAAACAGCTCCTACCGCGTTCCGTGGAACTTCGACGAGGAGAGCTGCGATGTTCTGCGCCACTGGACAAAGCTCAAGGGCCGCCTTATGCCGTACCTTTTCGCAAATGCTATAAAGACGCACACTACAGGTATCCCTATGATGCGCGCAATGGTAATGGAATACGGCTTCGACCCCGCAACTCTGCCGCTTGACAGACAGTATATGCTCGGCGACAACCTGCTCGTTGCTCCCGTATTCAACGAAGAGGGAACAAGCTCGTTCTACCTACCCTCAATTTCGGGAGAATGGACCGACATTCAGACGGGCGAAACGCTTGCGGGCGGAAGCTGGTACGAAAAGAAGTACGACTACTACGGAATGCCGCTTTACGCTAAGCCGAACTCCATTATTGCATACGGCGACTTCAAGCGCAGCTTCACCTACGACTACGCCGAAAATGCAAAGCTCGTTGTTTACGGACTTGAGGACGGAAAGACAGCTGAATGCAAGATCTACGACAGTGAAGCTAACCTTGTTCTTACCGTTACCGCAGCAAGAAACGGCGACACGATCAAGATAACAAGCGACGGTGCGTCCAAGAACTTTACAGTTGAAAGCGCGCAGGGGCTTAAAATCGAAATGTAATACAACAACCGCGCAGGAACAGCTTTGCAGCAATGCAGGGCTGTTCTTTTTTGTATTGCCGGCGAAAGGGGGAGAGGGCGCGGGGCGCACGCGCCATACTGCGGCGGAGCCGCAGTATGGCGTCAAGCGCGGCTTCGCCGCGCTTGACGTGCGTTTTGCGAAGCAAAACGCACGCGTGCGCCCCGCCCCGCCGATTTCTGCGGAGTGCGCCGAAGCGGCGCAATCTGCACTATCGTGGCGGCTGCGGCGTTGCGAGAAGTGGGAGAGAGAAGAAAGATTGAGAAAGCCGCGGGGCAATTTTATCTGTCTTTTGTATAGTTGTCAATGATATGTTACACTCGGACTCAAAAAGCTACGAAGTTAAAGTGTAAAAAATGCAAAATGCCAAATGCGAGGAGCGAAGCGACGAGGATTTGGCATTTTGCGGCGGCTC